>Ga0157372_10008916_pt1 | contig 10656 bp, 6 predicted proteins | sample C55metaG_FD_115307 | JGI IMG/M metagenome (GOLD analysis project Ga0157372, IMG submission 115307) | Corn rhizosphere microbial communities from Kellogg Biological Station, Michigan, USA - C5-5 metaG | ecosystem: Host-associated > Plants > Roots > Rhizosphere > Soil | place: USA: Michigan...
TCGCGGAGGTGCCTCGGTGTCGATTGCAGGGATTCAGCCACGAGCCATTATCGCAGCGCCTGCACGCCGCCCGGCGGATCGCGGTGTGCGCGCATTGACAGGCCGCACGGACCCGCTACGCTTGCGCGCCGTGCCGTGGCTCATCATCTTGCTGCTGGCCGCCAGCGTGCTCGGCGGGTGGAACTGGTGGACGCGCGAGCGCGCCGTGTCGCGCGCGCCTGGCGTGCTCGTCGCCGAGGCGCCGCGCCAGGACGATCTCGCAGCGCCACGGGCTTTCGAGCACCACGGCTATACGCTCTATGCGCGCGCACACTACGACATCAGCGCGCGCGTGATCCGCAAGGAGATCTACCACCTCGACGGCGGCGCGGGCCTTGCGCCCGTCGATCTGGGCGTCGGCTGGGGCCCGATGTCGGATACCGCGGTGCTCGACCGCATCCGCTTCACGCAGATGGGGCGCTTCTTCTACTGGGACGCGCGCGATGCCTCGTTTCCCATTCCGGCGCTGACGCTCCAGACGCACGCCGCGCAGATGCACATGGTGCCGCCGGACGGCGACATGGAAGACCGGCTGAAGCATCTGCGTCCCGCCAGATCGTTCATGCCCAGGGATGGCTGGTCGACATCCGCGGTCCTGCGGGCTTCACCTGGAACACGTCGCTGCGCCGCGACGACACCGGTGCCGGTGCTTGCGAGATCCTGTACGTCGAGTCGCTCGACGTCGAATAGGACGTGCGGCCGCGCGCGGTTTATCATGTCGGTCCGGCTCCGACCTGCTTTTGCCGCGACGTTCCATGAAAGTCCTGCCCTGATGCCGCGCGGTCGCAGTCCCAAGGACAGGCCGCCGCTTCGCGCACCCGCCGCGGGAGCCGGGTCGGTCGAGCTGTTTCGTCGCATCGCGCAACTCGAGGTCAACCTGCGCACGACGATCCAGGAGCTGCAGGCGCTCGCCGAGGCGGGCCTCGACGGCCCCGTGACGCGCGAGCGTTTGCAGCACGCCGGCATGCTCGTCGGCGCGCTCAAGGATGCGATGGGTCGTCTCGGCGAAGGACAGGACGAGGACGCCACGCGCTTCGCCGTCGGCCAGCTCGAGGGCGAGCTCCTGATCGTGGAGCGCACGCTGGGCGGCTCGCGCGTGCATTGATCTACGGCAGCGCGCAGAACACCGCGCCTTCCCGTATCCATCCCTGCAGCAGCATGGCGTGAATCTCGCTGTGGCTGGTGAGGTAGCGATGGTTCGCCTGTCCGCCCTTGCCGTTGTTGTAGAGGCGAATGACGGGCACGCGATCGGCCGCGCAATCGTCCCCGAAGGGCAAATCGGCCTTGAACGCGATGCCCTCGTAGGTCCAGGCCGGATTGGTCTTCACCAGCGCGCACTCGGCCGGGTCGATCGTGAAGAAGTGCGAGTTCGGTCCGATGCCGGGCGTGCCGAAGAAGCGGCAGGCGGGCGCACCGAACTGCGAATCCGATTTGTAGACCTTGAAGTCGAACCCGGTGCGCACCCACCCGGGCACGATGACGCCCGCGTCCAGCATCGCGCCTTCCGCGGGCTCCGCGGTGATGAAGTAGTGATCGAGTGACGCGTTGTAGAACTCGACTGCGATGCGCTCCTCGTCATCCGGCGCTGAAGGCTCCGCGTAATCGAGCAGCAGCGCGTCGGTGCCGCCACCGCTTACCTCCGTCATGCGCGCGCTGCGGGCACGCATGACGGGATCGGCCTGCACGTAGCCGGCGAGGAAGGTCAGCGACCACGTGAAGATGTCGGGCGCCGAGGCTCGGTCGAATCCGTGCTGGACGCAGAACAGCGCCACGAGCTGCCGCGTGTGCTGCAACCGGACCATGCCTTCGGCGGTCGCGAGAAGCGGCGCGACGACATCGGACGTGCCGGAGATGGCGAGGTACGGAATCGTGACCGGATCGACACCATTCTGATCGCGGCCGAACGCCGGGAAGACGACCTGGCCGAAGTACGGCACGTAACCGACCGCGGCCTTCAGGCGCGGATCGCGCTCGACCGGCTTCGACGACAGGCCGACCGAGGTCGTGAGCTGCGCGCCGGCCATGAGGAGCAGCGACTCGCCGCCGAGGCTGCCGCCGAAGCCGCCGACTGCATTCATGTCCATGCGCGCCGCGAATCCCGGGCTCGCGCTCACCGCATCGAGCGCCGCGGACAGCGACAGCGGCCGCAGCGCCTGCATCGCGGTGTACTCGCTGAAATGCAGGATGGCGTACGCCACGTCGGTGATGTTGTCGAGCGAGATCTGCGCGATGCGCGCATCGCCATGGAACGGCGCGATGACGACGTAGCCATAGCTTGCGAGCAGCGTCACGGCGTCGAGGTAGTCGCTCGACAGCGGGCTGCCGCTCAGGCCGTGCGAGAAGAGCAGCACCGGATAGAGCGCACGATCCTGCGCGAACAGCGGCGGCTGCGCGCCCGTCTGCATGTGCGGAATCGCCTTTCCGTTGGGCAGCGGATAGTCGACATTCGGATTTCCCGCGATGGTCGGATAGCAGACCAGCGCCACGTAAGGAATGGACTGGTTCGCGAACGACCCGAAGAGCTCGCGATCGCCGGGCACGGCGACGCTGAACACGAACGTATTCGCGGGGTCGGCGAGAAGCGAAGTGACATAACGCGGCCCCGAGGCGCCCGGCTCGCCTTCCCAATAGTTGTCCGGCGTCTCGCCGGCCATGAGGCGCGAGAAATCCTGCGCGATGTTGCTGCACGCCACCGGGTAAGGCCCCGGGCCGACCGGTGGCACGACCTCGAGGGAATCCTTGGTTTGCGCCGCGAGCGGCAGGGCGACGAGCGCGGCGAGCGCGATCAGGACGGTGCGAATGCGCATGGTGATGTGCTGCGCGACAAACGCGGCCATCATCGCGGGCCGCGCCGGCGCTGGGTGTCGGAGGTGAACCTAAAGTGCTGTCGGAAAAAACCGGATGATGCGGAACGACCGCGCGCGTGGCCTCACGCGCGCTCGAATTGCTGCGGGCTCAATGCGAGCGCCGCGTCGCTGCCTTCGGTGACCGTGCGTGCCAGGGCGTCAGCCTGTGGAAGCAGGCATTGCGCGTAGTACTGCGCGGTGGCGACCTTGGCGTGCAGAAATTCCGCATCGCCCTCGCCCTCGGACAGGTGCTTGACGGCGACGAGCGCGGCACGCGCCATCTGCCAGCCACCAGCAACCACGCCCCATAGCTTGAGATAGGGCACCGCTGCGGCATGCGCAGCACGGATGTGCGTGCCGTACGCCGGCACCATCCACTCGATCGCCGACTGCAGCGCCGCCGTTGCCGCTGCGAGCCGCAGCCCGATGCTGCGCAGCACGGCGTCGGGGTGCGACGCACAGTGCGCGGCGACGCGATCGATATCCGCGGCGATGGCGCGCGCGGTGGCGCCGCTGTCGCGTGCCGTCTTGCGCCCGATGAGGTCGTTCGCCTGGATACCGGTGGTGCCCTCGTAGATCGTGATGATGCGAGCGTCGCGGTAGTACTGCGCCGCGCCGGTTTCCTCGATGAAGCCCATGCCGCCGTGGACCTGAACGCCCAGGTACGCGACTTCCTGCGCCGTCTCGGTGCACCAGCCCTTCACGATGGGAATCATCAGGTCCACGAACGCCTGGTGCTTGGCGCGCGCCGCGGCGTCGGGATGATGGCGCGCATGGTCCATCGCCGAGGCGGTGACGTAGCCGACGGCCCGCATGGCTTCGGTGTAGGCGCGCATGGTCATGAGCATGCGCCGGATGTCGGGATGCCCGATGATCGGGCCACGCGCGTCGCGATCGGCACCGACCGGCTTGCCTTGCACGCGATCGCGCGCGTATGCGACGGCACGCTGATAGGCACGCTCGGAAATACCGACGCCTTCCATGCCCACCGAGAACCGCGCGAGGTTCATCATGATGAACATGTACTCGAGACCGCGGTTCTCCTGGCCCACGAGATAGCCGACCGCGCCGCCGTGCTCGCCGTACGACAGCACGGCGGTCGGGCTCGCGTGTATGCCGAGCTTGTGCTCGAGCGAGACGCACGTGACGTCGTTGCGCGCGCCGAGCGAGCGGTCCGCATTGACGAGGAACTTCGGCACGAGGAAGAGCGAGATGCCCTTCACGCCCTCGGGCGCGTCGGGCGTGCGCGCAAGCACGAGGTGCACGATGTTGTCGGTGAGATCGTGCTCGCCGAACGTGATGAAGATCTTCTGACCGAACAACTTGTACGTACCGTCGCCCTGCGGCACGGCGCGCGTGCGCACCGCGGCGAGATCGGAGCCAGCCTGCGGCTCGGTGAGGTTCATCGTGCCCGCCCAGACGCCTTGGACCATGTTGGGCAGGTACGTCTTCTTCTGCTCCGGCGTGCCGCAGAGCTCGAGCGCCTCGATCGCACCCTGCGTGAGCAGCGGACACAGATCGAATGCCATGTTCGCGGCGTGCCACATCTCCTCGACGGGTGTGGACACGAGCTGCGGCAGGCCCTGACCGCCGTACTCCGTGGACTTGGTGAGGCCGTTCCACCCGTTCTCGATGAACTGCCGGTACGCCTCCTTGAATCCTTTCGGCGTCGTGACCGAGCCGTCGGGATTGCGCTTCGAGCCTTCGATGTCACCCGGGCGGTTGAGCGGGTCGAGCACTTCGGTCGCGAACTTCGCGGCTTCCTCGAGGATCGCCGTCACCGTATCGGGCGAGGCTTCCTCGCAGCCCGGCAACTTCGCGACGTCCGCGAGGCCCGCCAGATCGTTCAGCACGAAATTCATGTCAGCCAGCGGCGCGCGGTACGTGCTCATGATGCGGTCATCCCGAAAGCTCTGCCGTCAATGCAGGGATCAGCTCGAAGAGGTCGCCGACAAGACCGTAATCCGCGATCTGGAAGATCGGCGCTTCCGGATCCTTGTTGATCGCGACGATCACCTTGCTGTCCTTCATGCCGGCGAGATGCTGGATGGCGCCGGAGATGCCGACCGCGACGTACAGATCCGGCGCGACGATCTTGCCCGTCTGACCGACCTGATAATCGTTGGGCACGTAGCCGGCGTCGACGGCGGCGCGTGACGCGCCGATCGCGGCGTGCAGCTTGTCGGCCAGCGCCTCGAGGAGCTTGAAGTTTTCGCCGCTGCCGAGGCCGCGTCCGCCCGACACGATGACACGCGCGCTGCCGAGCTCGGGACGCGCCGACTGCGTGAGCTCCTGGCTCACGACCTTGGTGGGTCCCGCGTCGGTGGGTGCCTGCACGGCTTCGATCGGCGCGTTGCCGCCGGACGTGGCGGCCGGGTCGAAGGCCGTCGTGCGAATCGTGAGGACCTTGACGGCGTCGCTCGATTGCACCGTCGCGAACGCGTTGCCGGCATAGATCGGCCGCACGAACGTGTCGGGTGACTCGATGGAGGTGACGTCGGAAACCTGCGCCACATCGAGCTTGGCCGCGACACGAGGCATTACGTTCTTGCCGAACCCTGTCGCGGGCGCGAGCACGTGCGTGTAACTGCGCTGCTTCACGACGTCGAGCAGCACCGCGGCCAGCGATTCGGCGGTGGGTTGCTGGAACGCGGGCGCGTCGGCTAGCAGCACTTTCGTGACGCCCGGCACCGCGGCTGCCGCTTCTGCGGCAGCGCGCGCGTCGCTGCCGGCGACGAGCACGTCCACGTCGCCGCCAAGACGCTGCGCGGCGGTAATGGTATGGAGCGTCGCCGCCTTGAGCGAGCGTTGATCGTGTTCGGCAAGAACGAGAACGGACATGGGCTTTGCGAATGACGTGGCCGGTGCACTGCGCCGGCGAGGATTCTAGGGAAGAACCTTGGCTTCGTTGCGGAGCTTGCTCACGAGCTCCTTAACATCGGCGACGCGTCCACCGCCCTTGCGCTTGGGCGGCTCGACCACCTTCAACGTCTTGAGCCGCGGCGCGACGTCGACGCCAAGCGCGGCCGGCGTGAGCGTCTCGAGCGGCTTCTTCTTCGCCTTCATGATGTTCGGCAGCGTCGCGTAGCGCGGCTCGTTGAGCCGCAGGTCGGTAGTCACGACGACCGGCAGCGGCATCTGCACCGTCTCGAGCCCGCCGTCGACCTCGCGCTTCACGGTCGCGGCATCGCCGGAGATCTCGAGCTTCGAGGCGAAGGTCGCCTGCGGCCAATCGAGCAGCGCGGCCAGCATCTGACCCGTCTGGTTGGAGTCGTCGTCGATCGCCTGCTTGCCGAGGATGACGACCTTCGGCCGCTCCTTTTCGACCACGGCCCGAAGCAGCTTGGCCACGGCCAGCGGCTGGAGCTCCTCGGTGGTCTCGACCAGGATCGCCCGGTCCGCCCCGAGCGCCAGCGCCGTGCGAAGCGTCTCCTGCGCCGCGGTGGGGCCGCACGAGACCGCGACGACCTCGGTCGCGATACCCTTCTCCTTGAGGCGTACGGCCTCCTCGACGGCGATCTCGTCGAAGGGGTTCATGGACATCTTGACGTTAGCGGTTTCGACCCCGGACCCGTCCGGCTTGACCCGGACTTTTACGTTGAAGTCGATTACGCGTTTGATGGAGACTAGGACAAGCATGTGTTGGCTCGACAAGCTCGCATTGACAAAGTCCACTAGATGAACAATGGTACGACGCTAACCTAGGACTCTGCCCGAAAAGGTACTTTGAGGACAATTTGGGGTTGACGTTCGCATACCGATGGTCGCTAAGTACCTGATTTACCTGTTATACTGTCAACAACGCGGTGAGCGCAAACCTGGTACGTACTTTGCGTACACCGCTCAATCATGCTCGAGCTAGCGCACGCATTGAAGGCGCGACTTCATGCCCGGCCAGACTCGGAGCATGAGCAGGCCCTGCTGCGCATCTTCATTGTCGCCATCGTTCTGGCGTACTTAACCTGGAACTACGTCACGGCCGGCTTTAAGAGCTCCGATCAGACGTTGATTCTGTGGTTCTTAGCGGTAGACGTCGCATTCTCCGCTGCGCTGTTCTTACACATCGTGCTCTACCCCGCCGAGAACCGGCTACGTCGGGGCGTCGGCATGGTAAACGACGCAGCAGCCGCGACCACGGTTATGTTCCTTACCGGCGAAGCAGGCGCCTCTATGATCGGGGTGTACCTGTTTATCACGTTCGGCAATGGCTTTCGCTATGGAAGAGCATATCTCTTCGCGTGCCAATCACTCTGCCTGCTCGGTTACACGGCTGTGCTGTTTTTTGATGACCACTGGCAGCACCATCAAACCGTAGGCTGGAGTCTGATGGTAGCGCTAGTCGTGCTGCCTCTCTACGTTTCGACGCTCCTGGAACGCATCGAGCAGGCGCGCGCAAAGGCCGAAGAGGCGAATAAAGCGAAGACGACGTTTCTCGCCAACATGAGCCATGAGATGCGGACGCCGCTCAACGGCATTGTTGGTGCTATTGAATTGTTCCGCACGACCAATCTAGACACCAGACAGTTCGAGCTTATGCGGCTGTTGCAACACTCAGTCGGCATTTTGCGCGGACTTGTTGACGACGTGCTCGACATTTCGAAGATTGAAGCTGGTCGACTCACGATAGAGATTGCCGACTTCGATTTGCATGCAGTAATCAACGGGATTATCAGCCTACTGCGCCCACACGCGAAGAACAAGGGCCTAGCGCTGTTAGGTCTGGTAGACCCGCGAATCGAATATCGCCTGCGCGGGGATCCTCATCACCTGGGACAAGTCCTATTGAACCTTATTTCGAACGCAATCAAATTCACTGAGCGTGGATCGGTCGAGGTAAGTGTTGGCCTGAAGTCCAATACTGTCCATGGCGTCATTCTGCGATTCGAAGTTCGCGACACCGGCATTGGCATCTCTCAAGACGCTCAGTCACGGATATTCGAGCGATTCGTCCAAGCGGATGATTCAACGACACGCAGATACGGGGGGACCGGCCTCGGCACGACGATCGCTAAACAACTCGTTGAGTTGATGGGCGGCTCCATCGGTCTCAAGAGTGTGGTTGGTGTCGGCAGTACGTTCTGGTTTGAAGTACCGCTGCTCTTCGCGCACGAAACCGACAAGCTTTCGCCGGCCGCTCCATTGCACGGCCTGGCGCTCGTAGTCGCCGAAGAGGTAGACCAATCACGCGTTTTGAACATGGTGGGAGCCGCGTTCCGCGAGTTCAAGTTGGTTTCAGAATTAGCAATCGACGCCACATTGGACGAATTGCGAATCGAGCAACGCGCAGTATCCGCACTGTTCTTCTGCGGCGACATGGCGCGCGCACATCTATTGTTCACTCGGCTTTCGAACGATCGCCGCAATGACGGTATAGCGCTAGTCTATGTCACGGCCGCAAGCGACGTCGCAGCCGCCGCATCGCACCTATTGCAGATTGAGGGCGTAACCCTCGTCGACAACGCCGCTGCGCCGAGCCATCTGCACAACGCAGTGCATGCGGCGACATCAAAAGGCGGGGGCATTGGTCAGGTCATCGAGCTTCGTACGGTCCTGGAGGAGCAGCGCCAAAGTCTTAATATCCTAGTCGCAGAGGACAACGTAACGAATCAGCAAATTGTGAAGCAGTTGCTGGAAAGCGCTGGGCACCGCGTATTGCTTGCGTCAGACGGCGAAGCTGCACTCGATCTCTACGAGAACGAAGCACCCGATTTGGCGATCTTGGACTTCAATATGCCGGAGCGTAATGGCCTTGAGGTGACCAAAGCAATTCGAGCTATGGAATCGAGCGCAGTTCGCCTTCCAATCATGATTTTGTCGGCGTCAGTGACTGCCGATGCTCGAGAACGCGCGCGAAAGGCGGGCGCCGACGAGTTTGTTGGCAAGCCCTACGAAGCCTCGGCACTTCTGCAAACGATTGATCGAATGTCACGTCGCGCGCGCAACACGGAACGGAGCGCGCACCAATCTGCAGATGTCGAGAAAAGCGGTGCCATACACGATCTACGTGTGGCGAATGCTGTGTTGGTAGATGCGACACGTCTTAGCGAAGTTCGCCGCATTGCTGGCGATCCGGAGTTTCTTTCGCGTCTTGTTGCCGGTTTCCGAAACGATCTAATGAGATTGATTGCGGGGCTCACCGACGTGCTGAACAACGCTCAATTAAGCAAGGTGCCAGACCTGACGCATGCCATCAAGGGTGCGGCACTGGGCATCGGCGCACTTCGTCTAGCGGCAATTGCCGTAGAGCTCGAGCAACATTCTGCCGCTGGGCACGACGAAGCGGCCAAAGCTGCGCTCACGCGCCTCCAACGCTGCTTTGATGAAACGTCTACAACGCTGGAAGCGCAGCTCAGTACTGACTCACGGGTAGCGACACGCTAGGCGCTTGCCGCCTTTGACATCGATTGCGCGAATATGGCTTCCACAGCTGCATCTTCAACCGGCACCGAAGCAAGCCTATCCTGAGCGCGCACGAGCCTTGCCATCATTCGCAAGTCCTTGCTGTCAAGCCTTAGCGCGGCGTCACACCAAACGTCGACGACGCTTTCAAGCTCTGAACGCTGTATCGGGCCTATGAAGGCCCTGGCATCCGCGATTGCGCGCGCCGCGTTGGACTTCCTACGGCGGCTCGCGATAAACGCGCGAACCGAGGAGGCGCCCTCTCCGTCTTCAACGAGATAATCAACGATACCCATTTCGTGCATCTCGCGCGCCGAGTACGTTTCCCCACTTAAACACAGATCCTCAGCGCGCCGCGCACCGACTCGCCGAGTTAAGAACGACATCGCTCCCATTCCAGGAAACAGGTTAAACAGAACTTCGGGGAGCGCGAACGTCGAGCTGCGCTCAGCGAATATGTAGTCACAGGCGAGCGCGCATTCGAATCCACCTCCAAGTGCTTTCCCCTGCACCAAGGCGATCGTTGTCACCCCCGCACCGAAACCGCTGTAGCGACGAAAGATATTGTCGATGCACAACCTTGCGTAATACTGGATTGATTCGCGGTCGCGCCGAAGGATGGCGCCGATGAACATCTCCAAGTCTCCACCGAGGTTGAAGACGCTCGGAGTCTTGCTACCGAACACGACGTAATCTAGACGCGACTGTTCCCGCCCGTCGAAAATGTGCCCTTGATGGGATTCAATTAGCGCCTCAGCTGCTTGGATTTCGTGAAGCATTTTTGATGAAAAGCAGGCGCGGGACTGTGGTGTCATCCAGGAAAACAGTGTGTTTAACTCGCGCACAAACTCCAATTGCAACGTTTCATACTTTGCGCGTGCATCAAACACTGGAAAGTCGACCACTGCATTCATTTGTGTCTCCCTGGAAGTAAGTAGAGCGCCGGCCGCGCTAACGCAAATGTACGCAACAATAAGACTTAACGCCAGGTACCCGGGCCTCTGTTTCTGCTCACAAATGGGCCTGCCGACCGGGCTGTCAGGCGCAAGTTGTTAGCTACAACCCTAGGGGATTACCAACCGCCAGGAACCCTGCACCAGCCCTTCGATCGGCTGAAACGAGGCCTTGTACGCCATCTTTCGACTCTCGGCGATCCAATATCCTAGATAGAGATAGGGAACGCTAAGTGCCTGACAACGCTGAAGTTGCCAAAGAATGCAATATGTGCCCAGGCTGGCTCCGGACGGACCTGGTTCGAAAAACGTATAAACCGATGACAATCCATCCACCAGCCGGTCCACCAGGCTGACCATCACCAGCCGGCCCTCCTGCCGGAACTCGAACAGGTCCGTGGCCACATTGCTGTGCAGCA
>Ga0157372_10008917_pt1 | contig 10656 bp, 6 predicted proteins | sample C55metaG_FD_115307 | JGI IMG/M metagenome (GOLD analysis project Ga0157372, IMG submission 115307) | Corn rhizosphere microbial communities from Kellogg Biological Station, Michigan, USA - C5-5 metaG | ecosystem: Host-associated > Plants > Roots > Rhizosphere > Soil | place: USA: Michigan...
CCGGAAGAGAGATCCTGCTCAGTTAAAAACGCACGGCTGGTGATATAACCGCGCTGCATGTACCAGTCAGATATCGCGTGCACCAGCGCATTGATGTGCGTTAAATTCAGGCAGCGATGGGTATAGGGCGCGGTGAGAGTTTGCTGCTGACCTGGCGACAGCAAGGACGCATTGCGAAGCACAATATGACGGATCGGGAAGCACGGACCGGATGTGCTTATGTCCCCGGCCGGCGTGGCCTGAGGCGACACCGCATTCCACAGCGTATCGCGCTGATGCTGATCCTGCTGCAGACGCTGCTGCTGCTGCGTCTGAATATAATCACGGTCGCCCGGCGTTAACGGTGCCGCAACTGCTGAAGCAGTCAATAAGCTGACGCTCAGCGCCAGCAACTTCCCTGTAGGTGCCATTATGAAAGACTTAAGTAAAGTTGATTGTACGTGTTTCGCTATCCTGCATACGCAGAATATCACCTGAACAATCAGAAAGTTCCTGGCAGAGCAACAAAACGATAATGGCTTTAGAGTTTACTTTAGGGTCGACTTATCAGCTAAATTAAGTCAAATAATAAGAAAAATAATTCAATGAGATGGATAAGGCTTAAATAATTTATTTATCACCTTGCTGGAATGATTAGCATTTTAAATAAAAATAGACTCCCCCTCTCTGAGTGATAAGCCAATCCATTGCAAATGTAACATCAAAGATACTCTATTACGTTGTTATCGTGACCTAAGGAAGACGGTGTGAAACTTATGAGAAAAGTAGGATTTAGCGTGAAATTTCCAAATAAACTCGACGCGGACGAAAAGGATTGAAGATATGCGCATTAATAAAATCGTTCTCCTTAGAAATCATATTATTTTCTATACAGCAATCATTTCGTGAACGCCTCCTATGGTTGCGTAATCAGAGAAACGTTATGATTTGTCCCTCTGGCCGGGCTGCTAAGGTTACATCCGGCGCAGGTCGTGCATTATAACAGGTTTAGCGGGATGCTCTGAGTCAGTGAGATAAGACGGTCTGACTCATTTTGCTAAGAGGTGGTAATGTCTTTGCTGAAGGGGTAGTTAACGCTGTAGTCCACGTCACGGTAGTTGTTGGCATACGGCACCAACAGAAATCTGTTTTACGGTTGTTGTCCTGACAACCCTGACGAACCACAGATACAGAAACAAAGCCTGCATAGTCATCAACATTCTGCGTTAACGCAGCTATGCCTGCGCTCCTAAAAGTAGAATTGATTACTGCTGTAACGGGTGGCCAGCACATCGTTGAGTGTGTAAAACCGGAAGTTAAACAGCGATAACCGGCGATAGCGATATTTGTTCACAAAATGGCGAGGCTTTTGCTGTATCGCGCGCGCATCAACTGTCACTCTGGCAGTGTCACCTTTTTTATCGTGTTCCCTGACTGAGTCACATCGGAGGATATTATTTCCCAATCCCCCACGTTTAAGGCTTACCACCAAGGCTGAGCGATCATCCTCACTATCGTACATTCCGCCATACAGGGTGAAGCCCGCGGGAAAACCATAAATCAGCATATTGTAAAATACGGCTGTCTTCGCCCCTAGTCTCGTAGTTAGGATGCTATCTCGTGCTGAAAGCATAAGACAGGTGACCTGCACGCTGCAGAATGGGAGGCAAGGCAAAGAGCATCATCTGATGCTGATTGCTGCCCTCGCTTTACATGATGGTTACGTCCAAGTCACCACTACCGCAGATGGGATACAGGTTGAAAATTTCAAAGGGGCCTACCGATAAAAACCATTGGTAAAGCACAAAGCCGTTTTAGCGAATGGTAAGCTCTGTGTTATCGCCTCGGGCAATACTGCGCACGACGGGCACAAAGCCGCGCAGGCTCTCAGATACCATTTTATCATCCGAGGCCAGTTGTCTGTCATGGAATGATAAGCTGTCAAAATTTCGTCGGGTTATTGTTGTCTCTAGGCTTTCAGCGAAATGATGCCGAGCTAAGCGTAAGTGTAGAGGCTCTCCCAGCGACCTTTATCATTCAAACCACGAAGATATGTGGAATAGTTACGCGGGAGCCATGCTCCCGATTTTAGCACTAATTGCAGACTGGCATATTGCGTTGATTTTGCCATTCTGAGCAAAAGTATCGCTGGATATTAAATTCAGTAAGTTCCAGTTGAGTAGCCGCATCATGGCGATGCAGACGATTTTCAATAACAGCCTGAATACAAGAGTAAAATTTACTCATCGTTGAAGACGTCGCCCCACAATTCGCCATTTCAGGTTCCACAGCCAAAAGCCTGAAGCGGCCATGATAGCTTAGCTCTTAGCGGCGAGGTCAATGCTCATACATTCAAATAGCGCATAATGCTATTTATATTAAATATAGTGATTCACATATCCTACATTGTTATTCGCATATTAAAATGAAAATTTTTGAAAAAGGAGTGATTTATTGCTGGTAATTCACAATATCATAAGCCCTTCGCGATTACTTTAAAATTTTTGCTTTAACTGAGCGAATGGACGTTGTAAAAAAAGACCCTTATGCAAAACGAAAGATACATACTTGTTGGCGATAAACCTCAAGCTTGAAAGTAAATATTATAATTTGATTAATCATCATAATTTAAAAAGGCGATGAACAGAAACCAGAGAAATAACTAAATCATTAACTGTAACCTATCGCTTTGAGACGGAAATGACATTCTTAGAAACCACTTCGTTGATACCACCATGAACCTAACACATTGACTTTCATGAAATTATGCTTATTTATTACTTTTTCAATTGCATTCAAATATTTCTATAAGCAGGGCGAACCTGCTTTACATTCAAATTTTATTATTGAAAAATCTAGGGCCTATGTCTTCATAAAGATCTTTTATTATCCCTAGCATGGCTCTAATTAGAATATTCCATGCTTGATCATCGTATTTTTTGCTCATATTAAGTGGTCTGAAATGAACGATGTTATTCCTTAATTGATATGCTTCTCTAGCTACTGGTTTGCTTGCATCAGATTCTGAAGAACCGTTAAAAGTATATTCATTATTCTCATATTTAATTATCCCTAAAGCAAAACCGAGTTCTTTTATATGAATGGATGAAGTTTTGGTAAAAAGCTCTTGTATTGACTCTTCTTCCTTAGGCCTCCATGAGAGAGACTTTTCTAGATAAGTAGCGATATCTTTAATAGATTCTTTGTTAAGTATTGCAAGTTGCGTTTTTAATAAATCAACTCGATGCTGAGCATACAATTGTTCAATGCATCTATAAAGTTGCAGGTAGAATGACTCCCAAGATAAGGAATTCATACCATGTATAATATTTATGTATGGAATAAACTCATTACCTTGCAAGAATATTTCTTCCAATTTTTTTATACTTGCGCCTTCCAAATGCAATGGAGAGTTGTCGAGTAATTTGCAATTAATAATACCCACAGCCCTATTAAAATCTTCAAGTAAGACGTTATCATTTAATAAAAGGAACATTTTACAGTTCGGGAAAAGCTTCTTTATATCTTCAAGTTCATGTCCATGATATGAACTTGTTTCAACGTCTTCATCTTTAAAGAAAAGTTCTATTTTATCCTTAATCTCAAAAGCCTTAGCCATTGTAGAAATATTTGATTCGGATGCAGCCAAACAAAAATATCCCGATGTAAGTTGTATGTCATCCATTCCTTCAATTTCAACACCATCAAAATCGCTAAAATCGCTAAAAACAATATAGTAAACTTTTCCCTTATGAGTTGTCTTAATTATTTTGAAATTTCTGCTAACAGAAAACACCTCGCAATCGGCATATTTCATTACGTCTTGGCATTCTTTAGTACTCTTTATCCATCTTGGCTTTCTAAAATTATTTAGAAAACCATTGAGATTGATAACTCTGTCTTCTAAGCGGGAAAAAATTATTGAATTAATTTTTTTTAGATTTCTCTCTGGCATTATCCCCTCCAACACACTTCTAGAGTAGGAACATTGAAATTCTCATCGATTAAAATTTTGAAGGCGCTTTCAAAAAATGCTCTCTCATGTCTTCCTATTGCTGACCTTTTTTGTCCTGAAAGACGTTCAGAAAGCACATCAAGGCCCAAGAAAAGATAAAGTTCTTCAGGGAGTTTTTTGTCAAGTTCATCGATGAGGTTGTTACAGTTTTGAATAATCTTATCTATTATATTTTTACTTTCGCTTTCATCTTTGTCCATTCCCAGCCTTCCTAAAACAGATATTGAACAAGCTACTATGAATCCAATTCTAGCTGGTTGACTATCAAAGATGTTTCTTCCTATAGTATACTTTCCAGAGGTTTCTTCAATCCCCTCTGGTTGATTATCTCTACGAGATAAAACAGTATCTAAATCAACCATTAGCTGTAAAATGGGATAATAGAAATTACGAAACTTATCATTTGATATGGCGTCAGCAATATCTAAACGAGAATACTCATCTGCTAATGTTTCTTGAGTATCAATTTCGGTTTTTCTTAAACCAAAAGCAAGGTATGTCTCAATTATATCCTCTGCTTTGTATTCTCCACCATGAATGCGGCGTCCAGATTGGTCTAATGTAAACAGTCTTTTGAATTTAATTTTTTCCTGCAGTTCAGCTATTAAAGGCGAATAAACTACCTGTAATTGTCTTTTAATATTCCATGGAACTTGCCCTGTATTGAGCACAAGCATTCTATATATAAGGCTGTTGGTGTTATTTGTGATCCAGAATTCAATTCTTACGCTATTCCTTAAAACATTTTCATGTACTTCTGCTGCATCAATAAGAGCTGTCGTTCTTTGCATTCCATCTATAATAGATACAGTTTCTGACCATTTGCCTTGTATAGATTCAATCAGGCTGGCATTATTATCTTCAGGTATTTTTTTAAAGGAATCGTCATCAACGACAACACCTATTACTATTGGAGGAAGGATTGTTCCTTTGACAATATCTTCAACCATTCGAGTGCGTATTCTTTTAGCAGAAGTTGTACGGAGTGCGTCTCTCTGATAGGGTATGCCTCCCTTAGAGTGATAGGCTTTACTGATCAATGATAGATAATTTTCTATGCTCATGTTAATCAGAAGAGAAGTGCAATCAACTCTGGAATCATGTAATACGTTAACAGATCCTACTTCGGATTCTTCCATTTCTGAATTTCCTTTTAATGTCAATGGATTATAAGATGTTAATCATGCTGATGATTTTTTATTCAATAAAGCATATTTCATCTAGAAAAAAAATTACAATAAGACTATGAGATTTTTTCTAAAGTTCCCTTATTTCCCAAGATTACAATTAATTCTGGAAAAGACTAAAGAAAATAAATAGATTTTAAGATTGATTTTCATACTTATAGCATAGATAACTATATTTTCCTAGTGATGTTATTTTATATTCAAGTAGATAGTTACGTATTGGTCAAGTTCATTTAAGAGCTGAATCAAGGGCATAATCTTCCGCTCTGTCTTCTGGCTCCTACCGACTCCTTGTATAAGATCATAAATTCATATAATTGGCGTTATATGAAGTTATGAATCAGCTAAACCTTGGCCATTTGCTCACAAAACAGGCAGCGCTACGCGAATTCTGCAAAGGTAATACCCACATACGCTCACAGATTTCACGTAGCGACGCCTCTGAATTTAAGTGTAAAAGATAGATTTTTATATGTCTTTGATAGCGTTAGCAGATTTTGGGCAGGAAACGCTGTTCTCGATTTGCATCAACTTATGTTCAGGTGCCTTTCAGCGTTGGTACCCCCCGAATAATGGGCTTAATATGTGACAATGTCACATTTCCTAAAGTCTTAACTTCAAACTGGGCACGTTAGCGAGGGGTGATTTTACGAACAATGTTAATTTCAGGAAGGTTATCAAAGCGTGGCAGCATGCACTCAGGGGAAAACCTTCCCAGAATGCATGAGTGAAGTTTTATTTTGGTGACTGCCCTAACGGGTCTTCAGGATCCAGAAGTTCAATACTGCGAGGTTCACCGTTGACCAGTATTTTAAGGAAATGCCGGCGCTTCCACTTACCTGGTTCATACTGATGCTCTTTGAAAAAGCACGGACCGCGGACAAGTAAATCTTTGTTATCGTTGTAGCCAAAACCCACCTGCTTATTACCTGTCCAGTGCTGCTCAAACGCCACAACTGGCGCAGCGTCAAGGCGTGCACTCTCTTCAGCATCACAGACTGTATAGCTCTTACGGAAAATAAAGCACTGCCCGGATGTGTAGCGGTCGCGACCGTTAGTTTCCACTAATGCGATGGAGTAACCGGTGTAATCGGGGATTTTCACATACAGTTTGGTGTGACCGCCTGAATCCTCAACGTGTACCTTCAGAACCGGGCTCGAGCCCTCACTGTACCAGCTGGCGATCGAATCTGCTCCATCGCGGGCCTGCAGATAGATGTGTGCCACCCCTTCTGGCGTTCTGCCAGAGTGATCAGTTTGTGTCTCACTCTGTGAGAGGAACTGAGCTGTACCAAGCACGCGAACGTGTATTTGTGAGGCAGCATCAGAAAAGTTAAATTCGCCAATATAAAACCATTTGGGTTTATTAGTACGGTTATCCATATGATGTTGGGACGTCATGAAATCATAATTGAGCGACCCCTGAATCACTGCTCCCAAGTCAGAAATCTCCATGATGCCCCGATCGCCTTCAGCCAGCAGAGACCAGGGCTCAATACCTTCTTTACTAAAATCAAAGCCGGCACTGTCACGATGTACGCTTTTCTGGATGATCATCGCACGGCAATAACCCATTTTCATGGGATGGGTAGTTGATTCGATCACCAGCCCTTCGATGGTCCACTGCCCATTGGTCAGGTCGCCGGCAAACTCAGAGTGCTCAATCCAGCCATTGCGTATAAAGGATTGTGTACAACGTGGTAAATCCAGCACGGGTTTTTTGGTGCTGCGCTGCAGATTAAAATTAGAGAGCTCAATAGCAGTGCTGTGGTCCCAGGCACCCTGCTCCCGATCAGACCAGCGTGCATAGACAATACTGTCCTGACATCCGCGTGAGTAGAACTGATCAATTTTGCAGTCAAGCGTGTCGATCAAATCCAGTGCTCGTCCACCCAGATAGCGAAACTCCATACTGGAAACACGCAAAAACTGGCCACCGATAATGGTGTTGGCATAAAAGCCAACCTGATTGAATGCGGTGCCACCATCTTCGCCAGTTGAACTCTTTCCTTTGATAACAAATCCGGAAATTTCCGCATAGCGCGCATTTACTTTGAAAAAGTGCAGGCCACGAGGCTTGGTATCCCAGTTAAAGAGTAGTGTGGTTGTTGGAAAATAACCGAAGTTAACCGTGGCGCCGCTAATTTTGAATCGGTTGATTTCTTTATCAGAGATGTCGAAAGTCGACATGCTAAATGTACCTGCAGTGAATTTAATACCCGCTGATGGCAGCACGCGTTGTGACCAGGCAAACATGCGCTTCACAGCTTCAATGCAATCAGTTTTACCATCAGAGACTGCACCAAAATCCACTACGGTTACACTGTTGTAGTCCAGTACAACCCGTTTCCATCGTTTTCCTCCTTGGGTGACAAATGTCATTCCGCCATCATCAACAAAACGGGTATCCGTAGGATCGTAAATGAATACGCCGCCGCCCATTTGAGTATTTGCAGTATATTCAAGCACTGAAGCGATAGCGCCAGGCGTCGTTGGTTCAGCTTGTCGAAGGGCAGCAATGTCAGGAAGCTGCATAATGGTGCCAGGTGAAGATGCAGCTGCAGCGAATACTCCAGAGGGTTCAGTCATGGTGGCACTCTCCAATTGATAAAAAATCAGAAGAAGAGATAAGTATAAGTTTCTGAAAAAATTATGTTTATACTAGGCCAGTTATATTCGATTTGATTGGCACCATAGTTTCTGTATGGCTATCGCAACCGGCTGAATAATCAGCAAAGCGGACCGGCTATGTAAACACTTTACAGATTAACCTGACCAGATATTTGTATATAAATGGCTCTTAATTATCTTTTTAAGGGATTAACGCTCTGAAAAAATTGTATTAAAAGAAGCCTAAAGTTAAGAAAGTTAGGGGTTTTAGATTAGTGACGAGATGATGCCGTCATGACTATTTCAAAAGTCAAAACATCAGTTTTATTCCCGATTGGTACGTCTGGCCTGGCATCCTGTCAGGTTGCTGAAAGCCATTTTACTTTTCAGCATCAGGTTGCGTTACCCCCCTTTTTTTATGATGCCCGGGCATCAAGTAAGTCTGGTACCGTAAAATCACGGGTAAGTTACCGTCAACATACCTGTCTGATGTTAAGGAGCCAGCCACGATAAAGTCATGTCTGAAATTAACAGGCTGCTTTTCTCATCAGTGCTCTTACTGAAAGCCTTACTCAGGGGGATAAATAGAAAATGGTATATCACACTCTATCGTGACAATGTCACTTTATTGACCAGCAGAGCAGCTTTCCTGACAGTTGCACTGCTTAAAATGCCCCTACCACTTGAAGTGTTGGTAGCAAGACCAACTGGTGCATGGGCTATAGGGATCGTTAAGGCAAAGGGCAGCAGACAAGATTGCGTGCAATATTCTCTATAAGGATTACATGGTTTACCGGCCTGTTTCTACGGCACTTTAGTGATACTAACCAGCCCTCCTCTAACCTGTGCGTGTCCTTTTCACCTTTTCGCTGTCTTATCCTCATTCGCAGATTTCAAATCAATTACATACACCTCATAGCAACCAGCATGCTTTGTGAAAACCACCATAGGGTAATACATTCAAACCCTCTTAAATGACAGATCTGTGAAATTGAATAATTGCTTGTGAAGCCTCCTTTACAGGCGGTTCGTTGTTTTAATCTTAAGCTCGTGCTGACAGCAACAGCCTTTTTGCAAATATATAGAATGCTGTAACTAAATTGATGGCGCATTTTGTTCTTTTCAACATACATCACTTTTCATAGGACCTTTCACGAATGATTTCGCGATCAATACAAGGCAGACACTCATCTGTGTTTTCACGACGAGAGGTTAATTCTATTGCAGTCTGCTCATGCTCACGATCGCGCACGGCGAACGACATTTTAGAACCCACAGTAACCATAGCCTGCCTGGCTTTATGCTCCTCTACCTGTCTCTTTAGCTCTGCCTGGTGGTGCAGTTTCTCTGAAAAAATAAGGTGCTCAGGTTTGGTCTTCTCTGTGCGCGGTACCGATTGCGGCTCGCCTCCCAGTATTCGCTTTATGTTCCAGGGTTGCCCTGTGCCACTGAGCCGGAGGAGCACGCCGGTCATCGGGTTTTCGCGGGCAACCTTCTCTGCCTCCGCCCACGAATCTGCTATCACAGCGCACCCATCCCGGCTGCGCTGAAAGCCGGCAAAACTTCCGCTCTCGTTGCCTGCCCGGCACAGGGTGCCGCCCGCTGAATACTGGCCTGCTGTTTGCCGGATTTCGCTGATTATCGCACCAGCAGCTTTACCGTTTACATCGAACAGCGGCAGAGCCACCTGAGGCACTGGATAACGGGTAGAGCCGGCAATAATACGCCCCATGAACTCCCCTTTTATCCCGGCATCATTTAGCATCCGCCGGCCCAGACCGTTATCTGCAGCGGGCGTTGCCCGCCTGTACAGGGTCACACCTGTCTGAATATGCCTGTCGGCGTCGGCTTCCAGCACATCGTGTGCGCTCAGCCGGTCGGCAGCACGCGCCATGCGCTGTAACCATGCTTCGCGATCGTCGGTATAGACCTGCACATGCTCCTTGGCGCGAGAAAGTTGTACGTAACTGTTCTCCTGAGAAGCAAGACTGCCGCGGCGCCCCGTCACACCTTGCAGTGAGATACTGAAGCGCTCACTGGCACCCTGACTGCCGTGCGTAGTGACTGCATAGGCAAGATCGATACGCCTGTCATACAGATCATGTACTGGATCCAGAACCCGTGTCGCGTCACCTGAACACAGATGCAAGCGGCTTTGTGCATCAACCCGCTCCAGTGTCCAAGTGCTGTTAGCCACATACCCTCGCCCCGTGTCTGTGGCAGCAAAGCGCAGCCGGTCGCCCTGACTGACTACAATCGTTTTGTTCTCCCATATGGAGATATCCTTTGCGCTGTTCTCTCTCACAGACAGCAGCCGCACCTCTCCATTTACTCCTTCCAGCGTAACGATACCCTGAGAGAGGTGTGTATCCCGGATAAGCCAGAACGCATCATCCATAAACGCCTGCCGACCAGTATACTGTGTCCAGGTTTCCGGGATGCGCAGGGCAGTCTGCTGGGTATTAACGCGCGATAATGCACTGATATGGTACTCCTCTAGCCCCGTATCACCTGCCGCGTGGCGCAGATCATGAATTTTAGCGTTGACCACATCCCGGTCTTGATTCGTCTGCGTGATCACGAGCGTGTGGTGCTGCGCCTCAGGCGTACGCCCCGCATAGTCCAGGGCCATAGCATCAGTGACATCCAGGGGTACCTTTCGCTGTGTCAGCGACGCTGCAGTTTCAGAAGGTCTCTTTGCAGGGAACTCAACTACCGAGGCCGCAGGCACCCATGCATCCGGGCGACGCGGCACCTGATCCGGCGTTATCTGCTCTGCCTGATCAAGCGCACGCCGGTACGCGCCTTCAATCATGCTGTAAATAACCGGCTTGAGCGCTGGCGTCTGACGAACAATGTCTTTCA
>Ga0157372_10008919_pt1 | contig 10655 bp, 9 predicted proteins | sample C55metaG_FD_115307 | JGI IMG/M metagenome (GOLD analysis project Ga0157372, IMG submission 115307) | Corn rhizosphere microbial communities from Kellogg Biological Station, Michigan, USA - C5-5 metaG | ecosystem: Host-associated > Plants > Roots > Rhizosphere > Soil | place: USA: Michigan...
TTGACCGGCTCTGGGCTCTGGTACCATCAGCCGGGGGGCCCACCGTTGGTGAAGCCGTCACACGGTCTGAAAAACCAGCCGGCGGGAAACTGGCAGTAAATGTATTAGTAAGAAAAGGCGGTGAATTCCTTGCTCAGCTGGAAGACGAATCAGGGAAACCTATACCCGGATATACAGTTAATGATTGCAAGCCTGTTAAAGGTGACCATCATCAGATATTTATAAGTTGGAAAGGTGGTCAAAAAGCACCGTCAAATGCTTCCCGTATTCGATTTTTTCTTAAAAGTGCTTTTCTTTATGGATATGCCTGGAGAAAATGAGCGTCTGTCTTAAATACCAGTATTAAAAATTATTAACGGTTTATTCTACAAAATAATGGAATTTAAAAGATCAGATATCAATACGAGTATTGATTTAGCAAAGCAGGTGATCAAACACTTTGATATGTATTTACCTCCATTCGGTTATTGGACCTGCCAGGAATGGAGAAGTGCGGGCAAAGAGTACGATGAAATCCGAAACTGTATGCTGGGATGGGATGTAACGGATTTTGGAAGCAGTGATTTTAATAATATAGGAAGGACCTTATTTACTGTAAGAAATGGTAAACTAAATAGTTCTTTATTTCCTAAAGAATATGCTGAGAAGATCCTTATTGATCCCGAGAATCAGCGGGCGCCGGCTCATTATCACCGTTCAAAGAGGGAAGACATCATCTGTAGAAACGGGGGAAATATTTTGGTACAGCTTACTAAAACAGACGGGGAAGGAAATCCAACGACGGAAAAGTTTTCAGTGCAGAAAGATGGCTGTACTATAAAATTATGTGCTGGCAATATTTTAAGGTTAAAACCCGGTGAGAGTGTCAATATTCCTCCGCGTACCATTCATCAGTTCTGGGGGGAAGAAGGAACAGGCTATAAAATTGATGGAATTGGATACACCCTTAGCTCCGAGATCTCAAGTGTCTGTGACGATTGGAATGATAATGTATTCCTGGAAGGCTATGGTGACAGGTTCCCTTGCATAGAAGAAAATGAAGAAAGAAGGTATTATTTATGTAATGAATATCCTCAGGCTGCCGGATCACATTTATGAGGGGTCGATCGAAGTTCCTGAAGGAAATCTTAAGTATAAATAGAAGAAAGTTAAAAGAATTAAAGAATGGCTAAATTTAAAATTTTGGTGACAGGTCATACTAATCCTGAATGGTTAAGTGACTTGAATGAAATTGGTGAATTAGTTTTATGGGAAGGGGAAGAATCATTTTTAATGCCGAGAGAGAAGTTGCTTCCCATGATCAAGGATTTTGACGCAGTTATTAATTTTGCCGAAGTGGTTACAAATGAAGAATTTGTTTTTGAAGCAAAAAAATTAAAGATCATTGCTAATGTTTCAATTGGATTTGACAATCTGAATTTACCCTTGTTATCAATTTTCGAGATTTGGGCTACCAATGCTCCCGGTTTCTTTAATTATCCTGTTGCAGAATATGTAATGGCGGGAATTTTAGCCATAAAAAGGAGGTTGCTGGAAGCCGATGATTTTATTCGCAGGGGTGAATGGAAAAGCTTTGAGCCAGGGAGATGGGATGGTACCAGTCTCAAATTCCGGACGTTGGGTATTATTGGAATGGGATCAGTAGGTAAAGAGTTAAAAAAAATGGCAGAAAGCATTGGGATGACAGTAATTTATTTCGATCCGAATCATCAGGAGGAAGCAGGGTCGTTACCACTTGAGGATTTAATTAGTGTTTCAGATATTGTATCTGTTCATGTTCCTCTTAATGATTCAACTTATCATTTTTTTAATACTGATATTATCTTCCGCATGAAGAAAGGCGCGGTTTTAGTAAACACTTCAAGGGGTAAAATCATTGATGAGGATGCGCTGATTTATGCATTGGAAACCGGTCATCTTTCAGGGGCTGTATTAGATGTTTTTTCAGAAGAGCCAAATGTTTCGGAAAAATTAAAGAGAATGAAAAATGTACTTTTAACTCCTCATATGGCGGGAGGAACTGTATTTGCACGGGAAGGGTGTGTTAGGTGTGCTGCAGCTAATGTAGTGGACGTTCTAACCGGAAATGTTCCCCGCAATGCCCTTAATAATCCAAACGCCATATGATCAAACAACAATTATGCTGATTGAAAAAATAGATATTTACAAATTGCCGCCGAGGTGGGTGTTTATTAAGTTAACTACCAAATCTGGTATTACAGGCTGGGGAGAGCCGGCAGTTGAAGGAAAGTCAGATTCAGTAATAGCGGCAGTCAGGGATTTAGCTCCTTTACTGATAGGAAAAGATGCCAGCCAAATAGAAGACTTGTTCCAGGTGATGACGAAAGGTGGATTTTACAGGGGCGGTATTATTATGATGAGCGCCATTTCCGGCATAGAACAGGCATTATGGGATATTAAAGGGAAATCATTGGGGGTGCCGGTATATCAATTATTAGGGGGCGCTGTTCGCGATAAAATGCGAATTTATAGCTGGATTGGGGGAGATAATTCTGAGGAATTGGCTTTTGGAGCGCAAAATAGAATTGATTATGGTTTCACTGCGGTAAAGATGAATCTTTGTGGTCAGTTGGATTTTCATGTTTCTTTAAAGAAAATAAAGGAAATAAAAAATAATATTCAGAAGGTAAGAGAGGTTATCGGAGAGGAGAATGATTTTGCGATAGATTTTCATGGAAGGGTGCATAAAAGTTTGGCAAAGCGATTTATGCTGGAACTCGAAGAGTTTTCTCCCATGTTTTATGAAGAACCGGTATTACCGGAATTCTCATTTTATTTTAATAATTTATCCTCAGTAAGTTCTATTCCTTTGGCGGGAGGGGAGAGGCTGGTAGGAAGAAGCCAATTCAGGGACATTATCTATCATTGTGCACTTGATGTCCTGCAACCGGATTTAAGTCATGTAGGTGGAATACTGGAAGCCAAAAAAATAGCTGCATCAGCAGAGACATCAGGTATTTTAATGGCGCCACATTGCCCCCTGGGGCCCATTTCTTTTGCTGCAGCCCTGCAATTTGATTTTTGTACTCACAATGTTCTCATTCAGGAAACCAGCCTTGGTATCCATTATAATCAAGGGGAAATTGATTTGTTGTCTTATATAGAAAATAAGGAGGATTTCAGAATACAATCCGGGTTTATATATCGTACTGAGAAGCCAGGACTGGGAGTAGAGATCAATGAGGCGATAATTGAAGAAATGTCAAAAATAAAACATAACTGGTCAAATCCTGTTTGGAGAAATCCAGATGGCTCATTTACCGAATGGTAAGGTCTAATCATGGTAACAAAGAAATATTTTTTCAGTGTTGACTGGGGAACCACCAATTTTCGTTTAAGAATGGTGGAATGTCCGTCACAAAAAGTAGTTGAAGAAAGGGTTTTGGAAAATGGCGGGGTGAAGAATTTATATTATCAATGGAAAAATGGTGGGGGAAGCAGGCGTTTAATTTTTTTAAATTTTCTAAAAAATCAGATTGAGCATTTAAATGTAAAAATGCCTGCTGATACACCTATCCTTATTTCCGGTATGGCGTCCTCATCGTTAGGGCTCCTCGAATTGCCCTATGCGGAGCTTCCATTTGCCACAAATGGTGAAAATGCCATAGTTAGTTTTATTAAGCCTAATGGAACAATTCGGTTTCCTATTTATTTAATATCAGGTATTAAAAGTGAAACAGATGTTATCAGGGGAGAGGAAACTCAACTGATGGGATGCATGAAAGGTAACGGAGCGCATTCGGGTGATCAGTTATATATTTTTCCGGGTACTCATTCCAAACATATTTTAGTAAGGGATAACAAGGTTGTTGACTTTAAGACTTATATGACAGGAGAGATATTTGGTTTGTTAGCAACAAAAAGCGTATTGGGAAATTCTGTCAAAGCGACAGGAAAAAGGATGGGCATCAAAAGCCGTGATTCGTTCAGCAATGGCTTAAAAGCGGCTATCAACGGGAATTTATTAAATGAGGCTTTCCAGATAAGAACCAACTATTTATTTAAAAAAATCTCTAAGGAGAATAATTTTTATTATTTGAGCGGACTTATGATAGGAACAGAAATTAAAAACCTTTTGTCTAAAAGTTATAAGGAAATTGTAGTTGTATGCGGCTCTTCGGTGTATGCTTACTATAAGATGGCCTTTGAGATACTTGGAATTTCAGAAAATATAAAAATATTTTCACCGGGAGCCGCAGACAGACTGGTTATAAAGGGCCAGTATAAAATACTAAAAAATAACATTCATATAAAATGAAAGAGCTTTCCTTTTCCTGGGATCTGTTTAATAAAGTTCCGATAATAGCAATTATGAGAAATCTTCCGCCAGATAAGATTACTAAAGTTGCATGTCTTTTTGCGGAGGAGGGATTAACTAATTTAGAAATTACGGTAACCTCTCCCAATGCCATTGAATTGATTGCTGAATTGTCGGCCCGTTTTAAAGGCCAAATCAATGTGGGGGCCGGAACTGTTTGCACTTCTTTAGAATTGGATATGGCTTTATCTGCCGGGGCAGGTTTTATTGTCACCCCTATAGTAAGCGAAGTAATCATTCAAAAATGTGTTTTAATGGGAATTCCGGTATTTCCTGGTGCTTACACTCCAACAGAAATTTATAAAGCAAATGATTCGGGAGCCAGTATGGTAAAAGTTTTCCCTGCTTCAAAACTTGGATCCGGGTATATAAAGGAATTGTTAGGCCCTTTTCCGCACCTTAAATTATTACCTACCGGAGGAATATCACTTGAAAACATGGGTGATTTTATGAAAGCAGGTGCAAAGGGCGTAGGAATTGGTGGTCACTTATTTCGCCGGGAAATTATTGAACAGGAAAGGTGGGAAGATTTACGGAAAATATTTGCCGGGGCAAAAAGGGCGCTACAGAAATAAATAATGTAATTTTTAAAATGAAATTTGAAGGTTTCAGATATTGATATGATAGCATTACTATTTGGTTGTTTTGCATTATGACCCGTTTTCCAAATTTTATAACTTCGGTTTAGAAAACAGACCAATTCCATTCCACCTTTTTTTAAAGAATTTCAATATAGATTAAAGCGCTGCGGTTGTATTCTAATTGACAGAATCCAACACAAATTGAACTGACATAAAAATTGAACAATGAGTAAACATTTAGAAGGATTAATAGCTGCCCCTTTCACACCAATGGATTCAGAGGGGAATTTAAATCTATCGGTAATTGCGGATTATTATCTAATGCTGAAGCATAATGGTATCAGTGGCGCCTTTATTTGTGGTACAACGGGAGAGGGAGTTTCTTTGACCATAAAAGAAAAAAAAGCGGTTTGTAACGCCTGGGTTAAAGCCATTGAGGACGATAAAGATTTTAAGCTGATACTATTTGTTGGAGGAACTTGTATTGCAGATTGTAAGGAGCTTGCAAAATATGGAAGTGATCAGCGGATATTTGCAATTTCATTTGCGCCTCCTTTTTATTTTAAGCCGGCTGATGTTAAGATTCTTGCCAGTTGTTGTAAAGAAATTGCAGATTCAGTACCGGAAATGCCATTTTACTTTTATCACATCCCTTCTTTAACGGGAGTTGATTTTCCTATGATTGATCTTTTAAAAAATGTAGACGGAAAGATTTCCAATTTCAGGGGTATTAAATATACTGCTGAGAATTTTATGGATTTTCTTTCCTGTCTGCATTTTCAAAATGGAAAGTATGATATGCTCTGGGGAAGAGATGAAAATCTTTTGTCTTCATTAGTTCTCGGCTGCAGGGGAGCCGTGGGAAGTACCTATAATTATGCTGCCCCTTTGTATTTTGAAATTATAAATGCCTTTAAAAGTAATGACCTGGCTAAAGCCCAAAGACTGCAGCAGGCATCTGTTGATATGATTACATTGCTTGGAAAATATGGAGGTATTGCCACAGGTAAATCATATATGAAATTAGCAGGTTTGGATTGCGGAGGATTTCGCCTGCCCGTAAAAAATATGACTCAAAAAGAATTTGAATTATTTAAAGAAGATACTGAAACAATAAACTTTAAAGGTTTTTGTTCAGTCATGAAAGATGTCAGGTAGAAGGAACAACTACATGCTTTTGTTTAATTATTCGAATATGGATATCAAATCTACTTCAAATTACAAATGGGTGCTGGTAGGGCTGCTTTGGGTAGTGGCTTTGCTTAATTATATGGACAGGCAAATGCTTTCAACGATGCGGCCGGCAATGCAGGTGGACATTTCCCAGTTGCAGTCGGCGACAAATTTTGGCTATTTAATGGGAATCTTTCTGTGGGTTTACGGTTTTATGAGTCCGGTTTCGGGAGTTGTCGCCGACAAGCTTAATCGTAAATGGCTGATTGTTGTTAGTTTATTTGTTTGGTCAGGGGTGACATTTGCTATGGGTTTGGCAAATGATTTTCAGGAAGTTTATTGGCTCAGGGCAATAATGGGAATAAGTGAGGCTTTATATATTCCGGCCGCATTATCGTTAATTGCGGATTTTCATGATGATAAAACAAGGTCTCTTGCAATTGGCATTCACATGACAGGAATTTATATTGGGCAGGCTTTAGGAGGCTTCGGCGCAACAATTTCTGCCGCTTATTCATGGCATCTTACTTTTCACTTTTTTGGAATAGCCGGAATGGTGTACGCTTTGATTTTAATCCTCTTTTTAAAAGAGAAAAAAAACAGAGCCGCGGAGGCTTTGAAATTGGATGGAATTGAAAGTAGATCCTTATTAAAGGGATTTGCACTATTATTTTCTAATATTTCCTTTTGGATCATTCTTTTTTATTTTGCAATTCCGAGTCTGCCAGGGTGGGCTACTAAAAACTGGCTTCCTACGTTGTTTGCTGATAGTCTTGGCATTCCTATGTCTGAAGCAGGCCCGCTTTCTACTATTACTATTGCCGCTTCTTCGTTTTTAGGGGTAATTTTTGGAGGGATTTTATCGGACAGGTGGGTTTTAAAAAATATCAGGGGAAGAATATATACCAGCGCAATCGGATTAGCTTTAACGATCCCGTCCTTGTTATTGATTGGATTTGGCCATTCACTGTTTTCTGTTGTTACTGCCGGACTTTGCTTTGGTATTGGCTGGGGAATGTACGATGCCAATAACATGCCGATTCTTTGCCAGTTTGTGTCTTCAAAATACAGGGCAACTGCTTATGGCATTATGAATATGACCGGTGTTTTTGCCGGTGCCTATATCACTGATTTATTAGGTAAATCTACAGATGCCGGCCATCTTGGAAGTTCGTTTGCCAAGCTGGCTGTGATCGTGTTTGTGGCTCTTGTAATCCAAATTTCTTTTCTGCGACCTAAGCCAAACAAGGTTATTTAAATAAATTTATTTAAAAAATATTCCCGTATGAATTGGACACAAATAAATAATCCATTGAATAATCTTTGGTTATCAATTCTTATTGCAATTCTTCCGATTTTATTTATTTTCTGGGCTTTAATTATAAAAAAAATGAGTGGATATGCGGCGAGTTTGGCAGCATTAGGGATTGCACTTATTATTGCTATTGCAGTTTATGGAATGCCCTTTAATCTGGCGATTCTTTCAGCATCGAGTGGTGTGCTTTTTGGATTATTTCCTATTTGCTGGCTTATCATTGCCGCACTTTTTTTATTTAATCTTACTGTTAAAAGCGGCCAGTTTGAGGTGATGAAACATTTTATGGCCTCCATTACTTCAGACAGAAGGTTGCAGGCATTACTTATTGCATTTTCATTTGGTTCTTTTTTAGAAGGCACAGCAGGCTTTGGAGCGCCGGTAGCCATAACTGCAGCGATGCTGGTAGGATTAGGATTTGATCCGCTTTATGCGGCTGGTATTTGCCTGATTGCCAATACTGCCCCGGTTGCTTTTGGATCAATTGGGATTCCAATTACTGTTGCATCAAAAGTTTCTTCAATTCCTGAAATTTCGATATCTCAAATGGTGGGACGAACCCTTCCCATTTTATCTGCCCTGCTTCCGCTTTATTTGGTAGTATTAATGTGTGGCAGAAAGAAAGCTGTTGAGGTATGGCCGGCGATATTGGTATCAGGAATTTCTTTTGCTTTGATCCAATGGAGTTGTTCAAATTTTATTGGCCCCGGATTACCTGATATTCTTGCCGGGATTGGTTCAATTATAAGCCTGATTATCCTGTTAAAATACTGGAAACCAAAAAAAGTCTGGAGGTTTGCTAATGAGGATTCCAGCTTGTACAAAATAGATCAGTTCAGCAGCGGACAAATTATCAGGGCATGCTCTCCCTTTATATTTCTTACACTGATGATTATTGCGTGGGGGTTAAAACCAATTAAACAACTTCTTGACTCTTTGGGAAAAGTGGAATTTCAATTCCCCGCAATTCATAATACTATTATTGATGTGAACGGCAAATTGATTTCCCACATCTTTCATTTTAATTATTTATCTGCCGCGGGTACTGCAATCATGTTCTCCTGCATTTTTGCTATTCCTATCATAGGTCTAACCTATAAGCAGGGATTTCGTATATTTATTTCCACAATTAAAAATCTTAAATATCCTGTTATCACAATTGGTTCCATATTAGGGTTTGCAACTTTATTAAATGATTCGGGAATGATTTCAACATTAGCAAAAGGGCTTGCAAGTACCGGCTATTTGTTTCCCTTTTTTGCTCCTATACTGGGTTGGCTCGGAGTATTTATCACCGGATCTGATACCTCATCAAATGCATTATTTGGTAATCTTCAGGCAGTTACTGCAAAATCAATTGGTGTCAACCCTGTAATAACAGTAGCAGCGAATGCTTCAGGAGGAGTTATAGGAAAAATGATTTCTCCTTCTTCAATTGCTGTTGCGGCAGCTGCAGGAAATTTAATAGGTAAAGAATCAGCATTGTTTAGATTTACGCTAAAGCATAGTTTTATTATGCTTTTTATTGTGTGCCTTATTACTGTTGCTCAAAGCTACCTGTTTGAATGGGTGGCTCCTGAATATTCAGAGATCTCTTCTGAGGTAATTGCACAAAAGTCGCTTATTTTGCAAGGTTGGATCCTGCTTTTAGTCTGTGCCATTATAATAATTGCTATTGCCTTCATTATCCGTCAAATGAATAAACGAAGGCCGGTACAAAATGTATTAGAGTTAGTTGATGAAAAATTGTAAAAGATCTCTCCATTTTAATTAAGTACAATGCATATTCTTATAGCTCCAAATTCTTTCAAAAATTCTCTAGACGCCACTTCAGCTGCAGAAATGATCCAGAAAGGGTTAAAAATGAGTAATCTGAATTTTACCAGCGAATGTTTTCCTGTTGGTGATGGCGGTGATGGGACAGGGACATTGATAACCCGGAAATTGGGCGGAATAATTGAAAAGGCAACAGTTAAAAATCCGGTAGGCAAAGAAATAACCGCAACTTATGGTTTAATCGAATCAAAAAAAACTGCGGTAATAGAAATGGCTCAGGCATCAGGAATACATCTTCTAGATCCGGTGAACTTGAATCCATTGATTGCCAGCTCCTATGGTACCGGTCAGTTAATCCGCAAAGCACTTAACAGGGGAGTTACTAAAATGGTGATAACCATGGGAGGCTCGGCAACTGTCGATGGCGGAACAGGGATATTAAAAGCATTGGGAGGTCGATTTCTTAATGCTTATGGAGAAGATTTACCAGATGGTGTTGACGCAATGAGAGATTTAAATAGCATTGATTTATCCGGAATAGATAAAAGAATCAACAAATGCCGGTTTATAATTTTGTGTGATGTAAAAAATAAATTATTAGGAAAGCAAGGCGCAGCGCATGTATTTGGCCCTCAGAAAGGCGCTACACCCTTTCAGGTAACGATACTTCACCATGCGCTAAGCCAGCTCTCAAAAATTGTTTTAAAGCAAACATCCGTTGATATCTCTGCTGTTAAACATGGAGGCGCTGCCGGAGGAGCGGCTGCGGCTTTGCACGGGCTGTTAAATGCGGAACTTGTAAACGGTATTGATTATTTTTTAAATCTCACAGACTTTGATTCCAGCCTTAAAAAAAGCAACCTGGTTATTACTGCTGAAGGCAGTATTGACTTTCAGACTTTAAAAGGAAAAGGACCATATGGTGTGGCCCGCCGTGCCAAGAAGAAGGGGTTGCCCGTAATTGGATTAGCCGGGAATGTTCCTCTGGCTGTAAATACCCGGTTGCAGCAGCACTTTGATGTCTTGGTTGCAATAGGAAACATGCCTTCCGACATGGCCACTGCTTTATCAGATACCTCAAAAAACATTGTCAGGACCAGTAGGCAGATTGGAAATTTATTGGCAATGCAGCCATAAATTTTTAGTGATAATTACAGCCCGTTCAGTGTCCTTTTTATAACTCATTTTTTAGAGAAAGGATAGTATAAGGTTTTGCTCAAATTGTATTATTATAGGACGTTTAATCATTTTATTTTTGAATAGAGAAAGGCTGCTAGCATCTTTTCCAGCGGGTATGAAAGAGAGTCAGGAAGAAAACATCGGACAGATCCGGTTTGGAAACAGAAGGTTTACCGGTTCTTGAAATTGGGGAAGTCTGTTGTTGTTAACTTAATGACTGGGATAAGAGAAAATTCAATAGAGCTGCAAAGAGCATCATTTTTAAAAAATTATAAGATGATTTGTTTAAAAA
>Ga0157372_10008920_pt1 | contig 10654 bp, 10 predicted proteins | sample C55metaG_FD_115307 | JGI IMG/M metagenome (GOLD analysis project Ga0157372, IMG submission 115307) | Corn rhizosphere microbial communities from Kellogg Biological Station, Michigan, USA - C5-5 metaG | ecosystem: Host-associated > Plants > Roots > Rhizosphere > Soil | place: USA: Michigan...
CATTATTGGCAGGGATCGTTCACGGTTTCTTCAGTCAATGCTTCCGGTGCGCGAGCCAGCGGTAGGATGTTGGTCGATGCAAATGTCGGGGTGGCGGCCCCGGCCCGGGAGCGAGAGGGGGACTGCGAGCGGACGGGCCGGGGCCTCGCCACCGTCGCCATGTGGCCCCCCGTGCCGCACCGGGAGGCCGACGAAGGAGGCCGGGGGGCGGCTACCCGCGGTCGGCCCTAGCGTTCGGCCGGAGCCAGGCCGCGGTCCGACCGGAGGGAGGGCGCGGACAGCGGAGGCCAATTTATTGTGAAAGCGGGGGGCCACCGGCAGGTGGCGGACTTTATGGGGCAGCGGGTGGACGGACGGATGATCCGGCGGAGCGTACTGCGAGAGGAGGGATGCGAAGCGACCGACGAATCGCAGCGGATGATCCGGACGGACACGGACAGCTGCCCGACCGGAGGCCCCTGAAGCGAAAGCACCGTGCCAGATAGGCGTACCTGCTGTAGGACCGGAGCACCGCGACGAAGGAGCGTGGCGAGGATCCGAAAGCAGGCGAGCACGCTCTGACCGAGTGGAGCGTAGCGGAGCGAGTGGAAGAGGGTGTCCGGCCCTGGCGCGTGTTCTTGCCGAAGGGGCCGGAGGGAGACCTTTTTTCCTGCAAAAGGGATTTCAGAATAAAGAACTAAAGAATGAGGACGCAATGGTTAAAAGTAACGGGCTTATAGTAATGAGAGCCGTGGCTATCTGCTTTAAGCCATACTTAAAACCTGAAGAGGCTCTTGTTTATTGTAATCTGGGAAGGACTCAGTTTGCGAAGAAGTGCGAAGAGTTTGGTATTTATAAGAATAATAGCGGGTATTTCAAACGAGAAGAGTTGAACACAATGCTGTCCGGTGGATTGCCGCTATGGGGGCGGAATGCGGATGGTAAAAAAGGTAAAGCTGATAAGAAGACGTAGATTTAATGTGTCGGGGCTTTGAATTGGGTTAGCAATAGCGGAATGAAAATATGTAGCCTGTTACGACAATTGTCGCTGGCCTTCACTTCTTTGGATTTTGAAGGACAGTGAAAAGAATTACCACAGCCCCAACTCCTTCATCTCTTCCATTTTATAGAACGCCCCCATTTTGCCGCCTGTATAGACGCATACCGGGCGACCCCGAAATCTTTGTCAATAATGTACTTAAATTTCTTTCCACTTACGTCCTTAAAAATTGTAATTATGTGTCCGCCTTTTTTTAAGTAAACATTTCCCTTTTTGCTGAATTTCCAATTCAGGCCTACCCAACTATTTCTGCGGACGGCGCGGCTTCGAAGGCCGTTTTCTATTTGTCTTGGATTAATATAATCTTCCGTCATTTTTTCTGCGCAAACGCACCCCACTCGGAACTGATCTTGTATGCAAGGATGCTTCACAAGATGTACGTATCGAATATCTTCTTTCCCGCACGTCATGCAGGTTTCATACTCATTGAGGGAATCGGATTTGGGGTCCGCAAGGTCGATTACATCTTGCAATAACCAGCCCTTGTGAGGAACATCTTGTCTATTCCATAGGTTTGACATGATCGTCGAATTGGCTTCAAATGTAGAAATAAAACGCGTAAAATGGAAATTAATATGGCAAAAATGGAAATTAATCTATAAATTTGGAAATAAATGTAGCAGATTTGGAATTGGTAAAAAAATTAGTAATTTTGACTGGATTAGAAATCATTAGTTTAATTAATTAGTCTAGAATATGGAATTTTTCAATATCGTTCAAGCTATCTGCAGGTCCGCATTATCAAATCCATCAAGTGCTCTCATTCATCAGATCGAGCGATTGAAGGAGGCTTTGGAGAAAGGCGGACATAAAACTGAAGCAAAATCTATTGGGACTTTGTTGTCGCACTCTGGCAAAAACTTTGAGCTTGCTCCAAGTCGGATACATCGTTCCTGGAAGGTGTTTTCGGGAGAGGAAATGTCGATTAAAACTCAGATTCCAGTTGATAAGGAGAGCTCCACTCCACTTGCCGAAGTCTTATTTCCGGAAAGTCTTCCAGACAGTCCTCCTCTATTTAGCGAATCTGTAAGTATGGGAATCGGTTCCATTGTAAACGAGTGGAAAAATTTTGAAAAGTTGATTGAAATCGATGCTCAGCCAGCCCAAAGTTGTCTGATTTTTGGTGAATCCGGGACTGGCAAGACGCACCTGGCATATTGGATAGGGCGGCAGCTCCAATTACCAATTGTTGTTGTTCGTCTCGACGGCTTGATGTCGTCTTTTTTAGGAACAACATCGAGAAACATAGGCGGTCTTTTTGATTTTGCGAACAGGTATAAATGTATTTTATTGTTGGATGAGTTTGACGCAATAGCCAAGCTAAGAAATGATCCTCAGGAAGTTGGGGAGATCAAACGCGTCGTTAATACTTTGCTGCAAAATCTAGATAAGCGCAGGTTCTCAGGGTTTACGATAGGAATTACGAATCACGAAGATTTGCTAGATCCAGCTATTTGGAGAAGATTTGATGTGCAGGTACATATACCGAAACCTTCTATGTCGGTTATGACACAGCTTATTGATCAATTTATGAAACCAATTGAACTTGATGAAGGAGAAACCAAATTTCTGTCCTGGAGTTTGGAAAATGCATCAGGTGCAGATGTAGAAGCTTTAGTACGATGGTTAAAGAAGTCGCTTCTTCTTGAGAAGGATAAATTAAATATTGTGGAGCATGTTCGTCGATTCGCAGTTTTGAACAACGGTCGAATATCTCCGTTGCGGAGAAATTTGTTAGTTAAACAAGATGATGATATTGCTCAGGCACTAGCAAACGATGAAACTTATTTATTCAAACAAAAGGAGATAGCAGCGTTGGTTGGGAAGAACCCTTCTACGTTAAGTAAGATATTGGCAAAGAAATAATCTGTTATGGCAAATAGCCCACTTCAAATAGTCCTTAATTCCAAAGATTTCATTGAGATATGGGATCGGCCGAAGGGTGGAGGTAAGAAAGATTTTTATGAACACAAAGACAACGAGTTCATCGAACATCGAGCTGCTATTGTTGAACAGTTGGAAAGTTTGAAGAGGGAGCATAACTTAGATCGATTTGGGCCGATTACATTTGCAAAAGTCACGTTGAAACAGGCGGCGCTGGCCAAAAGCCACCGACCAACTAGTAGTCTATTCAAAGAAGATGTGGCAAAGATTGTCGGAGCTGGCGAATTAGGCCAATTATATATCGAAATTAGCCGCTCAAATATCGATGTCGTGAAAAAGAAGGCTCTGTTAGCGGAAGATCATTCGAAGTGGATCGAAGATAAGAATGGGAAGATGGTATGCAGGCCTTCTGTTGTGCGAAGCGAAGTCGGTGCAATCGAAAAAATCGAGAAATATACTTCATTTGATAAACGGAGTTTTTCAGTTGCAGAAGCGGTCGAGTGGTTGTCAGATGCGAGAACAGGGGGCAACTATTTGATTGAGCTTTTTGATTTACCGACGAAAGATTGGCAAGGAGACATTCCTGACGAAAAAGGGAGGCTCTTCGGGTCATTTTTTTCGGGCTTATCTCAATTAAAGCTTGGAATGATCGTTGTCAAGGCAGAACAATTCCCAACGACACACATTTTGTCTATTCGGATTGAACAGTCGAGCGGGAGTGCTGTTTTTGCTCTTGAAGAGCAAGAAGCAGAGGGTGTGAGGTTGTCTCCATTCGAACAAGTAGATCTTATTCCGGAACATCACGGGGCATTGTTAGATTTTTTGGATAGTCATCCGTTGGTAAAGAGAGTTATTTTGCCTCCAATTATCTCAAAGTCTTCGCTTGCGCAGAGCAAGCCAGTCAATAAGGAAGACGCTGGAATACCGAAAATGGTTAAAGGTCGAATATATCCTAAAGTAGGCATAATCGATGGAGGTGTTTCAGATGTGTTGGGGGAATGGATTGAGAAGAGATACGGCTTTTTGAGTAAGACGGATATGTTAGTAGATCATGGTACTTTCATAGGCGGGCTTCTCGTAAGAGGAATGGGACTAAATGGCGCAGATATCTGTCCAGAGCTGGATGGGTGTCAAATTATTGATATTGACATAATGCCGAAGGACAGCAGTTTTGATAGTTATTATCCGAAATCTATCTATTTTTTTGATGAGCTAGCGGCGGCAGTTAGGAACCTCAAAGAAGAAACAGGAGTGAGAATATTTAATTTTAGCTTGAATATAGAAGAGCATTCTAGTGCAGATGGGTATAGTTACTCAGCTCAAGTGTTGGACAGGATAGCCGTTGAAAATGACGTAATATTTGTTATTTCTGCAGGAAACTCCAGTAAACATAGGAAGGAGTGGCCGCAAAATCCAGTGGATGCATTGAAGATACTGGCGACGCGTCGCGATGACACCATCAAAAATCCCTCTGAAAGCTTCAGGAATCTTAGCGTGGCGGCGCTAAATCCACCGAATATGGAAGGAGTCATTGCTTATGCACCTTCCATCTATACCTGCAGGGGACCGAAAACAAGTATCGGGATGAAGCCGGATTTAGCACATGTTGGTGGGTGTGGGACAAAGACTCCGGATTTGGGCCATGGTTTGAATTCAATTGATGCGAATGGTTTTGTTGTTGACGGATGCGGCACAAGTTATGCGGTGCCGCATATATCGAAGTTATTAGCTTGCTTGGATGCGAATATCGAAGGCTATACTTCTCGGGAGGGATTAATGGCGATGGCAATACACCATGCCGCAATCCCGGAGATTTTGAAAGACAAAAATTTTAGAGAAATCGCGAAGCATTTCGTTGGATTTGGAATGCCGAGCTCGTCCGATGTAATTCTAAACGGTGACCCTAGCGCTATTACTTTGGTTTTTTCGAATAAGATGGTTCCAGGGAAAAGATTGACATTTAATTTTAGTTGGCCCCCATCACTTGTCAGTGACGGGAAATGTCATGGATATGCCAGATTGACGGTCGTAAGTGCCCCGCCGTTCGACTATAATTTTGGGACGGAGCTAGTGAGAGTTAATATTGAGGCATCGCTGAGACAGCAGCAGAAGACCGGGAATTATTTGGGAAGGTTAGTGCCAATGCACGTACCTGAGGATCTTTCGGACAAACTGTTCGAGCGCGACTTGATTGAACATGCTTTTAAGTGGAGTCCGATAAAAGCATCGGAAAAAACTTTCAGTGGAGTAGGACCTACGGCAAACTGGCGGTTGGATATCGAGTATCTATGCAGGGCCGGAGAAAGTATGCCCTTGGATGGAGTTCCTTTCACGGCGATATTGACTTTGTCGGACCCTAGCCGAAAAGCGCCAGTGTTTAACGAAATGCGCAGGATTTTGCAACTACAAGGGGTTAATCTAGTTGACATTAGAACGGCGGCGCGTGTGCGACCAAGGTCTTAAAAATTTTAGTATATTCGGTTAAATTTGTAAATTTGTAACATGGCAGATATAAAGATTTATCAATCGAACATTAAGACGGGAGAACCCGAAGACGTCGCAAAGGATCGTGCAAGGACGAATTCCTACACACCGCCTAATGTTGAAATCAAAATTGGCCAAGGCAAAGTCCATGAGGAAAACCAAACTCCTCATGAGACTGCTCAAGACGCTGAATAATAGAGTTGGGCCTATAACATAATAACCAGAATTAATTTACCCCAATCCTATGCCATTATATCAGCCGCAAGATTTTCTGCGGGTAACTACTGATTCAGTTTCTCCTGATACGCTCGCTCCTTCACCACCATACCGCTCGGAATTTCGTAGGGATTTTGGAAGACTTGTCCACAGTCCTTCGTTTAGGCGACTGCAAGGGAAGACTCAATTATATCCATCCCATGAAAATGACTATTTTAGGACACGGCTTACTCATTCTATCGAAGTCGCTCAAATTGCAAAATCGATTGCGTTAAAATTAAACTACGAACGGAATCTCAATCTAGACACTGATTTGGTTGAATTTGCCGCATTGGCTCATGATATCGGGCACCCGCCTTTTGGTCATCAGGGAGAGGAGGCATTGGATGAAGAAATGAAAGAATTTGGTGGGTTTGAAGGTAACGCTCAGACTCTTAGAATTATAACGAGGCTTGAAAAGAAACTACTACCGAATAAGATCTTTGTTGGCGAAGAGGATGTTCGAGTTGGTCTGGATTTGACATATAGAACGATCGCGTCAATCCTTAAATACGATCAAGTTATTCCCGAATCATTGGTTGAGAGGGAACATTACAGTTCTGCAAAGGGGGACAATAAAATTGAACCGGTAAAAGGGTACTACAAAGTTGACGACGACATTGCGGAAATTGTTAAGAAGAATGTATTGAACGGATACGAATTGGCTCCTGGTGAAAAGTTCAAGACGATTGAGTGTCGTATAATGGATATTTCAGATGATATTGCATACTCAACATATGATCTTGATGATACTTTAAAGGCTAATTTTTGTAATCCATTTGATATAGTATTTGCTGAGGACGAGATTGTCGATGCTATTAGTAAAAAAGCTTCGAAAAGTTTTGACCAAACTATTACATCAGAAAAGGTTCGTGACACCCTTTATAAGATCTTTGGCCGCATTTTCGAAATTAATCCAGAGGTGGAGAAGGAGAAGATTACTCAGGATGAAATAAAGCCGGAGAATCTTTCGGCGGCGCTTCGGTATTTTCACGAGATACATTATAAGGCCAGTCGAGATCTGGCCAACGACGGATATTTGAGGAATAGATTGACGACACGACTTATCGATCATTTTATTTCGGGCGTCGAATATGTCCCTCATCTCTTAAATCCCGCGTTGTCGAAGGTTTTCATAAAAGATGAAATCCGGATTGAGGTGGAAGTTTTAAAGTTATTCAACTACGAGGTCAATATTTTGTCGTCAAGGCTTAAAATCCCTGCATATCGGGGAAAGCAAATCGTCCAAAAAATATTTGAAATTCTTAGTTTTGATGGAGGATATATGTTGTTGCCGAACGACTATAAGGAGGTTTTTATTGCTTGTCCAAATGAGAAACTAAAAAGGCGAACAATTTGTGACTTTATTGCCGGGATGACCGACAAATATTGCATTGAGTTCTATGCGCGATTGATGTCCGAAAATGCCGAAACAATATTTAAGCCGATTTAAGGACTGTGCGGAATGTGCGAAAGCGGCTAAAAGAACTACTGCGTTGGCACATATATTAAAAAAGGGAAGGGTCGCTCGTCAGAGTGACCCTTCCCTTTTTAAGGCAGCAAAAAATAAGGCAATTCTACGGGTGCCGGCAAATTGGCAATTGTGGATCTTTGGTCAGTAGGGCGATGTCTCCGATAGGTTCGGTTAACGTGTTCCGAGGTGGTATGGCCCATGAGGTAGGCAACTGTTGCAACGTCTACATTCTTGTCCTGGAGGAGAATGGAAAAACTTAGACGGGCGCAGGACCAGGTTACATGCTTTCCGATTCCCGCACTTTTAATCCACTGTTCTAGAACCTTGTTGGACCCGTCATTGGACGGCAAGCGGAATACCCGACCAGTTGCACCCTGCGGCAACCGTTTTCTCCGTTTGTCCAGGATTGCCATTGGTGTCGGATGGAGGGTTAGCACGACCGGAAACCCGGTTTTTCGTTGAATGATGCGGGTAGTTAATTGATTCTCCCGAATATGCTCCCATTGAAGCCATTTGGCGTCCACAAACCGAAGACCCGTGTAGCAGGAGAAAATAAATCCTTCCTTTACCTCTTCGTTGAGACATGGAGTAATCAGCAGTCTTATATATTCGTCGGCCTCCAAGTTCTCTTTCAAGCGGGAAGAGGGGTTCATGCGCGACTGGACCGCTTCTGTGGGATTGTGGCGCCAATAGTTGTCTCTCGTGGCGGCGCGGATAACCTGTTTAAAATTGAAGAAATAGTTACCAGGAGTAGCCCCTGTATATTTCGACAAGAGGTGTTTCCGGAAGCGTTTGCACAATTCTTCGGTAATGTCCATCGGGGCAATGAAGGTCTTACCAGGAAGGATCGGAATTGGGTATAGCTATTTTGCAGGTGGCGGTTACCCCTGCGGACATTGTTCTTGACAAACTCAGCATAGTAGTCCAGGAAGTTGGCTTTGAATTTATGACTAGGAATAAAGCCGGTACCGATGGCCTGTTGTTCGAGTAATACTTCGGATTTTTTGGTCTCAACCAGGATCAACGCCTCTTTGTTGTGGTTCTTTTCTATCTGGTTTTTGGGACGGATATAGATGAATATTCCGGTTGCTATCCGTTCTCCGGCTTTGCGGCCATTTCCAATATAGAAATAAAACTTGTCGCCCTTACCGTTTTTCCTTTTCTCGATATTCATATCCCTGCGTTTTGTAAGGTGAAGAATATTATTACAAGCAACATGCCGATTATCGCCGTGGAATATGGGTTGGTGAACCGGCTTGGAACGCCGGCTTGCCCGGTGTGCAAAAGAGATGAAAGGTGGGGGGAATCGGCTTCGGGTGACTGGGATACTTTTTCTGACGGCGTCAGAGTGACGTATGATCCTGACAGTTGGTCTCCGGTGGAGGCAGTCAGTTGTCGGTCAGGATGGCGGAGATATGAAATCCGGATGGATCTTGCATGTGACAAACAAGTGATTTTCGACCTTGTTTTGGAGGGTGCTTTTGCAGAAAAGCGTATGTCTTTGCGCCGCTGCATGCGAGTTCGAATCGCAGTTTTTTCGTGTGTCATTTCGTGAGTCAATTATGTGTCAAAAAATGTGTTTGAAAGAGAAAAAAAGCGACACAAATTTGACTCACGGGAATTAAAAAAGCCTTGTAAATCATTTATTTACAAGGCTCTAAAAGTGCGCGGGATGAGATTCGAACTCACACGCCTCGCGGCGCTACCACCTCAAAGTAGTGCGTCTACCAATTTCGCCACCCACGCATCCGCCTTTTTTGAAGGGACTGCAAAAATAGGGTTTTCACCCTTAATTCCCAACACCCTCACCTATTTTTTCAACACGATCCGAAACGTCGTCCCCTTCCCAATCTCCGACTGCCGGACAAACAACTGCCCCTTATGATACTGCTCGATGATCCGCTTCGACAGGCTCAACCCCAGTCCCCAACCCCGCTTCTTCGTCGTAAACCCCGGCTTGAACACCTTCTGCAGGTTCCGCGCAGCAATCCCCTTCCCCGTATCCGCCACATCGATGACGATCTCTTTCTCATGATCCGCGATATTCACCGTGATCGACCCCTTCCCCTCCATCGCATCCAGCGCATTCTTCAATAGATTCTCAATGACCCAGTCAAACAGCGGCCCCGAGATCCTCACCATCAACGGCGCCATCCCACCAGCAGCCGCCGAACCAGCCATCCCGCCGGCAGCAGCCGCACCAGCCATCCCCCCACCAGCCGCACCAGCACCTGGTCCTCCAGCCGCTGAACCTGCACCCGCCCCACCAGCCGCCGAACCAACACCCGCGCCGCCATCCAGGCTCGTCGCAGACCCGGCCTCAGTAACTCCCCCAGCCGCAGCACCCACACCGGTGCCAGGGCCCCCCGCAACCCCAGCCCCCGACACATGCAATGCAAACTGCACCTTCCCCGTCGCCCGCTTCCGGATATACTCCATCATGCTCCGCACCTGCCCCACCAGGTCCTTCTCCTCCAACACAGGCTTACTCCCGATCTTCCCAAACCTGTCCGACACCAGCTTCAGCCGGTCCACATCTTTTTGGATCTCCGCCACCGTCCGGCTATCCACAGCAGACTCCCGCAGCATCTCTACCCAGCCCTCCAACGAAGACACCGGCGTACCCAGCTGATGCGCCGTCTCCTTTGCCATCCCCGCCCACAGCTGGTTCTGCGTCGACCGGTTACGGACCGTGATCGAATAAAGGGTAAAGAAGATGACAATGGCTACAATGAACAATTGCACCAGCGGATAATACCGCACCTCGTCCAGCAAAGCGGTATGTCCATAATAATAGCGGTTGGCGATATACGGCGTATCGCTTAGCTTCGCCTCGATCACCGGGTTCTCCGCCCGGAACCGCTTGAGCTGGCGGTACAGCCAACCCTTGTCCTGCGCTGCCCGGACGCTGTCCAGGTTGATATAGTCGATGATGCTGTCTTGCTCATTCGTCTCGATAATAGGGATCGACTGCTGCCCGATACGGATCAAATTCGGCAGCGTCAGGTCCATCCCCGGGTTGTTGAGCATCGATTTGCTCGCGGCTACCCACAGGTCCACCTTCTGGTGCTCATCGACGGCGATCTTCTTGGCCAGGTACTGGGAATAAAAGATCGTCCCCGTCACAATGACGATGCCCGCCACGGCCAACAGCGTCCTCCAATTGAATAAACCTCTGATCATACGCCGAATTTATAAAAAGGAACCCGATAATATTTATAAAAAGCAACCCGATAATAAAGCCCATCCGAGAAAGACCAACCCGATAATAGAGTCCAACCGAGAAAAAGCAACCCAATAATAAAGCCCACCGGGAAAAAGCAATCCGATAACAGAGCCCAACCGAGAAAAAGCAACCCGATCATAAAGCCCATCCGAGAAAAAGCACCGCGCAATAAAGGCCCAAATAATGGCACAGGCATCTTGTCCGCAAGGATTCCCTTATTTTTGGACCCCGGTCGACCCGGTGGTTCGCCAATGACGCCAAGCATAGCCATAGTTATTCTCAACTTCAACGG
>Ga0157372_10008926_pt1 | contig 10652 bp, 8 predicted proteins | sample C55metaG_FD_115307 | JGI IMG/M metagenome (GOLD analysis project Ga0157372, IMG submission 115307) | Corn rhizosphere microbial communities from Kellogg Biological Station, Michigan, USA - C5-5 metaG | ecosystem: Host-associated > Plants > Roots > Rhizosphere > Soil | place: USA: Michigan...
CGATCGCCGCGGAGGCCGCGCTGATGGTCCAGGATGGTGATGCGGTGATCGTGCATGGCGGCTCGACCTGCTTCCGGCTGGGCGAGCGGCTCGCGGGCCGCAACATCCGGCTGTGCACCAACTCGATGCCGCTCGCCGCAATGCTCGGGGAGATCGGAACCTGCGCGCTGACAGTGGTCGGCGGCGAGCTGCATCGCGAGCCGCGCATTCTCCATGATCCGGTCGGCGGCACGCCCTTCTATGCCTCGAAATTCTTCCTAAGCGCGCAGGGCGTGGACGAGCGCGGCCTGCTTGAATCCCATCCGCTGCTGGTCGAGGCTACGTCGAGGTTCGCGGAATGCGCGGATCGGATCGTCGCGCTGATCGACAGTTCAAAGTTTACGACGGGCGCGCGCAAACTTGCGCTGCCGTGGTCCCGGATAGACACGCTCGTCACCGACGACGGTCTGACGGAGGAGCATCTGGCGATGCTCGAGGCGAAGGGCGTCGAGGTTCGCATCGCGCGCCCGAGGACCGGCGATCAATGACGATCGCGGTACTCGATTTCGGCAAGACCAACTCGAAGCTGCTGGTGTTCGACCGGCAGGGCGAGGTGCTGTTCTCCACCCGCACGCGGCCCGCCTGGCGGATGGTGGACGGCGTGCGCGTGCTGGACGAACGGACGCTCGGCGCGTGGGCGCTCGGCGCGCTCGGCGAGGCCGAAGCGGCGCTTCCGGGCGAGATGCTGGGGGTGATGGTGTCGGCGCACGGCTGCACCTTCGCGCTGGCGCGGGAGGCGGATCTGGTCCGCCCGATCCTGGACTATGAGCAGGAGCTGCCTGGCGATCGGGCCGACGCGGTCGACGCGGCCCTGCCGTCCTATTCCGAAACCTTCGCGCCCCCACGGCCGCAAGGTTTCAACTACGGCCGGCACATGCTGTGGCTGCAGCAGATCGAGCCGGACTCCTTCGAACGGGCGACCGCCATTCTGGGATATCCGCAATTCTGGAGCTGGTGGCTCGGCGGGAACCAGGTCGCCGAGACCAGCTACATGGGCTGTCACTCGCACATCTGGGCGCCCGCACGCGGCGACTTCAGCTCGCTCGTGGACGCGCAGGGCTGGCGCCTCAAGATGCCGCGGTTCGCCCGCGCCGGTGCGATCATCGGGGAGCTCGAGGTCGGCGGACGGTGCATCGCTATCCACAACGGGGTGCATGACAGCAACGCGGCTCTCCAGGCGTACCGTTCGCTGGGCCTGGAATCCTTCACCCTGGTCTCGACCGGTACCTGGGTGATCATCTTTAATCCCGAATGTCCGCTCGACGCGCTCGAACCGGCGCTCGACATGTATTGCAACGTCGATGTCGACGGGCGTGCGGTGCCGACCATCGGCTTCATGGGCGGACGCGAGTTCGACGAGATTGGCGGCCCCGTCGACGAGCCGGTCAGCCGCGAGGCTATTCAGCGCGTGATCGACGAGCGGCGGTTCGCGCTGCCCGCTTTCGCGGCGGCCGGTCCGTTCGGCGGGCGGCCCGGCCGCATCGTGCCGCCCGTCGATCGGGAGGCGGACCGGCCGGCGATCGCGATGCTCTACGTCGCGCTGATGATCGACCTGTGCCTCGACGCGATCCGCTCCACCAATGCGATCGTGATCGACGGCGGCCTGGCGGCCGGCGGTGTGCTCGCCGAGCTGCTTGCCCAGCTTCGTCACGGGCAGCCGACATTGGCCGGCGCGATCAGTGAGGGGACGGCAGCCGGGGCGGCGACGCTCGCGTTCGCCGCGCACGGCCTGGACATGCAGCTCCCCCAGCCGACACCGGTCCCCGCGAGCGGCTATCGCGATCTCGACGCCTATCGGCGCGACTGGTGGGCGCAGCTTCCCGCGCTGGCCGGGCTCCGGGCGGGGGTTGAGGCGTGAGCCACGCCCTCGCCATCGGGCTCGACATCGGCACCTCCGGCGTTCGCTGCGTCGCACTGGACCAGCGCGGTGAGACGGTCGCAACGGCGAAACGCCGCTTCATCGAGGTCGGCGCGAACCCTCGCGACCCGCGGGCCTGGGCCGAACTGGCGGACGAGGCGCTGACGGCCTTGCTGCGGGCGATCGACCGGGAGGCAGTGCGCGCGATCGCGGTCGACGGCACTTCGGGCACGATGCTGGCGATCGATGAGCGAGGCGATCCGGTCGCCGCGCCGCTGATGTACGACGATCCCGTCGCCGACGCGGGGGTGCTCGAGCGCGTTGCTGCGGCCGCGCCCGCGGACAGCGCCGCACACGGCGCTACCTCTGGCCTTGCCAAGGCGCTGGTTCTTCAGGAGGCGCCGCGCATTGCGGGCCTGCTGCACCAGGCGGACTGGATCACCGCCCGCTTGTCGGGTGTGTGGGACATTAGCGACGAGAATAATGCGCTCAAGACCGGCTATGACCCGATCGCGCGGCGCTGGGGCGACTGGATCGCGGAAACGGGGCTGCGCACCGCGTTGCTGCCGCGGGTTCAGCCGGCGGGGGTGCCCATCGCGGCGATCACCCCCGCGGCCGCGGCTCGCCTCGGCCTGCCCCGCGACGTGCAGGTGGTGGCGGGTACCACGGACGGCTGCGCCTCCTTCCTCGCCACCGGCGCGAGCGAGATTGGCGATGCCGTTACCGCGCTCGGCTCCTCGCTCACGCTCAAGATCCTTTCAGACCGGCCGATCTTTTCGCCCATCCATGGCATCTACAGCCACCGCATAGGGAGCAGCTGGCTCGCCGGGGGCGCGTCGAACACGGGCGGCAAGGTGCTCGCATCCTATTTCGACGGGGAGCGGCTGGCGGCCCTGTCGAACCGGATAGATCCCAGGCGCAACGCCCGGCTCGATTATTATCCGCTGCTGGCAGTGGGAGAGCGCTTTCCCGCCGCCGATCCGGCCATGCGGCCGCGCCTCTCGCCGCGCCCAGCGGACGATGCCGACTTCCTGCATGAGCTCCTCGCCGGAATCGCCGCGATCGAGTCGCAAGGCTATGCCTGCCTAACCGCGCTTGGCGCGCCGGTGCTGCGCTCGGTGCGCAGCGTGGGCGGCGGGGCACGCAACCCGCAATGGACGGTGATGCGCGAGCGTCTGCTCCGCGCGCCGTTCCTCCCCGTACGCTCGACCGAGGCGGCGGCGGGCGCTGCGCGGCTCGCGCTGCGTGGCTTGCGTCAAGGGCTGCCTGCATGAGTCGCGCCGGACCTCCTACCGCCATCGCCGGGCTGGGCGCGATCGCGGCCGGCTATGATGCCCTGCTGGTCGACCAGTTCGGCGTGCTGCACGACGGGACCACGCCCTATCCATATGCGATCGAAACGCTGGAGCGGCTGAAGGCCGCCGACAAGCGCGTCGTCCTGCTGTCGAATTCGGGCAAAAGGTCCGCGCCCAACGCGGCACGGCTCGAGCGGCTGGGCTTCCCGCGGGGAAGCTGGGCCTGTCTGCTGTCGTCGGGCGAAGTCGCATGGTCGATCCTCGCGGCGGAGGCGGCCGCGAAGCGAACGAGGCAGCGTTGCCTGTTGATCGCGCGCGATGGGGACCGCTCGGCCATCGACGGCCTGCCCTTCGACCTGAGCGAGGACGGGACCGACTGTGCGGTGGTGCTGATCACCGCGAGCGAGGGCGACCGCCTGTCCCTGGACGACTATGCCGCTTTGCTCGCGCCCGCCGCCGCACGCGGCGTTCCGGCCTATTGCACCAATCCCGACAAGCAGATGCTGACCCCGCTCGGCCTGCGCTTCGGGGCGGGACGGATCGCCATCCTCTACGAGAAGCTTGGCGGGCATGTGACCTGGATCGGCAAGCCCTTTCCCGAAATCTATGCCTCCGCGCGGCGCGTGCTGGGCGACATCGATCCGCGTCGGATCCTGTGCGTTGGGGACAGCGTGGAGCACGACATCGTCGGCGCGCGCGATGCGGGGTTGCCCAGCTGCCTCATCAGCGGCGGAATTCACGATGGCGCCGACGCTGCCGCCTTGCGCGCCCTCTACGCCGAAGCCGGCGCGATTCCCGATTTCATCACCCACCGTTTCCGGTGGTGACCAAATGCCTTCCCAGGAGAATGACGCCATGACGACCAAGAAGCTGGATGGGAAGATCGCCGCGATAACTGGCGGCGCATCCGGCATCGGGCTCGAAACCGCGCGGGTGCTGATCGAGGCTGGCGCCATCGTGCACCTGCTCGATCGCGACCCAGTGGCCTTGGACCAGGCGTGCGCGGATCTGGGAGAGGCGGCGGTGGCGGTACCGATCGACCTCTTCGACTATCCCGCGGTCGAGCGGGCGGTTGCGGCGATCGTGGCCGCGCATGGCGGGATTGACATCCTCTACGCCAATGCCGGCGCCTATGTCGGCGGCAAGGTGTGGGAAGGCGATCCCGCGAGCTGGGATGTCATGCTCAACCTCAACATCAACGCGACCTTCCGCATGGTCCGCGCGGTGTTGCCGGCAATGATGGCGCGGGAGAGCGGCGACATCATCGTCACCAGCTCGATCGCGGGCGCGGTGCCGATCGTCGCCGAGCCGATCTACACCGCTTCCAAGCATGCGGTTCAGGCTTTCGTCCATACCGTGCGACGGCAGGTCGCGCCGAGCGGGGTGCGGGTCGCGGCGGTATTGCCCGGGCCGGTCCACACGCCGCTGCTCAAGGATTGGGAGCCGGCGCGCCTGAAGGCGGAGATCGATGCCGGCGCGCTGATGGAGACCCGCGACGTGGCCGAGGCGGTGCTGTTCATGCTGACGCGGCGCAAGGGCGTGATCGTCCGCGACCTCGTTATCCTCCCGCACAATTTCGACGTCTGATGAGCAACCTTGCCGAGGCTGGGGCGAGCGCCGCCGGCAACGCGCGTGATCGCAGAAGGAATATTCCGATGTCCAACCGCTGGAAAAGACGCCTGCCGCTCCTGCTGCTTGCAGCTGCCGGTCTTGCGGGTCCCACTTGCGCCGCAACGCGCCCGGCCGTTCCGCTGCCGCTACACCAGAACGGCGGCACCTGGGATTCGGGCCACGTTCAGGGCATCGCGATCGACTTGAAGGGCGGCTACATCTACTATTCCTTCACCAACCTGCTTGCGAAATTCGACTTCCACGGGAAGCTGATCGGCACGCTGGTCGGCTGGACCGGACATCTTGGCGATCTCGACTTCAACCCGGCCGACGGGAAGGTCTACGGCTCGCTCGAGTACAAGGAAGACAAAGCCTTCTACATCGCCGTGATCGACGTCGCGCACCTCAACCGCGTCGGGGTCGAAGCGAGCAAGACCGACCTTTTTCGCACGGTCTATCTGCCCGAGGTGGTCAAGGACTATGGAGCGGACATCAACCATGACGGGCGGTTCGATGGCGACGATGGTACCTACCGCGGCGATCCGGGCGCCTCGCCCGACCATCGCTATGATTGCTCGGGGATCGACGGGGTCGCCTTCGGTCCGGAATTCGGCCGGACGGCAGGCAAACGCTACCTGACCGTCGCTTATGGCATCTACGGCAACACGAGCCGCACCGACAATGATCACCAGGTGCTGCTGCAGTACGACATCGCCGATTGGGCGCGCTACGCGAGCCCGCTGAGCGAGACCGCGCCACACCATCACGGTCCGGCCGCGGTGCACGGCAAATATTTCGTCCGCACCGGCAACACGAACTACGGTGTTCAGAACCTGGCCTACGACGAGGGCATGCACCGCTGGTTCATGGGCGTGTACCAGGGCAGGAAGCCCGCATTCCCAAATTATCTGTTGTTCGCCGTCGACGCGCGCGACCGCCCGGTGCGCGGCGATCTGGTTGGCGTTCCCGCTTCGGCGGAGAGCGGATGGGAACAGGGAATGCTGCTGCCGCTCGCCCGGGATGGCCTGAAGGACCGCACGACCGGCATCCGTGGATGGACTCAGGAAGCCAATGTCGGATTTCAGCCGCTCGGCGGGGGACTGTTCTACGTCTCGGTCAAATCGGGCGGCAAAGGCCATCAGACCGGTGATCTCACACTGATGCGCTGGACGGGCGATCCGGCAAGACCGCTGGTCCCGGCAACCGCAGGCGATGCGCGCCGGCCGTCGGGGGCACCCTAGGCATGCGACTCCGCTCAGGCTGTCGCGCGCACGTGGCCCCGCGAGATCCAGTCACGCTTGCCCGCTAGCGCAGCCGCTCACGCCGCCGGATTCCGGCATCTCCCCGGCAACCCTCGAAAGTCGCATTCATGGCCCAGGAAAAGTTCATGCACGTGATCGATCGGGAACGGACACGATGGTTCCTTCGCAACATTCTTCCGCACGAGGCGGCGTTGAGGAGCTGGCTGCACCGGCGCCAGCCCTTCGACCTGGAGGTCGATGACATCGTGCAGGAATCCTATGCGATCCTGGCCGATCTCGAGCGGGTCGACGATATCCGGCATCCGCGCGCCTATCTGTTTCAGGTGACGCGGTCGGTCATCGCCAAGCATGTTCGCCGCGCGCGGGTGGTGCCGATCCACGCCTTCGGGGATCTCGCCTGCCTTGAGCAGCCGGACTTCTGCCCATCGCCAGAGCAGATCGTGATCGACCGGGACCAGCTGCTTCGGTTGTCGGAGGCGATCAGCGCGATGCCGGCGAAGACGCAGCAGGCGTTCATCCTGCGTCGGGTCGAAGGCCTTTCCCAGCGCGAGATCTCGGTCCGCATGGCGATTTCAGAGAATACGGTCGAAAAGCATATATCGCGCGGCATCCGCTTCCTGATGGATTGGTTTGGCCATGGCGGAAAAGCTCTGGCAAACATCTCCTGGCAACGGGAAATGGGAAGTGGCCACTTTGACCGACGCGCGAGAAACCAGTCGATCCATTGACGAGAAGGCGGCCGATTGGATCGCGCGGCTCGATCGCGGGCCGCTTACCGAGGACGAGGCACGTGCGCTGGGAGAGTGGCTGGCAGGGGACGCGCGCCGCCGCGGCTCTCTGTTGCGCGCCGCCTCTTTGTCGACTCTGAGCGAATCGGCGCAGGCGATCCGGCATCATTTGCAGGCGCAGTTGTCGCGCCCCAAGGCTGCGCCGATCTCCGACGAGCTTCCGTACGACAATCTGACAGACCCGCGCGGGCGCGCACGACCGACGCGCTGAGCCGCAAAGGCCTCGGGCCGCGGCGTTCCAGCATCTTCCAGTGACCTCGGCGGCGGACGCTTTCGGTCGGCGACGCGCATGGCCATGAAGGGAGATCGGCCGTGCGCTCGTGCGGACCCCGATCCAAAAAATTTTCGCCGGCGGATGGCGGAAATGGCGCGCCCGCAATCTCTCACAATCGACGCACGCGGCGATGATCGCGGGGGCAAGGGGAGGTTGATATGGGTTTCCGTCATTTCATTTTATCGGGCACGGCCATAGCCTCCGCCCTCAGCATGGCGGCGCAGGCGCAGGCGCAAGCGACGCCGCAAGGCGCCGCACAAGCGGCGGCGCCAGCCGGTACGGCAAATCGCGGGGAGAAGGGCGCGCTGGTGGGGCGCGTGCTGAACAGCGCTACCGGACAATATCTCCAGAATGCCGAGGTCCGGGTCGAGGGGACGAACATCGCGGTCTTTACCAGCGACGACGGGAGCTTCCGGATTGCCGATGTGCCGGCCGGCGAGGCCGTCGTGGACGTGCGCTATTCGGGCCTGCAGGACGCGAAGGCGACCGTGCAGGTCGTCGCCGGGCAGCAGGCATCGGTCGATGTGACGATGACCCCGCTGTCCTTCGACGCGGCCGGCGTCGACGAGGTTCGGGTAACGGGCTTGCGCACGGGAGAGGCGGCCGCGCTGCAGCGCCGCCGTTCGGCGCTGAACGCGGTCAACGTGGTCGATGCTGACAATTTCGGCGCGCTAACCATGGGTGACGTGGGCGAGTTTCTGAAGAACATGCCGGGCATCTCGCTCGACTATGTTGAGGTCGACAGCAGCGCGGTGCGCATTGGCGGGCTGGATCCGAAATATTCCACCTTCACAACCGACGGCGCGCGCATGGCGACCGCGACCTCCAACAACAATACCGGCCGCCAGAATTCGTTCGAGCAGATGTCGATCACCGGCATTTCGCGGATCGAGCTCAACAACACGTTGACCGCCAGCATGGACGCGGACGCGCCTGGCGGTTCGGTCAACCTGGTCAGCAAATATGCGTTCGAGCGGAGCAAACGCCTGCTCCAGTTCCAGGTCGGCGCGGTGGGCACTTCGGATTCTCACTTCAGCCAGCGTTACATGCCCGACGACAAGAAGCATGCGACCATCTTCCCGTCGGCGCAGTTCATGTACGCTGACAAGTTCTTGGATTCGCGTCTGGGTGTCGCGATCAGCGCCAGCTATAACGCCAATTACGTCCAGCAGGATCGCGTCCAGACCGACTGGTCCTACCTCTCCAATGGGACGGTGATACCCTATCAGGTGATGTGGCGTCCGGGGCCCAAGTTTACGCACCGCGAGGCGGTCAACGGCGCGATCGACTACAAGATCAGCGACAATCTGACCTTCTCTCTGCGCGGAACTTACTCTTTCTACGACGTGGAATATTTCAACCAATATACGTACCTGATATTCGGCACGTCGACGAAGAGCTACGCAACCCCGGATTCGACGCCGACGCATATCGTGGTCAATCCCAGCGGGACGAACACCAGGGTCAGCACCCAATATTCTCACCGCTACGCGGGCACCCCCGCCTCGATCGTCACCCCCAGGCTGCAGTTCCAGAATGCGGACTGGGACATCATGCTGCGCGGCGCCTATTCCTCGTCCGAGTATAATTTCCGCGACGGCAGTCACGGATTCTTCCAGCGCGACGACACCAGCATCACCGGGCTCGGCTTCACGCTCGATCGCGATGCGCCGGATTCGCACGCTTACATGCTCACCCAGACGGCGGGGCCGTCGTGGGGCAATCCGAACAACTGGACGCCGGTTTCCAATTCGGTGCGCACCGCGGAATCGAACGCGGTCGACCATCAATATGGGCTGAACCTGGACATCAAGCGCAAGTTCAGCGTCGGCCGGGTCCAGGCAACGCTGATGGCGGGCGGCAGCGTGCGCACCAACAACTGGCACACCAACGAAGGGTCGTACCACCTGTTCAACTATGTCGGCCCGCAGGCAGGCTCGACGGTTCCCTCGACCCAGAATTACAGGTTCCAGATCCTGGGCTTCGATGCGGGCAATCTCAATGCGCAGAACTGGCGTGCCGACAGCAATTACGCGACCTGGGACCTGTACCAGCAGCATTCGGACTATTTCGTCCCGGATACGGTCGGCAATCTCCAGCGCCAGTATCTCAACAACAAGCAGGTCAAGGAAACGGTCAAGGCCGGCTATGTCGAACTGCAGGGGCAGCTCGATAAGCTCAAGTTCGACCTGGGCGCGCGCTACGAAGGTACGCATGAGGGGGCGGCGATCACGCAAACCCGCTCTGCGAAGGACGTAGTGGCCGCGGGCTACACGCCGGGCACGGTCGATTATGTGAACTATCAATATTACAACGGGCGGCAGCTCTGGAAGACCGGAAGCTACGGCAACTGGTTCCTGAGCGGCGGGCTCAAATATGACTTCACGCGCAAGCTGATCGCGCAGTTCGCCTTCAGTCAGGCGATCCTGCGCCCGGACTATGGCAATCTCGGCGGCGCCATCTCGGTCAACGATGCGACCCAGATCGTCACCGTCCCCAACCCGCAGCTCAAGCCGGAGCGCGCGACCAAATATTATGCCAGCCTGCAATATTATCTTGAGCCGGCAGGCATCGTGGCAGCGTCGGTATACCGGCTCGACGTCAAGGACATGCAGGTCACGGGCATCACGATCGATCCCCGCGACGCAGGCTTCGATCCGAACGCCTATAACGGTTACACCTTCGTCAGTGCGGTCAATCAGCCGGGCGTAAGCTCGACCAACGGCGTAGTGCTGGAATATGACCAGCAGCTGGTGTTCCTGCCGGGGGCGCTCAAGGGCCTGGGGCTGCGCGGATCGTTCACCTGGGTCGATCCGGACGGTGTGCGCGTGGGCACCCCGCATTATTCGGCGAACTGGGGCGTCAAATATACGCGCGGCCCGGTGGATGTGCAGCTGACGGGCAACTACCAGTCGCACTATCGGGTGAGCGCGCTCAGCAACACTCCGACGACGCCGGCTAACGGCATCCTCTATCATGCCGACCGGTCGCTCTGGAATCTGAGCGCGACCTACAATTTCACCAAGAACCTTTCGGTCCAGATCGCCGGGCGCAACATCTTCAACGCGCCGGACGTCGTCTATTCCAACGTTCGCAGCCGGGTGCAGCTCTACAGCATCTATGGCTCGATGTGGGATATCGCGCTCAAGGCGAAATTCTAAGCCCCACTGCCGCCGGTCGGCGCGAGCAGCATGCTCGCGGGACCGGCGGCATTTTTTGCGGGACGCGCCTCATGGGCAAGTTGGCGGGCCGGCGCGCTCCCGGTGACCTTGGACGGGCGCGGCGATCGGAATAGACCGCCTGGACCGCACCCGACCGAATGGAATGAGTGATGAGCGACCGCGACCCCGATCAACCCGTGTCCGAACAGCCCGGCAATCCCGACCGGCGACTGCTGCTCGGCGGGATTGCGGCGGCCCTGGGGGTAGCAGCAGCGGGCGTGCCGGAGGAGACGGCGGCGAGCCGGCCACGGCCGCGACGGGTGGCGCATTCAAGCGACGCCGCGCTGCGCGCGAACATTGACAC
>Ga0157372_10008929_pt1 | contig 10651 bp, 7 predicted proteins | sample C55metaG_FD_115307 | JGI IMG/M metagenome (GOLD analysis project Ga0157372, IMG submission 115307) | Corn rhizosphere microbial communities from Kellogg Biological Station, Michigan, USA - C5-5 metaG | ecosystem: Host-associated > Plants > Roots > Rhizosphere > Soil | place: USA: Michigan...
GTCGCCGTGCCGGTCCGGGCCCCCGTCCCGATCGGCTTTATTGCCGCTTTCATACCGGTGGACGATGCGCTGCTGGCGCATCTGCGCGCGTTATCCGCCGAATCGCGCAGTATCGTCTTGGCCATCGGCGACGCAGAGCGCAAGTGGCAGCCCGCGGCACGAAGCGGAAGCGATGAGACATTTCGCCCCTCTTTACCCGTTCCTGACGGCGAACGCACCGTCAGCGCCGAATCCATGGCGGGGGGGCATCACTTTCTCACCGCGATCGCGCGCCTCGAAACCGCGAAGGGCAGTGCGCCGGTCGCCGCGATGATCAGCTATCCGCTAGACGAAGCGCTCGGCGCCTATCGCTCTCTTCTCCTGCCTCTGCTGCTTCTGTTCGCGCTGGCGCTGCTCGCGGCGGTAACGGGAACAATGGTGGTGGTGCGCGGCCTGTCGAGGCCGCTCGAAGCGCTGGCGGCCGCAGCCCGGCGCATTGCTGCCGGAGACTACACCCCGCCGCCCAAGCTGTACCAGCGCGACGAGGTGGGGCATCTTTCCGATGCGCTGAACCACATGGCGCACTCGATCGCCGATCGCGAAGCCGCCCTCAGGCATGCCGTGGACGCGGCCGAACTCGCGCGCAAGGAGGCGGTCCACGCCAACAAGGCGAAGTCGCAATTCCTCGCCAACACGAGCCACGAGCTGCGCACGCCTCTCAACGCCATTCTCGGTTTCAGCGAAATGGTGGAGCAGCAGATCGTGGGCGCGATCAGTCCCCGCTACGTGGATTATGCGCGCAACATTCGCGAAAGCGCTGGCAAGCTCCTCGGCATGGTGGAGCGGATGCTGGATCTTTCGGATCTCGAAGGTGAGCGGCTGCACCTCGCGCGACGCGGCCTGCAGCCGGGCGTTGCGATGCGAGACGCACTCTCTGCATTGCGGCCTTACGCCGAGGAGCGGCGGGTGACGCTTGCGGTGCCGGCCGCTATTTCCGAGCGGCTGGAAATGGAAGGCGATCCGGAAAGGCTTAAACAGGCGTTTACCAATATCGTGCACAACGCGATCAAATTCACGGCGGCCGGCGGGGAGGTTCGCGTGACCTGCACTGCGGACAGCGACGCCATCTTCATCTCTGTCTCAGACACCGGGATCGGCATTGAGCCGGAGCTGCTCGCCAGCGTGGTGCGACCCTTTCAGCGCTTGCGGTCGGCACTGGACGGGCAGCACCAGGGCGCCGGGCTTGGGCTTCCGTTCGCCAAAGCCATTATCGAACTGCATGGCGGTCAGCTGCGGCTGCAGAGCACGCTGGGCGCCGGCACGACGGTCCACATCCGCTTGCCCGCTCGCATGACAGCGGTCAATCAGGCCGCATGAGATGAAGCGATTCCTGTTTGCGGTGCTGTTGTGCGGGTGGGTCTCGCCGGCTGCTGCGCAAATCGATTACGGCATGAGCGGCTACATCGACCTGCGGCTTGTTTCGCCTGCCGACGAGACATCGTGGCTGCAGGGCGGGCTCGGCAAGACGCGTTACGGCGCTGGCGATTCCGACGCACAATTTGCCAGTGCGGTGGGGCAGGGTTACGTGCTGCTCACTCCCGAAATCCTGGCCGTGAGTGTGCTGCGCATCGAGCCGGAACAGCGAACGGCTATCGATGCCCTGGAAACCTATGTGCGCTATCGCCCCGTGTCCACGGAGGCATGGCGCTGGTCCGTAAAGGGCGGCGCGTTCTTCGCGCCGTTTTCGCTGGAAAACACCGAAGTGGGGTGGTCGAGCTACTGGACTATTACGCCCTCGGCTATCAATTCCTGGGTCGGAGAAGAACTGCGCACTGTTGGCGCCGAAGGCACGCTGGACTGGCGCACACCGGAGGGCACGTTTGAGTTCATTGCCGCCGCATTCGGCTGGAACGATCCCGCTGGCGTGATGATCGCCGACCGCGGCTGGACCTTGAGCGACCGCCCGACGGGCTTATTCGATCGCCTTCGCGTGCCAGACGCGACACTCATCCTGTTCGGCCAGCAACCGCCGGACAACACGCCTATTTTCCGCGAGCTCGACGACCGCGCTGGCTGGTATGCCGGCGCCTCGTGGGATGATGCGGCAGGCTGGCATCTCGAATTGGAGCGCTACGACAACGACGCCGACCCCTCCGCCCACGACGGCGATTATTTTGGCTGGCGAACACGCTTCTGGAACGCCGGAGCGTCATGGAAATTCGACAGTTTCACGCTGCTCTCGCAGGCGCTCACGGGCGACACGACGATCGCTCCTTCGCCCAGCTTCAGCAGCACGACCGACTTTGACTCCGCTTATCTCTTGCTCGGTTGGGAGCGGAGCAACTGGCGTGTGGCCCTCCGCGGGGACTGGTTCCGAACGAAAACGCATACGACATTCGGCGACTCTCCGGCGCTCAGCGAAAATGGCGATGCCATTACCGGCGCAGTGAGTTGGCTGCCTCGCGACTGGATAAGGCTGACAGGAGAAGCACTCTGGATTGATAGCGCGCGCGACGAGCGCGCGATCTCTGGCATTGATCCGCGGCAGAGCAGTTTGGAGATGCAGCTGTCGGCGCGATTGTATTTCGACTAACAATCGATTCCCACGCGAACGGACTGCTGCAGCCGCGGTGAACCCGCAGCGCAGCAGTCCAATGCCATTGCTTGCCGTTCAGGCCTGCAGGCCGAGTTTGGAACGCACGGAGTCCTGGACGAATTTTTTGCGCTCGGGACCCTTCAGGTTTTTCGACTTGGCGCCGGTCTTTGCCTCCGCCATGGCAGGCTTCACCACGCTCTTGATGTGCGCCCTGACCTTTTCCTTGAGCTGATCCTGGGGCACACCGTCCTTCTGCAGCTGCGCCGAGTAGCGCGCGCGCGCTTCCTCGATCACCGGATTCTTTTGCTTCTCTGCACCCTTGCGGCCGCCGGCCTTGCGGCCTTCTTTGCGCTTCGCCTTGCGCTCTGCTTTTCTACCTGGATCCGCACTCCTGGCTCTTTTTCCCGTCTCTTCCGCCATGACACCCTTCTCCTACTGGTTCAGCGTGCGCACTCTCTAAGCATCGGCCCGCGGGGGCGCAAGCCCGCTACCCGGCGAGAAAACGGTTCGATCAGGGCTCCTTCAGGACGAGGCCGAACAGGCCCTTGCCGTTGAAGCGCCGCTCGTCGGGACGGACAGGCTGCGCCTCGCAGACGAGCGCCTGAAAACCGGAAATCTTCCCGATAAATGAGGCAAATCCGGCGTTCGAGTCGATATCATCAACCACAAGGAATCCGCCGGGTCGCAGCGCCGCCCAGGCGTGGGCCAGCTCAAAGCAGACATTGCGCTCAGTATGCAGGCTGTCGTGGACAAAGAGGTCGATGGTTCCGAGGCGGTCAAGCAGCCCCGGCAGGCGCCGCTGGCTCGAACCGGCGATGAGATCCCAGCGCTGCCGCAACTCGCCGGGAACCGCGATGCCGACGCGCTGGCGCGTGGCGGGATCGAGCGGCGGCCGGTCGATGCTGGACAAGCGGCCCGAGCCGTTGCGTTGCAGCGCCTCCAGGATGAAGCGCGAGGTGAAGCCGTGCGCCACGCCTGTTTCGACCACGCGCGTGGGTTTCAAGTGGCTGACAATCCACCAGATGGCGCGCAACAGCCCCATGTCGCCGTCGTTGAAGCCTGCGAAGCTCGCGGGACCAACATCGATTCCGGCGGACCTCACCGACTCCACGGCACGCTGCCATAGAGCATGAAACGCATCCTGTTCGGCGCAGGGCCATTTGCAGCCCAGCCATCCATGAAGCCGCTCCTCCCAGTTCGCGGAGAGTTCGTGGCGATGAACGGGGGCGCGGTACTCCCAATTCTGTACGATCCTGTCCTGCAGCTTCTCCAGGAGACCGACGGGATCGGTGACCAGCGCGCCTGCCAGGCGCTTCGGGTAATGCAGCGCGTAGTGCAAAGCCGAACCGAGCATGTCAGCTCCTCGCCATGGCTGGAACGGGCACCACGTTGCGGCGAGCTCGCTCGTGAAGGGCTTTTCCCTTTCCGTAGCTCACCGGAATGTCCTGCAGCGACACCGCGACGATGGTCGGATCGTCCCAGGGCACGTCGTGGTGAGCATCGGTCAGCCAGGCGCTTGCTGGATCGCGCAGCCATTCGCGCGGAAAGAAGACAACCCGGTCGTTCTCAATCGCAGGCCGGGCTTTCACGCCGCCGTCGATGCAGGACGCCAGCCCGGCTGCGAGATCGCGTCCCGGTCCAAAAGACAACGTGCCGCCCTGCGTTGCGCGCGGGTTGATTTCGATGAGATGCACGTGCCCTGTTTCATCGCGGATGAAGTCGAGCCCATGCAAGCCGGACAGCTGAAACCGTTTGGCGATCAGGCGCGTCGCCTCGGCGATCTCCGGACAGTCCACCCGCTGAATGACGCTCGGGGGCCCAATGCTGCCGTCGGCCCGCAGCACGTCGTAATAGACGGCACCCACCACTTTGCCGTTCCAGCAGGCAAAGCCGCTGGCGGCGGGCTGTCCGCTCACGAAATTCTGAATGACAACGGAACGCGGCTGCGGGGCGATCGCGGCCACAATCCAGTGCGCATCGCGCCGCCGCGCCCAGCGCGCGAGACTTCTCACGCGAGAGGGCGCATTCGCGAGGCGCTGGAAAGCGGCGCGGGCTTCCTCGCGGGTTTTCACCACCGCGACGCCTTCGCCGCCCCAACTGCCATCCGTCTTCAGCACTGCCGGCAAGCCGATCCTGTCCAGCGCGGCCTCAAGCGCCTGCTGAGTGGGAACGGCGAGCGTGTCCGGCACGCGAATGCCGAGTCCGGCCGCCTCCCGCATCGAGCCCTTGCGCGACATCAGTTCCGCATACTGTTCGGGCGCCCCGAGCGAACGCTTGATGATGGCATCCACGCCCGCGTTGCTGTGGCGGGAGCCATATAGACGGAGCAGGTTCTCCACCGCGCGGTCATCGCAGCTGACGATCAGGTCCGGCTGCGCGCGCTGGATGGCGTCGCGCAGCGAAGCGAGCGGCGCCAAGGCACGATAGCCGTAACAGACAGATACGTATCGACTGAGGGTGACCGGCGCGCCGGCCGGCGCGACCGCCTCCACGTGGCAGCCGGCAAGCGCGAAACCCGCCGCGTGTCTCGCGGTCGAAGTCCACGCCACGGTGGCCCAAATCAGGATTTTGGAGACCATATCCCGCACCTTTCGCTCCGCGCGGAACTGCCTCTGCATGAACCGTTCCTGGCACGGGATTGGAAAGCGGGACGGCTGTGCCCAGAAGCGCGGGATTTCTGCCCTTCTTTGAGACGCGGCGTCTCGAAACGGAACGGAGACGATAATGAAGAACGCATGCGACGTTGCGGTGATCGGCGCAGGACCGCATGGCCTTTCCCTGGCCGCCCATCTTGCCGCCCGCGGAATCGATTTTCGTGTGTTCGGAACGCCGCTCAGCACCTGGGCCGAGCACATGCCCAAGAACATGGTGCTGAAGTCTGACGGATTCGTTTCTAACCTCTCCGCTCCGGCCGCCGATTCCACCCTGAAGGCCTATTGCGCCAACCATCGGATTCCGTATGCAGATGAAGGCCTGCCGGTCGCCCTTGACACCTTCGTCGAATATGCAACGGCCTTCCGCAAGCGCTTCGTGCCCATGCTGGAGGACGTGAAGGTCGTAGCGCTCCGTCAGGATGGCGAGCTCTTCGCCCTAATCCTAGAAACCGGCGAGCAGCTGCACGCGCGCAACGTGGTGCTGGCGATCGGCATTACCTCGTTCGCCTGGATGCCGGCCATGCTGGCTCAGCTGCCCAAGGAATATGTGACGCACAGCTTCGCCCATCGCGATTGCGCGCCGTTCAAGAACCAGGAGGTGGCTGTGATCGGACGCGGCGCCTCGGCGGTCGATCTTGCGTGGCAACTGCACGAGCAGGGCGCGGCGGTGCGCATCATCGCCCGTTCCGACGAGATCGAGTACAACAAGGTGCCCGACGCTTATGAAGAGAGCCTGATTGGGCGGCTGCATCGGCCGGCCTCCGGCATCGGCCGCGGCTGGCGTTCCTATTTCTGTGCCCAGGCGCCGCTGCTGTTCTATCGCCTACCGGAAAATCTGCGCCTGCGCGCAATCGCGAGCCACATGCATCCGGCGGGCGGCTGGTTCATGCGGGAGAAAATCGAGCAGAACATCCCGTTGATGCTCGGCCGCACCTTGAAATCCGCCGAGGCCCGCAACGGCCAGGTGAGCCTTAAGCTGGTGGACCGTTCGGGCCGCGAGGACGTGGTCGTGTGCGATCATGTCATCGCGGCCACCGGCTACCAGCCCGACATGCGCAAGGTGCCGTTCCTCGAGCCAGAGCTGGTGGCGAAGATCAGTCCTCGGGAGAATGTGACGCCGCTCTCGGATACCTTCGAAACCTCCGTGAAGGGACTTTACACGGTTGGCTTGTCGGCGATGCACAATTTCGGCCCGCTGATGCGCTTTATGGTGGGGGCCGAGTTCGCTGCTCCGCGGGTGGCTTCGGTGCTGCACAAGCAGCTCGGCCGTTCGATTGCCCGCGCCGCCTAGCTTCCGGTCTTCATTCCTTTAGCCTCCTCTGACTGGCGCGCCGTCGAAAGACGGCGCGCTCTTTTTTCGCCTTGCGAAGAGGCTGTCCGCCATGCGTTGCTCCACCGCCCTGTGCTTTCTTCAGCGGCGCGTTTCCAAAGAGGTTTTCATGCGTTGCATTCTGATGCTCTCGGTTTCAACGTTGCTGGCGCTCGCAAGCGTAGCTGCGTCCCCACCGCAAAAGCCGCCCCAAAAACAGGACCAGACCTCGCTCGAGCGGAACTTCGACGCCAGCGTCGACGCCAACGAAATGAAGGCTTGGCTGAAGACGCTGGCCTCCGAGCCCAACCACGTCGGCTCGCCGCATGACAAGCAGAACGCCGATTTCATTCTCGGCCTATTCAAAAGAGTCGGCTGGAATGCACACCTCGAAACCTTCAACGTGCTCTATCCCACGCCGGTGAGCGAGACCGTCGAGTTGCAGGGCCCAAAGCCCTTCAAGGCCACGCTGCAGGAGCCGCCAATACCGGGAGATACCAGCGCCACCGCGAAGCAGCCCGCGCTTCCCGCCTATCTCGCCTTTCAGGGCGACGGCGATGTCACCGCACCGCTCGTTTATGTGAATTACGGCATGCGTGACGATTACAAGGCGCTGGCGCGGCTCGGCGTGGATGTGAAGGGCAAGATTGTTATCGCCCGCTATGGGAGCGGTTGGCGCGGGTTGAAGCCTCTGCTCGCACAGCAGCATGGCGCGGTGGGGTGCCTGATCTATTCCGATCCCTCCGACGACGGCTACTCGGTCGACACCGCGTATCCGCAGGGTCCCGCGCGTCCACCGCATGGTTTCCAGCGCGGCTCTGTCGAGGACATGACGATCTATCCCGGCGATCCGCTGACGCCCGGCGTGGGCGCCACCGCGCACGCGCAGCGGCTCGATCGCTCCAAGGTGCCGGTGATCCTGAAAATTCCGGCGCTGCCGATTTCCTACGCCGATGCGCAGGTGCTGCTGGCGTCGATGAGAGGGCGCGTGGTGCCAAGCGGATGGCGGGGGCGCCTGCCGATCACCTATCGCGTGGGCCCGAGCAGCGCGCCAGTGCATCTCGCGGTGAAATCGAGCTGGAGTCTAAAGCCAATTTACGACGTCGTTGCCATTCTAAAAGGTTCAACCTATCCCGATCAGTGGGTGGTGCGCGGCAACCATCACGACGGCTGGGTGTTTGGCGGCAGCGACCCGCTTTCGGGCCAGGTCGCACTGCTGGAAGAAGCGAAAGCGCTGGGGCAGCTCACGCGACAGGGTTGGCGGCCGAAGCGCACGGTCATTTACACCAGCTGGGATGGCGAGGAGCCGGGTCTGCTCGGCTCGACCGAGTGGGCGGAAACGCACGCGGCGGACTTGAAGAAGAAAGCCGCGCTCTACATCAACACCGATTCTAACGCGCGGGGCTTTCTGGACGTGGCTGGCAATCACGATTTCGAGCATATCGTGAACCAGGTCGCAAACGATGTCACCGATCCGGAGATGCATGTTTCTATCGGGCAGCGGCATCGCGCCAAAGTGCGGGCGGATGCAGCGGAGCCGACATCGAGCGATGCGGAAACGGTGGACCGTCAGAAGGCCGAAGCCAAAATCGCCGCCGATCCCAAACGCGATTTCCCGCTGGATGCGCTGGGCTCTGGTTCAGACTACTCAGCGTTTCTCGAACATCTTGGTGTGCCGTCGCTCAACCTCGAATTCAGCGACGAAGGCAACAGCGCCGGCGTGTATCACTCGCGCTACGACACCTTCGAGCATCACACCCGCTTTGTGGATCCCGGGCTGGTCTACGATGCGCTGCTGGCAAAGACGGCGGGACGGCTGGTGATGCGCGTTGCGGATTCCGATCTGCCGCTGCAGCAGGCCGGCAATTTCGCCGACGCGGTGGGCCGCTATTACGCGGAGATCAAGAAGCTTGCCGGCGATCGTCACGAGGCGGCGGAAACGCAGGCGAAGATGGTCTCGGACCGGGTGTTCGAATTAGCCGCGGATCCCACCAAAACCAACGGCAACCCCATTCCGCTGAAAACGGTACCGAAGTTCGAGTTCGCGCCCTTGGAGAATGCCATCGAACGCCTGAAGAAGAGTGCGCACGCCTACGACGAGGCCTTCCGCAAGAACGCCGCCAAGCTCTCGCCGCAGGCGTGCAGCAAGCTTCAGGGGCTGATGCTCACCATCGACCAGACGCTGGCGCCGAATGTCGGGCTGCCGGGACGGCCGTGGTTCAAGAACCTCGTTTACGCGCCGGGGCGCTACACGGGTTATGGGGCGAAGACTTTGCCGGGGGTGCGCGAGGCGATCGAGGATGAGCGCTGGGATGACGCGAACAAATACGCCAAGCTCACGGCCGATGCGCTCAACGCCTACAGTACGCGGCTGGATCAGGCGACGGCGGTGCTGAACGGGAAGTAGCGCCGTAGGTCAGGCGGAGGGCAGGGCGAGCTCGCCCAGCACGCCTTCGAATGCTCTGCCAGCAATCAGCGCGGCGGCTTCGGCAATCGCCGGCGCCATCAGCCGGTCCTGTGTGAAACGTGGCACGCGGGCGCGCAGCAGCGCGTGGGCCTTTTCCAAAGCGGGCGAGCTGCGCAGCGGCCGATGAAAATCGATGCCTTCGGCCGCCGCCAGCAATCCTATGGCGAGAATTGAACCAGTGTTGGCGTTCATGGCGCCCAGCCGGCGCGCCGCGAACGTCGCCATAGACACGAAATCTTCCTGGTTGGCGGAGGTGGGGAGCGAATCGACGCTCGCCGGGTGCGCCAGCGACTTGTTCTCGGAAGCAAGCGCGGCGGCGGTGACATGCGCGATCATGAAGCCGGAATTGACGCCACTCTCCTGCACGAGGAATGGCGGCAAGCCGCTGAGCGAAGAATCGATGAGCAGCGCGATTTGCCGTTCGCACAAGGCGCCTGTTTCCGAGATCGCAAGCGCCAGCGCATCCGCCGCCATACCGACCGGCTCGGCGTGGAAATTGCCGCCGGAGAGCACATTGCCGTCCTCGAACACCAGCGGGTTGTCGGTGACCGCATTGGCTTCGCGTTCGAACACGCCGGCGGCGTAGCGGATCATGTCGAGACACGGCCCCAGCACCTGCGGCTGGCAGCGGATGGAGTAGGGATCCTGAATCCGGTCGCAGGCGAGATGGGATTTGCGGATGGCGCTGCCCGCCATCAGGTTGCGCAGCACCGAGGCGGCGGCGATCTGCCCCGGCTGACCGCGCACCGCGTGGATGCGCGGGTCGAACGGCGTGTCGCTGCCCTTGATGGCGTCGGTTGCCATGGCGCCGCAGACGAACGCCGCTTCGAGATTGGCTTCGGCCGCAAACAGGTTCACCAGCGCCAGCGCCGTCGACACCTGCGTGCCGTTGAGCAGCGCCAGACCTTCTTTCGCTTCAAGTTCGATCGGTTCGAGGCCGGCGCGCGCCAGCGCTTCGTCGGCGGGCAGGGTTTCACCGCCCAGCCGCGCGCGGCCTTCGCCGATCAGCACCGCCGACAGATGCGCCAGCGGCGCCAGATCGCCCGATGCGCCCACCGATCCTTTCGCGGGAATTTCCGGCAGCAGATCCTTCTCGACAAGGTCGATAAGGCGCTGGATCACAATCGGCCGCACGCCGGAATACCCGCGCGCCAGGCTTGCGATTTTCAGCGCCAGAATCAGGCGAACGACGTTGTCCGGCAGGGCCTCGCCGACACCGGCGGCGTGCGAGAGCACCAGATTGCGCTGCAGGGTTTTCAAACCTTCGGGTGGGATCCGCTTTTGGGCGAGGCGACCGAAGCCCGTGTTCACGCCGTAGATGGCATCGCCAGAAGCCAATGCCGCTTCAACCCGCGCGCGAGATTCTGCAACGGCCGTCCACGCTTTGTCGGCGAGAGCCAAGCTGCAGGGAGCGCCGGCGACTCTTCGCCAGGCCGAAAGGCGCATTTCAGCGGGGGAAAGTACGATCGTCTCCATGGCCGCTTTGCCCATTGCCGTGGTGTTTTGGCGTGTAAGCTGGCAGGCCACAAGAGAGCGGCGGCGGCTTGCTTTTGGGGGAGGCGATCCCTAGTTTCCGGCCCTCTTTGGGCAGTCGTAGCTCAGCTGGTTAGAGCGCCGGATTGTGGATCCGGAGGTCGGTGGTTCGA
>Ga0157372_10008932_pt1 | contig 10649 bp, 9 predicted proteins | sample C55metaG_FD_115307 | JGI IMG/M metagenome (GOLD analysis project Ga0157372, IMG submission 115307) | Corn rhizosphere microbial communities from Kellogg Biological Station, Michigan, USA - C5-5 metaG | ecosystem: Host-associated > Plants > Roots > Rhizosphere > Soil | place: USA: Michigan...
GCAAACCATTTCAAATGATCTCTGGGGAAATGCACTACCCCAGGATACCGCGCGAGGCATGGCGCGGGCGGATGAAGATGGCGAAAGCGATGGGCTTGAATACAATAGGCACCTATGTTTTCTGGAATTTACATGAACCCCAGAAAGGGAAATTTGATTTTTCCGGCAATAACGATGTTGCCGAATTTGTGAAGATTGCAAAAGAAGAAGGCCTATGGGTGATTCTTCGTCCGAGTCCATATGTGTGTGCCGAATGGGAATTCGGGGGATATCCATATTGGCTGGAAAAAGAGGACGGCCTTATTGTTAGAAGTAAAGACCCAAAATACCTGGAAGAATACAAAAAGTACATTAACGAGGTAGGCAAACAGCTTTCACCATTGCAAATAAACCATGGCGGCAATATTTTAATGGTGCAAATAGAGAACGAGTATGGTTCTTACTCAAATGATAAAGAATACCTTGCCATAAATAGGCAAATGTTTATAGATGCCGGTTTTGATGGTCTATTGTATACCTGCGATCCCAAACCTGCTATAAAAGATGGTCATCTGCCAGGTTTATTGCCGGCAATAAATGGCATAGACAACCCGGCTGAAGTTAAGGCACTAATAAAGGAAAATCATAACGGCACCGGGCCATTTTATATCGCGGAATGGTATCCGGCATGGTTTGACTGGTGGGGAACAAAACACCATACCGTACCCGCCGAACGATATGTAAACAGGCTGGACTCCGTATTGGCGGCGGGCATTTCAATTAATATGTACATGTTTCATGGAGGTACTACGCGTGGTTTTATGAACGGCGCAAATTATAACGATCAAAATCCATATGAGCCTCAGATCAGCAGCTATGATTATGATGCGCCGTTGGACGAAGCCGGTAATGCAACTGATAAATTCATGGAATTCCGCTCGGTAATACAAAAGCATTTGCCGATGGGGCAAGCGCTGCCACCTGTACCCAAAACAAAACCAGTTATAGTTATTCCGGATGTTCATTTAAATCAGGCTACTAGTCTTTTCGACATTTTGCCTGCGCCTAAATTGAATGCAGAACCACTCACTTTTGAAGATTTAAACCAGGCTTATGGCTTTGTGTTGTACCGTACTACCGTTGATGTCGGCATATCGGGAACATTAAAAATTAAAGATCGTAGAGATTATGGTATTGTCTATATAAATGGAAAAAGAGCCGGTGTACTCGACAGGCGGCTTAAACAAGATAGTTTACAGGTTAATTTGCCTAAAGGGAAAGTGAAACTGGATATTTTGGTTGAAAACCTCGGCAGAATAAACTTTGGGCCTTATTTATTGAAAAATAAAAAAGGTATTACTAAGCAGGTATTACTTGCCGGAAAAGAGCTTAAAAACTGGAAAATGTACAGTCTGCCGTTTAGTACTGTAAAAGGGCTCGCTTTCAAAGCAGCTAGAATAAATGCAAGCTCTCCGGTAATCAAAAAAGGCACATTTGATCTTAATGACGTTGCAGATACTTACCTGGACATGCGCAGCTGGGGTAAGGGAGTAGTTTGGGTTAATGGGCATAATTTGGGCAGATACTGGTCTATCGGTCCTCAACAAACTATTTATTTACCGGCAGAATGGTTAAAGAAGACTGGCAATGAAGTCGTAGTATTAGAGCTTCTTAAGTCAGAACAAGCGACGTTGAAAACGCTAGATAAACCGGTATTGAACGAATTAAATTAAATATAATCCCAGTCCCTCCTTTATAATTGGTCTATAATATGGCTGTCTGAATGCCAGTTCAGCAGCCATTATTTTGAAACTAAGTCGTTATATACAATTGTCACAACAATCCCGATACATTAAATTGGTTGTCAAAAGTATTAGAATCAATCCGCGTAAAACAGTCGCGCGCAGGCCAGGACTGAGCACATCTTTAGCAGGAAAAGGCGTTTTGCCAATATCTTATTTCCATTAAAGACAAGATTTAATATGGCATTCCAAATATGTACCAACATTTATTTTAATTTTGTAAAATTGGCCATTCAGTTGTCGTTATATGAGATATTCAATCGATCATAAAAGTCCCATTCCGCTTCACATTCAAACGGAAAATTTGTTAAGAGAGATTATAATAGAGCCTGAATATCAAAATGGTAAGTTATTGCCCAACGAGGTCGAGCTGGCTAAAATGCTTGCTATTTCCAGAACGACTTTACGCCAGGCAATAAATAAACTGGTGTTTGAAGGCTTGCTTATTAGAAAAAAAAGAACTGGTACCAGGGTTGCCCAAAACACCGTAAGTTCAAAATCAAACAACTGGTTGAGCTTTTCGCAGGAAATGAAATTAAGGGGGATAGCAATTAAGAATTTCGAACTGCATATTACCTGGGAATATCCTGATCAGTCTCTGGCAAATTTCTTTGAGATAAAACCAGACCGTAAGATCTTAAAAATGGAAAAAGTCCGTGGGAAACCGGAGGAGCCATTTGTTTACTTTATTTCTTACTTCCATCCACGAATCGGGTTGACGGGAGACGAGGATTTTAAAAGGCCCTTGTATGAAATGCTTGAAAATGATTATTCCACGGTTGCAACATTATCAAAAGAAGAAATTAGCGCTCGTGCGGCAGAGCCATTGATTGCAGATAAATTAAGAATATCAGATGGCAGCCCTGTGCTCCTGAGAAAGCGTTTTGTATTTGACCAGGGCGAAAGGCCTATCGAATACAACCTCGGCTATTATAAGGCCGAGAGTTTTGTATATACTGTTGAAAGCAGAAGATAACAATTGATCCCATAGGGCAAACAAGGTGGGATCAATTTATACTGGACTTGGTCATATAATAACGGATTTGAGAATGGGGCCACTTTGCAATTCATATTTGAATATTACAGGCCTAAGCCTATTTCTATCTTGATGAAATCTGCTTGAGCAACCACTTGGCTAAATCATCTGCGGCTTTGTCATTTTCAAACTTCGCCGGGAGCCTGCCATTTGTATATTCATTATAAAGCCACGGATCTCCAATGGCCACCACTATTCCCTTGCCATATTTTGCAGCGGCAATCACGGTAGCATTATTTTTATTTTTCAGTATGGGTTGCGCGGGCCCGCTTGTTCCAATCGAACAAACGTCCTTCATAAAAATCAGCCGCGCATTTTTAAAGACCGGGTTACCAACAGTACTAATGCCGCCTGCATCGAAATGTTCATCATCGATGACGTGATTTTCGAGATCGTTATTAAAATGCACCCCGAATTTCGCTGCCAAATTATTAAAATGTGGTAATTCAACATTAGCGCTATCGTTGGCAAATAGGATGAGTATCCCGCCTGATTTTACCCAATGAGCGGTCTCGTCAATATCCTTTTTCTCAATATAGTTTGGTGACGGATTTTCCTTTCTTGTATCAGGATCTACAATGATGTAAATATCAGCCCCCTTTAAGTTATAAACTGTTGGTGCAGTTTCCAAAGATTTTAGTTGAAAGCCGTTCTTTTTAAAGATGTCTCCTAATATTGAAAATCCACTATTTTCTTTGTCCTCCCACATGTAATGAAACCGTTCATTTTCACCTGATCTTGCTTTGTGCATTTCGTGATTGAAATAATAATCGAGCACAACGGTTTGCGCCGAAGAGACCGAATATGCCATCATCATTACAGCAAAAGTTGCTAAGTAAATAATTTTTTTCATCATGATGCTACTTAATCTTTTAGGTTCTTTTTAGTTGATATGAAAGATTATTTTACGATTAAAGCATCCAAAAGTATCAACATAACAGTGCTTTACAATAAGTTAGAAGTAGTTTATTTGCGAAATCGTTTTCGCGTGATCGACAAATTTTCACCCGTGTCAATGGGTGATTTGCCAATATGTACTTCGATTACACACCCGGAATAGACATTATTGGTGGGCTGACCAAAGGGGTCAATAATCACCTATTTTAAGTCGCCTATGGCAAAGCCATCCATATCCGTGTAATCCAGGTTTTCACCGGCCATTCCCCAAATAAAACCGTAGCTTGAAGTTCCGCTGCCGGCATGAATGCTCCATGGCGGAGATACTACGGCTTCATAATTACACATCAGTATATGGCGGGTTTCCTGGGGTTGGCCCATATAATGGAAAATGCGTTGATCGTGGGGGACGTCAAAGTAGAAATAGGCTTCCATCCTTCTATCATGAATGTGAGCAGGCATAGTATTCCAAACACTTCCGCTATTTAGTATGGTTAAGCCCATTACCAACTGACAGCTTTTGATCCCGTCAAGGTGAATATATTTATTTATCGTGCGGGCGTTCGCTGTGCTGCTATCTCCTGCTTTAACTTTTACAACGTCTTTATAAGTTACAAATGAAGTTGGATAGGATTTGTGAGCCGGGGCAGACAAAAGATAAAAAACTGCAGGAGCGGATTGATCTTTTGAAGAAAAAAGAACTTCTTTTGCCCCCATCCCTATATAGAGGCAATCGAGCTTATCTAATTCATGGCCCGTGCCATCTACCTTGATCTCTCCTTTGCCTGCTACATTAATAATACCAATCTCCCTCCGCTGCAAAAAATAATCTGAACGAAGGTTGGGAAAATTGGGTAACGCTAAGCTTTTGGCAACCGGATGGGCCGCACCAATGATCATTCGGTCATAGTGCGTATAAACGCACCTGATCTCATCTTCTTTTACCAGTTCGTCAATAAGAAATCGCTCACGAATCTTGTCTGTTTGGTAATTCTTAAAGTCATCCGGATGGACGCCGTATATTGTTTTCAATTTGTTTTTTTACAGGGTTTTGAATTGCACTGATTTGAACATCAATATTACAATCTAACTCCCGAATTATAAAGCATTCGGCGCGGTATTTCTACGAAAACGTTATAGCCTGATCTCGCGCGCAGAGGTCTTCAAATTAGGTGCTCTCACAGGCCCGTTTGTTATGGCAAAAGCAAGTAGGTAAATATATGGCTGAGCGGGGGACCGGTAAAATTATCAATATCTGTTCGATGATGGGCGAAGTTGGCAGAGAAACAGTGTCGGCTTATACCGCCGCAAAAGGGAGATTGAAAAAGCTAAAAACCTTGCAAATAAGGGCCCTGTTAAGTATAAATTCTTCAAACCCGAACTGTAAGAGCGATCGGATTCAATCTGTAGAGGTTGATGTTGTTGACGTAGGGGAAGCGGAAAATACAACCGCGGTTTTTTTTTCTTTTCTCGATTGCAGTTTTGGGTGTGTTCATATGGGAGATGCGAAGTAACTGTAGCTCACGAAGTGATAATGCGTTATATTTGAAAATGCGCCTGACGCGATAGATTCTCTTGTAGCAAAGCTGTATTTTCAATGTCATCACGACTAATTAATACCACATTAGGTTTTTGCCCGGTTTTTTTGACTGAGCGTTGGGAGATGTGGTGCCAATATTGTGGTTTATCCATTAGTAATATTAAAAATCGTTGCGTTAATGAAAATACTTTTAAAGCAATAGAAGTCACACTTGAGTTGCTAATCTTACCAAATTTTTATCTATTAAATATTGGGTAAGGTTTTGCATACATGCTTCAACCGGATAGACGTCCGTCTTTAGGTGCAAGTCGGGGCATACAGGTGGTTCGTATGGGCTGCTTATTCCGGTAAAACTTTTAATAGTTCCGGTTAATGCCTGTTTATACATCCCTTTAACATCGCGTTGTTTACAAATTAACAGATCGGCATCTATATAAACTTCGGTAAAATAATCTTCACCAATTATTTCTTTTGCCATCTGGCGGTCGGCAATAAAAGGCGAAATAAGCGACGCAATAACCATTACACCGGCATGGTTTAACAGTCGGCAAATTTCGGCTACACGTCGTATATTTTCACGACGATCGGCTTCTGTAAAAGACAGATCTTTGTTAATACGGTGCCGCACGACATCCCCATCCAGATTAACCATACTTAAGCCCTTGTTACGAAGCCAGGTTTCAGTCAAAGTTGCCAGTGTTGACTTGCCCGAACAAGGCAATCCGGTAAACCAGAGCGTAACTGCGGCGCGGCTATTTATTAGACTTTTGTTCATGTCAGACGTGCTTGTGAAGATTTATATTGTCTCTAATATAACAGATATTCTTGCTATCGCCCAAAAAAGTAGAGACCGAATGGTAATGGCGGGTGATAAGGAGTGGACAGTAAATTAAAAGAATGGCAAAAAACATGATATGAACACCTGCAAATGCAGCAAATCTTGTCTGAGCGAGCGCACGGTACGAATAAATCACCTCTGCCTGAGGTGCAAATTAGTAGAGAAAAAAAAGAAGGGCAAGCGACAAAAATTTGTGCTTGCCCAGTCTGGCTCCCCAGACTGGACGGAATTCGAACCAGTTGATTCAAGATTTAAAGTTTCTGAGTAATTTGAAAGTCGCTTAATTCATGGGGTTCGACTCCTCTCGGGGCTACCAAAAGGGAAGGTTATCGAAAGGTAACTTATTTTGACTGCCTTACCATAAGTTCGCTGGACCATCATTGACAATTGCACCAATATTAAAATATTCCGTCTTCTATATGCTCGGTCATCATCAAGGTAAGACCGTGCTACGTCACACCCACCTGCAGAAGAAAGTATCAAAAATCTAAAAAGAGTAGTTAATGATTGGTAAACTGGCAAGTTAGTATAGTCAAAGGTAACAGAACTCTCTGAACTTTTCCAGACCGCGTTCATCAATGGCCCCGGAATCTCTGGTTAAACTGAAATCTGACCGCCATCTACCACAAGTTCAGTCCCAGTTACAAATGACGATTCATCACTAGCCAGGAACAATACTGCATTGGCTATTTCATCCCCAGTGGCCGCTCTTTGCATAGGGTTCGATGAGTTGAGGTATTTCCGCCCCTCTTCACTGTCCATCAGCCCTATTGTCAACTCGGTTAAAGTAATTCCGGGATGTATCGAATTCACTCTGAGACCGGAGGAAGCATACTCCTTTGCCGCTGCCTTTGTCAGCAATCTTGACCCTCCTTTTGAAGCCGTGTAGGCAGGATGTGCCTTTGTAGCTATGAATCCAGCGGTGGAAGACATATTGATGATAGACCCTTTTCCGTTGGCAGTCATTTCGTTCGCCACAGCTTTGATCCCTAAAAACTGACTTACCAGGTTCACGTTTAATATTCGTTGAAAATCTTCCAAAGAAATATCCGCCCATTTTCCTGATTTGATCTCGATGCCTGCATTATTGAATAGAATATCGATCCTGCCAAATTCATCTAGTGCAGATTGCACGACTACCATCCAGTCGTATTCGGAGGTCACATCTTGTCTCACTGCCAATATTTTGCCTCCGAAGGCTGCGATCTCTTCGGCAGCAAGTTTCAATTTGGGCTCGTTGATATCGGTTATCACCACTGCTGCCCCTTCGGCAGCGAATAATCCGGCTGTAACTTTTCCGATGCCACTGGCTCCACCTGTAATAATTGCTACTTTATTTTTTAACCTTTCCATTCTTTTTGATTGAGGAATGCTATCGGGTGTTACTATTAATCAGCTAAAAAGCGAACGGAACACCGTTTTCCAATCCTTTATTATACCCTTCTTGGTTGAATTTATAGAGAAACGGAGCGCGATGGGGGCCGATCCGCTTTGTTTCCTTCAGTTTTTCAACGATACCTGACGCCAATAGCTTTCTCTGGAAATTCCTTTCATCGAGTTTTTTTCCCAGGATGGTTTCGTAAAGTGCATGAATTTCGGGTAGCGTAAATTTTTCAGGAAGTAATTCGTAACCTATCGGAAAAAATGCGATATGCATACGCAAGGCACGTAAAGCTTCCGTTATAATTTGCTTATGGTCAAACATCAAAGGCGGAAGCTCATTCACCGGCCACCATTTAGAATCTGCACCCAGCGGCCATTTTTTGATCTTCACCGTCGAAAAGTCTGTCAAGGTATAATACGCCAGGGATACGAACCGATCAAAAATCCACAAATCTTTTTTAACCTCAACGCCAGTCAGTGCGCTCATGGTTGCAGCATTTTTTTCCGGATCGTCTGACCGGCTGACACCACCAAAACTTCGGAACTGCTGAAGAAAGAGATTTTCTAAACCGGTTCTTGACCGGGCAATGCGGTTAGCAGCTTCGTCTATCGATTCTGCTCTACCAACGTACCCGCCCGTGATCGACCACTTATTCGTTGCAATAGTCTGCTGTAACAGCACCTTTAACTCCTTATCGTGATAACCTAAAATTACATTATCGACCTGGATATTAGGGAGATAATTCTCGGGATGTTGAATGATATCTAATGCTGTGTAAGCCATAAAAAACTATTCTGTAAAAATAACAGAATTAATTTGAATTCTGATGTAACAAACATATCTTTATTCTGTCATATAAACAGAATATAATCAATCCATAAAAAAATGAAAAAGTTAAGCTTATTATTAGCTCTTATAATCGGGCTATTATTTTCACCAGCCGTAAAGGCTCAGTCTACAGCCAACTACTTTGTAGGGAAATGGGCAATTACTGTTATTGGCACTCCAAATGGAGATACTAAATTGACATTTGCTTTTGAGCGGAAAGACGGCAAGCTAATTGGCGTGGTGCGTGACTCCACCGATAAGGAGCTCTCTAAAATAACTCAAATTGACGAGTATGAAAAAACAATCAATGCTGAATTTACTGCCAATGAACATGAAGTTACATTATCGCTTAGCCCTGTGGATGATGACCATGTAAAAGGAAGCATAATGGGCATGTTTGATGCAAAGGGCACGCGTATCAAAGAAGCCGATCCGGAAAAGAAATAATGCCGCTTTTGACGCGCCTGTACCTCATTAAAAAATTAACATTATGCATATGCCTCGATTTTTCAAATCTTCAGTTTCAGCAGCAGTCCTGGCTTTTCTTTCGATAACGACAAAAGCACAAACTCAGCTACCCCAGTTAGGCAAAGATCCGGTTAGAGATATCGTAAAAGCAATGACGCTGGAGGAGAAAGTGCAACTCGTTACAGGCACCGGCCTGCGATTTGCTGGCGGTGGGCCGGTAGTTGGCGAGGCCGATGGAAGGGTGCCCGGTGCAGCAGGGAATACCATGAATATCAAGCGTTTTGGAATACCCGGAACGGTATTAACTGACGGGCCTGCCGGAGTACGAATAGATCCTTTTCATAAAGGCGACAGTACAAAGTCTTATTATGCAACAGCATGGCCTGTAGGAACGTTGCTGGCATCCTCCTGGGACACCGCATTGGTAAAAAAGGTCGGTATTGCCTTTGGCAATGAGGTTAAAGAATATGGTGTAGATGTGATCCTTGCACCGGGAATGAATATTCAAAGGAATCCCTTAAATGGCCGAAACTTCGAATATTATTCTGAAGACCCAGTGGTGACCGGTTATATAGCTGCTGCGTTGGTAAAAGGGATACAGTCAAATGGCGTGGGAACTTCTATTAAGCACTTTGTTGCAAACAATATAGAAACTAACAGATCATCCATAAACGCCATTGTCAGTGAGCGGGCATTGCGTGAGATCTATCTTAAAGGTTTTGAAATTGCAGTGAAGAATGCCCGGCCTATGACAGTGATGAGTTCATATAACAAGGTTAACGGCACTTACACCTCCGAACGGTACGACCTGCTTACTACCATCCTGAGAAATGAATGGGGATTCAAAGGAATGGTCATGTCAGATTGGTATGGCGGAAGAAATGCAGCGGCTCAGATGAAAGCCGGCAATAATCTGATCGAGCCTGGAAGTAAATCAAGACAGCAAATGATCATTGACGCTATAAAAGATGGTAGTCTCCTTGAAAGCGACCTTGACAGCAATGTAGAACATGTTCTGAATTATATCCTTAAGACGCCATCGTTTCGTAATTATCGCTATTCAAATGCCCCTGACCTGAAAGCGCATGCCGCCATTGCCAGAAAAGCCGCATCAGAAGGAATAGTTTTGCTGAAAAATGAAGGCGGTGCTTTACCGGTAAAGAAAAACACCAAACTCGCTTTGTTTGGGATTGGCTCGTACGAAACTATCCGGGGTGGAACAGGGAGCGGCGAAGTAAATACACCATATAATGTGAGCATTTTTGAAGGCCTGACTCACGCGGGATTTCAACCTTATCGAAAGTTGTCCGAATTGTATAAGGCATTTATTAACAATGACCAAAAGGCGCATCCCAAAAAAGGAATGACAATAAACGCGCCACGCATGATACCGGAAATTGCTGCGACAGATTTACCAATAACAGAAGCCGCCGAAAACAACGATATAGCCATTTTTACCATTAGCAGAAATGCAGGGGAAGGTAATGACAGAAAAGTTGATAACGATTTTAACTTGTCGGCTACTGAAGCCGCAAATTTGGCTGCGGTTGCCAGCGCCTTCCACGCAAAACATAAACGTGTTGTTGTATTGCTCAATATTGGCGGCCCAGTTGAAACAGAAAGCTGGCGCAACCAGGTAGATGGTATTTTGCTGGTATGGCAGCCGGGTGAAGAAGGCGGAAACGCGATTGCTGATGTGGTTAGCGGCGTTGTTAATCCTTCTGGAAAACTGGCAGTCACCTTCCCGGCAAAATACGAGGATGAGCCCTCAGCCCCAAATTTCCCTGGCGAACCTGGGCCAAAGATACCAACTGAGGCTATTTATAAGGATGGCATCTACGTAGGTTATCGCTATTTTAATTCGTTTCATGTAAAGC
>Ga0157372_10008933_pt1 | contig 10649 bp, 9 predicted proteins | sample C55metaG_FD_115307 | JGI IMG/M metagenome (GOLD analysis project Ga0157372, IMG submission 115307) | Corn rhizosphere microbial communities from Kellogg Biological Station, Michigan, USA - C5-5 metaG | ecosystem: Host-associated > Plants > Roots > Rhizosphere > Soil | place: USA: Michigan...
GACCGCATTCGCCAGATCCGCGGCGAGATCGAGAACACCGACTCCGACTGGGACCGCGAGAAGCTGCAGGAGCGGCTCGCCAAGCTCTCCGGCGGCGTCGGTGTCATCCGCGTCGGCGCGGCCACCGAGGTCGAGCTCAAGGAGAAGAAGCACCGGCTCGAGGACGCGATCTCCGCTACTCGCGCTGCCATCGAAGAGGGCATCGTGCCGGGCGGCGGCTCTGCGCTGGTGTCCGCTGTCGTCGCGCTTGACGGTGACTGCGGTCTGACGGGCGACGAGGCGACCGGCGTCAACATCGTGCGCAGCGCGCTCGTCGAGCCGCTGCGTTGGATCGCACAGAACGCCGGTCACGAGGGCTACGTCGTCGTGGCAAAGGTCAAGGAGCTGCCCGCGGGCGAAGGTCTCAACGCCGCGACCGGTGAGTACGTCGACCTGCTCAAGGCCGGCGTCATCGACCCGGTCAAGGTCACCCGCTCCGCCGTCCGCAACGCAGCCTCGATCGCCGGCATGCTGCTGACGACCGAGACGATCGTCGCGGACAAGCCCGAGGAAGCCGAGTCCGAGGCGGGTCACGGCCACGGCCACGGGCACAGCCACCCGCACTAGTCAGTCAGAACACACCGACAACCGGATCTGGTCCGCGAGGACCAGGTCCGGTTGTCCATTTCCGTTGCTATTCAAGGGCTTTTGCGGCGTCAGAATTTTCAAAATTCCTCGGCTTCGGCGGATTGCGACTAGGCCAAACGGGTGACACCGCCCCGTAGTCATCACCGGCTTTGCCCTCCGGAGACGTCGATGAGCCGCCCAGCCCAATCTCTCCGCCTCACCCTGGTGAGTGCACTCGTCGGCTTGCTGGCCGCCAGCGCGCTCCTCACCACTGCCGGTGCACACGCGGCGACGTCGTACGACACCAGCTCTTACGCCGGCCGCCTGTTGACCCTCGTCAATGGCGCTCGTGCACAGGTCGGCCTCCGGCCGCTGGTGCTCGCGATGGGTACGACGACCGTGGCATGGAGCTGGACGCAACACCTCGCGGACGCGGGCGCGCTGTCCCACAACCAGCACCTGGGCCGCGATCTGTCGACGCACGGCAGCAGCCGGTGGCGCATCTACGGCGAGAACGTCGGCGTCGGCGCTGCGTCGGACCCGGACGGATTGTTCGAGGCCTACATGCACTCGCCGGAGCACCGCGCCAACATCCTGAACCGCGACTACCGCTATGTCGGCGTGGCCGTGGTCTTCACGGGCTCGCGCTCGTGGAACACGTTCGACTTCGTCGACGTCTACGGTCTGCAGTCCACGCCCCACGCCGGCCACCGACAGGTCGTCCAGCGGTCCGCGCACGGCGTCCCCGCCACACCGAAGGCGCACTCCCGTCCGGCCGTCGCTGCGGCCGCACCGGAGCCGGCCACCGCGGTGCGCGCCAGCGTCGTCCGGTCCGTGCCGGTGCACGTCAAGGCGTTGCAGCACGCGGTCGCGTCCCGGCCTGTCGCCCAGCACCGGTTCGTCGAGATCGCCGCTGGCTCGGTGACCGCTGCGCCTGCACATCCGCTGGCGAGCGGCTCCCGGCTGCCGGGTCACCGGACCCAGCCGGTGCTGCTGGCGCTGGCCGTGTTGGCGCTTGCGTTCGTCTCCCGTCGCTGGCTATTGGTCGCCGTTCGCCGAGGCGCGTGACCTGCGGCCTGCCGGCTGGCTAGTCTCCGCCCCCGTGGACGGCGACCTGGCCTCACTGCTGGCCGCAGGCGAGCGCGCGGTGTTCCACGGGCCCCCGGCCGCCGCGGTGCCCGACCTGGAGCGCGCCGTCGTCATGGCCCAGCGCGAGGGCCGGCACGCAGAGGTGACCGCCGCCGCCTGGCTGCTCGGCGTCGCGCTGTCCGCGTCCGGTCGCTACGGCGGCGCCCTGCGCGTGCTCGGCCCACTGCTCGAGACGGCCGGTCAGACCTCACCGGAGACCCGGTTGTTCGCTTCCCTGGCCGCCGCCACCGCGGCGAGCGTCCATCGGGGACTAGGTCGTCACGAGCAAGCGCGCGCGCTCGACGAGTCGGGCCTCGCAATGGCCAACGAGATGAGCGAGGCGGTCTTCGACGCCACGCTCGGGCTCACCATCGACGCGGTGGGGCTCGGCGACCTCGACCTGGCGCACACGCGCCTGGCCGAGGCCGAAGCACTCGTGGCCGGCCGCGACGAGGAGTGGTGGCGGCAGCGAGTGCGCTTCGACTGGACCCGGACCGAGGTGGCGCTTCTCTCCGACGACCCCGCCGAGGCGGTCGCCGCCGCGACGGCAAGCGTCGAACGCGCCGAGGCGGCACGCGCGCCGCGGCACGTGGCCAAGGGACTGCTGTTCCAAGGCGTCGCCGAGGTGCAGGCGGCCGCGCCCGACCCGGTCGGCACCCTGCGCCGGGCGGCCACGCTCGCCGAGGGCCTCGTGGCACTGCCGGTCGTCTGGCAGGCGCGCGCTCTGCTCGGCGCGCTACTGCCGGATGACGAGGGGCACCGGAGCTTGGCTGCCGCCCGCTCGGCCGTGCTCACCATGGCCGGCGACCTGACTCCCGCGATGCGCGAGGAGTGGCTCGCCAAGCCCAATGTCAGTGCCCTGCTTGAAGGCTGAGGCCCGGTTAGTCCCTATCCGCCGCGCCACTCCTGCGATTCCTCGCGAGTGATCTTCACCGATTCGGCCCAGCCGCTGCTGTTGTCGTCCGCACACTGCGGCGGTGAGCGTGGGGCCGTCACCTGCCGCGCGACCGTCGACAAGGACGGCCGCGGCCGCCGGCGTACACATTGTCCTGCGCGCGGGGGACGCAACGACGGTCCTGGCGCAGAGCACCCCACCACCGGCACCCCGTGGCAGTCGCCGGACCGCGCCGTGGGTGCTCGAGATTCCTGTACGACGCGGTGCCGACCTTCACGGAATCCTGACGGTGACCGCATCCAGGCCGTTCACGGACGCGGACGCGACCTTGCTGGCCGCGATCGCTCAGCTGCTGGGGCCGCTGTTGGCAGCTGAAGGGGCATCGGACGCCGTGGCCGCTGGTCGCGCCGTACTCGATGAGGAGGCAGATCGCGCGCAGGTGGCTGCGACGCTCCTCGAAGGTGTAGGCGAGGCGCTCGTGAGCGTGCGCTACGCCGCGGAGATGGTGGGGGCCGGACGGGTCGAGCCCGCTGCGCTCGACGAGCCGGTGCGGGCCGCACTCGCCGCGGTCCGCCACGCCCACCGCGACCTGCGCGCGCACGCCCTCGAGACGGGCCTGCGCAGCGCCCTCCGTGAACTGTCCGATCGATGGGCCGGTGACCGGCCGGACGACGGTATGTCCGAGTTGCGCCTGTCGGTGGACGTCGACGATCCGCAGCTCGACGCGATCGCACCGCCGGTTGCCGTGACCGTCCAGCGGGTAGCCGAGGCGGCCCTGCGGGGAGCGTCCGGCCGGGCGGTCATCCGGGCATTCTGCGCGGACCAAAGGGTGAAGTTGTTCGTTGAATCTGCCGAGATTGCCTATGACGCCAGCGAGCTCAACCGCTGGACCCGTCGAGTGCACGCTCTCGGCGGCGACCTGAGGCTGCGGCCTGATGGCGTCGAGCTCAGCCTCCCGGCCGAGCTCTGGCCCGAAGGTTCGACCGCGCAGCACAAAGGACGCCATGACGACGGTACTGATCTGTGACGATCACCGACTTGTCCGCGAGGGCCTGAGCCGGTCCGTCCAGGCTGTTCCGGGTGTCGACCGGGTCGACACCGCCGCTAGCGGCGAAGAAGTCCTCGCGCGCTGGCCGATGGAGCGCCAGGACCTCGTCCTCATGGACGTGCACATGCCGGGCCTCGGCGGCGTCGAAGCTGTTCGTCGGCTCGTCCAGGCTCACCCGACCGCGAACGTCGTGATGCTGACCGGCGCCGCTGACCGTGAGGCCGTCGCGATGGCCATCTCCGGTGGCGCCCGCGGGTTCCTGCACAAGGACGTCTCCCGCGAGGAGCTGTGCGCAGCCGTCGCCAACGCGCTGGCCGCCGCCGAGCTCATGGACGCGCTGGTCGACCGCGAGGTGCCCGCTCAGCCGAGCGGTCCGGAGCTGACGGAGCGCGAGATGCAGGTCCTGCGCGGCATGGCCGCCGGCAAGAGCAACGCGCAGATCGGTCGCGAGCTCTACCTCTCCGAGGACACGATCAAGACGCACGCGCGTCGGCTGTTCCGCAAGATGCGGGTCAACGACCGCGCCCAGGCCGTCGCAAGCGGCTTCCGCCTCGGCCTCGTCCGCTAAGACCTGCTAGCGGTCCACGTTTCCGCGGAAACGTCGTCGCCGGTAGCGGCACCTCTGCACCGTGTTGACTGCGACGTAATCCACCTTGTAGACCCCTTCTGAAGGTGGATTACGTCTCACTCGACATGGCGTAGAGCGCCGGTTACTCCTCGTCGGCGGTCAGGATGGCGTCGGCGAAGCCTCGGGCGTAGTCCCAGCTGACGTAGTCGGCGGGATCGGGGTCGAAGGCCGGCTCGTGCACGTGCGGCAGGCCGCTGTCGAGCAGCCCGCGCAGGTTGGCGCGCAGCAGGTCCCAGGCGAAGAAGTGCGCCTCGCCGCAGTCCTGGCAGTCGACGACCAGCCCACGCATGCCGCGTGGCTCGAGCAGCGCCTGGAAGACCTCGAGGTCTTCGAGGTCGGCGAGGACGTCCTCACGCTCGTCCGGGCTCAGCGGGACGGCGTCTTCGTCGTCGAGGTCGTTCGCCGGGTCGGAGGGATCTCCGGCGAACGGGTCCAGCGGTGAGTCGTCACGCACCCGACAACGGTACGCCGGTAAACTCGACTCTTTCCGGCGCAACGAGTAGGTGTGATGGACGGCTACGACGCCTTCCCGGACAAGTTCGCGCGTCTGGGCCTGACCTTCGACGACGTCCTGCTCGTGCCTGCGGAGTCGGACGTGCAGCCTGCCGAGGCTGACACCAGCGCCCGGCTGAGCCGGTCGATCACGCTGCGCACGCCGCTGCTGTCGAGTCCGATGGACACGGTCACCGAGGCCCGCATGGCGATTGCCATGGCGCGCCACGGCGGTGTCGGCGTCCTGCACCGCAACCTGTCGGTCGAGGACCAGGCGATTCAGGTCGACATCGTCAAGCGCTCCGAGGCCGGCATGGTCACCCATCCGGTGACGTGCTCGCCCGACGACACCATCGAGGTCGCCAACACCCTGATGGGTCGCTACCGGATCTCCGGCGTACCGGTCACTGACGCGGACGGCCTGCTGATCGGCATCGTCACCAACCGCGACATCCGGTTCGAGCCCAACCACGAGCAACTGGTTCGTGACGTCATGACCGCGACGCCGCTCGTCACGGCACCTGTCGGTGTCAGCCGCGTCGATGCTCTCGCGCTCCTCCAGCAGAACAAGGTGGAGAAGCTTCCGATCGTCGACGACGCCGGCCGGCTTCGCGGCCTCATCACGGTCAAGGACTTCGCCAAGAGCCAGGAATATCCGCTGGCGACCAAGGACGCCCAAGGACGGCTGATGGTCGGCGCCGCGACCGGTGTCGGTGAAGACGGCTTCAAGCGCGCAATTGCACTCGTCGATGCGGGTGCGGACTTCATCGTCGTCGACACCGCACACGGTCACTCCAAAGCCGTGCTCGAAACTGTTGCGCGGCTCAAGGCCAATGTCGGTGTCGACATCATCGGCGGCAATGTCGCAACGGCCGCAGGCGCCAAAGCGCTGGTCGATGCAGGTGCCGATGCGATCAAGTCCGGCGTCGGGCCAGGCTCCATCTGCACAACACGTGTCGTGGCAGGTGCGGGCATGCCGCAGGTGACGGCGATCTACGAATGCGCTCAGGTCGCGCATGCAGCCGGCATCCCTGTCATCGGTGACGGCGGCGTGCAGTACTCCGGTGACATCGCCAAGGCAATCGCCGCGGGTGCCGACACGGTCATGCTCGGGTCGCTGCTCGCCGGTTGCGAAGAGTCGCCGGGCGAGCTGGTCTTCGTCGCGGGCAAGCAATACAAGTCCTACCGCGGCATGGGCTCACTCGGCGCGATGCAGTCGCGCGGCCAGGCCCGCTCCTACTCCAAGGACCGCTACTTCCAGGACGACGTTCTCTCCGACGACAAGCTCGTGCCCCAAGGAGTCGAGGGGCAGGTGCCCTACCGCGGTCCGCTCGCCAACGTCATGCACCAGCTCGTCGGCGGTCTTCAGGCGGGGATGGGTTTCGTCGGCGCGCACACCACGGCCGAGCTCCAGCAGGCTGAGCTCGTTCGCATCACCGCAGCGGGGCTCAAGGAAAGCCACGCGCACGACGTCCAGATGACGGTCGAGGCGCCCAACTACACGGGACGCTAGGCGATGCGCGACACCGTCGACATTGGCATGGGCCGTGCTGCCCGCCGTGGTTATCACCTGTCCGAGGTCGCGATCGTGCCGTCGCGTCGTACCCGCGACATCGACGTCGTGTCGATGTCGTGGCAGATCGACGCCTACCGCTTCGACCTCCCGCTGATGACGACGCCGTCCGACGCGACGATGTCGCCGGGCACTGTCGCCGAGGTTGGTCGACTCGGCGGACTCGGTGTGCTCGACGCCGAAGGACTCTGGACCAGGTACGACGACCCGGCCGCGATCCTCACCGAGCTGGCCGAGCTCGATGTCGACAACGATCCGGATGCATCTGTTGCGACGAAGACGCTGCAACGGGTCTATGCGCAGCCGGTGCGCGAAGAGCTGATCGCCCAGCGGGTCAAGGAACTGCGCGACAGCGGCACCGTTGTCGCCGTCCGCGTGTCACCGCAGCACACTTTGCGACTCGCACCCGCGATCCTGTCGGCAGGCGTCGACCTGCTGGTGATCCAGGGCACCATCGTGTCGGCCGAGCACGTCAGCGCCTCTGCCGCGGAGCCGCCGCTCAACCTCAAGACGTTCATCGCCGACCTCGACGTACCTGTCGTCGTCGGCGGCTGCACCAACTACCAGACAGCGCTTCACTTGATGCGCACCGGCGCGGCCGGCGTCATCGTCGGATCTGCTGCCGATGAGTGGTCGACAAGCGAGCGGGTGCTCGGCATCGAGGTGCCCATGGCGACGGCGATCGTCGATGCCGCCGCTGCCCGGCGCGACTACTTGGACGAGACCGGTGGCCGCTATGTGCACGTCATCGCGGCCGGGGATATGGAGACCAGCGGTGACATCGCCAAGGCGCTTGCTTGCGGTGCCGATGCCGTGATGCTCGGCGAACCGCTCGCGATGGCTGCGGAGGCGCCGGCCAAGGGCGCGTGGTGGCACACGGCCGCGTCGCATCCGAAGCTGCCGCGCGGCCGGTTCGCGCACCCGGACGAGTTGTGGCCGCTCGGTTCGCTCGACGAGGTGCTGCGCGGACCGTCGACGACACCGGAGGGCTACCTCAACCTCTTCGGCGGTCTCAAGCGCACGATCGCCAAGGCCGGCTACTCCGACATCAAGGAGTTCCAGAAGGTCGGCCTCATCGTCACGGCGTGACCGACGCAGCCGACGAGGCTCGGCGACGACGCAGAGCCGCTGCCGCCCGTTGGCGGCCGGATCACATCGATCTGCTGCTGGTCGCGGAGGCGCCGCCGAGCGCGCTCGAGCGATACTTCTACTTCGAGGACGTCGCGACGCACGACTCGCTGTTCCGCCACGTGGTCGAGGGTGTCCTCGGCGAGAAGCCAACGCGCGACAAGGCGCCGTACCTGGACGCGCTCCGAGAGCGCGGCGTCTTCCTCATCGATCTCTCGGTCGACCCCTTCTCCGATCGCCGCGAGGCGATCCCGCGCTGCATCCCCGATCTGGCCCGCCGGGCTCGCGCACTGCGGCCCGAGCGCATCGTGCTGATCGGGGCGGGGGTCTACGACGCGGCCTACGGCGCCCTTCGCCGAGCGGGGCTCCCGGTCGTCGATGTGCGCCTGCCGTATCCCGGTTCCGGCCAACAACGGCGGTTTCTGGAGGGTTTCCGGGCGGCCACGTCGAACTGAGCGTCGACAACGACGTCTGGAGTTCCCATGCTGACTCGGCGCGCCTCGATCGCCGGCCTCCTCGCCACCGCCCTCACCGGTGGCGTCACCGTCGCGTTGCCCGTGCTCGCGCACACCAGCGCGACCTCGGTGCCGCGGCCGACCTTCAGCCGGCCGATGATCCTCGCCGGTGGCGGCGCGGAGCCCTCGATCCGGGTGCCGGCCGACGGCAAGTCGGCTGCTTACGTGTCAGCGCCGACCGGACTTGGGTCGAACTTCTGGCGGATCACCAAGAAGCACAACAAGGACGGGACCTACACGTTCAACCAGGGCCCGGTCATGCAGCCGGACCTGGGTACGGGCGGTGGTGACTCCGAGATCTCCGTCGGTGACCTCACTCAGACAAACCCGCCGGCCAACGGCTGTCTGCCGATTGCCTACTCGGGGCTGCACAACATCGACCTGCTCGACAACTTCACGGTCGCCTCGTCGACCGACTGCGGCAAGTCGTTCAAGCTGTTCAACCCGTTCGCGACCCAGAACACGCTGACCGACCGGCAGTGGCAGGTGTTCGACGGCGCCAACACCAACTTCCTGATCTACCACCTGGTCAGCACCGGCCAGATCGCGGTTTCGGTGAGCAAGGACGGCGGCCAGAACTACGTGTCGCTCGGCGCGAGCAACGCCAACGGCGTCATCGACCCGGCGCTGCTCGCCCAGAGCGGCAACAACCAGCAGATCGGCAACATCATCGTCAACCACGCCGAGCCGATCAAAGGCGTCAACAACATCGTCTCCGGCGAGCCTGTGCACGCGATGTACGCCATCTTCGGTCTCGCCGACGACGCCGGCATCGCCTTGCAGTCCAACGTGCCCGGCTCGCAGTACAACGGCCTCGACACCATCTACGTCGGCAAGTCCGTCGATGGAGGCGTGACGTGGAAGGACACCAAGGTCTTCAGCGTCAACCCGTCGACCAAGCGCGAGCTCAACATGCTCTTCCCCGTCATCACAGCGGACTCGGCCGGCAACTTGTACGCCGCCTGGGCCGACACCTACAAGGTCGAATACTCGGTGTCCACCGACCACGGCAAGACCTGGTCAAAGCCTTACCAGGTCAACCGTGACAACCGCGGCCTGACGAGCGCCGGCGCGGACAAGCCGGATCCCGGGAAGGCCGACGTCTTCCCGTGGATCGCCGCCGGTGGAGACGGGCTGCTCGACGTGGTCTGGTATCACGGCGAAGGTGGTGCGGCGAAGTCGAACTTGATCTATCGCGACCCCGGTGACGCGAAGACCACGTGGACCGTGGCGATGGCGCAGCTGGGCGGCGCCGATCACGTGCGTGGAGGCAAGGCAGCACCCAAGGTGCTGACTTACAGCGACGCGATTACTCCCGTGATCCACATCGGCGACATCTGCCAGAACGGAACCTTGTGCGACCTCGGCGTCGACAATCCGGTGGCGCCCCGCAAGGACCGGTCGCTGCTCGACTTCTTCCAGGTCGCCATCGACCATGAAGGCCGCGCGCACATCGCGCTTGCGGACAACGCGGAGTCGCCGGGACAGTCGATCTCGGCCTACAGCGTCCAGCTCACCGGTGTGTCGATCACGACGGGTCGGCCGCTCAAGAAGCTCCAGCTGAGCTACCCCAAGCTCGACTGTGCGCCGGACGCCACGTTCACCGACCCGACTGACGATGCCACCGAGATCCTCGTCGGCACCCCGACGCCGAGCCAGCCGGCGCTCGACGTCGTGCGCAGCTACGTCACCTGGGATGCGAAGGCCAAGCAGATCACCTTGCATGTGGCGGTGAAGGACATCAAGCAACAGCCGCCACAGGGCTCGACCGGCAGCCATGTCGACTACGAGTTCGGCATCGGCGCGGTCGGCTACATCATTCGCGCGACTCACGACCTGGTCGCCGGCGACAGTGCCGACCTCGAGTCGCCGATCCAGACGACAGTTTCCGACGACGTCGACTTCAAGGTCGACGAAGCACACAACGAATACACGTTGACGATGCCGGCCGACATCTTCGCGAAGATCAAAGACCCCGCGAAGCGCGCGCCAGTTCTCGGGCCGGGCGTGCAGATCTCCGGCCTGAAGGTGACGACCCGGCGCTCCGAGGGGGCGCGGCTCATCATCAACGCCGACGAGGCCGCCGGTCTTTGTCCGTTCGTCGTGCCGAAGCACTCGATCACCGCGGCGACCTTCCCCGGCGGCGGCTCGGGTCCCGGCGGCGACGGTTTCCTGCCGTCCGCGCCCGTGCTCGGCGGCACGCAGGCACTGCGTAACCTGGTGCCGTCGATGGTGTTCGCGGTCCTGGTCGGTGCATGTGTGACCGCGTGGACCGGCCGCCGCCGTCGCGGGATGACGCTCGCCTGACCCCGGCTAGCCTCGCTTCATGAGCGAGGAGTTCGACACCGACGTACTCGTCGTCGGCAGCGGGTTCGGCGGGTCGGTCGCGGCGCTGCGTGCGGCCGAGAAGGGCTACCGGGTCACCGTTGTCGAGGCCGGTCGCCGGTTCACGCCGGAGACGCTGCCCAAGACGAGCTGGGACCTGCGCAGCTTCTTCTGGGCGCCTCGGCTCGGCTGGCTCGGCATCCAGAAGATCACCCCGCTCAACGACGTTCTCGTGCTCTCAGTCGCCGGCGTCGGCGGCGGATCGCTCGTCTATGCCAACACGCTCTACACGCCGCTCGACGACTTCTTCA
>Ga0157372_10008934_pt1 | contig 10648 bp, 10 predicted proteins | sample C55metaG_FD_115307 | JGI IMG/M metagenome (GOLD analysis project Ga0157372, IMG submission 115307) | Corn rhizosphere microbial communities from Kellogg Biological Station, Michigan, USA - C5-5 metaG | ecosystem: Host-associated > Plants > Roots > Rhizosphere > Soil | place: USA: Michigan...
AGAAAGTAAATTCGTTGAGATTGCTATGGCCGCTGCCGAGGCGGTACTGCGAGCGCCCTTTTCGATCAGGCGCGGCGCCTCGCTGCTCTACGAGGTTACGGTCGACAATGCCCTCAACCTAACCGTTGACCCAAAACGCCCGATGCGGGGCACATCGGCCTTTCAAACTGACTTGTGTGTTTTTGAAAGAAAGTCCTCAGACGTTGAAATTCCGCGTGTGGTCCTGGAATTCAAAGATGGGGTCTCTACACACGATGTCATCACCTACAGTGCAAAGGCACGCAAGCATAAGCAGGTATATCCATACCTCCGCTATGGCTTGGTGGTTTACAAGGAAGCGTCGGTCCCGCGACGCTTCTTCACGCATAACGAGTCGCTGGATTTTTTCGGTGCTCTGCGTGATGTCGCAAGACCTTCGCTAGGCGAATTTTTTCGAAAGCTTGTTATGGCGGAGGTGGATATTGCCAGAGAAGCAGATGCGAGAGGCATTGGAAGCAAAGTCGCAGATTGCTGTTGGATATTCTCTCGATCCTATCCGAACCCTCGTCCCCGATTTCATGAACGAAGTTGGTGAGCTATTGGCGCGTGCGCCAGCGCCCACGAGGACTCCATTTTCGATCATCGAAAAGCGGCTCAGGAGCCTGTGTCGTACGTCTGAAGAGCTGGGAAAAAACGTCGAGGTCGCGCGCGTTCTTGATCGGTATTTCGCGCAGGAGAATCCAATTTCCCGTCGGTTGCGGATCGGCACATTGACCGTGGGCGTAGGCGAATTTGTGCGCTTTTGGCTACCAAGTTACTATGTCTCAGAAGATGGGCCTGTGCTCACGTATTTCGATCCTCGGGGCAGCGGCGGGCTCACCCCTTTGGGTCGTTCGGCGGTGTACGCTTTCATGCATCACGGCATCCGAGTAGCCGATCCCGACTTTCAGGAAGCGACGCTGCGTATCCTGCAAGTTCCACGTAACGATGTTGGTCACCGTTACAAGCGAACATTCGATTGGGCAGGGGAGTCCTTGGTCGATTTCGAAGATCTGAACGCACAAGTGCGATTGACGTATCGGATTTGGGCCGAGGTCCAGGCGAGCAAGGATCAAGAACGCCCGGCTAGATCAGCGCCGGGTCAGGGACGACTTTTCTAGAGTCACCTCAGGCTGCCCTGGATTAGCCGTTGAGGCGCACCCTATCGCCGAAATGGATTGCGGATTGTCAGGCCTTCGATGCGCTGGCCGTGGTGCAGGTCTTCGCTGTAGAAGGTGCGGCAGCCGGCCTCCAGCGCGCTCGCCAGCAGCATCGAATCGTAAATCGAAAACCGGTACCGCTCGGCGATGTCGAGGCCCTGCTCGTGTGTGTGTACGTCCGCCACATGAACCGAGCAGACAAGGCGGATATCCTGGAGGGCGGCGCGTATTTCATCCATCGAGCGGCGGTATTTGCGGCTCATGACCGCAGCGAATTCATTTAGCACCTGCACGCTGATTGTGCCGCCGTTCGTCAGCAATTCCCGGGCGCGCTGCATCTTGGGCAGGTCGTTGGCAGCGATGTAAAGCAGGATATTCGAATCGAAAAAGTCAGCCGCGCTCATGCCCGACGCCGCTTCGGGCGCACCTGCGATTCGTCGAGCATCCAGCCGCGTTCGTGCGCTTCCTCACGGTCGAACTTGTAACCGGGTGGAATTTCCCACTGCAGCGCGGTTAGCCTTTTCAGCGCTTCCTCGCGGGCGTTGTCCCGCGCGACCGCTACTTTTCGCTTCTGAGCGGAAACCAATTCGAGTTTGTCGCCCTCCTTCAACCCAAGCTCATTAACCAGCTTCTTGGGCAGGCGGACGGCGAGGCTGTTGCCCCATTTGGCGACCTGCATGGGCCAGCTCCAATGATATACATGACGAAATGTATATCATTGGCGCGTAGATTCAAGCAACCTCGCTCACGTCATCGCCCGGCTTGCGACCGGGTGATGACAACTGCGGCGATAACGCTACCCCCAAGGGCCCGTGGGATGGGGCGTAGGTGGAGCCGGTGCGGCAATAACCGCATCAGGGGCAGGGGACGGCCGTGTGTCCAGCACAGCCGGTACATGCCCGCCAAGTTGCTCCAGCACCGCGATGCGTCTGGCGATTGGCGGATGGGTGTCGAACAGCTGCGCCAGCGCGAAGCTCGAGGGCGGCGCCTCGATAAACATCTGCCGCACTTCGCTCGAGACATGCGGCACATCGGGGTTCTGGGAAATCTTCAGCAGCGCGGAGATCAGCGCGTCCGGATTCTTCGTCAGGTCCACCGAGCCGGCATCGGCCTGGTATTCGCGCCGCCGCGAGATCGCAAAGCGCAGCACCAGCGCCAGCAGATAGCCGACAGCGGACGCCACGGCCGCAATCAACAGGAAGATCATCACCCCGCCGCCGCCACGGCCGCGCCGCCGGCCGCCCGCGAACATCGAAATCCGGATGCTGCGCCACAAGAGCTGCGTGAGAAACGAGATCATCCCCACGAACACGATGGTGACGATCAGCACGCGCGTGTCGCGCTCCATGATGTGCGTCAGCTCGTGGGCCAGCACTGCCTCCAGTTCCTCGCGGTTCAATGCGGCGAGGAGCCCGCTCGTTACGGTAACCGCGTAGCTGCGCTCATCGATGCCGCTGGCATAGGCGTTCATCGCGTCCGTCGGCACGATGTAAAGCTTGGGCATTTTCAGGCCGCGGCTGATGCAGAGGTTTTCGACCAGGTTGTAGAGTTCCGGCTGCTCTGCCCGCGTCACCGCTTTGGCGCCGGTGGCGCGATGGATAATCCAGTCGTTGAACAGATAGCCGATCAGCACCCACACCGCGGCAATGCCGATGATGATCGGCCAGTAATCGCAAATGGCAGAGAGCGCGAGATCGAGCGGCGTTTCCGTTCCCAACACCGGCGCCATGCCGAACGAATCGAACAGCTCGCGCGGGCCCGCGAACGCGCCGGCGAGCCCAAAAATCACGCCCAGCAAGGTCAGCAGCAGCAGCGGAAACAGCAGCAGCAGAACCGCGGACTTGATGTTGTTGTTCTGCCGGTAGGTGGTGAGACCGAGCAGCGCCACGTCAGCGTTCCCCAGCTTAGCTGAAGCTCACCTTGGGCGCTGTCCTCGTTTGCGCGCGATCCTCCGCATCCAGCGTGAACATTTCCGCCGGCGTGAAGCCCATCGCGCCCGCAAACAGCACACCGGGAAATTGCTGGATCGCCGAGTTGTATTCCGCCACCGCATTGTTCAGGAAACGGCGCGCCGCGGCGATCTTGTTCTCCAGATCGGCCAGTTCGCTCTGCAGGCTCAGGAAGTTCTCGTTCGCCTTCAGCTGCGGATAGTTCTCCGCCACCGCCATCAAATTGCCGAGCGCGCCGGTCAGCGCGCCTTCGGCCGCGCTCTTCTCGCCCACCGTGTTCGCGCGCATTGCCGCGGCGCGCGCCTCCGTCACCTGGATGAAGACCGAGCTTTCGTGGCTGGCGTAGCCCTTCACCGTCTCCACCAGATTGGGCACGAGGTCCTGCCGCTGCTTCAGCTGCACATCGATGTCGGCGAAGGCCCGCTTCCAGGCTTGGCGCAGCGTCACCAGCCGATTGTAGGTAAAGATCGCGAACACCACTATCAGCGCAATGACGATCAGGGCAATGAGCATGCTGGTGCCTCCTCCGGCCCATTCAGGACATCAGCTATATAGGGTGTCCCAGCGGCCCCGCCACCCGCCGGCCGGGGTGGCTGCGCCGCTAACAGCTCGGCGCCACTTTCAGCAGCTCGACCGTGAACAGCAGCGGCGTATTCGGCGGGATGGTGCCATCCGGCGTGCCGCTCGGCCCGTAAGCGAGGTTCGAAGGTATAGTGAGCTGCCAGGTTTCCCCCACATGCATCAGCTGCAGCGCCTCGGTCCAGCCGGGGATCACCCCATTCACCGCAAAGGAAATCGGCTTGCCGGGCGGGGACTGGTCGAACACGCGGCCGTCGATGAAGGTGCCCTTGTAATTGACGGTGACACACTCGCTGCCTTTCGGCTTCTGCGGATTGTTGCCCTTGCGGCCGAGCGGCTTGTACTGCAGGCCGCTGGCGGTGACATACACACCAGGCTTCTTGGCGTTGGCGGCGAGATAGGCGCTGTTGGCATCGGCAAGCGCCGAGCCGGCGAGAAGGGCTGAGGCAAGCACGGCAAGAGAGGTCATCCGCATGAGGTCCGCTCCGAATCTGGCGCGCGTTTGTGGCATAGACCGTGCGGCGAGGGAAATGGAGCTATCGCTCTTTTGCCAGCGCGGCCCCCGCGCCGCTATAAGCGCGGCCGATGTTCTCCAAGCTGCTCATAGCCAACCGGGGCGAGATTGCCGTCCGGGTGATGCGCACGGCCAAGCGGCTCGGTGTCTCCACGGTCGCCGTCTATTCCGATGCCGACGCCCACGCGCTGCATGTGGCCATGGCGGACGAGGCGGTGCGCATCGGCACGCCGCCCGTGCGCGAAAGCTACCTGAAGGGTGACGCCATTCTCGCCGCCGCGAAACAGACCGGCGCGCAAGCTGTTCACCCCGGCTACGGCTTCCTTTCGGAGAACGCGGAATTTGCGGAAGCCTGCGCCGCCGTCGGCATCGTCTTCGTGGGGCCTCCGCCGTCGGCCATTCGCGCCATGGGCCTCAAGGACAAGGCCAAGGGGCTGATGGCGAAAGCCGGTGTGCCGGTGGTTCCTGGCTATCTGGGCGAAGACCAATCGCCAAAGCGGCTGGCGGAGGAAGCGGAGCGCACCGGCTATCCCGTGCTCATCAAGGCGGTCGCCGGCGGCGGCGGCAAGGGCATGCGCCGTGTGGGTTCGGCGGGCGAGTTTGCCGCCGCGCTGGAGGGCGCCAAGCGCGAAGCGGCGTCGGCCTTCGGCGACGACCACGTGCTGATCGAGAAGTATGTCGCGCGGCCGCGGCACATCGAGATGCAGGTGTTTGCCGACAATCATGGCAACGCGGTGCATCTGTTCGAGCGCGATTGCTCACTGCAGCGCCGCCACCAGAAGGTGATCGAGGAAGCGCCCGCGCCCGGCATGCCGCCTGCCATGCGCGTGAAAATGGGCGAAGCGGCGGTGAAGGCGGCTTTGGCTGTCGGCTATTCCGGCGCCGGCACGGTTGAGTTCATTGCCGATGCGTCCGAGGGCCTGAAGGCGGACCGCTTCTGGTTCATGGAAATGAACACGCGGCTGCAGGTGGAGCATCCGGTGACGGAGGCGATCACTGGGTTGGATCTGGTGGAATGGCAGCTGCGGGTGGCATCGGGTGAGAAGTTGCCGCTGAAGCAGAGTGAGATTCGGTTGAACGGGCACGCGGTGGAGGCGCGGCTGTACGCGGAAGACCCGCAGCACGATTTCTTGCCGTCGACCGGCATATTGGAGCGGCTGCATCTCCCCGACAATCTGGTGCGGGTGGATTCCGGCGTGCGCGAAGGCGATGCGGTGACGCCGTTCTACGATCCGATGATCGCCAAAGTGATCGCGCATGCGGATACGCGCCAGGCCGCGGGGGCGAAACTCGCGCATGCGCTGGAGGAGTCGCAAATCGCGGGCTTGCGCAGCAACAACGCCTTTCTGATCCGCGCGCTGAAGCAGCCAGATTTCGTCGCCGGCGAAATCGATACCGCGTTCATACCGCGGCATCAGTCCGAATTGATTCCGGCCAAATCCGAGCCTCCGGAACATTTGCTGGAAGCGGCCGCCCTGTTCCTGATTGAGGAACGCGAACGCGCGCACGATTCACACGATCCGTGGGATCGCGACGATGGTTTCCGCCTGGTCGGCGAAGCGCGCGAGACGGTAGACTTTGTCCTCGGCGGCAAACCGAAGTCCGTGCAGTTCGTGCACCGCCATGACGGCGCGCTTGAACTCGCGGATGGGGAGGCGAGTACCATAGCCCGTGCGAATGCGCTACGGCTGAAGTCCGGCGACATTGCCGTGTTTGATCGCGGCGAGACCTGGACGCTCTCACTCCACGATCCGTTTGCCGCGGCCGAAGAGCAGGGCAGCGTCGCCGACCGCGTCACCGCGCCGATGCCAGGCAAGGTGATCCAGGTGCTGGTACATGCAGGCGAGACCGTGAAGCGCGGCCACCCGCTTGCCGTCCTCGAAGCGATGAAAATGGAGCACACGCTGTCCGCTTCGACCGATGTGACGATTGCCAGCGTCGAGGTGTCGCCCGGCGATCAGGTGAACGAAGGCGCGGCGATCGTGCGCTTTGCGAAGGCAAAGAGCGAAGCGGCATGACCCTGCATCTCATCAAGCTGTGTGTCGGGTGTGACTCCATCGAAGATTTGGCCGACTGGCAGAATCAGCGGCTGGCGGAGCTGAAGAAAAAGCGCAAACCCCCGCACCTCGTCCATATCACCCGCATGATGCCAAAGCGCGGCGACGAGCTGTTGAAAGGCGGTTCGCTATACTGGGTCATCAAGGGCCAGATCGCGGTCCGCCAGCGGCTGCTGGAGCTGCGCGCCGTCACCAGGAACGGCACCCCGCATTGCGGGCTGGTTTATGAGCCGAAGCTGGTTCACGTCATCCCGCGCTATTGCCGCCCGTTCCAGGGCTGGCGCTACCTCGCCGCCAAGGATGCCCCGCCCGATGCGCGCATGGTCAAGGGCGGCAAGCACCTCCCGCCCCGACTTCGCGCCGAGCTTGCCGCCCTGGGCCTCCTCTAGGTTTACCGGCTGGAAACGGCCCGTGGATTAGCTTGCCCAGTCCCTTTGGGTTGCGAAGCCTTGACCGCAGAATCGGATCGTCCTCGCTTGGGCCGCCTGGTCGTCCTCACATGGTTCGCCCTGTCGGTATTGCTTGTGCTCAAGACCGCGCACACGCCGGGCGGCTGGATACTGTCCACCGACGATGCGATGCGGCTTGTGCAGGTTCGCGACCTGCTGAACGGCCAATCCTGGTTCGATACGACGCAATGGCGGATGAACGCGCCTTATGGCCTGCCGATGCACTGGTCTCGGCTGGTGGATGCTGGCATCGCCAGTCTGATCCTGCTCTTCCGACTCTTCACGGATGCGAAGACGGCTGAGACATGGACATTATACGTTTGGCCGCTGCTTCCGCTGCTGCCTGTGCTTCTGGCGCTCACGCATATCGGATATCGCCTGGTCGGGCGCACCGGCGCGCTGCTTGCGCTGGCGTTGGGCGCGAGCTGCGTAGCTGCGCGCGGGCCGTTTGAGCCCGGCAATATCGATCATCACAACGTTCAGCTCGCTCTGAGTATCGGTTTCATTGCCTTCTTGATGGATATCGATCGCTCCCGCCGGGCCGCGATATTCGCCGCCATCACCGCGGCCGTCAGCCTTGCCGTTGGCCTTGAAACGCTGCCCTATTTCGTTGCCGCACTTATCGCGCTGGCGATCTGGTGGTGTTTCGACGGGCGCATTTCGGCAAATGTCGCGGCGTTTGGCGGGACTTTGGCGGCGACCAGTGTGCTTCTTCTCGGTGGCGTCACCGCTTCCGCCTATCGCATCTCATCTGCGTGCGACACGTTCTCGGGTTTGTATGCGACCCTGGTCGCGTTGAGCGGTATGGGCGCGGCGCTCCTTGCCATGCAGCCAAGACTGGATTCGCCACTGCGCAGGGGCGCCGCAGCCGCAGGGCTATGCACGTTGGTGATCGTTGTAGCGGCGCTGCTTGGGCCTGCCTGTCTGCATGGGCCATATGCTCACGTCGATCCCAGACTTTGGCAAGTCTGGCTCTCAGGCGTCGACGAAGTTCAATCGCCATTCACAATGGGACTTATGGCGCCCGGCGATTTCGTGGGTGGATATTTTTATTGCGTTCTGGCGATTATCGCGTTGGTCGCCGCAGTATTTGTCGTCCGACCGCAGCACCGCCCCCCGATGGTCATACTTTGCGCAGTGGCGCTCGTCGCATTCGCGATCGCCACCACCCAATTGCGAGCGCTTGCGTTCGCGGTGCTTTTTGCCACGCCCGGAATGGCCGTTGTCGCAAGCCGATTGCTCGAACGTCTGCCAATATCGAGAACCGCAAGCTTGCTCGCCACCCTCGCCGCTGTCCTTTTCTCGAGCGATGCCTCGTACGCTTTTATTGGCGAGCGGATTCAGAAGTCTCTTCCCCTGTCGCAGCAGTACACCCCGGTGCAGGAGAAGTGGGTGCGGGCCTGCATGGTGCCGGCAGCGTTTGGTGAACTCGCTGCTCTGCCCCGAGGCCGCGTGGCCGCTTTTGTTGATATGGGGCCGATGATCATCGCCTCCACGCCCCACGCCACCCTCGGTGGGCCCTATCACCGCAATGCAGCCGGAATCCTGAACACCTACACAATATTTGCCGGCTCGGCACTGGAACAGCGCGCCACGCTTCTGAAGCGCGGAGTGGATTATGTGGCAATTTGTACGCCGGAGCCCGATTATGTGCTGTGGGGAGCCGTCGCTCGCCGGGACAGCCTGTTGAAGGTTGACTCAAAAGGCGGAATGGAGCCTTGGCTGGAGCCGCTGGTCACGCATCCACACGGCGGCGAAGTTCGAATCTTTCGCGTTCGCCGTGATCGCCTAAGCTAGACAGATATATTGTCGATCAGCCTTGTCGTGCCGATTTTGGCGGCGGCGAGGACCCGGGCGGGACGAGCGAGGGAACGGATGGGCGTCAGGGTTTCCGCATCGCGAACGGCGACATAATCGACCGAACTGAAGCCGGCGCGAAGCAGGGCTTCGCGGCCCCAGGCTTCGGCGGAATTGACCGGTTCGTCCTGTTGAACCCGCTTCGCAACAACCCGCAACACGACATTGAGTTGGCTGGCGATTTTGCGTTCGTCCGGCGAGAGATAGGTATTGCGGGAGGACATGGCGAGGCCATCCGGCTCGCGCACCGTTTCGCCGCCCACGATCTCGATGGGCAGGCGGAGGTCGGCGACAAGGCGGCGGATGACAAGAAGCTGCTGGTAATCCTTTTCGCCGAACGTCGCCTCATCCGGCATCACTGCGATCAGCAGCTTGGCGACCACCGTTGCCACGCCGGAAAAGAAGTGCGGTCGGAAGTCGGATTCCAGCGCCAGCGCCGGGCCGCCAACTTCAATGCGGGTGGCAAAACCCCTCGGGTAGATATCGGCGACCGAAGGGGCGAATACCACATCGGTCAGCCCCGCTAGCTTGGCGCAGTCGGCCTCGAATGTCCGCGGGTAGCGGGCGAAGTCCTCATTAGGCCCGAACTGCGCCGGGTTCACGAAGATGCTCACCACCGTCACGCTGCAGCGGGCTCTGCTCTGCCGAATGAGGCTCAGATGCCCCTCATGCAAGGCGCCCATCGTGGGCACCAACCCGACGCGCGCGCTGGCCTGCCGTGCTGTCGCAAGCCACATCCGCAACGCCGCCATGGTGCTGACAATTTCCGGCTTCTCACCCATGGGCCGACATTAGCGCGGGCGGCCTCCGAAGCACTAGAATTCCGGCGTCGATTCCAGCACACACCGCCTCATGACTCCTCTGCGCAAAGCCATTTCCGACGCCTTCCTCGCCGACGAAAACTGCTTCGTCGAAACCCTCATTCCCAAGGCGCGGCTCACGCCTGCCGAGCGCGCCGCCACGGAGGCGCTGGCCCGCGAGCTCGTCACCCGCATCCGCGCGGCCAAAGACAAGCGCAGCGGCATCGACGCCTTCACCCAGGAATACGCGCTCTCCAGCGAAGAGGGCGTGGTGCTGATGTGCCTGGCCGAGTCACTGCTCCGCGTGCCCGATGCCGCCACCGCCGACCGCCTGATCAAGGACAAGATCAGCTCCGGCGATTGGGGGCGGCACATGAACCAATCGGATTCGCTGTTCGTGAACGCCTCCACGTTCGGGCTGATGCTGACCGGTCGTGTGCTCGACATGGAGGAAACCGCGAGGTGGGATTTCTCCGGCATCTGGAAGAAGCTTGTGACGCGCTCCGGCGAGCCGGTGATACGCAATGCGGTGACCTACGCGATGCGCATTCTGGGCCGCCAATTCGTGCTTGGCCGCACCATCGAAGAGGCGCTGAAGCGCGCGCGCGAATACGCCGACGAGGGCTATCGCTTCTCCTTCGACATGCTGGGCGAGGCGGCCTATACCAGGCATGACGCCGCGCGATACTATGCATCGTACCGCAATGCGCTGAACGCCATTGCGCGGGCGTTTTCCGACCGCGGCGAATCCGTCTTCGAGCGGCCCAGCATTTCAGTGAAATTGTCGGCGCTGCATCCGCGGTACGAATGGATCAAGCGCGAGCGCGTGTTCACCGAATTGCTGCCGCAGCTGGTGGCTTTGGGCGCGCAGGCCCGGGCGGCCAATCTCGCGCTCACCATCGACGCCGAAGAAGCCGAGCGGCTCGACCTCATGCTCGATGTCTTTGAGGCGATGGGTGAGGCCCCCGACTTGCGCGGCTGGAGCGGATTGGGCCTTGCGGTGCAGGGCTACCAAAAGCGCGCGCTGCCGGTGATCGCGTGGGTCGCCGATCTCGCGAAGCGTCAGGATCGGCGCATTCCGGTGCGGCTGGTGAAAGGCGCCTACTGGGACACCGAAATCAAACGCGCGCAGGAGCTCGGGCTTTCCGATTATCCCGTGTTCACGCGCAAGGCGGCGACAGACACCTCGTATCTCGCAGCCGCGCGCGCGCTGCTCGCGGCGGGCGAGGCGATCTACCCGCAATTCGCCACGCACAACGCGCACA
>Ga0157372_10008939_pt1 | contig 10647 bp, 10 predicted proteins | sample C55metaG_FD_115307 | JGI IMG/M metagenome (GOLD analysis project Ga0157372, IMG submission 115307) | Corn rhizosphere microbial communities from Kellogg Biological Station, Michigan, USA - C5-5 metaG | ecosystem: Host-associated > Plants > Roots > Rhizosphere > Soil | place: USA: Michigan...
TCGTCGACCCCGGTGTGGGCGGAACGCGGCGGGCCGTGGCGGTGCGCACACGCGACGGCCGCGCGTTCGTCGGGCCGGACAACGGGCTCTTGATGCTCGCCTCAGACGACGCCGGCATCGAGGCTGCGCACGAGCTCGTCGATCCGCGCTACCGGCTCGAGCACGTGTCGCGCACCTTCCACGCGCGCGACATCTTCGCGCCGGCTGCGGCGCACCTCGCGGCCGGGGTCGAGATCGACGCGCTCGGCCCCGCGGTCGATCCCGCCGACCTCGTTCGCATCGACGTGCCGGAGCCCCTCGTCGGCCGCACGCAGATCTCCACGACCGTCCTCGTGATCGACCGCTTCGGGAACATCGCGACCAACGCCACGCGTGAGCACGTGGCCGCGCTCGGGCTCGCCGCCGGCGACCGCGTCGAGGTCCGGCTCTCGCTCGACCGGTACTACGCCGTCCTCGCCGACACCTTCGCCGACGCCGGGCCGGGCGAGCTGCTCCTCTACGAGGATTCGTATGGGCTGATGACGCTCGCGATCAGCCGCGGCGACGCCGCCGGCCTCACGGGCGTCTCGGCGGGCAGCGAGATCCGCATCGCGGTCGCATGACGGCGGGCCAACGCTTCGTCCGGCTCGTCACCGACGTCGTCGTCCGCGTGCCGTTCGCGTGGCGCCTCTTCCGCGGGACGATGACGCGATCGTTCGACAAGCTCGCCCCGACCTGGGAGGGGCGCATCTCCGACGAGCGCCTTGCTCCGATCAAGGCGGCGCTCGGCGCGATCGCCGAGCCGCCCGCGACCGCGCTCGACCTCGGCACGGGGACCGGCCGGGTCGCGCGCGTCGTCGCGGAGGCCTGGCCGCAGTCGCAGGTTGTCGGCGCCGATCTCTCGCCCGGCATGATCGACGAAGCGCGCCGGCTCGGAGGCGGCGTGCACTACGACGTCGCGGATGCGACCGACCTGCCGTACGACGACGGCGCCTTCGAGCTCGTGACGCTGAGCAACATGATCCCGTTCTTCGACGAGCTGGCGCGGGTCACGGCGCCCGGCGGCAGCGTGATCGTCGCCTTCACGATGGGCGACCGCACCCCGATCTTCGTGCCGTTCCAACGGGTGCGCGCCGAGCTCGAGCGGCGCGGGTTCTCGCACGTTGCGGACTTCGACGCCGGAACCGGCATAGCCCTGCTTGCCAAGAAGACCGACCGGTCGTAACCTCCAGTGCACGGAGACGTTCGCGACGCGGTAGCACCGGTCCGGACGTCTCTTTTTTGGTTGGATCGGGCGGGTGGCGACCATTGCGTTCTTCCCGGAAGGCGCGTACGGGCCGACCAACAACTGCGTCGGCATCGGCGACGTGCTTCGCCGGCGCGGCCACCGGGTCGTCTTCATCGTCGAGGAGTCGTTCGCGGGGACGCTCGACGCGCAGGGCTTCGAAGAGCGGCTCATGCGGCTCACACCGCCGCCGCTCGACGACGAGGTCCCGGGCCAGTTCTGGAAGGACTTCATCCGCGACACGGCGCCGGTGTTCCGGCAGCCGACCGTCGAGCAGCTTGCCGGGTTCATCGCGCCGACGTTCCAGGCGCTGGTCGACGGCTCGAAGTATGTCGACGCCCGGTTGCACGAGATCATCGGCGAGCTCGCGCCGGACGTCATCGTCGAGGACAACGTCGTGGGCTTCGCGGCGCTGCCTGCATGCGGTGTGCCGTGGGCGCGCATCGTCTCGTGCAACCCGACCGAGGTTCGCGACCCCGACGTCCCACCGGTGTTCTCCGGGTATCCGGCGAACGACCGCTCGCACTGGGACGCGTACTGGGCCGCGTACGGCGATGCGCACGATGAGCTGCACGCGGACTTCGACGCGTTCTGCCGCGAGCACGGCGCACCGCCGCTCCCCGAGCTCGAGTTCATGTTCGAGAGCCCGTGGCTGAACATGTACCTGTATCCCGACGAGGTCGACTACCCGCGCGCGCGGCCGCTCGCTGCAACCTGGCACAACCTCCAGGCGAGCGTGCGGGCGACCGACGCTCCCTACGACCTGCCGGACTCGCTGCGCGGCAAAGGTCCGCTCGTGTACCTCAGCCTCGGCTCACTCGGGTCGGCGGACGTCGGGCTGATGCGAACGCTGATCGACGAGCTCGCAGACGGCCCGTACCGCGTGATCGTCTCCAAAGGCCCGCAACACGACCAGTTCGACCTGGCTCCGAACATGTCGGGCGCCGAGTTCCTCCCGCAGACGTCCATCCTGCCGCAGGTCGACCTCGTCGTCACGCACGGCGGCAACAACACCGTCACCGAGGCGCTCTACTTCGGCAAGCCGATGGTCGTGCTGCCCCTTTTCTGGGACCAGTACGACAACGCCCAGCGTGTGCACGACACCGGCTTCGGCGTGCGCCTCGACACCTACGGTCACACGCGCGCGCAGCTGACCAGTGCTGTCGACACGCTGCTCGCCGACGACGAGTTGAAATCGCGCCTCGCGGCGGTCTCGGCCCGGCTGCAGGCCGCCCCCGGAACGGAACGGGCAGCCTCGCTGATCGAGCAACTGCTCGCGAGTGGCGAGGGCCGGACTTGAACCGGCGACACCACGGTTTTCAGCCGTGTGCTCTACCAACTGAGCTACCTCGCCGCGCCGCGGCAGTGTACCCACGGGCAACGTAGGGTCTCGACGTGCCAGGCATCGCCGATCCGGCGCTCGCGTCCGAGGGGCGGCGGCGCATCGACTGGGCGCGGCAGCACATGCCGGTGCTCCACCGGCTGCTCGAGGAGCGGTTGCAGGACGGTGCGCTCACCGGCCGCCGCGTCGCCGTCGTCGTGCATCTCGAGGCGAAGACCGCGTGCCTCGTGCTCGCGCTGCGCGCAGCGGGCGCGCACGTCGTCGCGGCCGGATCGAACCCGCTCTCGACACAGGACGCCGTGTGCGCCGCGCTCGTGGAGCAGGGAGTCGAGGTGCACGCACGACACGGCGTGCCGCAGGACGAGTTCACCGCCGACCTGCTCGCGGTGGCGGAAAGCGGCGCGGAGCTCGTGATCGACGACGGTGCGGAGCTGACGCGGCGCATGGCGCAGCACCGGCCCGAGCTCTACGCGCGGCTCGCGGGCGTGAGCGAGGAGACGACCACCGGCGTCGCGCGCCTGCGCGCGCTCGCGCAGGAGGGCCTGCTCGACTTCCCCGCGATCGCGGCGAACGACGCGCGCTGCAAGCACATGTTCGACAACCCGTACGGCACCGGGCAGACCACGCTCACCGCGATCCTGGCGCTCACAAACGTGCTCGCCGCCGGCCGTGAGTTCTGCGTCGTCGGCTACGGCTGGGTCGGGAAGGGCGTGGCGCGCGCGGCCGACGGTCTCGGCGGGCGGGTCACGGTCGTCGAGCTCGATCCCGTACGCGCGCTCACCGCGCACATGGATGGCTTCCGGGTGGCGCCGCTCGCCGATGCGCTGCCGACCGCCGACGTCGTGATCACCGCGACCGGCCTCACGAAGGTGGTCGGCGCGGAGTCGTTCGGCTTGCTCAAGGACGGCGTCCTGCTTGCCAACGCGGGTCACCACGATCGCGAGATCGACGTGCCCGCGCTCGCCGACGCAGCCGGCGAGGTGATCGAGGCGCGGGCGAACGTCAAGACCTACGTGCTCGGCGATCGCCGCGTGCACGCGCTCGTGGACGGCGCGCTCGTCAACATCGCCGGCCTCGACGGCAACCCGATCGAGATCATGGACCTCTCGTTCTCGGTGCAGGCGCTCGCGATCCACCACCTCGCCTCCGGCGGCGTGCCCGCCGGCGTGAACCGCTTCCCGGACGAGCTCGACGACCTGATCGCCAGGACGAAGCTGCGGACGCTCGGGATCGAGCTCGACCGCCCGAGCGCCGAACAGCTCGCGTTCCGGTCCTCCTGGGCCGTCTAGAGTCCCCGACCGTGAGCAGCCCGGAGACGCAGCGGACGGTCGCCGTCATCGGCGCAGGCCTGGATCTCGGCGCCGACCGGCGCGGCGTCGACATGGGCCCGTCCGCGATCAGGTACGCAGAGCTCGCGACGCGCATCCGCAGCCTCGGCCGGCACGTGATCGACCTGGGCGACGTCCGGGCGCCGGTCGTGGAGGCGATCGAGGTCGGGGACCCGAGCCGCCGCTATCTCGGGTCGATCATGCAGGTGTGCAACCGGCTGGCCGAGCTCGTCGAGGAGGCGGTCGGGCAGGGCCAGCTCCCGCTCGTCCTCGGCGGCGACCACGCGATCGCGATGGGCTCCCTCGGCGGGATGGCACGGCGGCACGGTCCGGGTGCCGTGCTGTGGATCGACGCGCACGGCGACCTCAACCGGCCGAGCACCTCGCCGACCGGCAACGTCCACGGCATGCCGCTTGCGGCTGCGCTCGGCGCAGCCGGCGATGCGTTCGTCACGGACGGCTTCCCGCTCCCTTCGGTCACGCGCGCGGTGCTCGTCGGCGTCCGTTCGCTCGACCCGGGAGAGCGCGAGCTGATCGACGAGCTCGGGATCCGCGTGTTCACGATGACCGAGATCGACCGTCGCGGCGTCGAGCCGGTGATCGCAGACGCGCTCACCGAGGTCGCGGGCGCGAGCTTCGTGCACGTCAGCCTCGACCTCGACGTCGTCGACCCGATGTTCGCGCCCGGCGTCGGCACTCCCGTCCCGGGCGGACTGTCCTACCGCGAAGCGCACCTCGCGCTCGAGCTGCTCTCCGAGTCCGGGGAGATCGACTCGCTCGACGTCGTCGAGGTGAACCCGATCCTCGACCGCGAGAACCAGACCGCGAAGCTCGCCGTCGAGCTCGTCGCGAGCGCGCTCGGCAAGCGCATCCTTTACTCCTCGTCGTAGAAGACGCTGCCCTTCAGCTCGTCGGGGAGGCAGTCGACCTCGAAGCCCGCCGGGTCGTCGTGCGGGTAGACGTACCCTTCGCCGCGCCCGAGCTTGCGCGCACCGCGGTAGTTCGCCGAGCGCAGGGCGGCCGGCGGCATCAGGTGGCCGCGTTCCCGCACGACCTCCGTCGCCTTCTGCAGCGCGACGTACTCACGGTTCGCCTTCGGCGCCTTCGCGAGGTACACCGCGGCCTGGGCGAGGTTCAGCCGCGCCTCCGGCAGTCCGACGTGCTCGACCGCATGCGCGGCGGCGACGGCCACGAGCAGCGCCTGCGGGTCGGCGTTGCCGATGTCCTCGGACGCGAAGACGATCATCCGTCGCGCGATGAAGCGGGCGTCCTCGCCGCCTTCGATCATCGCCGCGAGGTAGTAGACCGACGCCTGCACGTCGCTCGCGCGCGTCGACTTGATCCAGGCCGAGATGAAGTCGTAGTGGCGGTCGCCGCCCTTGTCGTAGGCGAGCGGGCGCTTCCGTGCGGCGTCGTCGACATGCCGCGTCTCGAGCGCGACGCCCTCCGCACGCGCGGTCTCGACGGAGAGCTGGAGGATCGTGAGCGCGTTGCGGGCGTCGCCGCCGGCGCGGGTCGCGATCAGCTCTTCGACGTCCTCGGGCACCTCGGCGTCGAGAGCCGCTGCACCGCGGCGGACGACGCCCCGCAGCGTTTCGACGTCGTGCGGCTCGAGCTCGTAGATCTGCGTGCGGGAGAGCAGCGCCGAGTTGACCTCGAAGTACGGGTTCTCGGTCGTCGCGCCGATCAGCGTCACGAGCCCGGCCTCGACTCCGGGCAGGAGCGCGTCCTGCTGCGCCTTGTTGAAGCGGTGGATCTCGTCGAGGAACAGGATCGTGCGCGTCCCGCTCGTGCCGAGTCGTTCGCGCGCGCGCGCAAGCACGTCGCGCACGTTGGAGACGGTCGCCTGCACCGCGGACAGCTCCTCGAACTCGGCCCCCGTCGTCCGCGCAACGATGCGCGCCAGCGTCGTCTTCCCGGAGCCGGGCGGGCCGTAGAGGATCAGCGACGGCACGCGGTCCTGCTCGATCGCGAGCCGCAGCGCACGGCCCTTCCCGATCACGTGCTCCTGGCCGGCGAAGTCGTCCAGCGAGGCCGGCCGCAACCGCTGCGCAAGCGGCGCCGTCGCGTCGAGCCGCCGCCCCGCGGCCTCGCTGAAGAGGTCACCCACGCCGAAAGTATGCTCTGGGACATGTCGGATGCCTGGGGTGCGCGCACCTACGAGCGGCTTTCCGCCAACTTCGCGGCCGTCCAGGACCAGCTCGTCGGGCTGACGCGCATCGCGCCGGGCGACCGTGTCCTCGACCTCGCGAGCGGCACGGGCGAGGTGGCGGTTCGTGCCGCGGCGCGCGGGGCGCGGGTGACGGGAATCGACCAGTCGGAGCCGATGCTGATCAAGGCGCGCGAGGTCGCCGAGACGGCGGGAGCAGACATCACGTTCGACCTGGGCGACGTCGAGTACCTCCCGTACGAGGACGCGTGCTTCGATGCGGTCCTCTCCAACTTCGGGCTCATCTTCGCCCCCGATCACGCCAACGTCGCGTCCGAGGTCGCGCGCGTCGCCTGCCCCGGCGCACGCCTCGGGTTCACGGCGTGGAAGCCCAACCCGAAGCTCGGCGAGCTCTACCGCCGCTTCACCGAAGAGCCGATCGACGGTCGCGAGGCGTACGAGTGGGGGCGCGAGGACCACGTCGAGGACATGCTCGGCGAGGACTTCGAGCTCGAGTTCGAAGACGGCACGGTGTGGCTCGAGGCCGATTCGGGCGAGGAGATCTGGGAGCTGTTCTCCGAGTCGGCGCCACCGGTGATCGCCCTCGTCAAGCGGCTCGACGAGCACGGAGCCGAGCAGTTCGACCGGGCGTTCGTCGGCCTGTACGAGCAGTACCGCTCCCCTGAGGGTGGGATCCGCGCGCCGCGCCGGTACCTGCTCGTCCTGGGTACCCGCAAGTGACAGAGGTCGTCGAGCTGCTGCAGCGGCTCATTCGCGTCGACACCACGAACCCGCCGGGCAACGAGACCGCAGCCGCGGAGCTGCTGCGCGACTACCTCGAGGCGGCCGGTGCCGAGTGCGAGCTCTACGCCCGCGTCCCCGAGCGCGCGAACCTCGTTGCGCGCATCCGCGGCACCGGCGGCGGGCCGTCGCTCGCGCTGCTCTCGCACACCGACGTGGTGCTTGCCGACGCGTCGGAGTGGGAGCGCGACCCGTTTGCCGGCGAGCTCGTCGGCGACGACGTCTGGGGACGCGGCGCGCTCGACATGAAATGTGAGGTCGCGGCGTCGGCGGTCGCGCTGGCGACGCTCGCGCGCGAAGGGTGGCGCGGCCGCGGCGACCTGGTCTTCATCGCCGCCGCCGACGAGGAGGTCGGCGCAGGCTTCGGCCTCGAGTGGCTCGTCGAAGCGCACGCGGACGCCGTTCGCACGGACTACTCGGTGAACGAGGGCGCGGGCGAGCGCCTCGCGCTCGGCGACCGCGTCGTCTACCTGTGTGCGACCGGAGAGAAGATGACGTCTCCGTTCCTGCTGCGTGTCCTGGGCCGGAGCGGGCACGCGTCGATGCCGTCGATCGCCGACAACGCCCTCGTCAAGGCGGCGCCGCTGATCGAGCGCCTCGGCCGGTTCAGCGTCGAGCCCCAGCTCGTCCCGGAGGTGGAGGCGTTCTTCGAGGCGGCCCTCGGGCGCGTCCCGGCGCCGTCCGACGCGCTCGCCGCCGCGCAGGCCGTGTCTCCGCTCGCCGGCGAGCTCGTCGAGCCGCTGCTCGGGATGACCGTCTCGCCCACGATGGCGCGCGCGTCAGAGAAGCGGAACGTCGTCCCGGCGGTGTGCGAGGTCGAGATCGACGTGCGCCTGCTGCCAGGCCAGTCGCCGGCGGAGGCGGAGACGGCGCTGCGCGCCTGCCTCGGCGAAGGCGACTACGAGCTCGTCCCGCTCGCGCGGCACGGCGGGACGCGCTCGGCGATCGGCGGGCCGCTGTGGGACGCGGCCGCATCGTTCGTCGCCGCCGAGGAGCCGGGGGCGGCGCTCGCGCCGGTGTGCGTCGCCGGGTTCACCGACTCGCACTGGGTCCGGGACGCGTTCGGCACCGTCGCCTACGGGTTCTTCCCGGCGCGCGCGCTGGAGCCGGAGGTCGCGGCGCGGCTCATCCATTCCGCGAACGAGCGCGTTCCCGTCGCCGACGTCGAGCTCGGGCTGCGGTGGTTGCTCCACGCGGCACGCACCGTCTGTGGTTGAGCTCTCGAGCTTCGAGGAGCTCGAGGCGCTCGTCGCCGAGCTCGGGCCGGAGGACGTCGCCGACGTGTTCCTCGCGTACCGGCTGGGCGATTCCCTCCGGCGCGAGACACGGCCTGCCGCGCCACCCGAGCCGTGTGCGCTGCCGCTGATCGCTGCGGAAATCCGGGGGCGGTCGCCGCGGGGACTGTCCCCGGGGTATCGCATCGGCGAATGGGCGCCGACATGGGCTCCCGAGGACTACGCCGCGGCGGTCACCGAGGTGCGCGCGGCGATCGCGCGCGGCGACGTCTACCAGGTCAACCTCGTTCAGCATCTGGCGGCGCCGTTCGACGGCGACCCGCACGCGCTCGCGGCCGCGCTCGCGCCGCTCGACCCGTTGCATCCACGCGCGCTCGCCGGTGACGGCTGGGCGATCGTCTCCGCGTCGCCCGAGCTCTTCCTCGCGCGCCGCGGCGACCGGCTCTGGACGAAGCCGATCAAGGGGACACGGCCGCTCGGCGAGGACGTCGACGGCCCCAAGGACGCCGCCGAGCACGTGATGATCGTCGACCTCGAGCGCAACGACCTCTCGCGCGTCTGCGAGCCGGGGACGATCCGCTGGCCCGAGCTGATGGGCCAGCACGACCTGGCCGGCGTGACGCACCTCGTGTCGACCGTCGAAGGACGGCTGCGCCCGGACGCCGGGCTGGCGGAGATCCTGCGCGCCACGTTCCCGGGCGGGTCGATCACCGGCGCGCCGAAGATCGCCGCGATCGACCACATCGCGCGACTCGAGCCCGTCGGACGCGGCGCAGCCATGGGCGCGATCGGCACGGCCCGCGGCAACGGCGACTTCGAGCTGGCGCTGACGATCCGGACGTTTGCGACCGTCGGCGGCTGGATCCACCTGTGGGTCGGCGGCGGGATCGTCTGGGACTCCGATCCCGAGGCGGAGATCGAGGAGTCGTGGGTCAAGGCGCGGCCGCTGCTCGCGGCGGTCGGCGGCCTCGTTCCCGCATGACACTGCTCGCCGTCGCGATCGCAGGCCGGGGCCTCGTCGACCCGAAGGAGCCCGTGTTTCGCGCCGACGACGACGCCGTGCTTCGTGGCGGCGCGGCGTTCGAGACCGTCCGCGTGTACGGCGGGCGGCCGTTCCTGCTCGGTGACCACCTGACGCGGTTCCGCTTCTCTGCGGAGGCGCTCGCGCTGCCGGCCCCCGACGGCGTGGAGGACCTCGTTGCGCTCGTCGCCGGCGCGGCGCCGCCGGATCATGTGCTGCGGCTGTACCGCACGTCACAGGCTCTCGTCGCGACCGCCGCCGCGCTCCCCGCCGGATTGGACGAGCTCCGCGCGCGCGGGTTGAGGCTGAAGACGTTCGAGGTGGGCGCGCCGCACTCCCTGCTCGGCGGTGCGAAGACGACGAGCTACGACGTGTCGTTCGCAGCACGGCGTGAAGCGGAGCGCGCCGGCGCGGACGACGCGCTCCTCGTCGGCGCCGGCCGCGTCCTGGAGGGCGCCACCGCGAACGTCTGGTGGCGTCGCGGCGACGAGCTGTGCACGCCTGCCGTACGGCCCGGCGTGCTGCCGGGGGTGACACGCGCCTTCGTCCTCTCGCTCGAGCCGGCGCGCGAAGCTGCGTTCGGGCTGGAGGAACTACGTACCGCCGACGAGGCGTTCCTGACGTCGTCGATCCGCGAGGTGATGCCGGTCGTTGCCGTCGACGGCGCACCCATCGGTGACGGCCGTCCGGGCCACGTCGCGGCGCGGTTACAGGCGGCGCTCAGGCTACGCTCCGCATCGTGAGCGGCACCGTTCGCCTGGGTGGCATGGCGCTCGCCAACGGCGTGCTCGTGCACGGGCCGACCGCCTGGGCGTGCGCGATTCGCACCGACGACGGGATCGAGGTGGCCGCCCGCCGGAAGAAGTTCCGCGCGGCGTCCGTTGCGAGCCCCCTGCTCCGTGGCCCGGCGCGCCTTGCGGAGGCGTTCGCGCTCCTGCCGCAGGTCAAGCACGCGCTCCCCGAAGCCGAGCTGCCGATGCAGCGCCCGCGCGTCCTCGCATCCCTCGCCGGGTCGGCGGTCGCGTTGCACGTCGTCAAGCGCAGCGGGCTGCGTCCGGCGGCACGCGAGCTCGTCACGGCGCTGCTGTCGGTCACGCCCGCGGCCTTCGCGCTCGGCGGCGGCGAGCTCGCCGGCTACCACGGGGCCGAGCACGTCTCGATCGGCTCGTACGAGCACGGCGAGTCCCGCCCGAAGGAGCACGAGCGCTGCGGCTCGCACCTCGTCGGCCCGATGCTCCTCACGACCGCGCTCGGCAACATCGTCGCGGAGCGCGCGCCGCGCCGGCTGCGCAACCCCGCGCGCGCGATCGCCGGTCTCGGCGCGGTGGTCGCCTCCGTCGAGACGTTCGGCTGGATGACACGCCATCCGTCGCACCCGGTTGCGCGACTGCTTGCGAGGCCCGGCCACGAGCTGCAGCATCGGTTCGGGACGCGTGAGCCCACGACGGCGCAGCTCGAGGTGGCGGAGGCGGCGCTGCAGGCGTGCCTGGAGCTCGAGTCGTGATCA
>Ga0157372_10008940_pt1 | contig 10646 bp, 7 predicted proteins | sample C55metaG_FD_115307 | JGI IMG/M metagenome (GOLD analysis project Ga0157372, IMG submission 115307) | Corn rhizosphere microbial communities from Kellogg Biological Station, Michigan, USA - C5-5 metaG | ecosystem: Host-associated > Plants > Roots > Rhizosphere > Soil | place: USA: Michigan...
AGACCCTTCCGCAGAAGCAGGCTTATCTTCTGAGTGACGATCCGTATTTGCTAGCCCTTGTTCAGGCGCAACTCGCGGACACTCCGCCCTCAGCAAGTTATGTCTTCGTGAACACACGCGCCCTGCAAGTCCCTAATTACCATTTTGAACTGCGGAAACATTATGGCAATCGATGGCCTGATATCGGGAGCAGGGAAGAAGCCGGTGGAATGATTGACCAGGGCAGCCTTCAGTACTTAATAGGCCAGCTCGCTTCATCAAACACGGTGGTTTATTTGCACCCGAGCTTTGGTTACTTTTTTGAAAAAGTTTATTCAAGTCCTCTTGGTCAGAGCTATCAATTACATCCCTTTGAAAAAGACCAAATTTTGCCCCCTCAACTCAGTGTCGATGAGTTAAAGTCGAATACTCAATTCTGGGCCGAAACTGAGCCTCTATTGAAAAAAATCGAAGACTTGCCTAAAAACGACTCGATCGATGCGCTTTACCTTCTTCGGTATTATTCACGGGCGGTGAACAACTGGGGAGTGCTTTTGCAACGGAACGGAAATTTTCCGAGCGCTGGAGAAAAGTTCGCAGAAGCATGCCGATATAATACGAACAATCTCGCTTCGGATTTAAACCTGCGTTTCAGCACCGCGCGCAAGGAAAATAAGGAATTCAAAGACCTGGATGAAATCCGAGAGCGCTTCCAGTCGTGGAACACTTTGCTATCCGAAGGTGGTCCGGTCGATGAACCGACTATTTGCCAGATGATCGGGGATGTTTTCCTGAATCAATCGCAATATAGGCAATCGGCCCTTTACCTCTCTCGGACGGCATTTTTCGAGCCTACTAATTACTACGCACGCATTTCGCTGACTAAGGATTTCGTCGCGGCGAACTGGCCTGACCGCGCGCGTGAGGAAATCGCGAAAATCCGTGCTGAAATTCCGAACTTGAGCGACACAAACAAATGCGAACTGATCACGCTCGAAGCTGCGTGTGATTACAATCAGAATAAACCGGCTGACGCGGAGCAGCGCTTGCTCGCGGCGCACAAGGAGTATCCGTCCCAGGCGAGCATTGCCCTCTCACTAGCTGAACTTTATCGCAGCACAGACCGGATTGGAAAGAGCCTCGAGATGATCGATCAGGTCTTGGCAGCAAACCCGGACAACCCGAACTTAAAGGTGAAAAAAGCGGAAACGCTCCTCGCCATGAACCAACCGGAAAAAGCTCACAACCTGCTAGATCAGGCGATGGCGCTGAAACCGAAGGACACCGGGATCATGCTTTACGTTGCTTTCGTCGACATCCAGGAAAAGAAACTCGACGATGCGACCAGATTGCTCGACCGCGTCCTGGAGCTCGATCCTGAGAATGTCCAGGCACTGATTTATAAGGGGAACATTTACATCGAAAAAAAGGAAAACGAGAAAACGTTCGAAGTGCTGGATAAGGCACTCCAGATTCAACCTTCAAACATTCCCGCCTTGCGCAATCGCGCAATCTTGAACTTGAACGTGAATAATTTAAGCGGTGCAAAACGCGATTACGAGACCCTCCAACGACTACTTCCACGATCCCACGTCGTATATTACGGGTTAGGTGAGATCGCGTATAAACGCAAGAACTACGACGAAGCCGCTAAGTTTTTCGAGAGCTACTTGAAATACGCACCTACAACCGGCAGCAAGGAATTGCTGGATGAACGCGATGCGGTGAAGAAGAAATTGGACGAAATCCGGGCCGCCAAAACATAGGTTTCACGCGCTTATGCTCGTCACCCATGTAATCACCCGGTTGATTGTCGGTGGCGCGCAGGAAAATACCGTTTCGACGGTGGTGGGTCTGCAAACGCGGTCCGAATTTCGGACTAACTTAATTTCCGGCCCGACTCTCGGGATCGAAGGAACGCTCGCCTCCGAGTTCGAATCCTTTCCTGGCGTGCTGCAATTTTGTCCCTCGCTGGTTCGACCCGTTTCCATTCAACGGGATTTAAAAGCTCTCTATCATCTCAAAGCCACATTTAAAGCAGCCTCTCCGACGATCGTTCACACTCATAGTGGAAAAGCCGGAATTCTCGGAAGATGGGCGGCTCACATGGCAAGAGTTCCCATTATTATCCACTCTGTGCACGGGCCTTCATTTGGTCCCTGGCAGGGCACGCTTCCGAACTTTATCTTCCGAACTGCGGAACGGAGAGCGGGTCGGGTTACCTCGCATTTCATCAGCGTGGCTAACGCCATGACCGATCAATACGTTCAGGCGGGAATCGGGAGCCGAAAAGATTACACTCGAATTTTCAGCGGTTTTCCGCTCGAGCCATTTCTCGCCTCGCACAACGATCTTGAATTGCGCGGAAAACTTGGAATCGCGAGTGATGACATTGTAGTGGGGAAAATTGCGCGTTTTGTTCCATTGAAGGGACACGATGATTTGTTTGCAGCCGCGCCCGGGCTGATTCGCCAGGCTCCCAAACTGAAGTTTCTTTTGATCGGCGGCGGTCCACTTGAAACAAAATTCAAGGAGATCGCCCAGGCGATGAACCTTGAAAAACATTTTGTGTTCACCGGCCTTGTTCCGCCAGCAAAAATTCCGGCGCTGACCGGGATCATGGACCTGCTTGTCCACCTTTCCACCCGCGAGGGGTTACCCCGCGCGCTTCCGCAGGCACTCGCGGCTGGCAAGCCGGTTGTAGCTTATGATTGCGATGGAGCGGGGGAGGTCTGTATCGAAGGTCAGACAGGTTTTCTGGTGCAGCCTCGGGATTTCAGAAGCCTGGAGCAACGGACAACCCAGCTTGCGACAAATCCAGAGTTGAGAATCAAATTTGGAGAGCGTGGCCGGAGTTACGTTCGTCAGAATTTCTCTGTACAGAGAATGGTAGATGAGATCGCCGCGGTTTATTTGAAACTACTTGCTGCGCGTGAAGTGGAAGTCCAGCGATGACTTTTCCTTTCAATATTTACGGAGCCGGTTTTTTTGCTGCGTTCGCGTGCAGCGCCGCTCTCTTTCCGTTTTGGAAGTGGTGGTGCATCCGCACGGGTCACCTTGATGATCCGGGGCATCGGAAAATCCACCTTTCCCCAACACCGCTGGCCGGGGGTTTGACTGTCGTAAGCGGTTTTTTTTTACCGCTGATCGGGGCCGCAATCGCGCTCCGATATTTCAATTTGTTTCCGAAAGCTACTGGCGGAAGCACCATCCAGGAATTATTAAGCTACGGGTTATCGCGTCGCGAGTGGCAGTTGCTTTCCATTATAGGCGGGGCATTCGCCATGATGCTGCTCGGGTGGGTGGATGATCGTTACGAGATTTCGCCAAAACTCAAATTCGCCGGACAGGCCGTCATCGCTCTGCTGGTTACGCTGAGCGGAATACGAATTACGCTCTTTATTCCCGCCCCTTTCATTAACACTCTCGTGACCCTCCTCTGGATTGTCGGTGTGACGAATGCGTTCAATTTTACTGACAACATGAATGGCCTATGCACCGGCTTGGGAATGAGCGCCACATGGTGCTGTGCTTGGGCTGCGGCCATTCACGGGCAATTTTTGGTCGCGCTGCTCGCTTTCTTAACCTGCGGCGCGCTGCTCGGTTTTTTTCCATTTAACTTCCCCAAAGCCAGCGCCTTCCTTGGAGATTCCGGAAGTCACCTGGTTGGTTTTCTCGCCTCAGTCCTATCAATCCTGCCAAGTTTCTACTCACCGCAAACTCCTAATAAGTTGGCGGTTTTAACTCCGCTCTTCTTTCTTGCTGTCCCCCTTTTGGATTTGGTTTGCGTAGTGATTTACCGGTGGAGAGCAGGACGTCCGTTTTATATTGGCGATACAAACCACTTTTCCCATCGCCTTGTCCGCGCCGGCTACTCACGAAGCACAGCGGTCCTGCTGCTGTTGTTGGCGAATACCGGCATTGGGTTCTTGCCATTTATACTATTCTTTAGATAAACTGCGCGTGCCGCTTTTAATTGTTCCGCTGAAAACGTATGTCAACGTCAGGGAACACCTTATTTTGCGGTTCAGGTCACGCTGTTAGTTTCGGGGTCAGATTTTAACACCTATAAAATGGGAAATATGAAAAAGGGAGATAAAGCCGCCATTTACATAATCGACGACCATCCACTTTTGGTCCAGGGCCTCACTGACCTCATCAATGCGCAAGCTGACATGAACGTAACCGGCACGACACCCGAGTGGACCGTCGCGCTCACTCAGTTTCAAAAAGACAAGCCCGATGTGGTGATACTCGATATCACCTTAAAGAATGCGAATGGCGTTGAAGTTTTGAAGAACCTGCGTGTGCATTTTCCCGACCTGAAGGTGTTGATGCTCTCGATGCATGATGAATCGCTCTACGCAATGCGGGCCTTGAAGGCTGGCGCGCAGGGTTACATCATGAAGGCGGCGGCGACTGAGAAGGTAATCACCGCCATTCGCCAGATTCTCTCTGGCGAACTTTACCTGAGTGATGAGATGTCGCGGCGTGCGATGGCGACCCTGGTTGGACGGAAAAAGGAGGCAGGCGGATCTCCCCTCGAAGACTTAAGTGACCGCGAGTTGGAAGTGTTCACGTTGATTGGCGAGGGCCTCACCACCCGCCAGATCGCTGATAAATTACACTTGAGCGTCAAAACCATTGAAACTCATCGCGCTCACATCAAAGAAAAATTGAATTTGAAAAATTCCACCGAACTCGTTCAGCACGCCATTCATTGGAAGAGTTAATCGGGGAAAATCAGGTCTCTCCCCCATTGCGAATTTTCCCGAAGTGCCCAGATTGAAGCGCGAAGGGGAACAGGATGGAGAGAAAATTGCCAATTGGGGCGGAGCCGCAGAATGGGGGTGGAGTTCACTTCCGTGTTTGGGCACCTGACTCAAAATCAGTTGAACTCGAAATTTACGACGAAAGCAAGACAGCTTCCGAGCGACATCCGCTAGAACGCGAAAAGGACAATTACTTTTCGGGCTTCGTTAAAGGCGCGCTGCCAGGGACGCTCTATAAGTTCAAACTCGATTCCGGCAGCTTTCCAGATCCTGCCTCACGCTTTCAGCCCGATGGTCCCCACGGTTGCTCGGAGGTTACCGATCCGAAGCAATTCAAGTGGGGCGACAGCAGTTGGAAAGGCATTCCCAAGTCGCAATTAGTCATTTACGAGCTTCACCTCGGCACCTTCACGCCGGAGGGGAACTGGGCGGGGGCAATGAAGCAGCTTCCAGAACTGCGCCGACTTGGGATCACCATGATTGAAATCATGCCGATCGCAGAATTTTGCGGCAATTTCGGCTGGGGTTATGACGGTGTTGATCTCTATGCGCCCACACGATTATATGGAAGACCAGATGATGTTCGCGCCTTCGTAAATCGAGCCCATGAGTTGGGCATGATGGTCATTCTAGACGTCGTTTATAATCACCTTGGGCCGGACGGCAACTATTTGGGGAAATTTTCAAAAGATTATTTTTCCACCAAATACTCATGCGAATGGGGCGAAGCGCTTAACTTCGATGGTGAAAACTCAAAGCCCGTCCGAGAATTTTTTCGAAGCAACGCAGTTTATTGGATTGATGAGTTTCATTTTGACGGTCTTCGACTTGATGCCACCCAGCAGATCTACGATAACAGCGGGAGGCACATCCTCGCTGAAATCAGTGAAGCCGCGAGAGCAGCGGGAAAGGGGAGGGAAATTTACCTGGTAGCTGAAAACGAGGTTCAGGAAAGCAGGCTGGTGCGTTCACAGGATAAAAGAGGATACGGCCTTGATTCGCTTTGGAACGATGATTTTCATCATAGCGCAATGGTCGCTGCCACTGGAGTAAGCGAGGCCTACTACACCGATTATAAAGGAACGCCGCAGGAGTTCATTTCAGCACTGAAATACGGTTATCTGTACCAGGGCCAATATTATCGATGGCAAAAAGCACGCCGGGGCACCCCGTCGTTGGATCTCTCCCCATTAAACTTCGTCACGTTTCTGCAAAATCATGATCAGGTGGCAAATTCGCTGCGAGGATTGAGGTTGCATTACTTGACCAGCCCGGGACGTCATCGGACTTTGACTGCGCTGCTACTGCTCGCCCCTTCCACTCCGATGATATTCATGGGCGAGGAGTTCGCCGCCTCCGCTCCGTTTGTTTATTTTGCGGATCACAATCCAGATTTGAACAAACTTATCTATTCCGGTCGATTGCAATTCCTGCATCAATTTCGCTCCGCGGCCACAAACGAATGCGATTCGCTATATGCCAATCCGGCAAGCCGGCAAACATTTGAAAAATGCAAACTCGAGCTGAGCGAACGCGAGAAACATAATTCCATCTATCAGATGTTTTATGATCTATTGCAGCTCCGCCGCAAGGATTCGACCGTGAACAATCCTGCGCGATTGGACGGTGCTGTGCTTGGGCCTGAAGCATTCGTGCTCCGTTACTTTTCACGAGAGGAAGATGACCGGCTGCTGCTGGTTAATTTAGGTCCCGGTCTGATTATGAACCCCGCGCCTGAGCCATTGTTGGCGCCGACCATGGATCACGGATGGAAAATACTTTGGTCGAGCGAGCATCCCGCTTATGGCGGATCTGGGACCGCTCCTCTGGAAACCACCTCGAACTGGATTCTTCCAGCTCATTCTGCAGTTCTGCTCGCACCTGATGAAAACAACGAATTACCCGCAGCAAAACTTAGTCAGAACGATTGAGTTGCAGGGCGTGAGCGGCCCCAAAGCGAAGGAATTGCTTCAGACGCAGTGGCTCGTCACGAACGGGTTGGGCGGGTTCGCCTCTGCAACCATTGCAGGCATCGTGAACTGGCGCTATCATGGGCTTCTCATTGCAGCATTACCCGCTCCTCTGGGACGCACCACCATGTTGAGCCATATCGCGGAGTGCGTTCGATTCCCAGATGGCAGCTTGATTCAATTCGGGGGTGATGAACCGAGCTTTCCCGATTCAGCCGCAACGCCCTCGAATTTTCTGGTGCAGTTCCGCCTGGAGAATCAGCTTCCGTTCTGGACCTACAAGGTGAATGGAATTGTAATCGAGAAGCGCTTGGTGATGCTTTACCTGCAAAACACCGTGCACCTCACTTACACTGTTCTGGATGCCCCCGCATCGGTGCAGCTCGAGTTGCGGCCTTCGATGCATTTTCGTCCTTTCGAAGCCCCGGTGAATACGCCATTAAGCGGCCCATATGAAGTCTGCGGAAAAGGGTGTCAATTCGAGATTCATTCCAATGAACAATATCCAGCCTTGCGCCTGCAGCTGGATGGAAATTCGAGCCGCTTTATCCATGACGGTGGATCGACTCGGGAGATTTATTACGAACACGACGCTCTACGCGGCTATGAATCACGCGGGCTGCTCTGGAGTCCCGGCAATTTCAGCGTGGAGCTCAGCAAAGAAAATCCTGCGACTCTGATCGCGTCAACCGAGGATTGGCATGTCGTGACCGCACTTGATCCGGAGTCGGCTTATGTCACTGAGGTGGAAAGACGGAATCGTCTTTTGCGGATTGCGGATCCTCGCGCGCAGACCGGCGCATCCGCGGAACTGGTCCTGGCCGCCGATCAATTCATCATTACGCCAGCGGGGCGTGTGAAAGACGCCGCCAGGGCGCGAGCGGCTGGTGACGAACTTCGAAGTGTTATCGCTGGCTATCATTGGTTCACGGATTGGGGCCGTGATACCATGATCAGCCTCGATGGTCTTACACTTACGACTGGTCGTTTCCAGGAAGCTGCATGGATCCTCCGGACCTTCGCTCATTATGTGCGTGATGGGTTGATTCCAAATATGTTTCCTGAGGGGCAGAACGAGGGGCTTTACCACACTGCCGATGCCACACTCTGGTTTTTTCACGCGCTGCACAGATATGTGGAACGAACAAATGATTTCGAAACGCTCGATTTCCTGCTCGAATTATTGCAGGAGATCATTGGCGCGCACTTGGCCGGGACCCGTTTCGGCATTGGAGTGGACCCCGCGGATGGGCTTCTGCGTCAGGGTGAGGAGGGATATCAGCTCACCTGGATGGATGCAAAAGTAGGTGATTGGGTGGTCACGCCACGCCGCGGAAAAGCTGTCGAAATTAACGCGCTTTGGTACAACGCCCTGAGGCTAACGGAAACATGGCTACGCAGATCCAACCAGGAAAGCGCGGCCAACGAGATCAAAATCAACGCTGATCGGGTCTTTGAATCGTTCAATAAAAGGTTTTGGAACCCGGAACGGGGATACCTGTTTGATGTGGTGGATGGGCAGCACGGGAACGACCCGTCCTTGCGTCCAAATCAAATCTTTGCGATTTCGCTTCCGAATTCTGTCCTTAGCCAGGATCGCTGGGAACCGGTGCTCGAGGTGGTTCACAAGGAATTACTAACCCCGGTCGGCTTGCGCTCCCTTGGACCGAAGGAGCCTGATTTCAAGGCGAAATACTATGGGGATTTGCGCGCGCGGGATGCTGCCTATCATCAAGGCACTGTATGGGCATGGTTGATCGGACCATTCATCGATGCATGGTTACGAGTGCATCCCAATCAAGTCAAAGAAGCGCGCGAATTTCTTCAGGGCTTTATCCCTCATCTGAGCGCGGGATGCGTCGGTTCAATCAATGAAGTTTTTGATGCCGAGCCGCCATATGAGCCGAGGGGATGCATTGCACAGGCCTGGAGTGTGGCCGAAGTCCTGCGCTCGTTCGTGAAGGTGGCTGGAGAGAAATCCTGATTCGACTGGGAACGAAACTGAAAGGAGTGATCGAAGCCATCCTGACGTGCGTTAAAACGCACAGTTGCCAAGGACATTTGCTTGCGGCATATAAGGGATACAAACGACTACCCTTTCATGATTAAGAAGCAATTTAAACGTTCCGGTTTCACCCTTATCGAATTGCTGGTGGTGATCGCAATCATCGCCATTCTCGCAGGCATGCTCCTGCCAGCTCTCGCCAAAGCCAAAACCAAAGCCCAAGGCATCCTTTGCATGGGAAACAACAAACAGCTTTTGGTCGCCTGGCATTTATACGCGGGCGATTACGACGATGCATGCGCGAATAATTTTACAATCCCGGCAACTCAGACTGCGATTACCTCGAAGAAATTTAATAATTGGGTCAACAACGTAATGACATGGGCCACGACCGGGACGGATGCTCAAAGCACCACTAATGTTGAGTGGGTCAAAAATGGGGTGCTGGGCAAGTATACTTCCGGAGCAGTGGGTATTTACAAATGTCCAGCGGACCACTTTCTCAGCCCTGCGCAAAAACGTAACGGATGGAAGGATCGTTTGCGGAGCGACTCCATGAATGCTTTATTCGGCCTTGCTGAAGATCCAGGCGATCGTAGTGGGAGGGCTTGGTTTGACAATACATACCGGCAGTTCCTGAAAACTTCTCAAGTGCCGAGCCCGGCCACTACTTGGCTAACTCTTGACGAGCATCCGGATTCCATCAACGACGGGTTCTTCATCAATGGCGTCAATTCCACTCAATGGGGAGATGTCCCGGCCTCCTATCACAATGGCGCTTGCGGGTTTTCGTTTGCTGATGGCCATGCGGAAATCAAAAAATGGCAAAGCGCGACCACGAAAATTAAGGTTACAGCGGATCCTGCTAAACCCCTTGTTATTCGTGCTTTCGATGCCGCCGGTAAAAAAGACTGGCAGTGGTACAAGGACAGGACTGGCTACACGCTTTACAAATAGTTTTGAACCAATTCAGACCTGAAAGGCCCAGAATATTAGGGGCCTTTTTTTGTTCCCTAAATGTGACCTTACCGTGAATTGGCTACTCCTCTCCGTCCATCTGGTCCCAGCGGGGAAACACCTCCGGGGATAGCTCGCCACGGCGGATTAGTTCCTGCAAATCGCGAATAATCGTCCGGCGCGCCACCCGAAATTGACGGGCAAGCGCTGAAACATTGGGACGACCTTTCGCACTCGAAACAAGACGGCGAATTTCCGTTTGCCGGCTAAGTCGGTCAGTCGAGCGGCTAAAAAGAAATTCCGCGTCAATCCGCTTCGAGCGTTCAAGCCCCTCAAATTGACGGAGCACTTCCGTTTCTCCACATTCCTTCAGCGCGGTGCGGACAGTTTGCTCCAATTCCTTCAGATCGACTGGTTTGTTCAGGACGTAATGGGCGCGGCGCGGACCCTGGAGCGCGGTGATTTGCTGGTGAACCTCGAGCGCGCCCGACACCACCACAATCGGAACGTGCGGAAGCAACTCCTTTAACTCCGGCAGGTAATCCAATCCCAGGTCGCCCTGGTCGAGGATATGATCGAGGATGATTAAATTAGGCGGTTGCTGTGCTGCCGATCCGAGTGCGTCGCTGCCCGTTACCACCCGGGTTAAATCGTAATTCGAGAGGATGTCCTCATATAATTCATATTGGAGATCGTCGTCTTCGATTACGAGAATGCGCGCTTTATTCATGTCGGCGATTCACCCTGATCAATGCTGAACCGGTGCGGGCCGGTAAATCTGGTTCACGCCGCTCCAGTTGCGATGGTTTTTACAACCATACGCAAGGCCTGCATCGATTCAAGCTTGGACTGGCACCTGACTTTTCCATTTGCAGGGCGGATGAAGTGAGCTATTTATCTCGTCAAAGCTGTTTGATCGAGTAGCTTGATTGAAGCGATGGAATGGAACATTCAAGCGCGGGC
>Ga0157372_10008941_pt1 | contig 10646 bp, 10 predicted proteins | sample C55metaG_FD_115307 | JGI IMG/M metagenome (GOLD analysis project Ga0157372, IMG submission 115307) | Corn rhizosphere microbial communities from Kellogg Biological Station, Michigan, USA - C5-5 metaG | ecosystem: Host-associated > Plants > Roots > Rhizosphere > Soil | place: USA: Michigan...
GAGCTGCCGATCTTCGACAGCAAGACTGATCACGCCTTCCTTGAAATCGGCCGCAAGGTCATGGAAAACCACGCCAGTCAGATGTTTGCCAAGGGTATCGTTTCCGGCTGGATGATCGCCACCATGGTCTGGATGATCCCGTCCATGGAGAGCGCGAAGATGTGGATCATCATCCTCATCACCTACCTGATGGCGCTGGGCGACTTCACCCACATCGTGGTCGGTTCGGCGGAAGTGTCGTATCTGGTGTTTGCCGGCGAGCTGCCGTGGAGTGATTTCTGGATGGTGTTTGCCGGGCCCACGCTGGCGGGGAATATCATCGGCGGCAGTTTCATCTTCGCCCTGATCAGCCATGCGCAGATCCGCAGCGAGAGCGGGGCGCCCAAGACGGATAAACCAGACTCCGGCAAACCCCGCGAAGATGAATCCGACAGCAAGCCCCGATAGTTTCAGGCCTTGAACGGCGGGCTGACCGGTTCTGTCGTCGGTTCGCTTTCAGGTGCCTTGAGCTGTCCCTCCCAGCGCGCTATGACCAGCGGTGCCAGTGCATTGCCCAACACATTGAGCGCGGTGACCGGCATGTCCATCAAGCGGTAGACGCCGGCGATGATTGCCACGCCTTCCACTGGCAAACCGGCGGTGGTCAGGGTCGCTGTGAGGATGATGAACATGAAACCCGGCACTCCCGCCGCGCCCTTTGACGTCAACACCATGATCAGCACCAGCATGGCCTGATCCGCCAGACCCAGATCAATCCCGTACGCCTGGGCGATAAACAGCGTGCCCAGTCCCGCGAACAGCGAGGCGCCATCAAGGTTGAACGAGTACCCCAGTGGAATGACCATGCTGGTGATCGGGCGCGGAGCGCCATACTTCTCCATTTTCTCGATCAGTTGTGGCATCACCGTGGCCGACGCAGCACTGCTGTAAGCCAGTATCAATTCACTGCGTATTTCCCGAATCAGGTGGAAAAAGCGAATGCCGGCCATCCGCGCCACCAGTCCCAGCACGCCCAACGCGAAGAGCAACACCGCGACGTAAGTGATGCCGATCAGCTTCGCCAGCGGCAGTAATGCACTGAGGCCGAAGCTGGCCACGGTGACCCCGATCAGGCCGAAGATGCCGATGGGTGAATAGTGCATGACCAGGTGCGTGACCTTGAACATGGTGTCCGATACCGCCTGAATCACGGCGATCAATGGCGCCTTCTGCGGCTCGGGCAGCATCGACAGGGCACAGCCGAACAGGATGGCGAAAAACAGTACTGAGAGCAGCTTGCCCTGGGACATGGCCAGGACGATGTTGTCCGGCACGATGTTCACCAGAGTTCGGCCCAGGTTCTGTGTGTCCCCCGTATTCGCCAGACCAATGGCCGGTGATTGCAGGGTGCTGCTGAAGTCCGCGCCGGCGCCGGGCTGAAAAACATTGCCGACGATCAGTCCGAAGACGATGGCAATGCTGGTGATGGTAAAGAAATAAACCAGCGTCTTTATCCCGACCCGCCCCAGCGCCTTGGTGCTGCCTGCCCCGGCGATGCCGACGACCATGCACGCAAAGACCAACGGTACGACGATCATTTTCATCAGCCTGATGAACAGGTCACCGGCCGGTTGCAGCAGATTGTCGATGAACCAGATCTTGTGTTCGGGAAACTGGTTGAGAAGGATGCCGACGATTATTCCGGCTGCCAGCCCGAGCATGATGCGGGTGACCAGACTGGTGGGTTTCCTGGTAGTCATGATGTGCCCCTTTTGTTGTTGTGTTTGTTGGGGTGAAGCTCAGTGTGCGAAGAGACCGTCGAAGTCCTTGAAACCCTTGACCTCGATCGGATTGCCACTGGGATCGAGAAAGAACATCGTGCGCTGCTCGCCGGGTTCGCCGGCGAAGCGGATCACCGGAGGGATTTCAAACGTTGTGCCGAGGCGGCTCAAACGATCGGCCAGCTCCAGCCACTCCTCCAACGGCAGGACGATGCCAATATGCGGCATCAATACTTTGTGATCGCCAACCTGGCCGGTACGGGTCGTGGTGAAGGGCGTGCCCACATGAAGCGAGAGCTGATTGCCGAAAAAGTCGAAGTCGACCCATGTCTCGGTACTGCGGCCTTCGGTGCAGCCCAACACATCTCGATAAAAAGTCCGCGCCTGTTCCAGGTCGCAAACATGGTATGCAGCGTGAAAAGGTCTGTTCATGCGATGTCCCCAAGTGAAGGAGCGCTCAGGGTAAACAGACCGTGCGGCGGGGCATAACGACTTCGCCTTGTTCTGAGCGAAAGGAAAACTTATGGATGTACGGTTTCTGAAAAGTCTGGTGGCGGTGGTCGAGACCGGTTCGATTGCGGCCGCGGCACGGCGCGAGAGTCGCACTGCGGCGGCTATCAGTCAGCGCGTCCAGGCGCTGGAGAGATTGCTGGGTTGCACGTTACTGCTGCGTACCGCGCACGCTGCCCGGCCCTCGGACCAGTGCCTGCTGATTCTGCCGAAGATCAGGGCAATCATCGAATTGGCCCAGGATCTACAGAGCGATCTGCATCCCGATGGGGTGGCCGGTGAACTGACAATCGGTGCAATTTCCACAGCGCTGACCGGCGTGTTACCCACCTTGATCGAGCGATTGGCGCTTACAGCACCTGATTTGAAGCTGAAGATCACCCCGGGTGACTCGAAAAGTCTTTACGAGAAGGTGCTTGCAGGGGAGTTGGACGCAGCGATTCTGGTCAGGCCTCCATTCCAGCCGCCCAAGGCATTGGCCTTGGTCGTGCTCAAGGTAGAGCCGCTGATTCTGGTGGCTCCAGCCGCGTACGCCGGGCAGTCGCTGGAAACGCTGTTGCGCGTTCATCCGTTCATTCGTTATGACGCACGCTCGTGGGGTGGGCAGATTGCTCAGCGCTACCTCGATGAACAGGCCATCGAGCCCAACGTGCTGTGCGAACTGGATGCGCTGGAAACGATCGTCATGCTGGTCGCGCAGGGGATGGGGGTATCGCTGGTGCCGCAGTGGGCCGGGATGAGGCTGGAAGGGATGTACGTGTTACCGGTCGAGGACGGGCAGCGTCATGCGCGCGAGTTGGTGGTGATGCATGGCTCGACGCCGCATCGCCCATTGGCGATGCGGCATCTGCTTGATTTGCTGTGCGCGCCGTCGTGAAGGGCTTCACGACGGCGCTGCGGTGATACATCAGTGTGCGGGTTCAGCCACGGTCGTCGGCTCGTCACGGGTGGCGTGCTTGACCAGTTTGCCGATGGTCAGGCCCTGCAACAGGATCGACGACAGCACCACGATGTAGGTGATGCTCAGCAGCAGATCGCGCTCCGGACCCAGCGGCAGGGCCAGCGCCAGTGCCACCGAGACGCCGCCGCGCAAACCGCCCCAGGTCAGAATGCGGATGGTGCCGCGCGGCACCGTGCGCCAACGCCGCAGCAGAACGATGGCCGGGGCCACGGTGAGCAGGCGCGACAGCAGGATCGCCAGCGCCAGCAAACTGGCCGCCGCCACGTGCGCCCAGTTGAACGGCAGCAACAACAGCTCCATGCCGATCAGTGCGAACAGCAGGGCGTTGAGCATGTCATCGAGCAACTCCCAGAAGCCGTCGAGGTACTTGCGGGTCATGTCGTTCATCGCCAGGTTGCGCCCCAGGTTGCCGATGATCAGACCGGCCACCACCATCGCAATCGGCGCCGAGACGTGCAGCTCGGTGGCCATCGCCGAACCGCCGATCACCAGCGCCAGGGTCAGCATCACCGTGATCTGATGCTGCTGGACGCTCTTGATCATCCGGTACACCCCATAACCGATCAGCCCGCCGAACAGCACGCCGCCAATGGCTTCGTGCACGAACAGCATGGCCGTGGCGCTGAGGGTCGGCGTCTCACCCAGTTGGGCGATGCCCAGCAGCACGGTGAACACCACCACCGCAGTGCCGTCATTGAACAGCGACTCGCCGACGATGGTGGTTTTCAGCGGCTTCGAGGCATTGGCGGTACGCAGTACGCCGAGCACCGCGATCGGGTCTGTAGGCGAAATCAGCGCGCCGAACAGCAGGCAGTAGAGGAAGCTCACGTGCCAGCCGAACAGGGCAAAAATGTAATAGGCGAGGCTGCCGATCACGGCGGTGGCAATCAGCACGCCGAACGTTGCCAGCAGGCCGATCGGCCAGCGGTAGCTGCGCAGGTCGTTCAGGTTGACGTGCAGGGCGCCAGCGAACAGCAGGAACGACAGCATCCAGTTCATCAGCAGATCGCCGAAGTCAATCTGGCCGATCAGTTGCTGCACGCGTTCTTCGAGGCCGGGATAGCCGAGCACGCTCAGGCCTTGCAGCAGCAGGGAGAACATCAGTGCGGTGACCATCACGCCGATGGTCGGCGGCAGGCCGATGAAGCGGTAATTGACGAAGGTGAGAAGGGTGGTGAGGCAGATAAAAGCGGCGACAAGTTCTAGCATCCGGGCTCCATTGAATGGGGGTGGAAAGACAGCGCCCCGATTCTTCGGTGCAAAGGTTGGATGGGCTGATTCGGGGTGGGGACACAATCATGCCCCCTCGGTTGGTCAGCCGCAGACATTGGTGTAGGGTCAACAAAAAAATCAAGGAGTGGAACGTGGCGGCGACAGTTCTGGTGTTAATGGCGGCGCTGTTGCATGCGACGTGGAATACCCTGATCAAGTTCAGTGCCGAACGGCTGCTGGTGGTGGCGTGCATGGACACGGTGGCGCTGTTGTTCGTGGCGCTGGCATTTCCATTCATCAGCCTGCCGCCGGTGGAAATCTGGCCGTGGATTCTGGCTTCGGCGGCGTTCGAGCTGCTGTATCGCTATCTGCTGATTCAAGCTTATCGGGTCGGCGACCTAGGACTGGTCTACCCGCTGATGCGCGGCTTGTCGCCGTTGGTGGTGCTGGCGCTGACCCTGATCTTCGCCGGCGAAGTGCTCACTGCGCAGCAGATCTTCGGGATCATGCTGATTCCGCTGGGTATGGCCTGCCTGCTCTGGCAGGGCGGTGGTGGCAAACATCTCCCTTGGTCGATGCTACCGGTGGTGGCGCTGATCGGCTTGTGCATCGGTTGCTACACCTACATCGATGGTCAGGCCTTGCGGCGCTGGTCGCATCCACTGGATTACCTGGTCTGGGTCACGCTGTTCAGCGCCTGGCCGTTTCCGTTGCTGGCGTGGGTGGCGAAACGCCCGGCATTTCTGGTGTTCTGGCGCGAGCAGTGGAAGCTGGGTCTGGCGGTCGGGTTCTGCGTGTTGTTCAGCTACGCTCTGGTGCTGTGGGCGATGCAATTGGGCTCGATTGCCGAAGCGGCGGCGTTGCGTGAGATCAGCGTGATTCTGGTGGTGCTGTTCGGCATGCGCTACCTGAAAGAACCTTTCGGCAGGCCGCGGCTCTTAGCCTGTGGGCTGGTATTGATCGGCATGCTGGTGATGAAGTTCTGACCGCCCGCCATTTCCAACACTCGAAAAAAGGACGGCGTTATGACGGTGGCTCTGTGGTGTGTATTGATCGCGATTTTCCTGCCGTATGTGTGCACGATTGTGACCAAGGTCTCGGGCGGTTTCAGGCTCAGTGACAATCATGATCCTCGGGATTTTCTCGATAGCGTGGGCGGCGTCGCCCGACGGGCGCATGCGGCGCAGTTGAACAGCTTCGAGGTGATGCCGGCATTTGCTGCCGCAGTGATTGTTGCGCATCTTGTGGGCACGGCGCAGCTGGTGACAGTGAATGTGCTGGCGGTGCTGTTTATCACCAGTCGCCTGCTGTACATCATCTGCTACCTGGCGGATTGGGCGATCTTGCGGTCGCTGGTGTGGTTTGTCGGGATGGGGCTGATTGCTGCGTTCTTCTTTGTGTCGGTCTGAATCTCGGGTGTTGCAGCTGGCCTCTTCGCGAGCAAGCCCGCTCCCACAGGTATCAATGGCGAGCACAAATCCTGTGTACACCAAAGAACCCTGTGGGAGCGGGCTTGCCCGCGAAGGCGGTAGCTCTGGCGCCGAGGCGCTTAAGGCTTGTCCTTAACCGTATCGGCCACCTGCGGTACTTGCGGCAACGCCGCACCCTTAGGCCAGAGCATCCAGATCTGCCCCTGCTGCTTCATGTCCCCGGCCAGTTGCCCGGCAGCATCGCCGGTGCCCCAGAACAGATCCGCACGCACCTCGCCGGCAATCGCGCCACCGGTGTCCTGCGCCGCGACCGGGCGAACCAAAGCGCTGCCGTCCGGACGGGTGGTCGACAGCCACAGCAGGCTGCCCAACGGAATCACCTTGCGATCCACCGCTGCGCTGTAGCCGGCGGTCAGCGGCACATTGAGCGAGCCGCGTGGGCCTTCGTTGCTGTCCGGGTTGCGAGTGAAAAACACGTAGCTCGGGTTGCTGCCCAGCAGTTCCGGAATGCGCGACGGATTGGCCTTGGCCCAGTTGCTGATCGCGCTCATGGTCACGTCTTCTTTCTTCAGCTCGCCTTGCTCGACCAGCCAGCGACCAATCGGTCGATACGGGTGGCCGTTCTGGTCGGCGTAGGCGATGCGCAGTTGTTTGCCATCCGGCGTCTGAATCCGCCCGGAACCCTGGATCTGCAAAAACTGCAGGTTCATTGGATCGGTCAGGTACGCCACTACCGGCGCTTTGACGCCTTTGGACTCGATGGTCGCCGCGTCGTCATACGGCTTGAGCACTCGGCCTTCGAGACGGCCACGCAGGCGCTTGCCCTTCAGTTCCGGGTAAATGCTGTCCAGCGAGACGATGATCATGTCTTCCGGCACGCCGTACACCGGCACGTTCGCCACCTCGGTGGGCGTCAGGCTGCCGGGGTAGACCGGTTCGTAGTAACCGGTGATCAGACCGTTGGGGTTGTCATGCTCGGCGCGCAGTCCGAACACGTCGAGGTTCTGCTTGAGGAACGCGCGAATCTCGTTGGCGCTTTGCGGCACGTTGGCGGCTGCCGCGCAGGTGCCGCCCCAGACCGGATCAGCCTTGAGTCGGGTGCAGGCGCTGCGCCATGAACCGAAACCGGCCACCAGATCGCTGTCGGACACCGCCGGCAAGGCTTCCCAAGTGGCGCTGGAATAAGTGGCCAAGGCATGGGTTTTCGGTTTGGCAGTGTCGCCACCGGTGCAGCCGGCAAGGATTGCCAGCAGTGGCAGGGTTGCGATCAGTGGGTGACGCCAGGCCTTGAAACGGCTGTTCATGGAGTGATTCCTGTGCCGGTTGCCCAAGTGCTCCATGCGCTCCGGCAACCCGTATTTTTAATAGGGCTATTGGTGTTTGTCGGCGACGCGAGGATACTGGCCGCCGAATTCCGTGACCTGAAGCCACCATGACTCTTAAAAGAATTTCTGTTGTATTGCTGGCCTGTCTGACCTTGTCCGCCTGTGGCGGCGTCGATCCGAATTCTCCGCTGGGGCAACGCAAGGCGATCTTCAAACAAATGCTCAAGACCGGCGAAGACCTGGGTGGCATGTTGCGCGGACGCATTCCTTTCGACGGGCCGAAATTCGCCGAAGGCGCGGTGAAGCTCGATGCGTTGTCGCATGAACCGTGGAAGCATTTCCCGCAGGTTCGTGAAGAAGATCACACCAGCGCCAAGGATGATGTCTGGCTGCGTCAGGCCCGCTTTCAGGAATTGGCCCGTAACCTTGAGGCGGCCACCGGTGAACTGGTGATCGCCAGCAAGGTTCAGCCGTACAAGGCCAGTAACCTCGGGCCTGCGGTGCAGAAAGTTGAAGATGCCTGCAGCGCTTGCCATAAAGAGTTTCGCGATCATTGATTTCTGTTGTTTGAGCTGACGCCTTCGCGAGCAAGCCCGCTCCCACACTGGATCTGTGTCGTTCACAAATCAAATGTGGGAGCGGGCTTGCTCGCGAAGAGGGCATCAAATTCCCCGCATTAACGGTTACTTGTCGATCTGGTCCAGCGCATCCTGCAGTTCCTTGCGCGACTCGGCGAGCTTGTCCTTGCGCTTGTTGATCTTCTCCGGATCGCCTTTCTTCATCGCCTTGTCGAGATCCGCCTGACGCTTGCTCACTTCGTGCTTGGCTTCCAGCACCTTGTTTTCGCGTTCTTTCTTCAGGCCAGCATCGGTGCAGTTCTTCGTCACTTCATCCAGAGCGGTTTGCAGACCGGCCTGCTGATCGGTGTTGCCCCGGGACTTCGCCTGCTCGAGCTGATTGATGATGCCCTGCTTCTTCGCGGCGCAACCGGTCAGGCCCGGTGCATCTTCGTCAGCCATCACAGGCGCGGCCAGAACGCCACAGAGAGTCAGCAAGGCGAGCGGTGCAAGAAATTTCATAAAAGCTCCATGTGCAAAGGCAGTCGGGTCGGGGGCACTGCGCTGTTTGAGCGTCTGATGGCCCTTGGGTTCCCGGCTGCCGGGGATTGCGTGATCAGAAACCGTCGATTCCGGCGGCGCGTAATGTGTCACTCAAGGCCAGCACCTGCGGGTCGCGGAAGAATGCGCTCAATTGCGCCGCGCGGCCCGGGCCGATTCCGGCTTCTGCCTGCCATTGTTCGGTGTCGCGTTGTGCCAGCGCCTGCCACGAGTCGGCCAGTTGTGCCTGCCCCGTCGGCGGTAAACCCAATGCTTTGAGCCACTGGGTGAACGGCCGTTGGCGGGCGCTGTGAAAATTGTTGATCAGACGTGTGCTGCTGCGTTCGCCGAAGCCGGCAATGTTAGCAAGCTCTGGCTCGTCGAGGGTCAACCAATCCAGCAGGTTGTTCAGGCGGCCTGTTTCCAGAAGTTTCTCCCAGGTGCCGCGCCCGACATTCTGCAGCGCCAGCCCCTGCTTGCCACTGAGCCAGGTCAGGCGCGCGAGAAACTGGCTTTCGCAACCGGGTGTCGGTTGCCAGCAGCTCAAGGCGTGGAAGTCGCGCGTGTCGGGAATGTCGAGGGCGGCCCGTTCGGTGGTGCGCAACACCACACTGTCGAGTCGTGGAATCGTCAACCCGGCCAGGCTGATTGCCACTTGATCGCCGGGGCGGATATCCAGCGCCTGCCAGCGCTTGAGTGAACCGGCACTGACGCGTCTGATCTCGCGGTCATCGAGCATCACCGGCGACAACTCCAATACTGGCGTGATGCGTCCGCTGCGGCCGACTTTGAAATTCACTTTGCGCACTTCGGCCAGCGCTCGGGCAAACGGGTATTTCCAGGCGATAGCCCAGTAGGGCGCGCTCGCCTGCCAGCGCTCAGCCGGTGGGCGCTGGCTCTGGCGCAAGACAATGCCGTCGGTGGCGAAGGGCAGGGGCGATCGATACCAGTGCTCGCGCCATTTTTGCGCGTCGGCAAGGTTGGCGATGACCTGACTGAATGGTGCTGTCGTGGCGAAGCCCAGCGTCGCTAGCGTCGATATTCTTTCAGGCAGATTCGCCGGGCCCTGCGGCCAGTCCCAGACGAACAGACCGATCCCGGACGCCTGTTCTGCGCTCAAGGTTTTACGGCTCATCAGCCCGGCAACGGTGGCGCGGGCGTTGACGCTGCCGGCGCTGGCTTGCACATGCTGATTCAGGCGCCAATAGAGCTCGCCCTGCACCAGCAGGTCCAGCGGTTGGGTCAGTTGTTGCGGAATGGCAGCGATCTTTTGCGCCGACGCTGTCCAGTCCTGACCGCTGATCCCGTCGCCGCGACTGATCGCCTGCTGCAACAGGCCGCGACGGTAAATCAGCGTGACCGCTACACCATCGACCTTGGGTTGTACCCAGACATCCTGCCGATCCTTTAACCATGCTTGAACGGCGGCGGCTTGGTGAAGCTTGTCCAGACCGGTGTGGGCGATTGGATGCGCGACGGAGCCAGACGCGCTGCGCAACGGTTCGGGCGCTGCGGGCTGCTGGAAGCACTGGCGCCATTCGATGAGGCGCAGGCGCGATTGATCGTAGAGTTCGTCGGCAATCAGCGAGCGGCCTTCGCGGTGGTAGGCGTCGTCCCATTGGTCGATCTGCTGTTGCAGAGCCGAGATTTCAACTTGCGCTTTGCCGAATGGCCAGTCGGGGCAGGCTGCATGGGCGATCAGAGGGGTGAAACTCAGCAAAAGAACTGAAAACAGGCGCAGCGTGACAAGCATTTTGAGCGTCCTTGCTCAGGGGGAATGCTTTAAGGCTAGGCGAGGATTCAGAGAGGCACCGGGTGGGTGTTTTGCATCGTGTTTCCATGCACAAACTCGGGTCGCCAGCACTGGCCTCTTCGCGAGCAAGCTCGCTCCCACAGGGTTCTTTATTGAGGTCGGAAGGGTATTTCAGGCATGAAAAAGCCCCGCACGGCGTGAACCGTGCGGGGCTTTTTTTGCAGCCGGGGAGGGCTTACAGACCAGCAGCGGAACGCAGAGCGTCGGCGCGGTCGGTTTTTTCCCAGGTGAAGGTGGAGAAGGTGTCTTCGCCAACCGTCTTGGTCTGCGGAGCACGACCGAAGTGGCCGTAGGCTGCAGTTTCCTGGTACATCGGGTGCAGCAGGTCGAGCATGGTGGTGATCGCGTATGGACGCAGGTCGAACACTTCACGCACCAGCTTGATGATCTTGTCATCGCTGATCTTGCCGGTACCGAAGGTGTTCAGCGAGATCGAAGTCGGCTGAGCGACACCGATGGCGTAGGACACCTGGATCTCGCAACGCTCGGCCAGGCCGGCAGCGACGATGTTCTTGGCAACGTAACGGCCTGCGTAGGC
>Ga0157372_10008942_pt1 | contig 10645 bp, 8 predicted proteins | sample C55metaG_FD_115307 | JGI IMG/M metagenome (GOLD analysis project Ga0157372, IMG submission 115307) | Corn rhizosphere microbial communities from Kellogg Biological Station, Michigan, USA - C5-5 metaG | ecosystem: Host-associated > Plants > Roots > Rhizosphere > Soil | place: USA: Michigan...
CGTCGGGCTGATCGATCCACCCCGGCCGGAGGCGGCAGCGGCGGTTCGCGAATGTGAGGAAGCAGGGATCAAGGTCATCATGATCACCGGCGATCATCCACTGACGGCGAAAGCAGTTGCCGACGAGCTTGGCCTGACTAAAGGCGGTCGCATTGTCATTGGCCAGGAGTTGGAAGCGATGACAGACGCGGAGCTCGAGCACGAAGTCGGCTCGATCGATGTCTGCGCGCGCGTGTCTCCGGCACACAAGCTTCGTGTCGTAACAGCTCTTCAAAAACGCGGACAAGTTGTCGCGATGACGGGTGATGGAGTGAACGACGCTCCGGCGCTCAAGAAGGCCGACATCGGAATCGCAATGGGTATCACCGGCACAGACGTTTCCAAAGAAGCCTCGGCGATGACGCTGACCGACGACAACTTCGCGTCCATCGTCGCGGCTGTCGAGGAAGGTCGCGGCATTTTCAGCAACATCAAGAAATATCTGATGTACCTGCTGTCGTCGAACATCGGCGAGATCGGGTTGATGGCTGGAGCGACGCTCGCAGGCTTACCGCTTCCGTTGACCGCAGTCCAAATACTCTACGTCAATCTCGCGACGGACGGCTTGCCGGCGCTGGCGCTGGCTGTCGATCCGCCGGAGCGGGGACTCATGCAGCGGCCGCCGAGAGATCCGCGCACGGGCATATTCACGCGCCCGGTTATCATGCTGATGCTGGTCGGTGGTGTGTGGTCGGCACTCGTCAATCTCGGTCTGTTCGTCTGGGCATTGAACTCTGGCCGGAGCGTGCCGGAGGCGATGACGATGACGTTCGTGTCTCTCGTGCTGATACAGTTCTTCAAAGCGTACAACTTCCGCTCAGATCGACTCTCGGTGCTAAACCAGCCGTTCGCAAACAAATGGCTCAACCTGGCGATCTTCTGGGAGCTCATCATGCTGGGGCTGATCGTGTACGTCCCGATTCTGGAAACAACCTTCGGCACCTTTGGCTTACCCTGGATCGATTGGGTCATCATTGTTGCTGCGGCCTTCACCGTTTCGCCCGTGCTCGAGTTGACGAAGTGGATGGAGCGACGTGGATGGTTCGGTGAGCTTCGTTGATGCTTGTGTGCCTTCTGTGCCTTTTTGTGGCAAGATCCCCCGGCAATGTTAAGTAGATTTTTACCCCTCGCCCTGGTGCTGTGCGGCTTGTGTTCAACAGCCTTCGCCCAGGGCTTCAAAAAGGAACTCGAAGCCCCCGAAAAAGTCTCTCTTTCCGTCAAAAACCTCGAGGGACGCGTAAGCGTCATCGCGTCGGAAGAACAGCAGAAAAAGGTGACTGTCAGCGCCAAATCGTCGGGCTCGCCGATCGAGCCTGACGACGTGAAAGTCGAACAGAAAGGCGGCGCCTTCGTGATCGACGTGCGCGCGCGCGGCGAAAAGAATCGCATCGATCTCGTCGTCACCATTCCGACGCGCTCCAAGGTTGAAATTGAAGGAAAGGCGGGCGCTGTCGACGTCGTCGGCAGTGTCGAGTCTGCGGTCGTGAAGACCGATACCGGAACCATTCACGCAGACGTTCCGCTGGAAGCAGTCAAGTTCAACTTCGTTTGGGAAGCAAGCAAGCCGCGTTACATGAGCGACGTCGAACTGCCTGAGATCAAAGAGAAAGCGGGCGGCGTCTACAAACTCTCCGGGCGTCTCGGGGAAAAGGATGCAAACAAAGAAGAACTCGTCGCACTCGACTTCCGCACGCAACGCGGTGTTGTGCTCCTGAACATCGACCCCGAAATGGCGCCTGCCGACCTCCGCGAGCGGCCACTGACCGAAGCCGCGCGTGCGATTGTTCGCAGCGGCGACGTCGAACTGGTGGAAGCGATTCGGAAAGTGTCGCCGAAGATGTTTGGCGATTACGCGAAAACGCTGCCGCCTCCAGACAAAGAGCCATCGCTAGTGAAGCGCACAGCGCCGGGACGGATCGTCAGTCCGGTCGCCCCTCAATTGATGCGATTCACGGCCAGCGTCACGGATAGGAATGGACGCGCGATCGGCGGCATGCGCGAATCCGATTTCACGGTTTGGGAAAACGGAATCGAACGCCGCGTCACGGATGTTTCGCCGGCGAATGAACCTTTCAATCTCGTGTTGCTGCTGGACGTGTCAGGTAGCGTCGAGGAGCGAATGGATTTTATTCGCAAAGCCGCGCGCGACTTTCTCCGCACGGCAAGTCCGCAGGATCGAATCTCGATCATCAGTTTTCGCGATGATATTCAGGTAATCTCCGACTTCAGCACCGACCGTCAAATGCTCTCGCGGAAGTTGGACGAGATCGACGCGGGCGGAGGCACCGCGCTTTACGACGCACTCGGCTACGTGTTGGCCGATCCCGTGAAAAGACTTCGTGGAGACCGCACGGCGATCGTGGTGATGTCAGACGGCGACGACAACAAATCGTTCCTGCCGTTCCCGGCGATTCTCCAGGCGTTGGGTGAGTCAGGCGCGCTCGTGTATCCGTTGTATGTGCCTTCAGGATTGATTCCGGAATCGAGCGTGCCGAAACCGGAGGTCACGATCGATCCTCTGCGCACGCGCTATCTCACGCTGACCACGCGCGCGGAAGAAGAAGGACGCAAACTCGCAACAGCTTCAGGTGGCGTTTACTATCCGATTCGGCGTCTCGAGGATTTGCAGAAAGCGTACGACGACGTGGTGGCCCAACTGCGATCGGCTTACACGATAACGTACGCTTCGAATTCCGTTTCCTCGTCGCCGCGTGTGCGCGTACGAACCAACCGCGACGGTGCTTCCGTGAGGCTGAGTCCAGTAGTAGGTTTGAACACGCCTTAGGCCTTCCTCTGCGTACCTCTGCGTCCTCTGCGCCTCTGCGGTGAGAAGGCAGGTAAAACCGCAGAGGCGCAGAGGACGCAGAGATACGCAGAGATGAATCAACCCTTATTCAACGCCCTTTTCGACGAAGCTGAACGAAAGCCGTTAACTGTCTCGCAGCTGACAAACTCGATCAGAACATCGCTCGAGGCGCGCTTCGCGTCCGTTTGGGTCGAAGGCGAAATCTCGAACTTCAAAGATCACTCGTCGGGTCACTGGTACTTCACACTCAAAGACGAGAACGCCCAACTCCGTGCGAAGTGTTTTCGCTCGACGAATGTTCGCATTCGTTTTCGACCTGCGAACGGGTTGAAAGTTCGCGCGCGTGGAAAACTCTCTGTGTATGCGCCGCGCGGAGAGTATGAGATGGTTATCGACGCGCTCGATCCGGTTGGCGCCGGTGCGTTGCGGGTCGCTTTCGAACAACTTCGCGATCGTCTTCAGAAAGAAGGTCTGTTTGCGAAAGAGCTGAAACGGCCGCTACCGGTTTTTCCACGACGTGTTGGGATCGTCACTTCGCCGACGGGAGCTGCGATTCGCGACATTCTCAACGTGATCTCGCGGCGCACGCGCACAGTTCACGTTCTGTTTTCTCCGGCGCGGGTACAGGGCGATTCCGCTGGTCCGGAAATCGCGCGTGCGATCCAGTTCATTAATCAATATCACGAGCGTGCATTGCGCGAGGGGCGTCAAGCTGACGGCGTCGACGTGCTGATCGTCGGGCGCGGCGGTGGCTCGACTGAAGATCTGTGGGCGTTCAACCAGGAAGAAGTCGCTCGCGCGATTCGGAAATCTGTGATTCCGGTTATCTCTGCCGTGGGCCATGAAACTGACTTCACGATTGCAGACTTCGCCGCCGACTTCCGTGCGGCGACTCCATCCGCCGCCGCTGAGATCGTCGCAGCACGCGAAGATCAGATCTGTTCAGCGCTCGAACATCTCGGTCGTCAGCTCGTGAGGCAAACGAAATTTCAGATCGTAAACCTGCGATCGAGAGTTCAGGAACAAGCACTGTCGCATGCGTTCGACGAAGTAAAATCGCAACTGACGAACGCGCGCGCGCGTCTGGATGGAGCTTCAGCGTCGTGTGAAGGAGCGATTGAGATCAAGCTTCAGGAAGGACGCGAGAGGTTGGGTCTCGCGGCTGCTTCGCTTGATGCGCTCTCGCCGCTCGGGGTGTTGCAACGAGGCTACGCGATAGCGCAGGATGCTTCGGGCAGACCGTTGCGCGATGCGGCATCCGTCGACGAAGGTGATGCTGTTAGCGTTCGACTGGCGAAGGGAAGACTGAACACTCGAGTCGTGAGCGTCGAAGCCACGGAATAACGCAATGCGCAAACGGATAGTAATTGATCTCGATGCGCCCCAAGGTGGGCCCGCTGCGCGTGGCGCCTCTGTGAATAGTCGCCCTGGTGGGAAGCCCGCGAAATGGCGCCGGATTCTGGCGCTTTTCCTCGGGGTCGTTTTAGTTGTTGTTCTGGCGGCGATCGTCGGTGGTTTCTTCGGGTGGCGGTATTACCAGTCAACTCCGGCTTACACCCTGACCCTGATGATCGACGCCGCGCAGCGCAACGACCTGGCGGAGTTTGAAAAGCGAATCGACGACGAGGAGATCGCGAAAAACATGCTCGCCAGTGTGAGTCAGAAAGCCGCCGGCCGTTATGGGTTCGCGCTGAGTAGTTCGATACAGCAGCGGATCGACACGATCATGCCTACGCTGTTGCCGAGTTTGCAGCAAACGATCCATGAGGAAGTGGTGAAAGAGATCAAAGAGTTTGCTTCGAAGTCGGAGCCGCGACCGTTTATTTTTCTCGTCGTCACTGTTCCGTCGCTGATGAAAGTAACGACCGAGGGCGAAATAGCAAAGGCAACAGCGGTGTTGAGCCAGCGGACGATCGAACTGACGATGCGGCGCGATGCAGAACGTTGGAAAGTGATTGAATTCAAAGACGACGTTGTGGTCCAACGCGTCGTGGACAGTGTAATGAAAGAACTGCCGCCGATAGGAACTATCGACCCGAATAGTCCTTTGCTGAAGAAGTCTGCGCGAGACAAACGCAAACAGAACCGAGCGCGGTAGCGCCGGGCCCGAAAGAGAGCTGACGAGTAAATGAAAAATGGTCAAGAACAGGGCCGCACGTTTGAAGCTTCTTTGGAAGCGCTCGAACAGATCGTGCGCCAGTTGGAAGACGGTGACTTACCGCTGGAGAAGAGCCTCGAGTTGTTTGAACACGGCATTCGACTCTCGCGCGAGTGTCAAGAGCGCTTGAGCCAGGCTGAGCGACGCATCGAGATTTTATTGCGCGACAACCAAGGACGGCCAGTGACGGCCCCTTTCAAAGAACCTCCCGCTGACAGCAAAGACGAAAATGGCTTCTGAGGAGGTTCGTATCCAAAACACACTGGAGCTGGAGAGCCTGTTGGCGCGTAGTCGCGCGCTCGTGGAAGTCGAACTCAATAACCTCCTGCCTTCGGCGGCAACGGCGCCCGAGAAGATTCACAACGCAATACGTTGGAGTGTGTTTGCGGGCGGCAAGCGTTTCCGGCCGGCACTGTTGTTGGCAACGGGTCAGGCATTCAGTGCTTCGACCGATGAGTTGATCAGGACCGCCTGTGCGTTTGAAATGGTCCATACCTATTCGCTGATCCACGATGATCTTCCGTCGATGGACGATGACGATCTGCGACGCGGCAGACCAACGTGTCACGTGCGATTCGACGAAGCGACCGCGATCCTTGCCGGCGATGCGCTGCAAACGCTCGCCTTCCGGACGATTGCCGAAGACGAACAAGTAGAAGCCGAAACGCGTATCGCGCTCATTTCCGAACTGGCGCGTGCGGCGGCGACGCCTGAAGGCATGGTTGCCGGACAAGCACTCGACATGGAAGCGGAAACGCGTCAGGTAACCGGCGCGCAGTTGGAAGAGATTCATCGTTTCAAAACCGGTGCGCTGATTGTTGCTGCGTCACGTTGCGGCGCGATCATCGGGAAGGCGAGTGTGGATGAGTTGGCAGCAGTTACGAGTTACGGTGCGCATCTCGGTTTGTTATTCCAGATCACCGACGACTTCCTCGACGTCACTGCGACGGCCGAAGACCTCGGCAAGACGCCAGGCAAAGATGCGCAATCAAATAAAGCGACGTATCCGGGTTTGTATGGGATAGAGGAAACGCGTGCCGCGGCAATCAACGCTCACCAGGACGCATGTGAAGCCCTGGATAAATTGGATCGTCCAACCGACGTCCTGCGCCACATCGCCGACTACATCCTGAACCGCACGGGATAATTCTATGTGTGCTCTGTCTGTGCTCTTTGTGCACAAAAAACACAAAGAATCACTCATACGCCAATGCCTCGCGGACGGTAACTCTTGACGCCTTCCACGCCGGAAGGAAACTTGCCGCGGCGCTCAAACCAATTGAAACGACAATCCAGATCACGAGGCCCAGCGGTTCAAACGTGAAGTCGAGGCCGCTCCGGAACAGCACCTTCGTTATAAAATCCCCAAGCACTTTGCTGATGGGCCAAGCCAAAAGCGCAGCGATGGCCCAGCTCAAAAGACCGATCACAATTCCTTCAGCCACGATCATCAACCAGACGGTTCTCGGCGTCGCGCCCAGCGCTCGCATCACACCCATCTCGCGTCGACGCTCGAATACGTTCAAACTCATCGTCGTCATTAATCCCAGTCCGCCAACACCGCCGATGATGGCCGACATCACGATCAGAAACACATAGATCATCAGCATATGCTGATCGAACCCGAAGCGACTCTCAGCTTTCGTGGCGCTGCCGCGCGCACGCACACCTTCCTGCTCGAGGTTTCGATCCAGGTCGCCCTTAACGGCATCGATCGAATCCGGATCGGAGTTGTCGAGAGACAGCCGCAGGTTGTTTACCATTCCCGGATGGCGCTGTTGAATAAAACTCAGCGGAATATACGCGACCGCAGGAGAGAACGACTCTCGCGCAAGACCGACGACGCGCCACGTCGTTTCAGCAGGGCCCATGCGCAGCAAGACAGTCTCGCCAACACGCATCTTTTCTTTTCCAGCTAATGCATTGTTGACGACGATCGCGTCAGTGTCATCCGGCGCCAGGTTTCTTCCTTCGATGATCTCGAGATCTAAGAGTTGAGTATCAGCGGGCAAAGCGACGACGGTGAAACGATTAACGTCCGAACCGCCACCGTGTAAACCCGACGTGTGAGGATCTTGAGTTGGTGGATTCGAATTTGCGACTGAAGCTTCAGTTACGAACCAACCCTCAGCCCGCGTGATTCCAGGCGTTTTGCTGATTGCTCTCTGGATCTTCTCGAGTTCGTAGGGATTCGCAAGCCCGATCATGAGATCAAACTTTCTAGCCGCAAACATCCGATCCAGCGTGTTGACCAGCGACGCGCGCACGTTCAGTGCCGCAAGGAAAAACAGGCCACCGGCAGTCAACGTCAGAAGCGTTAATACAAGTCGAGTGCGTCTTCGAAAACTATTGCGAATGGCAATGGCAACTAAACTCAGCGTGCCGCCAATTCGCGTGAGGGCGCGGTCGAACGCACTCGCGCCGAAAGTCGTTTGCGATAGACCAAAATCTGAAAGTGCGACTCGCACCGGCGCTGCCGTCCCACTCCAGACCGGATAAGCAGCAGCAATCAGCGGCGCTGCCAGACCAACCACTGCTACAAGCAAGTAAACCCAAAACGGCACGGCGAAACTGTTGATGTCGAAGTTGAGAAACATTGCCATGTAACGACACAACGCGCGGCTGCCGAGTATGCCCAGCGGCACCGAGACAATCACCGCGGTGATTCCGAGAAACAGCGCCTGGCCGAAATAGATCCGTGCTATCTGCCAGCGTGTTCCTCCGATCGCCTTCATTACTCCGATCTGGCGCACTTGCGACGCCATCATCGCCGTCAGCAGGTTGATCACCAGAATGCCGCTCAACACCAGCACAAAAAGTCCAAAGCTCGACATTGAAAGAAGCAAGATGCCGGTTAAATCGGAGTGTGGATGCTTGCCTGGCGCGGGGATGTCAATGCGCCACACTTCATGCCCGCGACTTTTAATCAACTGCTCGACGTCTGCGACGACTCGCCTGATGTGGTTTTCGTCAAACCTGTTTTGGGCGACGAGGATATTCAGTTGGTCCAGCTTCGGTTCTTCGCCGAGTTGGACCAGCGTGGCGAGATTGATGTAGCCGTAGACGATATTCTCCATCCGCGCCTGCGCCTGGCCCACGTCGTGGACGCTACCGCTAATCACCAGTGGCTGCTCGACGCCGTTCGCGGTTTTTACAGTCACCGCGTCGCCGATACTTGCTTTCGCAACTTGAAAGGCATCCCGCTCGATCAGGATCTCGCCGTTTGCTGGAGGCCACGCGCCTCTTTCGGGAACAAGCGTGCTGACACGGATGTTGCCGTAGTCCTGGACCACAAAGAGCATCAGGTTGCGCCACTGTACTGGCCCGGCCTTGATTTGCCCTCTAATCGTTCTGCGCGGCTCAGCGTCGCTGACCTCGGGATTTTGCAAAATCGCTTTGACTGTTTCGTCGTCGATTGAGTCGAGTCGCAGCACCGCTGATGCAGGGTTGGTGGCGAGATAACCGAGATCGAGTTCACGTGTGAGGATCGTGTAAGAAGACATGACCGCCGCAAATGCGGAGATGCCGAGAGCGATGGCAAGCACGACGAGCACAGTGCGTGCGCGTTCATGCCAAAAGTCGCGAACAGCTTTGCGCCAGGGAGTGGTCACTGTTGACGAAGACTGCCGTCTGAAATCTCGATTCGGCGATCGATCACACGGGCGATGTCGGCTTCGTGCGTGGCAATCACTACCGTGGTGCCTTGGTTGGCCATACCGCGAAACAGATCGAGGATCGACGTCGCTGTAACAGAATCCAGGTTGCCGGTTGGTTCGTCCGCGAGAACCAAAGGCGGCTCGTTGGCGAGCGCACGCGCGATCGCGACGCGCTGTTGCTCGCCGCCCGAGAGTGTTGCAGGGAGTTTGTCTGCCTGTGCCCCCACCTCTACGCGTTCGAGCAATGCGAGCGCGCGTTTGCGGCGTTCGCGCAGTGGAAAAGTCTTGCAAAAATCCATCGGCAGCATCACGTTCTCGGCCGCCGTGAGCGTCGGCAGCAGTTGAAAGAACTGAAAGACAAACCCGACGTTTCGACCGCGCCACACCGCAAGCTTGTTCTCCGACAGCGCGTGAATCTCCGTGCCTGCGACTGCAACTGCGCCTGAAGAAGGACGGTCGATGCCGGCAACCATATTGAGCAGTGTCGATTTTCCGCTGCCCGATTTTCCGACTACACCAACGAACTCGCCCGGCCGGATCTGGAGGTCGATATTCTTCAATGCAGCGAATTTGCCTGCGGGCGTTTCGTAAGTTTTTGAGACAGCCTTTAAATGAATCATAGGTTTCCTCTGCGGCCCTCTGCGTATCTTTGCGTTCTCTGCGTTGAATCGATTTTTAACGCAGAGGGCTCAGAGATACGCAGAGCGCCGCAGAGTATTTTGCAGATCGAAAGAGTGCTGTCCAGCGTTATGATGAACAGAAGTGTCGTAATCGAACAAAGAGGTAACGAATGTCCAATAACGATCCCCTGCGTCTTGCGCCGTCGAAGAAGAAGACGGATGCTCGCGTCAGGCGCACGCGCGATGCGCTCGGCGATGCGTTGATAGCGCTGATGCAGGAAAAGCCGTTCGACACGATCACGGTCCAGGACGTTCTGGATCGCGCGCACGTCAGCCGCTCAACCTTCTACACGCATTACAGTGACAAGGATGATCTTCTGATGAGCGACGCGGAAGAGTTTTTCGAGGCGCTCTCAATGGCGCTCTCGCAGCATGGCGACAAATCGGATCGCGTGTTTCCGGTGAGAGAATTTTTCGCGCACCTGTCGGACGTTCAACCATTCTTCAAAGCTCTCGTCAAATCGGGTAAGTATCACGAGAACATGGAACTCGCTCGTGGACATTTCGCCCGCGGCATCGAGCGACGTCTTGCAGAGCTACCTGGCGGCAAGACAATTCCCGCAAATCAACGTCCCGCGATCGCATTCGCGCATGCCGGCGCATTGCTTTCGTTGTTGAGCTGGTGGCTCGATCGAGGCATGCGTGAGTCGCCCGCGGAGATGGATGAGCTCTTCCACCGCATGGTGTGGAATGGAGCGAAGGAATCCTGAAAATCATGAAAATCTTGTCTAAAACGAACGTTCGTGCTATATACATCCGACGTGACTAAGACAGCGGCGGCAAAAGGTCGAAAAGCACAGGGCGAACGAACGCGCAACGCTATCCTCGAAACTGCTGTGCATATCGCTTCCGCGGAAGGTCTCGAGGGCTTGACGATCGGGCGCCTGGCCACCGAACTCTCGATGAGCAAGAGCGGTCTCTTCGCGCACTTCGGCTCAAAGGAAGATCTTCAAGTCGCCACGGTCGAAGCGGCACGCGCGATCTTCATTCGCGAAGTGATTAAACCTGCTTTCGAATCAACCGAAGGATTGCAGCGACTTTGGAAACTCTGCGACATCTGGCTGTCTTACGTTCAGAGCGGCGTGTTTCGCGGCGGCTGCTTTTTTGCGGCCGCGGCGGCGGAGTTCGATAGCCGCCCGGGACCCGTCCGCGATCGCATTGCCGAGATCATGAAGGAGTGGCTCACGGCTCTTCGCAATGCGATCATTGAGGCCCAGGAAGCCGGACACCTCGACAAAGACATCGACGCTACGCAACTCGCTTTTGAATTCAATTCGCTTGAACTGGGCGCCAACTGGGCGTTCCA
>Ga0157372_10008946_pt1 | contig 10642 bp, 6 predicted proteins | sample C55metaG_FD_115307 | JGI IMG/M metagenome (GOLD analysis project Ga0157372, IMG submission 115307) | Corn rhizosphere microbial communities from Kellogg Biological Station, Michigan, USA - C5-5 metaG | ecosystem: Host-associated > Plants > Roots > Rhizosphere > Soil | place: USA: Michigan...
CGACGGCGGCGCTGAAGCGGCGCCAGGTGTCCGTCTCCATCGCGAGCTGGCGTCGTCCGACCGCGGTCAGCTTGTAGAAGCGGGCGCGCCGGTTGTTCTCGGACGTTCCCCAACTCGCCTCGAGCCATTTTCGCTTGACGAGGCGGTGGAGCGCGGGGTAGAGGGAGCCCTGATTGACCTCCAGCACACCGCTCGAGAACTGCTGGATGCGCTGGCTGATTCCCCAGCCGTGCATCGGCTCGAGGGAGACTGCCTTGAGGATGAGCAGATCGAGCGTTCCCTGCAGGACGTCGGCATTCGGGTGCACGCGCCTCTCTCCATGACGTTCGACAGGAGTATGCGACCACTCCTGTCGAATGTCAAGGAGAGACGTCAGGACGAACGCAGGACGATCAGTGGGTCGGTGCGGCTGGCCCGCCAGGCGGGAATGAGCGAGGCGAGCCCGGACACCACGAGCAGCGTGGCGGCAACGACGACGAATACCCCGGGGTCATGCGCCGACACATCGAAGAGCAACGGCGCGATGCGCCGACCGGCGGCAAGCGAAACGAGGATACCCAGGAGCAGCCCGAACGCCGCGGTCCGCAATCCTCCATAAAGGACTTCGCGCATGAGGCGCGTAGCGTCCGAGCCGACGGCCAGCCGCACGCCGAATTCGTGCGTGCGCTGCGCGGTTACGAACGCGATGCCGCTGTACAACCCGACCGCCGCGATCCCAAGCGCGACAGCGCCGAACAAGCCGAACATGGCCGCGCCGAGTCGCCAGGGCCGAATCTGAGGATCGACTCGATCCTGCATCGACGTCACGCTGATGTAATTCGCGTTTCGGGCGGCGGCTGCGACGTCGCGCCGGAGCGTGGCCTGGAAAGCGCGCGCGTCGCCGGTGGGGCGAACGAGCAGCACAGTCCCGCCGAAGCTCTTCTCCTGCCCAAACGGGATGTAGTACTGCATCGACGCGGGTTCCTGAATGCTGTATCGGCGCGCGTCTCGGACAACGCCGACGACGGCCGAGCAATCGTCGCCGTCGATCATGATGCATTTGCCGAGTGGATTCTCGCCGGGCCAGAGAAGCGACGCCATCGTTTCGTTCACGACGGCTACGCGTGGACTCTCCGGGCCTTCACTCGCCGTGAAAGCCCGGCCACGCACGAGCTGCGTCCCGGTCGTCGAGAAATAGTCGACGCCCACCGCGCTGATGTACGGCCCGCCACCCGGCGCCGCGGGCAGGGTGTCGCGCCCAGGGACTTTGACATCGACACCGAACCCGTTGCCGAACGGGCTTCCCACCGCGAGAGTGGCATGCGCGACGCCGGGATCATGCACGATGCGCTCGCGAAGCTCCCGCCACGCCGCGGCGTCCCGCACTCGCTGGAGCGCACGGCCCGCTCGAGTCGTTGGCGCCATCGTCGGCCAGTCGACAGCGGCGACGAGAACTCGGTCCGGCTCGACCCCGAGATCGACGGCGCGGACGTTTGCCAGCGACCGAACGAACAGCCCGGCGCCGATGAGGAGAGTCGTCGAAAACGCCGTCTGAATCATCAGCAGCCCATGCCGAGCGCGCGATGTTCTGGTGGTCGCGCCGTTCGACCCCCGGCGGAGCGAGCTCGCGACGTCCATTCCCAACGTCTGAAGAATTGGCGCCAGGCTGACGACGACTCCCACGAGTGCTGTCAAAACTACGGCGACGAACAGCACTCGCCCACTCACGGGCGATGTGCCCCATGCGATGTTCGAGAGAAAAAGACGATGCATCGTCTCGCCGCCGGCGTACGCGACGGCGATGCTCACGACTCCTCCGAGCGTCGCGTAGGCGATTCCTTCGAGGGCAAGCAGTCGAGCGAGACGAAGCCGAGACACTCCGAGGGCGAGACGGACAGATATCTCGTAGTGCCGGCGCCACGCCCGAGCAAGCAGCAGGTTCGCGACGTTCGCGGCGGCGATAACGAGAACGATCAATGCCACCGCGGTCAGCCACCGCGCGATCGCGGCCTCGGGGCGCTCTTTTCCCGCCGAGGTGTACGCGATGCTGCGTCCGCTGATCGACGCCACCTTCCATTCCTGCTCCGTGCCTCCATAACTGGCTCGAAAAGCGGCGGTCAGGTCGTCGTCCACTTGCTGTTGAGTGAGACCGGGCTTCAACCGCACGACGATATTGAGCCACTGCGCCCGCCACGTCGTCGGCCAGTCGGTCGTGGGATGCGACCCCGCGCTCATCGGAATCCACAGATCGACGCGTCTGAGCTCGGCGCCGGTGAAGTTGGGCGGAGCGATGCCGATCACGGTGAATGCCTGGTCGTTCACGATGAGTGTGCGGCCGATGGTCGAGCGATCGGCCCCAAACTCGCGTTGCCAGTATCCATAGTCCAGCACCGCGACACGCTGTCCATCGGGCGGTGAGTCTTCGGCCGCCGTGAAAAAGTGGCCGAGCGCCGGTCGCACGCCGAGCAATTCGAAGAAGTCGGCCGTCGCACTGCCGATCTGCGCGGTCACGCCATCGACGCCGCGGCCGATCCGTCCCTGCATGACGTTGTACGCCCCGGCCCCCGATACCGAGCGCGCGTGATCGCGCAGCGCGGTGTAGGAAGCGTAGCCGAGAAAGCTGGTCGTGAAATCGCCTGACGCCTTGGATCGTACCCGGGCGTAGACCCGTCGAAGCGATCCGGCATCGACGACGTGCTCGGGCCCGCGAAGCAGCAGCCGGTCGACCACGCCGTACATCGTCGCCGCGGCGCCGATGCCGAGGCCGAGCGTCAGGGCGATAGCGATCGCCAGCGCGGGCGAGCGGCCGGCGGAGCGGAGGACGTATTTCACGTCGCCGAAAAAATCCCCGAACAGGCCAACGCTCCCCCATCGCGGTTGACCCCCACGACCCCGTGTTTGCCATCGATTTGTCATGAGCGCTCCCAGTGATTGAACGGTCTCACCCCAATACCAGCTGCGGGCGGCGCCGAGTCCGATGTGCGCGACGCGTTCATCGAACGCCTCTCGGAAGTCATCGATGATGAAGGCACGGTCATCGGGCGCGGACAGAATCCGAACGAGAAACTCGGCGAGCCGCGGCGGTGCGGGGCGCGGCTCGCTCATCGGGGGACTCGGAGCTCGAGCCCCTCGATCATGCGGGCGAGGGAGGTAGTCGATTGTCGGAGTGCGCGCACGCCGGCCGGCGTGATGCGGGAATATTTCCGCGACCGGCCGCCGCGGACCGGCAGGGGATCGGAGATGCGGAAGACGAGAAATCCCTTATCGGCGAGGCGGTTGAGTGCAGCGTGGATGGCGCCGAGCGACGCGGGCCGGCGCGCGCGCTGCTCGATGTCGCGCTTGATAGTGACGGCGTAGGCGTCGTCTTCGAGGCGCCGAAGCGCGGCGAGGACGAACACCTCGAACTCTCCGATGAAATCGCCTTTGGCCATGCGATATTATGTGCAAAAGCGAAGAAATGCGCCAGCGTCGGTGCTAGCCCACATGGATGGCCATACGAATGGCGACGCACCTCAAGCAGTGGACGCTCGCGGAGCTTCACAGCCTGCCGGACGACGGCAACAAGTACGAGCTCATTCACGGCGAGCTCTTCGTGACGCCGGCGCCCACGGACCGGCATGAGACGATTATCTCGCGACTCGCCCGGCTGGTCGATCGATACGTGGAGGCCAACGGGCTTGGGCTCATTTACCGCCCGCGCGCCGTCTTCCGGTTCGCGGGCTCAGAAGTCGAGCCAGATCTCATGGTCCGCCGAGAGGCGCCGGAAATCGGCAAAGAGTGGGAGAAGGCGCCGCTACCTATTCTGATCGTCGAGGTCTTTTCGCCATTCACTCGACGCCGCGATCAGACATACAAGAGGGATTGCTACGTCGAGGCGCGCATCCCGGAGTACTGGATGATCGACGCCGAAGGTCGCGCCATCACTTCCGTTCGGCCAGGTGAAGCAGATCACCGTATGCGCGAGGAGCTCACCTGGCATCCGCCGGGCGCGCCACGGCCCCTCGTGATAGCGATCGCTGAAGTTTTTCCGTAGGTCGCCGCGCGACTCACTCTACAGCGGCGCGCGGCGGCGAGGCAGTCTCATTTCACTTTGACGGGGACGCGCGCGAGCAGAACGCCCGCCGGCCCGGCGGCTCGAATTTCTATTCGAAGATTTCCCGGGCGGACGGGGGTGTATTCGAAGTCGTACGTTTCGCCGATGCTGACAATCTGTTGAGCGCGTCGCGGGCCCGTGGCTGAGGCAGGGAGGTCGGCGCCGTCCTTCGCCAGCCGCCGCCATTGCACGGTCATCGTGTCGGGTGCGTTGCGGAACAGGCTGTCGCCGCGGGAAGTGAGCGTCACTGTAGCGTTGGGATTGACCAGCGTGATCCCAATGAAGCGGAGACGCTGCGGACGACCTGCTCGGAACACGACGGTATCTGGATTGACTCGCCCATTCACGGCGATCGGGCCGGCTCTGAGAATCGCTTCCGGCGTGCCGTTGATCAAAATCGCATGATCGTCTTCTCGCGGCGGTTCGTTCGGCCCGCGCACGATCATCGGGCCGACCAAACCAGCCGGCTGCTGGCGAGGGTCCTCGAAATGAGCGTGATACATGAAGGTGCCGGCGCGCGGCGGCGTGAAGCGCGCGACGAACGAGTCGCGGGGTGCGATCGCGGGCGCCAGCTGCGACGGTGTGCCGCTCCACCCGCTCACGCCGTCGTTGTAGCTCTCCAGCTCCATGCCGTGCCAGTGGACGGATGTTGGTTCGGCGAGCGTGTTCACGACCGTGATCGCCACCGGTTCGTTCTGTTTGAGATCGAGCGTCGGACTGAATCGTGGGCCGCCCTCGAGGCGCTTGCCCTGTTCGTCGATGACGAATCGCATCGATGGCGCCGAATCGGGGAAGGCCGCGTCGCGGATGGCGACGAGCCGAAGTTTGCGGACGGATGCCTGCACGACCGTATGCGCCGACCCACGCGGCTTCACGAGAATGCCGACGACGAGCCCCGTCATCCCGGTGAGCGCGTGATCGCCGGCAATCTCGTGCGGATTGTACTCCGGCGGCCGAAGATGGAGCGCAAAATGACAGTGAAAGAGCCAGTTTCCGGCGCGCTCCGGCACCCACGTTATCGACATCGATGAGAAGTTCGACATCCGCTGGGTAACGACCGGACCGGCGGGCGCTGTCTCACCATCTCGCTGGGCAAAGAGTCCGTCGAAGTGGTCGACGTTGAAGTAGAAACCGTGCAGGTGCATAGGATGCACGTCCCACGACGCGTTGATCACGCGCCAATGCAGCGTGTCGCCGACGGTGGCGAAGACGCGCTCGGTATTCGGCCACGAGCGGCCGTTAATTGTGAACGCGAAGACGCCGTTGGGCGCCGTGATCGGGTTCGCCGTTTCGGCGGCGCGGGACAAGGCTGAATCAGGCGTCATCATGATCATCATGACACGATCACGCGGCCGACCGGTGGCCGCCGCGCTGTCGACGATAAACGCGCCGGCGAGTGCGCCGGCAATGTGAAGCTTGGTGCTCGCCGCGGTTCCGTCGGTGGCGCGATAGAAGAAGTTGCCGGCGTGGGCCGCGCGCGTGGTCACATCGCTCGTCGCACCGGGCGCGACGATGACGGAGTCTTCCGTCGTCGCCGACGTTGGCACAAAGAAGGTGATCCGACGCGTGAGTCGGTTACGAACACTGAAATGAATGGCCGAGCCGGCATTGACGCGAACGAGCGGGCCGGGCATGGTTGGCGTTTTTCCGCGCTCGGCGAATGCATCCGTGAATTTGATCGACGAGGCGCCGCCCTGGAGATGCCAGGTCGCGGGTACGACGTCGAGCTCCAGGCTCGTGACGCCATCGCGAACGCGTCCCGCCGGCTTGGTGTTGTCGTTTGGAACGAGCAGTGGTGGCGCGGGTCGAGACACGAAGCTCGCGTCGGATAGCGAGACGGCCACGGCCAGCAGCATCGCGGGACGGAAACGCATCGAGGGGCTCGATGGTGGGGTTGCGGGAATTTGCGGGACGACGCATCGGCGCGCCAGCACGCCACGAGCCGCAGGGCGCGCGCACCTTTTCGTGAACGTCGGCACCCTGCTACAGAAATCGCCCGGACCTGCACAATTCCGTACGATTCTCTCGTTGCCGTCGTACGGCCGCGCGGCTAGTGTCTGACGAGTACAGCCTTAGTCTCCGACGGGGTTCGCATGGAACGCTTCGTCCAAGATCTCAAGTACTCCCTGCGCATGTTGGTTCACCAACGCGCGTTCAGTGTCGCCGCGCTCGCGGCCCTCACGTTGGGTATCGGCGCGACGACGGCGGTGTTCTCCGTCGTCAACACCGTGCTCCTCAAGCCATTCCCGTACCCGGATCCTGACCGGATCGTGTTCTTCATGAACACATCACCCCAGGGTGCCTTCCCCGGAGCTTCGCCGACCAAGTTCGTCCACTGGTCGCGGCAGACCGACGTCATTCAAGATCCAGCAGCTTTTCGCAACGTCACCGTGAACTACACGGCGGGTGACAGTCCCGAGCAGCTCACGTCCGGCAATGTCACGGAGAATTTCTTCCGGTTGTGGGGAGCGCGGACGATCCTCGGCCGCACCTTCACCACTGAAGAAGGGCGGCCGAATGGTCCCAAGGTCGCGGTGCTCTCTTACGGCTGGTGGACGCGCCGCTTCGCCGCCGACCCGAACGTCGTCGGGAAGACCATTCTATTGAGCGACGAGCCGTATCGTGTGATTGGAGTGCTCGGTAGAGACTTCGATCCGACCGAGTTCCTCGATGCGTCGGACGTATGGACGGCCTTTCAGATCGATCCGAACACGGGCGACCAGGCGCACTATTTTCGCGCCGCGGCGCGCATCAAGCCCGGCGTAACGCTCCAGCAGGCCCAGGCGCGGCTCGCTCAGTCGGCGGTGGCGTTCACGGAGAAATACCCGAACGCGCTCGGCCCGAAAGGCGCGTTCAGCGTCGAGCCAGTCCAGAAGGTGTTCGTGCGCAATGCGAGAACACTCATGTTCATCCTGCTCGCCGCCGTCGCCGGCGTTCTGCTGATCGCCTGCGCGAACGTCGCCAACCTGTTGCTCGTCCGGTCGACGGTGCGCCGGCGCGAGATGGCGATTCGCGCGGCGATGGGCGCAAATCAGGGACGGATCATCCGTCAGCTCATGACGGAGAGCGTATTGATCGGCGTGGTCGGCGGCGCGCTCGGCCTTGCCCTGGGACTGGCCGGAATTCACTGGCTGCTCTCGATCAACACGGCGAATCTGCCGCGCGTCGGTGCCGGTGGTGGCGGCGTTCAGATAGACTGGCGCCTGCTCGCTTTCACGGCCGCGGTGTCGATCGGAACCGGGCTCCTGTTCGGTGTGATGCCCGCGTTCCACGCCGCTCGACAGGACCTCAGCGGCACGCTCCGCGACGGAACCGGCGCGTCGGGCGGTGGCCGGGGGGTGAACGTGCGCTCCGTGCTGGTGGTGCTCGAGGTCGGACTCGCATTGACATTGGTGATCGCATCGGCGCTTCTCATCCGCACGTCGCTCGCCATTCGATCGGTGCAACCCGGATTCGACGCGACCGACGTGCTGACCATGCAGACGTCGTTCACCGGCCCGCGCTTTCAGACATCAGCGTCGATCGACCAGGCGATTCGAGAAGCCACCGAGCGGATCAGGACGATACCGGGAGTGGAGCAAGCGAGCGCCGCGTGCTGTCTTCCACTGCAAGGCGGTTTCGGACTGGGGTTCAGGATCGTCGGCCGCCCGCTGGACAACGGGCCGTTCCACGGCGGCGGCGCCTGGACGACGTTGTCGCCCGACTATTTCGACGTATTCAAGATCAAGGTGCTCCAAGGCCGGGCCTTCACCTATCTCGACAATGGTGGCGCGACGCCGGTTGTCGTCATCAACGAATCGATGGCGAAGGAGTACTTCAAGAATGAAGCGCCGATCGGGCAGCACCTCGCCATCGGCCGTGGCGGGATGAAGGAGTTTGCATCCGAGCCGGACCGCGAAATCATCGGGGTGGTGGCGGACAGCCGAGACAACGGGCTGAATCAGGATCCTGGTCCGAAGATGTTCGTGCCGCAGGGCCAGGTCCCCGATGCCGTCACGAAGCTGAATGCGAGCATCGGGACGATGTCGTGGGTCATTCGCACTCGCGTCCCGCCGATGCAGGTCGCACAGGCGATTCAGGCCCAAATTCGCCAGGCGACGGGCCTTCCGACGGCCGACGTTCGTACGATGGATCAGATCGTCTCGCGCTCGACCTCGCGCGAGCGGTTCAACACTTTACTCATGACGACGTTCGCGCTTGCCGCGCTCGTTCTCGCCGCGATCGGCATCTACGGCGTAATGGCGTACGCGGTTCAGCAGCGCACGCGGGAGATCGGCGTCCGCATGGCACTCGGCGCGCAACCGTCCAACGTTCAATGGATGGTCGTTGCCCAGGGAATGCGATTGGCGATGATCGGAGTCGTCCTGGGTGTCGCTGCCGCGTACGGGCTTTCTCGGTACATGGGCACGCTGTTATTCGGCGTCGAGGCGCGAGACCCGGTCGTTTTCTTTGGTGTCCCGCTGCTCCTCGCCGTGATCGCGCTCGTCGCCGTGTGGGTCCCCGCCCGCCGGGCGAGCGGGGTCGATCCGCTCGGTGCGTTGCGATCGGCGTGAATCGTCAGCCGCTCGCCGTGAAGAGTTGAAGCAGCGTCTGAGCCTTCGACGTTCCTGACGTCGCCGTAATACCGGCGCACGTATTGCGACCGCTGTCCCGCGTCGAGATCGGGAACGCGGCTTTGTAGATGATGATGCCGCCCTCGATGAAGTTCGGCTTGAGCGTCACGCTCGCCGGTACCGTCGCGAGGTTCGGGTCACTGGTCGACAGCTGCGCCACGGGGTTGGTGCTCAGCGTCGCGCTCCGCGGCGGCAGCGAGACGAAGCCGGAGTCGGTGCCGCCGCCAACGGTGCTCGGTGTCTTGAGCGAAAGTGACAGGCCCGACGCCGCCGACGGTTGCACCGTGAACAGCACACTCTGCGACGACGTTCCGGCTTTCGCCGTGATGAGCGAGCACCCCGCGGCGCCGCTGACCGCCCGTACGGTGAACGTGGCGCTCGAGCCGGAAATACCGTTCGACGTCGTTGCCGACGCCGGAACGGTGGCGACGGACGGCGTGCTGCTCGTCAGGCTCACCATCGCGACGCAGCTCTTGCACAGACCACTGACGAGAACCGTTCCCGTCGAGCTGCTCCCGGACGTCACGGTCGCGGGTGTCAGCTTCACCGACGCGACGTCGGCCATCGTGATCCCGATCGCCGCGGCGACTGGCGCGGCGACGAGCAGGCGTCCGACCGACGTGCGCATGCGACTTCTTGTATGATCCCGCTTCTCCCCTGTGCTGCCGAACATGATTCGTCCTCCGCGCGATGTTCCCTAGAAACGAAGCGAACCGCGCGTTGTTCTCACGTGAGAAGGATCGAGTCGCGCGCGCGTTAGTGCCGCAACAGGAGGAAACACCATGCTCAAGAGAGTTTCAGTCGTGACCCTCGCGCTCGCGTCGCTACCTCTGGCGACGGCCCGCGCCGGGATCGAGTTCGTGACGTCCACCGGCTCGTGCGCTTCACACGTGACTTCCGCCGGACAGACGTTGACCCTTCTCGTCGGTAACAACGTGCAATTCGAGGTGTGGGGCAACTCGGTGGATCTCGCCGATCCGACGACTGGGTTCAGCTTTTCGGGCCCCGGGGGGTTCACCGCGTCCGTCGTCGCGCGCCACAGCGGGCCGGAGAACCTTACGCGCGGCTGTGGTAACACCGGCTCCGCCGTCGTCCGCGTGAACACGCCGATCACGAACGGCGACGGCACCGCTTCCATTTCATTCAAAATGCCGCTGGGCGATCTCTCGACGCAGAAGATCGCGCTCAAGGGCCTGCCCGCCATCAGCACGATCTGGACGACGAACGGCGTGCTCGATCCCAGCCAACTGCCGTGCATCGTGAAGACCGGCTCGATCACACCGTCGAATCAGGACCTCAAGCTCACGATCCAACTGCCGCCCGGAGCCAGCCAGGACCAGACCACCTGCACGAGCAATGTCCTGAACGTGAAAGTCCGTCCGGCAAGCACCGTCTCGGTCAACTTCCCGTTCCCCGTTCCGGGGATGAAGTACACGGTCAGCGGACTGCCGAGTTTCCTGACGGAGAATCAGGCAGTCGCCCAACCGCCCACCTCCACCGCGTCGCTCGCATTCACCTTCGATGTCGCGAAGATTCGAGCGCTGTCGGCGCAGAGCACGAGCACGATCACGATCACCAATCCCGACGATCCACAGCGTACGAACACGCTGACGCTCGTCGTGATCCCGACGCCCGGCCAAGGGTTCTCGGCGCAGGCTTCGCCGAACCCCTCCAGCACGACCGCGGGCAATCCGATCGACTTCACCATCAAGCTGTCAGCGCCGGCAGCCGCCAAACAGGTCATCACCTGGCGTATGACGACGGCAAACTGTTTCACCCAGGCAAACCTCGATGCGCCGTACAACGCCGCGCAGCCCTTCCAGTTCTTCACCTTCCCGACTGGATTGAACTCCGCCATCATCCGCGTGCGCTCGGTGAACAACGGCGGTTGCACGAACAAGCTGGCGCCCGTCATCCATATCTTCGAAGCGTGGGTCGGCGATTCGCGCACGAACCC
>Ga0157372_10008947_pt1 | contig 10641 bp, 13 predicted proteins | sample C55metaG_FD_115307 | JGI IMG/M metagenome (GOLD analysis project Ga0157372, IMG submission 115307) | Corn rhizosphere microbial communities from Kellogg Biological Station, Michigan, USA - C5-5 metaG | ecosystem: Host-associated > Plants > Roots > Rhizosphere > Soil | place: USA: Michigan...
CAATCATGGTTTGCACAAGTTCGCTTTTAAAGCCGCGTTTATATCGCACATTTCGCCGCCGGTTTGGCTACAGGCAATCATTAATACAAACCTTTTTACAACGCCTCTTTATTTTCCTGTAGAAACTTTGCATAATACGCAGAGAGAAAATTTTTGTTTAATACATTAAAAGGCAGCCAGCGTTGTTCAACAGGCAGCAATACTTCCACTGCGTTAACATCCGGAAATATTTTATAATCGAAGCGAGTATTTTCTGTGCTGATATAACCTGTGTAATAAAAAACCATATTGTGCTGCAAAGCATACTCCAGTTTTTTCAGCATTAAAAATTTACCAAGGCTGTATTGTTTATAGCCGGGGTGATATATGTTCATGATACCGGCAATAGCTGTTTTGCCTTTATCAAAATAACCTGTTGCAATGAGTGTATCATCGTCACGCACCTGTATCATCATTGAATCGAAAGGATGCGGTATGAGAGATGTGTGCAGGTAATCTGCGCCGGTTTCTGTTATATGAAACGGCACATGTTTTTTATACAATGCATATAGTGCTTCCACTTCATCATCCATACATGCTTTTTTAATTTGCACATTAAAGCAGCTGCATTTTTTATTGATGATGACGGCGCTGCGGCTGAGTTTGTATTGCTGCACTAATGTGCGCAACCAAAATACAGGAATGGTGGTGCCTTGATAATTAATCTCCGTTTCATTACAGGTAAACATGATGTGTTGCATGCGGTAAAAACCTGCTGCTAACAGCCTGTCGAAAAAACTGCCTTTAAATCCTTCTTCCTCTGCTGTAATATACCTGAAGCCTGACATAACGATGCAAGTTATTTAACTGTTGCATCACTTTCGTTGCTGCATTATTGTGCAGAATCATTTGCTATAGTTGTTTCTGTTGCTTTTGCCATAACAAAAAATCATCAATAAAACGTTTCAAAGCACAAGGTAATTTTCGGCCATAACACATGAAACAGTAGTTCAAACAATCATACCTAATTACAGGCTGCAGAATATGTAATCTTTAATCTTCAAGATACCCGAACTTACCTCTATTATAATCATCAAATGCCTGTATTAATTCTGCTTTTGTATTCATCACAAACGGACCATGTGCTGCAATGGGTTCATTAATGGGTTCGCCGCTTAATACTAATACAATCGCATTTTCTGTTGCTTCTATTGTAAATGTTTCGCCTTTGTTTTCAAACAATGCAAAATAATTGGTTGGCAAATTTTCTTTTCCATTAATTGTAACGTTTCCTTCAATTGCTAAAACGGCTGTATTAAAATTTGCAGGAAAACTAAAATCCGCTTTTGCATTTTTGTTGAGCTTCGCATTTAATAAATGTAATGGCGTAAATGTTGATGCGCTTCCTTTTACATTTTTGTATTGCCCTGCAATCACTTCAATCTCACCACCATTATTTTCTAATGTACAGCGATTGATGTTTTTGTTTTCCAGCGCCTGGTATTTTGGCTTGCTCATTTTATCCTTTGCCGGAAGGTTTACCCAAAGCTGCACCATCTGGAAATCGCCGCCCTGTTTGCTGAAGTTTTCTTCATGGTATTCTTTATGCAAAACACCCGAAGCTGCCGTCATCCATTGTACATCGCCTTCTGCAATCACGCCGCCGCCACCACCGCTGTCATGATGCGCCACCTTTCCTTTATAAGCTATGGTTACTGTTTCAAAACCACGATGCGGGTGCACACCCACTCCTCTTGGTGTTGCAGTTGGCGGAAAATAAAATTTCGAATTATAATCAAGCATGATGAACGGGCTCATTCTTTGCATGCTTAAACCCTGCGTGCCCGGTATAAAATTGTGCACCCTGAAACCATCACCTACAAAATGTGGTGCGGACGGTGCTATTACCTGTTCTACATTTTTTGTTGCCATATAGTATTCTTTTTTGTGGAAACAAAATTAGATTGATGCAAAAGCTTGTGCATTGATGTATGGTAAGAAAGCTATGAACTGTGAGCGATAACATAATATCGGTCTGACGCTTCAAAAGCGTCTGACCGAAATACATCACTAATTATTTTTTGAAATTTTTTTCAGCTAAATCTTTTCTTACACGGCTTAAACTTTCGGGTGTGATGCCGAGATAAGAAGCTACCATAGATTGCGGAACGCGGAGTAAAATATCAGGATAGAGTTTTATAAAATCAAGATAACGTTCTTCAGCAGTGGCGCTTAAAAGTTGTGTTACCCGTTTTTGTAAATGCCTGATGTGATTATGCAATAATTTGTTGTTGAATGCCAGGAAAGATTTGTTTTGCTCTGCGAGATGAAGAATAAAGCTTTCATCAATTTGTAAAACACTGCTGTCTTCCAAAGCCTGTATAAAATAATCGGAAGACTGGTTAAAATAAACACTTCCCCTGTCGCTGATAAACCATGTTTCCGGTGCAAATTGAAGTATGTGTTCTTTGCCTTTATTGTCAATAGAATATTGTCGCAGCAAACCCTGTTCAACAAAAAAAGAATGCTTGCAAATTTCGCCCTGCCGCAATAAAAAATTCCCTTTTGAAATTTTTATTGTCTTACAATTTTGAACAAGCTCATCTAAAACATTTTTATCAATATCAATGTTGGAAGTTAGAAATGTTGTTAGTGTGAAATTGTTCATCAAATAATTACTGTACTACAAGAATAGGTTATGTTTTGATTAAAACAACGCATAGATTTTGTTACCTGATTTAAACCCCGAGGGTTTGCCAAACCCTCGGGGTTGCACTATAATTTATGCTTACATTTAAAACTCATGGAACAAGAATTTAAAGTGGGCGACCATGTAACATGGAATTCTGAGGCGGGACATGTATCAGGTATAATTATTAAAATTCATACTGCTGATTTTAATTATAAAGGTTACACGCATCATGCTTCGAAAGATGAACCGCAGTATGAAATTAAAAGTGATAAATCAGAACATGTTGCTGCGCACAAAGGTTCAGCGCTGAAGAAAATAAAAAAGACATAATTGCTGAATACATCTATCTTCGGTATACCATGTTAACTGCAATGGAGAATGAACCGCAGCTATCTGTCATCGTTTCGGAAAAAGAAAATTTAAGAAGAGAGATAGGGGTTCGTGCACTTACGCTTGCCATCTTAAATATTATTGTTGGAACCGGAATATTTGTATTACCGGCATTAATAGCTGAAACATTGGGCGCAGCATCTATTATTGCTTATATCGTATGCGGCGTTTTAATTTCTTTAATAGCATTGTGTTTTGCGGAAGTTGGAAGTACGGTTACAGTAACCGGCGGCGCTTATGCATATATCGAAGCGGCATTTGGTCCGTTTGTCGGCTTTATAGCAAACTATATGTTTTGGTTTGGTTCATCTGTGTTTTCTGATGCAGCCGTTGCTAATGGTTTATTCGATACAGTAAAACTTATTTTTCCTTCTATTGATAATGAAATTTTCAGAATAATTTTTTTCGCTGTTCTTTTCGGCATCATGGTATTTATTAATACCAGGAGTTTAAAGGGCGGCGTACGATTTATTGAGTTTGCAGCAGTAGGAAAATTAATTCCTTTAGTATTATTCGCAGTAATAGGTGCAGGGTTTATTTCAGCGAAAAATTTAACGTGGGCATCAGTGCCATCATTAACAAGCGTTGGTTCTGCTTCATTGCTTTTATTTTTTGCGTTCATCGGAATGGAAACACCTGTAACCAACGGCGGCGAAATAAAAAATCCAAAACGTACTATTCCACTGGCTATTTTTTTCGGTATTTCATTGGTGCTGATTTTATACATCGCCATCCAGTTAGTAACACAAGGCATTTTAGGAAATACAATTCTTCAGCACAAAGCAGCGCCATTAGCAGCCGCTGCAAAAATTGTATTTGGCAAATCAGGTGCGGCATTAATTATTATTGCAACAATTATTTCCATGCTCGGTTATCTTGGCGGAGAAATTTTATCCATTCCACGCATTTTATATGCAGGCGCGAGAAACAGGCAGTTACCGCAACTATTTTCTTCAGTGCATCCAAAATTTCTTACTCCACATTATGCTATTATTGTTTACGCTTTTTTAGATTTTGTTATTTCTGTATCAGGAGAATTACAACAATTGATAATAATTGCAAGTGCTTCTATATTGCTTATTTATTTAGGCGTTGTTTTAGCAACAATAAAGCTTAGAAAAAAAACTTCAGCAACTACAGAAAAAACATTCCGTATGCCCGGAGGTATTTTAATTCCATTGCTTGCTGTTTGTGTTATAGTATGGCTGCTTACACACTTAAGTAAAAAAGAATTTTTGTATGAAGGAATTTTTATTGCTGTTTTTTGTTTGATTTACGTTGTAATGAAAGTGGTTAAAAAAAGCACTTAGTTTTTAGTTCAATATTCTCACCTATATTTTCCGCAATAAATTTTATGAAAATTTCACAAAACGATTCGCGTATATGTATAGCTTTGCTCCTTATTCACAATATCTCTGTAGGCTATGGAAATGTTTTCTAATTTATTTTTCATAACTACTGCTGCACTTGTTCTAACAATTATTCTAAAAACATATTTGTTTATTAAAAGAACGCCTTCTCATAAATACACCAATTGGTTTTTGTTTGATAAATATCATATTTATAACTCCAGCAGCGAAAGGACAGCGAAAGCAAAAAAAACACAAAATGTATTGAGTGTTATTATACTTATTTTTATAATTCTTGATGTGGCATTTTTATTTCTTTCCCGCACGCAATAAATTTATTTGATGAAGAGCTGGTATAAAATATATAGCACCGTTAATTATGCAGAAGCTAATATTATAAAAGGCATGCTTGAAGAAAATAACATTCAAACAATTTTATTTAACAAGCAGGACAGCAGCTATTTATGTCTTGGTGAAATTGAATTATACGTTTCCATTCATTTTAAAGATGTAGCTATTCATCTTGTAAATAATGCATTATTTAATTAATGCGTTTTTATTTTTTTCCTGATAAAATTATTTCTTTCTTATAACTTCATCCACTTTAAGAATCATCTTATGAAGCAACTGCTTTTTATTTTTTTTGGTGCGATTGTTATAAATGCTCATGCGCAAACTATCACAGGATTCTCTCAAAAAAATGTAACCAACCAGTTACAGATTGAACAGGCTTTTGATGCAGTGCTTGATGCACCTCATATTGGAACAAGCATTAAACTGCTTTCTTCAAAGCCGCATAATTTAGGTTCGGCAGGCAGTAAAGAAGTGGCAGATACTATTTTAAACAGGTATAAAAGTTATGGCTTTGATGCGCACATTGAAAAGTTCACCGTTTTGTTTCCAACACCTAAAGTAAGGTTGCTTGAAATGACAGCGCCAACAACTTATAAAGCGTTATTAAAAGAACCTGCATTAAAAGAAGATGCAACATCGGGGCAGGATAATCAGTTGCCGCCTTATAATGCATACAGTGCAGATGGCGATGTTACGGCTCCATTGGTATTTGTAAATTATGGCTTGCCGCAGGATTATGAAAAGCTGGCTGAAATAGGTGTGGATGTAAAAGGCAAAATTGTAATTGCAAAATACGGACATAGCTGGCGCGGCATAAAACCAAAGGTTGCGCAGGAACATGGCGCAGTAGGTTGTATTATTTACAGCGATCCAATAGACGACGGATATTTTAGGGGAGATGTTTATCCGAAAGGCGCATACAAAAATGAATTTGGAGTACAGCGCGGCAGTGTAATGGATATGCCTATTTATCCCGGAGATCCTTTAACGCCGGGCGTTGGCGCAGATAGCACTGCTACAAGAATTGCTTCGCATAATGATGCGGTGAATCTTTTAAAAATTCCTGTTTTGCCTGTCAGTTATCATGATGCAGAACCTTTATTAAAGTCTCTGGATGGTCCTGTTGTTCCTGAAGGATGGCATGGCGGTTTACCGTTTGCTTATCATGTAGGCGGCGGCAAAACACAGGTGCATTTAAAGCTTGAATTTAACTGGAACATGGTTCCATGTTATGATGTAATTGCAATGATAAAAGGTTCAGAATTTCCTGATGAATGGGTGATGCGTGGTAATCATCATGATGCGTGGGTGAATGGTGCAGGCGATCCTATTAGCGGTCAATCTGCCATGTTGGAAGAGGCAAAAGCAATTGGTGAATTATTAAAAACAGGATGGAAGCCAAAGCGCACCATTGTATATTGTTCATGGGATGGAGAAGAACCTGCATTGCTTGGCTCAACGGAGTTTGCAGAAGAACATGCAGCAGAACTAAAACAAAAAGCAGTTATTTATATAAACAGTGATGGAAATGGCAGAGGCTTTTTATCTGCCGGTGGTTCGCAGGCATTGCAACCACTGATAGATGAAATTTCAAAAACGGTAACAGACCCGCAAACGCATGTTCCTGTTTTTGAACGATGGAAAGCGAATAAAGTTGTAAATGCCGCATCAACCAAAACAAAAAAAGAGGCCTTAGACGATACTGTTTTTGAATTAAGCGCTTTAGGCAGCGGCTCGGATTATTCTCCCTTCCTGCAACATTTAGGTGTACCTGCTTTAGATATTGCTTATGGCGGAGAAGACGGCGGCGGAGAATATCATTCTGTTTATGATTCTTATGATGATTACAGGCGCTTTAAAGATCCAACGTTTGAGTATGGTGTAGCATTAGCAAAAACTGCCGGTCATGCGGTTTTAAGAATGGCTGATGCTGATGTTCTGCCATTTAATTTTTCCGATTTATATCAAAAAGCAAACTATTATGCCAATGATATAATCAACGCAACGGATGATATGCGCGACGCAACAACCATAGAAAATAATTTGCTCAGGAAAAAAGATTATCAGCTTGCCGCAGACCCAACAAAAACCTTTATTGCACCGGAGCCAAAATCAGAAGTGCCTTATCTTGATTTCAGCAGTTTACAAAACGAATTATATAATTTGAAGTTAAACTGCGACAGCCTGAATGCAGTGCTGAAAAAATTCAATAATAATGTTCCCGAAAATTTAAATGTAAAATTATACCAGGCAGAACAGCAACTTTTATTAACTGATGGCTTGCCAAGAAGAAGCTGGTATAAGCACAGTCTATATGCTCCGGGATTTTATACAGGTTATGGTGTAAAAACATTACCCGGCATTCGCGAAGCCATTGAACAGAGAAACTGGAAAGAGGCGCAGGAGGAAATTTACTTAACTGCAGAAGCCATTAAAAAGTTTGCTGATTATTTAAAAAACATACATTAGTGCTGATAATAAACGATTGCATAATTTTCACGCACAATCTTTAAAAAAAATCAAACGAATAATGTTTTCCGGTTATTGATTTGAATAATTTTTTAGGGATGGAAATAAATGTTGTGATAAACTTATATAAAGAAAATGAACTTAACTTACTTAAAGGAATGTATTGATGAAGCGCATCCAAAAGCATATACCAATATTACTGCAGGTGAATATCGTGATGAAAGATTGAAAGAAATGGTTGTAAAAAATAATTAAAGATTTAATCGTATCCGCTTGGTTTTACACCGTCATATCCCATTTTTAAAAGCAGTGCTTATACATAGTTTAACTGCATTTGGCGGTCCGCAGGGGCACATGGGTATGATGATAAAAAACTTTGTTCACCGCAGGCACGATGTAACCGAAAAAGAATTATTGGAATATAATGCTTTTTGCCAGATGCTACCCGGCGCATCTTCCACACAAACCTTAACACTCATCGGGTATAAACGCGGTGGTATTACCCTGGCAGTAATAACATTGCTGATATGGATTACACCTGCAAGCATAATTATGGGTTTGCTATCTTTTTTGCTGGGTTATATAAACGACCGTGAAGCGGTTGCCAACACTTTTAGTTTTATTCAGCCTATGTCTGTTGGGTTTGTTGCTTTTTCTGCTTACAGAATTTCGAAGCATGCGGTAAACAACACCATTACAAGTGTAATTATGGTTGCTGCTGCTATACTTACTTTTTTTCTTTTTAAAACACCGTGGGTTTTCCCGAGTATTATTGTTGCCGCCGGAATTTCTACCAACTTCAGCAAAAAACGTATTCCGCAACAGGAGGTTCCGCGCAAAAAGATTAAATGGGTAAATATATTTTTGTTTTTAGCGGTATTTATTATCGCCGGTGCTGTGAGTGAAACAGCAAGAAAAGAAAACTGGAAAAACAGGGGACCTTATAACTTGTTTGAAAATTTTTATCGCTTTGGAAGCCTTGTGTTTGGCGGCGGCGATGTATTAATTCCAATGATGTATCAGCAGTATGTTGTACGACCGGTTACAGAGCGTGCTGAAAGAAATAACCCCCGTGCTTTAAGAGCCAATAAAGAAGATTTTTTAACCGGCGCAGGAATGGTTCGGGCAATTCCCGGTCCTGTTTTTTCCATTGGTGCTTTTGTAGGTGGCATTTTATTGAGTAAGAATGGTTCAGACCAGCAGTTAATGGGTTGTGTTGTAGGAGCCATTGCGCTTTTTCTACCAAGTTTATTATTAATACTTTTCTTTTTCCCTGTTTGGAATAATCTAAAAAAATATGCAGCCATATACCGTTCGCTTGAAGGCATTAATGCCTCGGTTGTAGGAATAATGATTGGCTCAACATTTTTTTTAATGAAGGTTGTAACAATTGATATAACGGAAGGGTTAACTGTTTCAATCCTGAACTTTTTAGTGATTGTGGGCACATTCATTTTATTATCCTTCACTAAAATTCTTCCGCAGTTAGTGCCTTTTTTGTGTTTACTATTGGGTCTTATTTTTAATTACATGTAAATAAAACTGGTTATTTTGGATGACTTCCAAAACCGCATCCGGGAGTAAATACCGTACGCTTTTGCCTGAAGCAATTAATTCCCGTATCTGTGTTGATGAAATATTTATAAGCGGGGCTTGCACGATGGTTACATTCGGGTTTGTAATGTTTCGGTCAATTTCAAACCCCGGTCTTTGATAAACGAAAAATTTATAATCCCTTAATAAAATATCAAAAGATTTCCAACTGGTAATATTTACGAAATTATCAGAACCCATAATTAGATAATAATCATGTTTGGGAAACAATTTTTCGAGGTTGCGGAGGGTATCAATTGTATAGGAAGGAAGCGGTAAGTTTAATTCAATTTCAGAAATCTCAAATTTTTCATTGTTACTAATGGCGGTTTTTAATAAGTCGAGCCGATAGTCAACATCCAATAATTCAACTTTTTCTTTTAAAGGGTTTTGGGGAGAAATTATGAACCAAACTTTATCTGCATAAAAGTTACATATATATTCTGCAATAAGTAAATGACCTGTATGAATGGGGTTGAAAGAGCCAAAGAAAAGTCCGATTTTCATTATAGAGTGTTGATTATTAACCAGTTATATTACATCTACATTTATATTCCGGGCTTCATCAATTCTAAGGCTTAAGTTGTATCCAGCCACAAATATGGATATTGGATCTCCTAACGGGGCAAATTTTTCAATATGAATTTTTTCACCGGGAATTAAACCCATCTCCATCAATTTTATGGCTATTTCATCTTTTTCAAAACCAATCACTATTGCGCGTTGACCAATCTTCAAATCTGATAATTTCATCCGGCAAAGCTATGCGATAAACGATTTTTGTTTTTTACGATTTTCGCAGTAAATGAACCAGGTAGTTTTTCATTCGGCCGATGTTTCCATCTCACTAAAAAATAAGCGCCAGGTAAAAATTTTAATCCAGGAGATATTTAAGCAGGAAAATAACAGGCTTAAAAAGGTGGTGTGTGTTTTTTGTTCAGATGAGTACTTACTCCAGTTAAATCGGAAGCATCTACATCATGATTATTTTACAGATACGCTTACGTTTCAACTTTCTCCGGCTGAACAACCTGTTGAAGGCGAAATATATATAAGTACTGATAGAATTGAAGAAAATGCAAAACTTTATAAGGTTCCATACGAAAATGAGTTACTGAGAGTTATCATTCATAGTGCCTTGCATTTGTGTGGACATAAGGACGATTCAAAGAGACTTAAGCATCAAATGCATCAAAGAGAAAACTTTTATATTGATTTGTATGGGAAGTATGATTCACGTGAAACTTAGCGGAGTATTAATCCTTTGTATTATTCGCTCAACCCTGTTTTCTCAAAACTATATGTCGTTTGAAGAGAAACCGCTGCCTGATTTTTCAGTAAAGGATGAGATGGTTTTAAGATTTTGCATAAATCAGCCCGGATATAAACACTTAGATAAAACAGAAAAGGAATTTTATTATCTCGTTAATTACAGCAGAAGCCACCCAAGAGAATTTTTTGAACATGTAATTACTCCTATCGTTGCTTTATACCCTCAATTAAAGGGCAATTTTTTTACCAGCTTAAAAGCAGACTTTTCAAAAGCAGATTCTCTTCCACTTCTTACATTAAATGATGCTTTAATACAAATGGCAGAGAACCATTCAAAAGATATCACCTCTAATAGCGATAAACCCTCACATACTTCAACGAATGGCGACAGTTTTATCGAACGCTTTAAAAAAAGCGGATTAAAAAAATGTGGCGGCGAAAATATTAGCTATGGCTCTGATAATCCGACTTTCCTGTTAACCCTTTTATATCTTGATGTGGGCGTACCCAGCCTTGGGCATCGAAAAGCCTTACTGAATCCTA
>Ga0157372_10008952_pt1 | contig 10638 bp, 10 predicted proteins | sample C55metaG_FD_115307 | JGI IMG/M metagenome (GOLD analysis project Ga0157372, IMG submission 115307) | Corn rhizosphere microbial communities from Kellogg Biological Station, Michigan, USA - C5-5 metaG | ecosystem: Host-associated > Plants > Roots > Rhizosphere > Soil | place: USA: Michigan...
ATAAAATTTTCAGCGAACGCCCGCTGTCTTGCGGGCTAATGGTAATGGTCAGGTCAGGCCTTGGCAAAAAGCCTGCACCTTCATCGGGCCACTCGATCAGGCACAGTGCATCGTCTTCGAAATAGTCGCGGATGCCGAGAAACTCCAGCTCCTCCGGATCGACCAGGCGATACAGGTCGAAGTGGAAGGCACGCACGTCGCCGATCTCGTAGGGTTCGACCAGGGTGAAGGTCGGACTTTTTACCGCGCCGACATGCCCCAACCCACGAATGATGCCCCGCGACAGGGTGGTTTTGCCCATGCCCAGATTGCCTTCCAGGAAAATCAGGCCGTGGCCTTGGGTAATGCGGGCGATCCGTGCGCCAAAGTCGCTCATGGCCTGTTCATCGGCCAGGTACAGGGTTACTTCAGACACGGTGCATGCTCCTCCAACAACTGACGAATGACTGGAATCAGATCTCTGGCCGCCAGTCCACGGCCGAATTTACCTTGTTGCGCGCCGGCATTGGCGTGCAGCCAGACTGCCAGGCACGCGGCATCGAAGCCGTTCATGCCTTGGGCCAACAACGCGCCAGTCAAGCCGGCGAGTACGTCGCCCAGGCCGGCGGTGGCCATGGCCGGATGGCCTTGATGACACAGCGCCAGACGCCCATCGGGGTGGGCGATCAGGCTGCCGGCGCCTTTGAGCACGACGACGGCCGAGTATTTTTTGCTCAACGCCCGCGCGGCGGCCGGACGATCTGCCTGCACCTCGGCAGTGCTGATCCCTAACAGGCGCGCCGCCTCGCCCGGATGCGGGGTGATCACGCATTCCTTGGGCAGACTGACAAATCCGCTCGCCAGCAGATTCAATGCGTCGGCGTCCCACACCTGTGGCAGCGGCGCATTGGCGGCAGCGGACAACAGTGCCCGCCCCCAACTCGCCTGTCCGAGTCCCGGACCAACCACCAGCACCGAAACCTTTTCCAGCAGCCCCATCAACTGATTGGCCGACGACGTGCCGAGCACCATGACTTCCGGCATCCGCGTCAGCGCTGCCGGGACATGTTCCGCACGGGTTGCCAGCGACACCATGCCCGCGCCGCTGCGCAAGGCCGTTTCGCTACTGAGCAGAATCGCCCCGCCAAAACCCTGATCGCCACCGATCAGCAGCAAATGCCCGAAGCGCCCTTTGTGTGCCGCGGGCGCACGCGGGGCCAATCGTGGAAGATTAGCCGCCGAGAGACGCAGAGCGCTGACAGGAATGTCACGGTAGATGTCGGCGGCGGCTTGCAGATCGTTAAACACCAACGCCCCGACCTGATCCGCCGCATCCCCGGTGAACAGGCCGAGCTTCAAGCCGATGAAAGTCACGGTAAGGTCAGCGTGAACCGCAATGCCGAGGACATGTCCAGTATCGGCAGACAGCCCGGAAGGAATATCCACCGCCACCACCGGCAGGCCACTGGCATTGATCGCCTTGATCGCAGCGGCATACGGCTCACGGACATCGCCGGCCAGCCCGGTGCCGAGCAAGGCATCGACAATCACCCCGCGCAGCTCGCTTTGCGCAGCCCAGCTCTGCACGGCGACGCCATCGCTAATGGCCTGCGCATAAGCCTGCGCCGCGTCGCCCTGCAAGCGTTGCGGATCACCGACTGCGAGCACCCGCACCGCCCACCCGGCCCGGTGCGCCAGCGCGGCGATCAGAAAACCATCGCCGGCGTTGTTGCCATGCCCGGCAAGCACAGTCATTTCGCTCGCCGACGGCCATTGCCGCACCAATGCGCGCCAGGTCGCGTGCGCGGCGCGCTGCATCAATTCGAAGCCCGGCGTACCCGCAGCGATCAGCCGCGCATCGAGTGCTCGCACCTGTGCGGCGCCATACAGCGCGTCGGGTAATTGATCTTTCGTGTGCGGCATGCGTCTTCGGGCTCCGATGTCTGGCAGAATTATACGCACCTCAGCTCCGGTTTCTCTCGCCTCATGTCCGCCATCACCACAGATCTGCCCGCCCTCGCCCAATCGATCAAGGATTGGGGCCGCGAGCTGGGCTTCCAGCAAGTCGGCATCAGCGGTCTGGACCTGGCCGAGCATGAGCAGCACCTGGAGCGCTGGCTCGCCGCCGGCTACCACGGCGAAATGGATTACATGGGCGCCCACGGCAGTAAACGCTCGCATCCGGAGCAACTGGTTCCGGGTACGTTACGCGTGGTTTCGCTGCGCATGGACTACCTGCCCGGCGACACGCAAATGGCGCAAATGCTCGCGCAACCGGAGAAAGCCTACGTTTCGCGTTATGCCTTGGGCCGCGATTACCACAAATTGATCCGTAAACGTGTGCAGCAATTGGCTGACAGGATTCAATCCGAGATCGGCCCGTTCGGTTTTCGCGCCTTCGTCGACAGCGCCCCGGTGCTGGAAAAAGCCATCGCCGAGCAGGCCGGGCTGGGCTGGATCGGCAAAAATACCCTGGTGCTGAACCGCAAGGCCGGCAGCTATTTCTTCTTGAGCGAACTGTTTGTCGATCTGCCGCTGCCGGTGGACGAACCGCACAGCAGCGAACATTGCGGGCGCTGCACGGCGTGCCTGGACATCTGCCCGACCAACGCCTTCGTCGGCCCGTATGTGCTGGACGCCCGGCGCTGCATCTCGTACCTGACCATCGAGCTGAAAAACGCCATCCCCGAAGACCTGCGCCCACTGATCGGCAACCGCGTATTCGGCTGCGACGACTGCCAGATCGTCTGCCCGTGGAACCGCTTCGCCCGACCCTCCGGGGAAAGCGATTTCAAGCCACGGCACAACCTGGACAACGCCGAACTGGCGGAACTGTTTCTGTGGGACGAGGATAAATTTCTCAGCAGCACCGAAGGCTCACCGCTGCGCCGTGCCGGTTACGAGCGCTGGCTACGCAATCTGGCGGTCGGGCTGGGCAACGCGCCATCGAGCATTCCGGTGCTGGAAGCCTTGAAGGCGCGCCGTGACTACCCATCAGAGCTGGTGCGTGAACATGTTGAGTGGGCGCTGAAACAGCACGCTGAACGCCGTAATTGAGGCTATGCCGGCTTTCTCCACTTGGCTGTGCGCCCCTTACCTGTCGGCTCAATCAGCCCTTCTGCTTTCAGTGATCGTAAAACCAGGCGCACTGTATCGCGACTGACTCCCGGACAGGACTCTTCAATTTCCGAGATGGAAAAAGGGAGGACTCGCTTCAAGGCTTCGTCTCTGATTCGGTCGCTTTTACCACCTCGACGCTTCTCAATCGTACCCACTCGCTCTTCGAACTCTTTGTACGCTCTAAGCAATGCCCCCCAAAAATAATCCATCCATGGCCGAACATCATGCGTGCCCTCGTGCCATCCCTGAGAACTCAGTTCGAGTGTTGCGTAATAGCCCTCCTTTGACTCCTCGAATATCCGTTCAAGACTGATAAATCGCCCGACTCGGTAATCAAATTGATAGAGCAGCAGCAATGTCAGCAGACGAGCGACGCGACCATTTCCGTCAGAGAAGGGGTGTATGCAAAGGAAGTCGAGGACCGTAAGCGGCACTAAAACCAAAGGGTCAGCCAGATTCAATGCCAGCGCCCGGTGGTAATGCCCCAGGGTTTCAGTCACCGCAATAGGGGTCATATGAGCAGGAACAGGTTGGAAGCGAATCCGCGATGAACCATCGGCATGACGCTCGATGATGTCGTTGTTCATCGCCTTCCATTCACCACCATCCTGAGGTAGATAGCGGTAAAGAAGACTGTGTAATTGTCTAAGAACACCTTCGGAAAATGGCATCCCATCGGCAGATTCATGGATGAGTGACAGTGCGTCCCGATAGCCAGCAATTTCCTGTTCGGATCGGCTCTTGGGATCAGTGTTTTTGCTCATCAGTGACTTCAGCCGCGCTGGCGCGACAGTTACACCCTCCAGTCGGTTAGATGACTCCGTGGATTCGATTACGGCTATCTGCGTAAGCCCTTGGAGGACCTGCGGCGATTGAGCAACGAACAGTTGTTGCTTACCCCGAAACTCTCCCAATGCACGAAGCGTCGCAATCTGAAGACCGTCGAAGCGCAAGGCGTCAAGAAATTCCGGGGTGAGTGAGTGCATGATTCAGGCAGCCGTCTAAATGAGGTAAAAAGACTTAAATAGGGTATTTCATGACAAAATACCCCTTTTAGGCTTTATTTTTTACCCTATTTAGAGGCGCAGCATCTATTCAACATTCCCGACAGAATATTTCCACGCGCCCGCCAGCGTGACGTCAAGGTGCGTCGTTATAAACGAACTTGGGCATTTCCCAGTGGAAACGAATGGCCAGCAACCGCAACAGAAAACCGCCGAACAGGGTAATCAGAATCGCCTGCTCGCTCGGCACATTCAGGTACAGGCAGAGCATGTAGCACCACGCGGCGGCGAACGAGACGCTGGCGTACAGTTCGCGGCGGAAGATCAGCGGGATGTCGTTGCAGAAGATGTCGCGCAGGATGCCGCCGAAGACGCCGGTGATCACACCGCTGACCGAAGCCACCAGCATGCCGTGGCCCATTTCCAGCGCGGTCATGCAGCCGATCAGGGTAAACGCCACCAGACCGACCGCATCGAGCACCAGAAACAATGAGCGCAGGTGACGCATCCAGCGTGCGGTGAATACAGTGAGCATCGCGGCGGCCGAGGTCAGCACCAGGTATTCCGGGTGCTTGACCCACGTCAGCGGATAATGCCCCAGCAACACGTCACGTACCGAACCGCCGCCCAATGCCGTGACGCAGGCGATCAACACCACCCCGAACCAGTCCATGCCGCGCCGCCCGGCAGACAGCGCGCCGGTCATGGCTTCAGCGGTAATGGCGATCAGATAGAGCATCAGCAACATGGCGGCGGTCCTGGCAGGAAGGCGCGCAGTCTAGCCATTTCAGCGCCGCACCAGAAGGGGGCGCGCTCCGGGATGCATTTCTGACTTGAATCTTACGGGACTCTGACGCCCTCTTCGCGAGCAAGCCCGCTCCCACAGGGGGAACGCATTCCAAATGGTGGGAGCGGGCTTGCTCGCGAAGACGTCAGGGCAGACCCCCCTCAATCAGAACTTGATGAAATGCTTGCGGTAGTGCTGCAGCTCGGCGATCGACTCGCGGATGTCGTCCAGCGCCAGGTGAGTGCTGCCCTTCTTGAAGCTGTCGCGCACGTCCGGTGCCCAGCGTGCGGCCAGCTCTTTGAGTGTCGACACGTCGAGGTTGCGGTAGTGAAAGTAGCTTTCCAGCGCCTTCATGTGGGTATAAAGGAAGCGGCGATCCTGGCAGATGCTGTTGCCGCAGATCGGCGACTTGCCCTTCGGCACCCATTTCTCCAGAAAAGCGATGGTTTCAGCCTCGGCCTCGGCCATGCTGATACGGCTGTCACGCACGCGCTGGGTCAGGCCCGAGTTGCCGTGGGTGCGGGTGTTCCACTCGTCCATGCGGGCGAGCACTTCGTCACTGTGGTGAATGGCGATCACCGGGCCTTCGGCCAGGGTGTTCAGGTCACTGTCGGTGACGATGGTGGCCATTTCGATGATGACGTCGTTTTCCGGATCCAGACCGGTCATTTCCAGGTCGATCCAGATCAGGTTCTGCGGGTTTTGCATATTCGGGCTCCTAGGCAATGCTGCGCAGTTTAGCCTAGGCCGGTGCCCGGGCGTGCTAAACTCGCGGCCGTTTTACCTAATCGCTGCATTCTTCAGACGGAACACCCATGGCCAAACGCCAACTCAATCGTCGTCAAAACTGGCGCATCGAAAAGATTCAGGGCGAGCGCGCCGCCCGCGCCGCCAAACGCGAGTCCTCGGCGGTCGAAGCCCTCGAGGGCGGCGACCTCGGCCCCGAGCAACACGGCCTGGTGATCGCCCACTTCGGTGTGCAGGTCGAAGTCGAGGCTGTGGACGGCGAACAGGCCGGCCAGGTTTTCCGTTGCCACTTGCGCGCCAACCTGCCGGCGCTGGTGACCGGTGATCGGGTGGTCTGGCGCGCCGGCAACCAGGGCATCGGGGTGATCGTCGCGCAATTGCCGCGCAACACCGAACTCTGCCGCCCGGACAGCCGTGGCCAGCTCAAGCCGGTCGCCGCCAACGTCGACATGATCGTCATCGTCTTCGCACCCCTGCCCGAGCCGCATGCCAACCTGATCGACCGCTACCTGGTCGCCGCCGAACACGCCGGCATCCGCCCGTTGCTGCTGTTGAACAAGTTCGACCTGATCGACGAGCAGAACGCCCCGGCGCTCAATGCCCTGCTGGCGGTGTACCGCACGCTGGGTTATCCGGTGCTGGAAGTCTCGGCGCATCACGGCAATGGCATGGAACAGTTGCAGAAGCAGCTCGACGGGCGCATCAGCGTGTTCGTCGGCCAGTCCGGCGTCGGCAAGTCGTCGCTGGTCAACAGCCTGCTGCCGGAAGTCGAAACCCGTGTCGGCCCGTTGTCGGAGCTGTCCGGTCAGGGCACGCACACCACGACCACCGCACGCCTGTTCCACTTCCCGGGCGGCGGCGAGTTAATCGACTCCCCGGGTATCCGTGAGTTCGGTCTGGGCCACGTCAGCCGCGCCGACGTCGAAGCCGGTTTCATCGAGTTCAATGACCTGCTCGGCACCTGCCGCTTCCGCGACTGCAAACACGATCGCGAACCGGGTTGCGCACTGCTCAAGGCCCTGGAAGACGGCCGCGTGCAGCAGCAGCGGATGAACAGCTACCGCTCGATCATCGCCAGCCTGCCGGAAAACGGCTACTAAACAGCTGCACCGGCAGCCCCTCGTCCGAGGGCTGCCGGATGTGGGACCGCGCCTGACAAATCCTCGATTCCGTTAAACGTCAGACTCTTCTGACAGACTCGTTCGCACCTGTTTGCAGGACATTTCTCTTTCACCGCCCAGCCCTTGTAGGCTCGCGTCAGATGCCTAGATTGGGGTCCTCCTTCGCACCTTCGCGACCTTCGAGGAACCCCATGCAGACCTATCACCTGTTCATCAGCCATTCGTGGAACTACGCCCACGCCCACGACAATCTGGTACGCCTGCTCGGCGCCAGACCGGATTTCAGCTTCAAGAATTTTTCCGTGCCGCCGCACAACCCGATCATGGGCGCGCAGACCGACAAGCAGCTCGAAGAAGCCATCGAGAACAAGATTCGCCCGTGCTCGGCGGTGCTGATCATGGCCGGGATGTATTCGACTTACAGCAAGTGGATCAACAAGGAAATCGAGATCGCCAAGCGCATGGGCAAAGTGATCATCGCGATCAAGCCGTTCGGCGCCGAGCGTATTTCCAGCGTCGTGCGTGAGGCGGCGCACGCCGAGTGCGCGTGGAACACCAACAGCATCATTGGTGCGATCCGTCAGCACACGGCGGTGTAACCATGCGCAAGGGACTGTTTATCGGCATCAACCACTACGACCACGTCTCGCCCTTGAGCGGCTGTAACAACGACGCCATGGCCATGGCGTCGGTGCTGGAGCGTCATGCCAACGGGCGACCGAACTTCAGCAGCAAAGTGCTGACTTCAGCCGAAGAAAAACTCACGCTCAGCCACATGAAACAGCAGATCCAGAGCCTGTTCTCAGGCGATTGTGACGTGGCACTGCTGTACTTCGCCGGCCATGGTCAGTTTGACACCAGCATCGACGAAGGGCTCCTGATTCCCCAGGACTATCAGCCTGGCGGAGACGGGATCCGCATCAGCGACATTCTGGAGTGGGCAGACAAGGCCCCGCACATCAAGAACAAAATCATCATTCTCGATTGCTGCCAGGCCGGCGCAGCAGGCGCCATGCGCAATCTGCGTGGCGGCAGCAGTGTGATCGGCGAAGGCGTGACCATTCTCACGGCCTGTAAAAAAGAACAGTACGCCCTGGAAAGTCGCGGTCATGGCGTCTTCACGGATCTGTTGCTGCAAGCGCTGCACGGTGGCGCTGCCAACGTACTCGGCAAGGTCACCCCCGGTAGCGTTTACTCGTTTGTCGACAATGCGCTGGGCGCCTGGGAACAGCGTCCGGTATTCAAGACCAATGTCTCGCAGTTCGTACCGCTGCGCGAAGTCGCGCCGCTGATTGCCGAGGAAACCCTGCGCAAACTCAAGGACTGGTTCCCCGAGCCAAGTTTCGTCTTCCGGCTTGATCCCAGCTACGAGCCCACCGAAGCACTGTTCGACCCCGAACACGGCGACATCTTCAAGCAACTGCAAATGTGCAACCGCCACAGCCTGATCGAACCGGTGGATGCCGAGCACATGTACTACGCCGCGCTCCACTCCACGGGCTGCCGCCTCACGGCGCTCGGCGCCTATTACCGTGAACTCGCCCTCAAAGGACACTTCTGATGCCCGTATTCATCAGCTACCGCCACATGGATCGCCCGCAGGCCATGGCGATCAATGCGCAATTGATGCAGGCCAATATCAAAACCTACCTCGACGTGCTCGACCCAGAATCGCAGACCACCGATGACATCACCGGCGTGATCACCCGCAACATCACCGAATGCACACACCTGCTGGCAGTGGTTTCGGAGAAAACCGCGTTGTCGTGGTGGGTGCCGTTCGAAATCGGCGAAGCGACGATCAGCAACCGACGGATCTGCTCGTTCCGCACCGGGCCGGCAAAGCTGCCGGAGTATCTGGACAAGTGGCCGAAGCTGAGCACGGCCAGTGATCTGAATTTCTTCATCGATGCCTATCGTGAAGAAGTATCGAGCAAGCGCTCGATCACGCTGGATTCGAGCAACGAATCCTTCAGCGGCACCTATAAGCGCAACGCCGATCTTTTCCATGAACAACTGAAGAACCGGATTCGGCGCGGTTTCTGAGGCCAATCGACAGCCACAAAAAAGCCGACATCACTGTCGGCTTTTTTGTCGCTCACTGCTTCGGCGCAGGGGCCGGTGCAGCGGCTGGCGGAGCTGTTGGCGCTGGCGCCGCAGCCCCCGGCGCGGCCGGTTTCGGTGCGGCGTCGTCGAACAGGTTCAAGCGTTCGCGCAACTCGTGCGCCGGCACAGGTTGCTGATCCGCCGGCAGCGCGTTCGGATCGACCGGCGTCGCCGGAGCGGCGCCGTTCTGACCTTCGGCGGCTGGCTTGGCCGCGTCGGCACCTTGCGAACCTTCGATGGCGGCCTGGGCCTTTTTGGTCAGGACCACAATGTCGATGCGGCGGTTGACCGGGTTGAACGGGTTTTCCTTGTCGAACAGCGCCGACGAGGCGTAACCGACGACCCGCGCCACCTGCGAATCCGGATAGCTGCCTGCCACCAGCGCACGCCGCGCGGCGTTGGCACGGTTGGCCGAGAGTTCCCAGTTACCGAAATCGCCGGTGCCGGTGTACGGCTTGGCGTCGGTGTGGCCGCTGATGCTGATCTTGTTCGGCACCGCTTTGATGGTGTCGGCCATGGCCAGCAGGATGTCTTCGAAGTACGGCTTCAGACGCGCGGAGCCCGAGTCGAACATCGGCCGGTTTTCCGCGTCCATGATCTGAATGCGCAAGCCGTTCGGGGTGATCTCGAAAAGGATCTGATCCTTGAACTTCTGCAGCTGCGGGTTCTCGTCGACCTTGTTCTGCAGTTCTTGCAGCAACAGCTCCAGGCGCTCTTTCTCGACCTGCTCGGCCATGCCTTCGACCTGTTCGGTGTCGACCGTGACCTTGTCCGGTTGCGGCTGCGACTTCACCTCAGGGTTGAGGGTGTTTTCTGGGGCCAGGGTCGGCGTGCCGCCCAGATCAATGATGTACGGCGTGCCACTTTCGGAGAAGCCGACCGGGTCCTTGAAGTAACCGGCGATGGCGATCTTTTGCTCAGGCGTTGCGGTGGACAGCAGCCACAACACCAGGAAGAACGCCATCATCGCCGTGGCGAAGTCGGCGAAGGCGATTTTCCACGCCCCGCCGTGGTGCCCACCGGCTATGCGCTTGACGCGCTTGATGATTATCGGCTGATTATTTTCCATGGCTTAGCGACCGCGAACGGCTTGTTCCAGCTCGGCAAAGCTTGGACGGTGCGCCGGGTACAGAACCTTGCGCCCGAACTCCACGGCCAGCGATGGCGGCATACCGGAAGCCGACGCCACCAGCGAGGCCTTGATGGCTTCGTAGACGTTCAGTTCTTCCTTGGCATCGTGCGCCAGGGAATGCGCCAACGGCCCGAAGAAACCGTAGGCCGCGAGAATACCGAAGAAGGTACCGACCAGTGCCGCACCCACGTGCAGACCGATGGATTTCTGATCGCCTTCACCCAGGGACGCCATGGTCACCACGATACCCAGTACCGCCGCGACGATACCGAAACCGGGCATGGCGTCGGCGATGCCGTTCACCGCATGGGACGGGTGCTCGAGGTCTTCCTTGAGGCTGTAGAGTTCCATGTCGAACAGGCCTTCCAGCTCATGCGGAGCCATGTTGCCGGAGGACATGATGCGCAGGTAATCGCAGATGAACGCGGTCATGCGCTCGTCTTTGAGCACGGCCGGGTACTTGGCGAAGATCGGGCTCGCGGCAGCGTCTTCGATATCGCCTTCGATGGCCATCATGCCTTCGCGGCGGCTCTTGTTGAGGATCTCGTAGATCAGGCCGAGCACTTCCAGATAGAACGTGTGGCTGAAGCGCGAACTGAACATGCTCAGGGATTTCTTGAGCACGTGCATCGTCATGTAACC
>Ga0157372_10008953_pt1 | contig 10637 bp, 5 predicted proteins | sample C55metaG_FD_115307 | JGI IMG/M metagenome (GOLD analysis project Ga0157372, IMG submission 115307) | Corn rhizosphere microbial communities from Kellogg Biological Station, Michigan, USA - C5-5 metaG | ecosystem: Host-associated > Plants > Roots > Rhizosphere > Soil | place: USA: Michigan...
AAAACCGGTAAAACGGTTTAACTGAACGCCGCGTTGGTCAATCGGTTAAGACGCCTCCCTTTCACGGAGGAATGAGGGGTTCGATTCCCCTACGCGGTACAGAATGTTCCACATGTGGCACGTTCCACACCTGATGCGGAATTCTCAAAGGCCATCTTTCGCGGGATGGCTTTTTCTATTCTATAGATATCCCTTACATCGTCAATCCTCTACCGGTGATGGTAAAGCTGCCCTTGATATGGAAACGTCCAGTGACAGCCATCGTTGATCTTCCTATGAGGTAATGAGGTAGTAGGAATGCCTACCCAATCCGTCGCTCGGAAAAATCCTTGGCGATGATATAAGCCTGTTTGAAGTTCTCGTCGTCCGGCCAAATGTCATCGTTACTGAAGAGGAGCAACCGGCCTCCTTTGTCATTTTCCTGAATGGTGTTGATCCGGTACTGCACACCATGACGGCCGAACACTCCAAAGCAGGCCTCCTTCAACCGTTTCGGTACGGCCAATTGATTGTCCGCTAACCGTTCGAATGAACCCGGTAGCCCACTGTACAGATCATGAAAGTCGACCCAGTTGCCGCACGCCTTTGTATGCTCGATGAAAAGTTCGCCCATCAGCGCCGATATATTAGCTGGTGAATTCGTAACACTATAAAAGATCTCATCGTCAAAAGCCCAAAGGATCGGATGGTCGTCGTATACTTTGATCTGTGCGCGTGGTACCAGGAACAGCGGTACGCCCTGTAATATATCGAGGCCCTCGCAGGAGATCTCCCATGTATCTGAGACGATGTCTTCAGGATCGACGTTAAAGTCGTCGATCATTATTTCCAGTGTGATCCGTGCGCCAGATGGTTCCCATGGTTGTGCGATCACTTCTTTTACCCGGGTTATTCCGTTTCTTTTGTATTTGTCGGTGGCGGTGATTCTTCTTAGTTCCCGGAGAATGCCGGTTTGGTTGAGTTCCATAGTAATTTCGACGTAGGGTTTTCGCTGAAAGGGATGAAGGTAGAAACGGTGCCCGCTAATGGCAAAATGTGATCATGCAGTTGTTCCAGATCCCAAAGCCCACATAGCGGCCAATCCTGTACTTCGGGCAGGTCAAACAGGCCACACTCTCCGTTGAGCAACCGCTCATCAACCCGACCAGAGATGCCAAAATCCGACGCCAAGCAGGCATCGATCAGATCGGTCTCATAGCTTAGTTTGATCTCATGAGAACCGGGGAGTCGTTCTCCCAGGCATCTACAGATCGCGATGAAGGCATACCAATACGCAAGTGCCGAAGCCTTGTCGTATCTGCTGAACAGGTTATTCCGTTTGCCAAGGATCAATTGCTCCAGCGCCGCCTTGGTGGTCGTATAGCTTCCCATGTCCTGGCTCGAATATAAGTCGAATTCTTCGGTTTTTGACCCAATTGAAATGTTCGCGTTTTTTAACGGTGAATTAAGCTGAATAATTTTGATCATTCAATAAAAAGTATAATCTTTGCTCCATGAACATCTTGAACATACATCAACAGCGACTCCTGCAACCCCGACTCGGGCTGTTAGGTCGCGTTCGTATGTTTGACTTTGATTGACAATAGCAACTACGAAAACTGATCATAGCAGCCCTGGCAATTTGCCGGGGCTTTTTCTTTTCGGGCAGTAGAGGTAATCGAGCGAAGCGAAGGCAGCTGAAAGGCTGCGAGCGAGGGCCGCAACTGTGTTGCGGGCCGAAGCTCTAACGAGCCGGAGCGAGGGACGAAGCTCTGGCGAAGTTCCGGCCGTCCTCCCGTGCCTTGGAAGCACGTAATCGCTGGTTCGAATCCCGCCTACCCGACTCCTTTTGCCTTCGTCTAACGGCAGGACGCGGCGCTTTGAACGCTGAAATTGTGGTTCGAATCCACGAGGCAAAACTGTGACTATAGCTTATTGGTAGAGCGCCAGGCTGTGAACCTGGAGGACAGGGTTCGATCCCCATAGTCACCCCCTTGCCGATATGATGGAACCGGGAGACATACCGGTCTTAGAAACCGGCGCAGCAATGCATACAGGTTCGACCCCTGTTATCGGCACAATTCCGCTTAGTTCAAAGGATAGAACGTCTGGCTACGAACCAGAGGTAACCGAGCGAAGCGAAGGTTAAGAACGAGTCGGAGCAAGGAACGATACTCCGGCGAAGTTCCGTTCGATTCGGGTAGCGGAAACTTTTAATTTGCGCGGATGAAAAAGATTTGCAATCTTTGTGACATGAAAATGATGAACTCATATTATTGCTCGTTTAGTTGGTCCCCTTCCGGGGCTGAGTGGGCAATGCTATGATCTAATCTAAAAATTATTTCAAAACCACTCAGTGTACGCTGGGTGGTTTTTTGTTTTATATGGGTTTACGATAACTGGTAGTCTAACGGTCTCCAAAACCGTCGGTGCAGGTTCGAATCCTGCAACCCGTGCTCATTGGTGAAGGTAGCTCAGCGGTAGAGCGTTGCGTTGAAGGCGCAAGCGTCGCAGGTTCGATCCCTGCCTTTCACACGAACGGCTGTATATCCAATATTGGTAGCGGAAATGGTCTGCAAAACCATTTTAATATCAGTTCGATTCTGATTGCAGCCTCATGGGGACGCGGATGACGATGGCGGAGTCACACCGGTCTGTAAAACCGGGACAATAGAAACACAGTGGGTTCGAATCCCACCGGCCCCACAATGGAAAGTTAACCTACACGACGTAGGGGCGGCTTGCTAAGCCGTTCGTCCCTTCGGGGATGTGGATCAGGGCCACAACTTTCCGCAAAGCTTTAAGGAATTCAACCAAACGAATATCACTGACATTGGCCCGAAGATCCAAAGGCCTCGTTAAGATGGTCCAAACGTCTCCTTTTCTCAGAAAGGGAAATTTCGTATCTTGATCGCAATAACAAATCCACAACATTACTTACCATTCAGCATTGATGCCCCCGAATCCCAAACCATGTATCGATTGATCGTCCTATTGCTCGTTTCGTCCAAACTATTATCCTCCAACGTTTACGGCCAATCCACCCTACAGCAATCGCTTCTGAAGGTAGCGTCTGTTGCCGAGGCGGAGCAATTCGTGCGGGACCATCCTCCGCTACAAGCGTCACTGCGAGTGCTCAGTCAGTCTTCCGACACGACCGCGACCGACCGGCAGCTGTACCGCCTAGCCGTCGGAGAGGTGCGATCAATCGGACAACAAACCTATAAGATCATCGCCGATACCACCAGCTATGCGTTCCGCGCCAGTTATATCTACCTCGACGGCTCTCAGATGTCCGTGGCCAGGATCGACAGTCTGCGTCGGCTGATCCTCCGGCGCTACGCAGCTGGTACCGCTTTTGAGCAGTTGGCTGATACCTACAGTATGGACGAGAATAAAAATCATGGTGATCTCGGCTTTTTTCCCGCCGGCAGGATGGTTGCGCCATTCGAGCAGGCCGTTCGTTCGCACGTTTGCGGGGAGGTGTTTACGGTCGATGTACCAAACAATAAATGGTATTACGTGGTCAAAAAAACGGCGCCGGACCAGGTTACCCGGTTGCTAACGGTGTTGCAGGTGAACGGCCCCTGATGACACTCGAACAATCTATTACACGGTAGTTGAATAAAATGAATGCTTACGGGAAGACGGAAAGAAGTTTTGGACCGCATTTCGGCGGCATTTTTCTGCCATGACCTTTCTCCAAATTTTCCTAAATTGAGGCCCATGTGGTGGACCCGCTTATTTAAACGAAAAGACACATCGACCAAAATAACCTGTCCCAGATGCCTCGGCAAGGGCCATGTCGATGAAGACGATATTATTCGGCTAAATCGGCAAGGAAAATGGAGACCCGGCGCCTGTGCCTACTGCAGTGGTTCGGGCAACGTTGATAATGAAGTACCATCAAGGGTTCCTGTTGATGCCAGGCATTTGACCACCAATCTCTCAGAATCGGTAAGAGACGCCATTATCAATAACCCCAAACGTGACGACTGTCCTGTATCAGAGCGCAGCCGCCTATGGTTAGAGAATGCCTTTCTATTACTGCTAAGTTTTTTTGGCAAAGAAAATACTCAACAAAGGCGGGTACTGACCCCTCACCATTCCGATTTCCCCATACAATATAGCGGAACAGAAGAAACGGCTCATGATACGATGAAGATTGTCGCCACGCAAATGGAGGTACCACTTGACAGTATTCAACTGTTTTTTTATGACGACCAGGTGCGTGAGGTGTCTACAGGCAGCCCATTCGGCGGAAAGATTTATCTTGAATCGCGAAAGGAAGATCAGATTGCATCTGGTGTTTATTTGGGACAGACAGAAGACGGTAAATACGAACTTTGGCTGAATCGCAAGAATCTATCGGAGCCTGAGAGCCTGGTTGCCACGCTGGCTCATGAAATTGCCCATATTAAATTGCTCGGCGAAAACCGCATAAAGGAGAACGATGAGCCGTTGACTGATTTAGCTATAGTCATCTTCGGGCTGGGAATATTTGGCGCCAACACCGCTTTTAAAACCGCCAAAAGGCGTGAATCGTATAGTTGGAGCTCAAATGGTTACTTATCGCAAATGGAGTGGGGTTATGCGTTGGCATTGTTCGCGCATCTGCGCCGGGAGCTATCACCTAAATGGATCGATCATTTAACGCCAAATGTAAAAAGCGACTTTTTGCTAGGACAACAGTTCACTCTCGCCAATTCCGATACGGTATTTAAAAAGCATTAGGCAATTTTTGGTTTCCGAAATCGGCAATCTACTCATTTTGAATCAACAATCCAATAAGGTTATAACGATCATGACCAGTCGCGAATTCCGATTACCTTCGTTCCAATAGAAATCGGCGGCACGTCACCCTTTGAAACATGTCCAGCTTTTAAGGGGTCGATACACTGGAGAACCTTATTCCCGTCGTTCGCCAAAAGCAACACAAAAAAGTGCGTATATTAGACAGAAGTAGCGATGCGTCGGATATGGCCAAGACGATCGTTGCCTCCTTCATATCCTTGATAGCTGCGATTTCGGGATTTTATTTTGGCACATCTTCCAACAAACCATCTACGCCGGGTTCGGACCCAAAAGCATTGCCACCGGGGACGATCACACAGAAGCCGCCATTCCCAAGTACCGGAACGCCGGGCGACCTGATGAGTTTCGAATGGAATGTATCGCCATTGGCCCAGCCCATATCGGCTGAAATAACCGGTGACACCGCGCAGCCCATAGCCGATGCATCCAATCCCATGAAATTTACGTATACACCAAGTACAACTGGCGCGGTAACGCTAAAAGTGTTCCTGAAAAATTACCGGCCAGGCGGATTTCCGACCCCACTCGATAATAAGCGGGACTGAACCTCACTTTTCCAAATAATTTAAGCACATTGAAATTTCCCGTACAATACTCGCAGCCTTTGTACTATAACGCCACAAGAACAGTGGTCAAAACAAGATTTGATCGACCCAATTGCCGGATCAAACTATTAACATCCTGAGTGCACCTACAATGCCGTGAGATGCCGGGGTGGTGATCACGACAAACTATAATTGAATATGATCACCAGGTCGTTGATCCCCGTGGCCGTTATAGACGGCGGTGGCGTCCCCTGTCCGTTGCCATTGGTGAGCTTCCATATCCCCGGTCCATCTTTACAGGTGATCGCGTCATACAGCATATTTCCAAATTCGGGGTTCGTACCCAAATTGACCAAGGTGCCGCCCAACCGGACGCCGGAAATATACAACTCCGTCGGACCCGGAGCTCCGGCTGGCGTATCGGCGAGAACCTGCACGCTGTTGATCTTGATGTTCAACCCCTGCGTAAAGAACGGAAAGCGGCTGGTGATATCCATCTCCAGTTGCTGCGGGTCGGTGGGTGCGACGGGGTTCAGGAATTTGTACCACTGGGTTGGGAAATCCCGGCGGGCGCTGAATGCTCGCGACAATACCATACCGTTGGCGGTGACCGCCGCGCTTAGCCGTTTTTTGAGACTCGCGGCAGCTACCTCCTGCAAAGCCGGGCCTCCTTCTCTCGCCGTGTATTTGAAATGAATGATCAGATCGGCAATAGTGCCCGGGTCGAACTGCGGATATACGCTGGTCAATTCAAGCCGCCAGCTGCTGATGGCACCAGCGCCTTCGAACGGAATATAGCGCTCGTCCTTCATGTTCATCTCGAACAGGCCGTTGTCATTGACCGCCGTACTGGTGGCGATATATTGCGTGTTGGCTACGTTGTCCAGGAACCTGCTGTCGTTCGTGGGCATTCCCTTGGAATTGGTGTTCCTGGGATAGTTGGCCACCGTCCCCGCCGTGTTGTCGATGCGCAGCGAATTAGCCATCAGGGTCATTTTGAGACAAACGGGCGTATAGGGGCCCACGACTCCCGGAAGCGTGATCGCGATATGGCGGATACGGCGGAAATACTGGCCGGGATAATCCAAGTCGAAAAGCTCTTCGGGGATATCCAGGAAACAGGCGCCGCCGGCTTTCAGCTGCAACAACGCGACAGGATCCAGCTGCGCCAGCGAGATCTGACGGGTCAGCTCGTATTCTCTTATGTTCTGGTTATAATAATCCATCTCCATCTGCTTGAGATTGCTCAGGAGATTTTCGCCGCAAAGCAGCCCTTTGTGCAGGCTATCCCAATAGCCATAATTGATGTAGGACGTGCCCGGGATACCCAATTCGTACCGGAAACATATCTCCGCCTGTTTGGCGATCGTATAGGCCAGCTGATAGCTCTGGAAATAGACATTCGAGAGCTGTGATACCATCCACGTATACAGCTGCTGATTGGTATATTTGTTTTGCAGCAAGCTGGCCACGTCCTCCGCATTCTGTATCAGCAATTGCTGGTTCTCCTCATCCTGCGTTGCGATATTGATCTTGTTCTGGGCCGCCTGGATCTGGGTGTTCGTCTGGGTGAGCTCGTCATTGGCATTGGTCAGCTGAAAATTCCACTCGGCGAGCCGCCGGGCATAGCCGGCATTGGTGTTGGCGATCGTCGCCGACCGGTCCGAAAAATGCGACATAAAGCTCAGCATTTCGATCTGGCTGTCCTGCATGGCCCCCAACGAGACGCCCCCGAAGGTAAGGGTTGCCGCGGGCGAACCGAAAGCGCCATTGATGCCCATCGTAAAATTGGGTAATTGTTTAAAGGCCATGGAGAGCTGGGTTCCCGTAGCGATCGGCTCTTCCAGGCTGAGTGAAAACTGGCTCATGGCTAGTGCCTGTTGCTCGAGCGGTATGAGCCCTCCCTGTATCAGCCCGCTATAATAGCTGATCTTATCGTTAAGCAGACTTGCATAATTCTGCAAACTGGTCAGGCTGAAATTGGCATCGGTGATCTCCATCTGCTTGATCTTATCAATCGCCTGTTGTACACTAACCTCCTGTGTCGCGCGGAGCAGGGACAGCTGTTCGGCGTCCTGTTTCTCCAGTGCGGAAAGCAGGGAAGCGCCAAGCGATTTCACTTCGTTGCAAAGCTCGGTCGCTTTCTGGATCATGACGGCAAACCGGTAGTTCGGTAATATTCCTCCCCAATCGCTTGCCGCGCCTCCTTCCAGGCCCATGCCCTGCACATTGGGGAATGGCGACAGCGGTTGGAACTGACCTTTGATGTTCATGCAGTTCCTGATCTTGGTAAGCTGGGTTTCGATGGTGTCCCAATACCCCATCAATACCGGGTTGGGCGGAATGCAGAAATACAAACCCGGCAGCATCTGGACCTTTTTCGTTCCGGGAGGTCCCGGTTTCTTATAAGGGGAGGAAATGGGCGGCAGCAGGTTCTCGAACTGTACGATGGGGTCGGACAAATAACCATCCTTCCCGTCGAGGGCTGCCAGCACTTCCAGGTTCAGCTCCAGTTGGTAATAAGAACAGACGGGAGTACGGACAACGGGCGGGATCGCCTCGGGTTTGGGGCCCAGGCATTCCAGCGCCAGCATGAAGAGCTGGATCGCCATATTCACCGACTCCATGGTATATTCCGCGTAATAGAAATTGGCCCACGCGATCAGGTTATCCAGGTATTTCATGAACGTCGTATACTGGTAGGGCGTTATCCTCAGCTGGGCGAGCATGTGCGGGTCATAGGGATCGTTCCGCCAGAGGAGGACCGACTCCCAGAAGGCGGGTTGGGAGGCCGGGTCGGCCTCATAGAAAAGGATCAGCTTGTCGATAGAGAGCTGGGCGCTGGTATTTTCGAAGAAAGGTTTGGTCACCCAGAATTTCTGGGGCGCGGGGTCGGACGAGGTATCGGTCGGATTGAAGATGCATTTGAACCAGGCATCGGCTTCGGCGAATTGCTGGTTCTGACTCAGCAGCATGGCGGACATCAGCACGCCATGATAGAACAATTCCCAATTATACCGTCCGTAGCTCGAGAACAGATCGAAATCGACCTGATCCAGCGGGTAACCCGCCTCCGTGATGGAAGCGTTGATGATCAGCCCGGTGTTGGGATGATAGGTATTTCCAAAGCTGAAGGGCTGGTAACCGGGGTTGTCCTGGATATTGATGATGGGGTTATTGAGCACCTCGGGTGTAAGGCCATAGGTATAATCGCCGGTGAGCTGAATGGGCCGGGTGAGGATCGAACCGATGCCGCGTTGCGCATAGAGGCGGATGAACTCATGTGCATACGGATGATAGAAATTATCGAATTCGTACAAAGGCCCGCTGTCTGCGGACCACTGATTGGTCTGGTTCCACAGGTTATTCAGCTGGCTGGTATTGCCGAGGGTGGCGGCGAAGGCTAATTTGGCGTCCGGGTAATAATAGTAGGGCGGGTACAAGGGCGGTTTCGCGTCGGGTAATGACGGCGACAACTGTTTGACGAAAAAGGTACGTGACGCATCCTGGAAAAAGAAGGGCATCATGATCCCCAGGTGTTGCGGTTTGACATAGCCATTGTTGACGAAGAACCATTTCGCCCAGAGGTTCATTTGCAACGACAGCAGTGTATTGCAGGAAGGATCATCCGATCTGGACAACAAGGTCGCCAATGCTGAGCCATTCTGCTGCGGCGTCAGCGGAAGTTTGCCGGTGACGAGCATATTGTAATACCAGGTATCTTTAAACCGGTTGCTGTCGTCGGGGAACAGGAAAGCGAACGTGGTGTCCGTTCCCACGATGTCGCTGAACGACGCTCCCGTGGGGAAGCCGCGTAACGGATCGAGCACGAATGCATTGATACCATCGGTGCTTTCCAGGAGCATCAGTCCTTCTCCGGGGACATCGTTCTCGGGGTTGCCATCTGAGTCGTATTGGGTATTGTTGACAAAAACACCGATGATCATCGTATTGTTCATGGTCAGGGATTGGATCACCGAGCCGAACTTCTGTGCGTCCGAGGCGCTGCCCGGTACGGCAGGCGGGACATCCAGGGGGACAAAAACGAAGTCGGAGGTATCCGGCGCCCAGTAGGTGCCATCCTGCGAAAAATTGATGGACCGCGTTTTCGCAAAATCCTTGGAAACCTTCTTACCGGTCCATTTCCCATTGAGGTATTCACTGAACGCCATCTGCACCTTCCAATATTTATCCGGTGGCGGCGAGGTCATCGATTTGCCGTCGCTGGACGTTTGGGTCTGTGTGGTATTGCCGGTATCGGAACTCTGCGTGAAGACCGGCCAATACACGAAAAGCCGGCCGTTCTGCATGATGGGGATGATATGGTCGCCGGAGATGTCGGCGGTGACCTGTTGCCAGGCGCTCCAGACACCGATGGGGTTCAGCGTACGGAAAAAATAGACGGCCGGATCACCGCCATAGGTGCGGGCGAAGACGTACAGGGTGCTACCGGGATCGTCATACCACATGCCTTTCACTTCGAGTCTCGCGATCTCGTCCAGGCTTTCGAGATAATTTCCGAACGCATTCTCCACGATCTGTTCGGTGACCGCCCCCTGTGTGAGATCGTTCTGCATATTCTGGAAGAAGGGAGATTGTCCCGGCAAGGTTTGGGGGAGGATGAAATTTTCAGGATACAGGAAAATATATCTCGCCTCGTACCAGCTTTCGAAAGTGCTCATCCATGCCCATTGCAGCCAGTCGGGGTCGGTGGCGGCATTGACCTGGACATTGGGGTATTCCAGGTTGAGGAAACAACGTTGCACGAAGAGTTGTATAGAGCAGTACGCCTGGATGGTGCGAGTGGTGGGCTGACAGGCATTCATTTCTACATCGATCAGGAAATTGCCGTAGACCGAGAACTCATCGGGGAAGATGTCGAATGTGCCGAATGGATTGGTGACGGTATTCGATTCCAGGTAGTCGACCAGCGCATCCCGTCTTTCCTGCCGCAGGGTATTCATCAGCGGCTGGACGGCGCTGAGCCAGCTGGTGCTGTCGGGATACCGGGATTTGAGCGCTTGCTTGATATCCGTGGCGATCTTGTCGGTGATCGGGTCGGTTACCCAGCCGACACAACGGGAGGATACGACCTTGAGCTTGCCGGCGACCGTAAAACATTCCGCAAGCCGTTGCAGAAGAGAGATGTCGGTGAGGGCGGCGATACATCCCACGGGAGGCATGCCCGAGTCGGGGAAGTTCAACGGGTTAAGCGTTGTGCCGGGAGGATCGGGCTCTCCGACATTGAGCAGATAGGCCAGCTGTACGGGGTCCCATTTGGTCAGTTGCGCCAGCTGC
>Ga0157372_10008954_pt1 | contig 10636 bp, 12 predicted proteins | sample C55metaG_FD_115307 | JGI IMG/M metagenome (GOLD analysis project Ga0157372, IMG submission 115307) | Corn rhizosphere microbial communities from Kellogg Biological Station, Michigan, USA - C5-5 metaG | ecosystem: Host-associated > Plants > Roots > Rhizosphere > Soil | place: USA: Michigan...
AGACGGTCGATCGCGCTGCACATCGCGTCGAACGCAAGGCCGCCGCTCGCCGCGTCGTAGTACGGATAGTCGTGGACCGCGAGGCCGGCGCCCTCGAACATCGAGCGGTGGTTCTCCCAGCTCGGCTCGCTCACCCAGACCGCGCTTCCCGGCAGCCAGCGGGCGGTGAAGTCGGCGCCGACCTTCAGGCCACCGCTCGAGCCGATCGACTGGATGGTCGCGACGCGGCCGCTCTGCACCGCTTCGTGGTCGCCGCCGAAGAGCAGCGCTTGTACCGCGGCGCGAAAGTTGGCCGCGCCTTCGATGGGCAGGTACGGCTTGGGCGCATCGCGCGCGACGACCTGCTGCTCGGCACGACGGACCGACGCGAGGACCGGGATCCGGCCGGCGTCATCGAAGTAGATGCCGATCGACAGGTTGATCTTGCCGGGCCGCGGATCCTTCTGGAAATCCTCGTTGAGGCTCAGGATCGGGTCACCGCCGAACGGCTCGACGTGCGCGAACATCGTCATCGTCTCACGCGGCGAGAGCCGCCTCGATGTCGCCCTTCATCGATTCGGGCGTGTCGTTCGGAGCGAAGCGCTTGATCACCTTGCCATCCTTGCCGACCAGGAACTTGGTGAAGTTCCACTTGATCGTCTTCGTGCCGAGGATGCCCGGCGCCTCCGCCGTCAGCCACTTCCACACCGGAGGTGCCTTGTCGCCGTTGACATCGACCTTACTCATCATCGGAAACGTCACGCCGTAGTTGAGTTCGCAGAACGACGCGATCTCGTCGTTCGATCCCGGGTCCTGCGCGCCGAACTGGTTGCTCGGAAAGCCGACGACGACGAGACCGCGGTCGCGGTACGTCTCCCAGAGCTTCTCGAGGCCGGCGAACTGCGGCGTGAAGCCGCACTTGCTCGCCGTGTTGACGATCAGCAGCACCTTGCCCTTCTGCGTCGAGAAGTGCGCTGGCTTGCCGGTGATCGATTCGGCGTCGAAGTCGTAGATGGTCGCTGCTCTGCTCGCCATGGTCCCCTCGCGTCTCGTGCCCGCATGGTAGCGCCGCGCCGCGCGGCGTTCAGCGGCCGGATCCGAGCGCGGCGAGCAGGGCGCCTGCGCCGCTGAGGGCGCCGCCGATGGCGAGGCGCGCCGTCAGCACGCCGCCGCCGAGAGCGACCGCGGAGAGCGACGCGAAGAGCACCTCGGTCAGCATCACGACGGCGGTGCCGTTCGCCGGCAGCCTCGCCGCGCCGTATTGGAGGCACAGGTTGCCGGCGACGAAGACGACGGTGACCAGCAGGGCGAGCGCCAGCCAGGCGATCGCCGGCGGTGGCGGCGGCGCGATCGCACCTTCGGCGCTGAGCGCTGCGGCGAGCGCGCCCGCGACGAGCGCACCGCCTGCGAACATGGCGAGCGAGCGACCTTCCTCGGGACGGTGCGCTTCGTGGCGGAGCATGACGTTGTTGAAGGCGAACGAGAAGCCGCCGACGATGCCGAGCCAGTCGGCGAGCGAGCGTGGCAGCGGAAGCGCGATGCCGCCGGTAGCGGCGACGTGCGACGCGTCGGGCCAGAGCACGATGAGCGCGCCGAGCGTGCCGAGCGCGATCCGCAGCGCCGCGACGCGCGTCAGCCGCTCGCCAAGGACGGCGCGCGCGAGCAGCACCGTCCACAGCGGCATCAGGTAGAACAGCAGGACGACGCGGACGACGTCGCCGATCACGATCGCCCAGTTGAACGCGGCGTTGGTGCAGCCGGCGGCGACGACCAGCGCCCAGAGCGCCGGCGTCCGCAGCAGCTGCGCGACGGCGCGCGGGCGCACCGCGGCGATGACGAGCGATGCGAGCGTGAAGGTCAGCGCGGTCGACCAGAGCGGATGCACGCCCGCGTCCTGCAGCCGGCGCAGCGGCCACCACGACGTGCCCCAGACGAAGGCGTTGAAGACGAGCGCAGCCGCAGCGCGGCGCCGCGCGGCCGCTTCGTTCAATGCTTGTCGCGCCGCGCGATCGCGAGCAGGTGCTCGACCTCGCCCTTGTGGTGGACGAGGTTGCTCTTGTGCCAGCGGCGAATCAACCACATGGTTGCGGCCACGAGGACGCCGAAGACCGCGATCGAGGTGAACGCCGAGAGACTGAAGCGCGTCATGCCGGTGTTGAAGGCGCCGAGGCCGAGGATGCACGCCTGCTCGTTGAAGTTCTGCACCGCGATCGAGCGGCCGGCGCCCATCAGATTCGCACCGCGGTGCTGCAGCAGCGCGGTCATCGGCACGACGAGGAAGCCGCCGACCGCGCCGAGAAGAACGAGAAACGGCGCCGCGATCCAGACGTTGGTGATGAAATTGAGCCCGATGACGAGAACGCCCATGGCGATCCCGAACGGGATGACATTCGTCGCTTGGTCGAGGCGCATCCGGAATGAAGCGACGATCGCCCCCGCGGCGGTGCCGATCGCGACGACCCCGACGAGCGCGGAGGCTTGCGTCGTCGTGTAGCTGAGCGCCGCCGCTGCCCACGCGAAGACGATGATTCGCAGGTTCCCCGAGACGCCCCAGAACAGCGTCGTCGTCGCCAACGAGATCTGACCCAGCTTGTCGTTCCACAGGCGCGCGTTGCAGTTCGAGAAGTCGCGGACGAGGACGCCGACGTTCTTCGCGAGCGGCTGGAGCGGCGCGTCGGTGCGCGGGATGCGCAGGTTGAAGAGCGCGGCGACGATGTAGAGGGCGACGATGACGGCGACGGCAGCCTCGGGTGCCGTCGTGATCCCGGTGTCGATGATCGGCACGTCGAACGCGAGCAGATGCCCCGAGACGGCGCGGCCGAGCAGCTGGCCGCCGAGCAGCACGCCGAGGATGATCGAGAGGATCGTCAGCCCCTCGATCCAGCCGTTCGCCTTGACGAGCTGCGAATTGGGCAGGAGCTCGGTGAGGATGCCGTATTTGGCCGGCGAGTACGCCGCGGCGCCGAGCCCAACGATGGCATACGCGAACAAGGGCTCGAGCCCGAACAACATCAGCACGCAGCCGACGATCTTGATCGTGTTCGAGATCAGCATCACCGTGCCTTTCGGCAATGCATCGGCGAAGGCGCCGACCATCGGTGCGAGGACCACGTAGAAGAGGGCGAACATCGGCACCAACGCAGTCACGTGCCACGTCGGAGCGCTGCTGGTGCGAAGCAGTTCGATCGCCGCCACGAGCAGCGCGTTGTCGGCCAGCGAGCTGAAGAACTGCGCCGACATGATGGTGTAGAAGCCTTTTTTCATCCGCTTCCCGGCGCCGGCATCGGAACTGCGTCCGACTTGTCTCCTCGCGGCGCGGTTTATAGCACGCGGGTTTTCTTCGACATGCCCCATGCACGGGGCGTCGCGACGGACGGCTGGCAGAATTCCGAGCATGCCGCGGCCGATCGAAGCACTCGTCCACCGCGACGCACTCGCGGCGAACCTCGAGGTCGCGCGCAGCGCCGCCGCGGGTGCGCGCGTCTGGGCGGTCGTCAAGGCCGACGCCTACGGCCACGGCATCGCCAACGTCTTTCCGGCGCTGCAGCGTGCCGACGGCTTCGCGTTGCTCGACATCGCGGAGGCCGAGTTCTTGCGCGTGCTCGGCTGGCGCGGGCCGATCCTGCTTCTCGAAGGCTGCTTCGACGCGCGCGACCTCGAGACCTGCTCGCGGCTCAAGCTCTGGCACGTCGTCCATTGCCAGGAGCAGATCGATCGCCTCGCGGCGCTGAAGACCGACCGGCCGCACCACGTCTTTCTCAAGCTCAACAGCGGCATGAACCGGCTCGGCTTCGCGCCCGAGCGCTTTCGCGCCGCGTGGCTGCGCCTCGACGCCCTCGCGCAGGTCGACGCGATCACGACGATGACGCACCTCGCCAACGCCGACGCTGCCGACGACGCGTCGGTCGACGCCGCGCTCGCCGCGTTCGACGCCGCGACGCGCGACCTGCCGGGCGACCGCTCGGTCGCCAACAGCGCGGCGACGCTGCGCTTCGGAGCGCGCGTTGCAGCTGGCGGCGCGGCCTGGGTGCGGCCCGGGATCATGCTCTACGGCTCGTCGCCGGACGCGCCGCTGCATGGGATCGACGATTGGAAGCTGGCGCCGGCGATGTCGCTGCGAACCCAGCTGATCGCCGTCCAGGAACTCGCCGCGGGCGCCAGCGTCGGCTACGGCAGCAGCTTCACCGCGACGCAGCCGATGCGCATCGGCATCGCCGCCTGCGGCTACGCCGACGGCTATCCACGGCTCGCGCCGGGAACCAACGAGCGCGGCACGCCCGTCCTCGTCGACGGCGTTCGCACTCGCACCGTCGGCCGCGTCTCGATGGACATGATCGGTGTCGACCTCGGCCCGGCGAGCGCTGGCGGCGTCGGCAGCGAGGTCGTGCTCTGGGGCTGCAGCAGCACCGGCACCGTGCTTTCGATCGACGACGTCGCGCTCGCCGCGGGCACGGTCGGCTACGAGCTCATGTGCGCGCGTGCGCCACGGGTGCCGTTGCGGGCGGTCGGATGAGCGCGGCAACGTCGGTCAGGATGGGACTCCAGGCGCTGAGTCCCGGCACGCGAGGGCGAATCGACCGCGATGCGCGCGTGCTCGCCGTCTGCTGGCTCGCCGTCGGCCTCTTCGGGACCTTGATCCTGCATCACGTCGCCGGCATACGCTCGCCGCTGGGGCGATATCCGCTCACGGCGGCGCTGATGTACGGGCTCGGCGACGTCGTTGCGACGAGGGTGTGGCTCGAGCGCTTCGCCCGCGCGTCGGGCGATCGGAGCGGGCGTTGGCGGTTGGCGAGCGATGACGAGCTCGTCCCCGAGCAGCGCGATGACGCTTCGGCAAAGTGGATCGCGCGCATCCTCGAAGGAAGCGTGTACGCATTCATCCTCGCGGTCGGTGCGGTGGACGTCATCTATTCGCGGCAGACTGCGGTACTGGCGATCGCCGTGATCGCCGTCGTGCTCACGGCGATCGTGCTTCCTCTTCAGCCGTTGCCGCAGGCGTCGTCGCAGCGGGTGTTGATGGCCGAGCTGGCACAGCGCTTCGTCCTTGGAATCGACGCCGGTCGGGCCCTTCTTCCCCCGCTGCCGCGTCGCGGGTCATGGGCGACGATCGTGCGCGAAACGTGGCCGCGTGGCGTCGCGCTGCTGGTTGTCGGAGCGGTCGCGGCGGTCGCGCTGTTCGTGTTTCGGCCGGGCGCGGAGTCGCTCGTCGACGCCTTCCGGTGAACCCCCCGGTCGTCGACGAGCGCGAGGTCGAGTTCACCGCGGTGCGCTCGCAAGGCGCCGGCGGCCAGAATGTCAACAAGGTCTCGAGCGCGGTCCATCTGCGCTTCGACGTCGCTGCCTCGTCGCTGCCGGCGGGCGTGAAGGCGCGGCTGCTCGCGAGCAGCGATCGGCGCCTGAGCGACGAAGGCGTGCTCGTCATCAAGGCGCAGCGCCACCGCAGCCAGGACCTCAACCGCCGCGACGCGCTGGCGCGTCTCAACGCGCTCGTCGCTCGCGCCGCCGAGCCGCCGCTGCCGCGCAAGCCGACGCGCCCGACCGCGGCGTCGCGCCGGCGTCGGCTCGAAAGCAAGAACGTGCGCTCGCAGGTCAAGGCGGCCCGCGCCAAGGTCGTCGAGTAGCTGCGCGGTCCGACGCGCGCCGCACGCGCGGGCGCGCGTCAGACGCGCTTGAACGTCGCGAGCAGCGCGCCGAGGGCGACGAAGAGGCTGCCGAAGACGCGCTGCACGGCGCGCAATCGGTTCGGCGAGCGCAACAGGCCGAGCAGGCGCGACGCGAGCGCGGCGTAGCCGGTGTTGACGACGAGATCGGTGAACGCCAGCGTCGCGCCGATCGCGAGGTACTGCGGGACGAGCGGCTCGCTCGGCACGAGGAACTGCGGCACGACGGCGAGCATGAACGCGGTGCCTTTCGGATTGACGGCGTTCAGCAGCCAGGCTTCGGCGACGATCCGCGACCGCCTTGCCGAGGCGCTGCTGCGGCCGTTCGCCGGCTCGAACGAGAGCGGCGGCGCGCGCCACTGGCGGATGCCGAGATAGACCAGATACGCAACGCCGAGCCACTTGACGACGGCGAACGCCAGCGCCGACGTCGCGATGATTGCGCCGACGCCCGCGGCGACGACGACGAGCTGCGTCCAGAAGCCGAGCACGAGGCCGAGGACTGCAAACCAGCCGCGTGCGAAGCCGTGCTGGAGCGACGCGCTCATCACTGCCACGGCGCCCGGCCCAGGCGAGAGGCTGATCGCCCACGCCGCGGCGAAGAACGCGAGCCAGAGTTGCCACGACATGGCGGCGATTGTGCGGCCTGCGGTGTCGTTGGCCTGCGCAAAAACGAACATGGCCGCGAGTGCGGCCATGTTCGATCGGGTCAGTTGACCGGCGCGATCAGCGACGGCGACGCTGGCGGCGGGCGACAAACGCGAGCACGCCAAGGCCGGCGGCGAACAGCGCGTACGTCTCTGGCTCGGGGACCGGCGCTGCCATGAGCGCATCGATTTCGCCTTCACCCGGCGAGAACCCCGGAACGCCGCCGCTGACGAGCCGGTCTCCGGACGTGATCGCGAAGAAGTTGTAGCCGTTCGCGAACTCCCACTGCGTCGTCCAGTCGTCGGCGTTCTTCATCGCGCCGACGTCGTCGACGCCCTTGGTCCACACCTTGGTGATGTGGCCCAACTCGCAGTTGGTGCTCGAAAACGTCGACGTCGCGCAGCCCCAGATCCGGAACTCGAACGGCTCGGCCGGCTCGGTGCCGCCGCCTTGGTTGTCCACCGTCCAGCCGTGGTCGATCGCCGGAACGGCGATCACGCCGCCAAGCGTGGTCGCGCTGTGCATCATGATCACCGGATCGAACTGCGCCCACAGGTGATCCGCGGACGCCATTGCCGCCGTCGGCGTCAGGCCGGGCGACAGGATCGTGAAGGTCGAGCCGTTCGCGTTGCCGGTCTCGCCGTTGCCGCCGTTGACGTAGGTCAGGAACGTCGTCGGGTTGACGGTGCCGTTGATGACCGTCGCGGTGTCGATCAGCGTCGCGCCGCCGATGACGGTTTGCGCGACACCCGCGCCGGAGGCCGCCACTAACGCGGCAGCAATGAAGCATCTCTTGAGCATGGGACCTCCTCGTGTTGTTGACGCTTGTGTCCGGCCGTAACCCGGGGGACGGAATCTAGAGCCGAATCGAGCGGAGCGCCACCTCAAAGTCGGGGACGGGTTAACCCTAGGCGAGAGCCACCTCGCCGGCGCCGCCGACAATGCGCCGTGGCGAAGGAGCGATCGATCTACAGCTGCAGCGACTGCGGCGCGACGAGCCCGAAGTGGCTCGGCAGATGCCCCGGGTGTGGCGCCTGGAACACGCTCGTCGAGACGATCGCCGAGCCGACGACGCGGCGCTACGCCGGTTCGTCCCGCGGCCTCCTGCCCTCCGAAGGCGTCGCGACGCTGGGTGAGATCGACGCCAGCGACGCCGAGCGCCATCCGACCGGCATCGAAGAGCTCGATCGTGCCCTCGGCGGCGGCATCGTCGAAGGCGGCGTCGTCCTGATCGGCGGCGATCCCGGGATCGGCAAGTCGACGCTGCTCTTGCAGGCGCTCGACGCGCTTGCCGTCGGCATGAAGGCGCTCTACGTCACGGGCGAAGAAAGCGGCGCGCAAGTCGCGCTGCGCTCGCGCCGGCTCGGCATCGGCGCCAGCGCGGTGCGCGTGCTGGCCGAGATCTGCCTCGAGAAGATCCTCGCTGCGATCGAGAGCGAGCGGCCGCAGGTCGCGGTCGTCGATTCGATCCAGACCGTCTACAGCGAAGCGCTGACGTCGGCGCCCGGTTCGGTCGCGCAGGTGCGCGAGTGCGCGGCGCAACTGACGCGCCTCGCCAAGGCGAGCGGAACGACGATCGTCCTCGTCGGCCATGTCACCAAGGACGGCGCGCTCGCCGGGCCGCGGGTGCTCGAGCACATCGTCGACACCGTCCTCTACTTCGAAGGCGACACGCATTCGAGCTTTCGCCTCGTGCGCGCGATCAAGAACCGCTTCGGCGCGGTCAACGAGATCGGCGTCTTCGCGATGACCGACAAGGGCCTCAAGGGCGTGAGCAACCCGAGCGCGATCTTTCTCTCGACCCACGGCGAGCCGGTCCCGGGCTCGTGCGTGCTCGTGACGCTGGAAGGCACGCGGCCGCTCCTCGTCGAGGTGCAGGCGCTCGTCGACGCCGGCGGCCCGAGCCCGCGCCGCCTCTCGGTCGGGCTCGAGCGCGACCGCCTTGCGATGATGCTTGCGGTGCTGCACCGCCACGCGCAGGTCGCAGTGCTCGACCAGGACGTCTTCGTCAACGCCGTCGGCGGCGTCCGCATCAGCGAGCCCGCTGCCGATCTCGCGGTGATGCTCGCGATCCAGTCGAGCCTGCGCGGCAAGCCCTTGCCGCGCGGCTTTCTCGCCTTCGGCGAGGTCGGTCTCGCTGGCGAGGTGCGGCCGGCGCCGCGCGGCCAGGAGCGTCTGCGCGAGGCCGCCAAGCTCGGCTTCGCGAGCGCGATCGTGCCGAAGGCGAACGCGCCGCGCGGCGCCGCCGGCAAGGCGCTCGAGGGGTTGACGATCCATCCGGTCGAGCGCATCGAGGAAGCGATCGATCTCGTGCGCACTCTCTAGCGGCGCGACCGTCGTGGACCCGCGCATCGGCTGGGTGCTCGCCGCGCTGTTCGCGCTGCTCGCGTGGCAGGCGTACGGCATCCACGGGCTCGCGTTCGCTGCGTCGGCGATCGTCTTCTGGCTCTTGCTGACGTTCAGCCGTGCGATGCGTCTGATGCGCAACGCCGGCCAGGCGCCGGTCGGGCGGGTGCCGAATGCGGTCATGTTCCACGCCGGGCTCGCTCGCGGCATGACGCTCGTGCAGGTGCTCGCCAAGACGAAGAGCCTCGGCCGCAAGGTCGAGGGCAGCGAAGACGACTGGCGCTGGAGCGACGACGCGGGCGCGAGCGTCGTTCTCCACTTCGAGCGCGGACGGCTTCGGGCGTGGCAGCTCGAGCGGCCCGACGTCGCCACCTAGAATCGAAACCTTTTCTCAAGACGGAGAGCGCCATGTCGATGGCCGACCGCGACGGCAAGATCTGGATGGACGGGGCGCTCGTCGACTGGCGCGACGCCAAGATCCACGTCCTGACGCACACGCTGCACTACGGTTGCGGCGCGTTCGAAGGAGTTCGCGCGTACAAGACCGCGCAGGGGACGGCGATCTTTCGCCTCTACGAGCACACCCAGCGGCTCTTCAACAGCGCCAAGATCCTGCGCATGAAGATCCCGTACTCGTTCGACGAGGTCGTCGAGGCGCAGCGCGCGGTCGTCCGCGCCAACAAGCTCGAGTCGTGCTACCTGCGGCCGCTGACGTGGATCGGCTCCGAGAAGCTCGGCGTCTCGCCCAAGGGCAACACCGTGCACCTGATGGTCGCGGCGTGGGCGTGGGGCGCCTACCTCGGCGAGGAGGGCCTGAAGCGAGGCATCCGCGTCAAGACGTCGAGCTACACCCGCCACCACGTCAACATCACGATGACGCAGGCGAAGACGGTTTCGAACTACACCAACTCGATCCTCGCCAACATGGAGGCGACCGACGACGGCTACGACGAGGCGCTGCTGCTCGACGCGAGCGGCTTCGTCAGCGAGGGCGCCGGCGAGAACCTGTTCATGGTCAAGAAGGGTGTCGTCTACACGCCCGACCTGTCGGCCGGCGCGCTCGACGGCATCACCCGCAACACGATCCTCGCGATCTGCTCCGACCTCGGCCTGCGGCTGATCGAGAAGCGCATCACCCGCGACGAGCTCTACATCGCCGACGAGGCGTTCTTCACAGGCACCGCGGCCGAGGTGACGCCGATCCGCGAGCTCGACCGGATCGAGATCGGCAGCGGCGCGCGCGGCCCGATCACCGAGAAGATCCAGAGCACGTTCTTCGACATCGTCAACGGCCGCAACCCGAAGTACGCCGAGTGGCTGGTGAAGGTCTGACGATGGCACACGACGGGTCGCGCCAATCGGTCGAGCTGAGCGCAGCGGAGCTGCAGGGGCCGGGCGTCGTTTTCTGCCCGAACCCGCGGATGCCGCTCTGGAGCAACCACCCGCGCGTCTTCATCGACGTCGCGACGGTCGGCATCGGCAAGTGCCCGTACTGCGGGACCGAGTACCGCCTGAAGCCAGGCGAGACGGTCCGCGCGCATTGAGCGACGGCGCGCCGGGCGCGCGCGCCGCGCCGCGCTCGTTCGTCGTCGCGCCGCAGTGGATCGGCGACGCCGTCATGGCCGAGCCGCTGCTGGCGACGCTCGCCGAGCGCGGCGAGACGCTCACGGTTGCTGCGCTGCCGTGGGTCGCACCCGTGTTCGCTGCGATCCCCGCCGTCGAGGCGACGATCGAGCTGCCGTTCGCGCACGGTCGCCTCGACTGGGGAGCGCGGCGTCGTGTCGCGGCGGCGCTGCGCGATCGCTTCGACGTTGCCTACGTGCTGCCGAATTCGTTCAAGGCCGCGCTCGTGCCGTGGCTCGCGCGCATTCCGCGCCGGGTCGGCTACCGCGGCGAAGCGCGCGCGGTGCTGCTCACCGACGCACGCGATCGCCCGCGCGGCCGGCCGCCGATGGTGCCGTTCTACGGCGCGCTCGCAGGCGGCGCGTTCGACGCCGCGCGGC
>Ga0157372_10008955_pt1 | contig 10636 bp, 10 predicted proteins | sample C55metaG_FD_115307 | JGI IMG/M metagenome (GOLD analysis project Ga0157372, IMG submission 115307) | Corn rhizosphere microbial communities from Kellogg Biological Station, Michigan, USA - C5-5 metaG | ecosystem: Host-associated > Plants > Roots > Rhizosphere > Soil | place: USA: Michigan...
GAAATCGCCCATTCACGCGGGTTCGCTGGTCCAGATTATGGCGACAGGCCTCGGACGAGTGAATCCGGGCTGGCCCGCGGGAATTCCGGCGCCCTCCGATGCGCCACCCGCGGTTCGGGGCTCGGTGACGGCGGTCCTCGACGGTGAGCAAGTTGAAGTGACCAAAGCGACGCTGGCGCCCGGATACGTGGGTTATTTCGTTGTGGAACTGAAGATCCCCACGACGATTACGGCGGGAGTGAGGGAATTAAGACTCGTTATGAATGGCGAGCAAAGTAATCCGGTGAAGATGTATCTGGACAGCGGCATTACGCAACAGCAGTAGGCAGGACACGAAAACAGAACGGGCTCCGGCAATGCCGGAGGGTATAAAACAGAACGGGCTCCGGCAATGCCGGAGCCCGGTGGAACTTCGGATCGAGGGCCGTTACACGCGTTCCACGTTTTCCGCCTGCAGGCCCTTGGGGCCCTGTTTGACCTCAAATTCCACCTGCGATCCTTCATCGAGCGAACGATAGCCCGAGGATTGGATCGCCGAGAAATGCACGAAAACGTCATCTCCCGTCGAGCGCTGGATGAAGCCGTAGCCTTTCGCAGCGTTGAACCACTTTACTGTACCTTTCTCTTTCACAAACATCTCCTAAAAATACGCTCGGGTTTTTACGGGCCCCAAAAGAAAAAGCTACGCAGGGCGTAGCTCGTTCCGTTTACCGTCGTCCACCCAATGCATGTGTACTGCGATTGGCAGTATCGCATAACCTCGCTGTGATATCAAGCACAGACAACTGGAAATGTTAGACTTCGGCATTCCCCACCATTAATGTTCAGCGAGCAATCGATCACGGACCGGCTGCGAAGCCGCACGCGATTCCCTGTTGGATCGCCTCTTGTTTCAGGGATCGGCGATGACTGCGCGATTTACCGGCCGCGCGGCTCGGCCGACGATCTTCTCTTTACGACCGACCTTTCGATCGAAGGCGTCCATTTCCGCCGCGAGACGCACAAACCGGCCGACGTCGCGTATGTCGCGATCGCCCGCAGCATCAGCGACATTGCCGCGATGGGCGGAGCGCCACGGTTTACGCTGGCGTCAATTTCAGTAGCTGCCGACGTGTTGCCCACCGCGTTCTTCGACGCGCTGGCGAAATTTGCGCAGGATTTCGGGGCGCCGCTCGCGGGCGGCGATCTGGCGCGATCGGACCGCGCCTTTTGCGATATCACGGTGTGCGGCGCGGTTCCCCGCGGAATGGCGCTGCGGCGCGATGGAGCGCGGGCGGGACACGAGATCTATGTCTCCGGACTGCTCGGCGGCTCGGCCCTCGGCCTCCAATTGCAAAAAGGCAAGGCGCAAAAAGGTAAAGCATGGAAACGCCATCTTCGCCCGCAGCCGCGCCTCGAGCTCGGCGAGTTTCTCCGAACCAGATTGCGCGCAACCTCCTGCATCGACCTGAGCGACGGCCTCTCGCTGGATTTGCGCCGCGTCTGCATCGCCTCCGGTGTGGCGGCGGAAATCATCGATCCGCCGCGATTCCAGGGCGCAAGCCTCGAACACGCACTGCACGGCGGCGAAGACTACGAACTTCTGTTCACGGTTCGCCCCGGCACGCGAGTTCCCGCCCGTCTGAACCGTTTGCCGCTGACCCGCATTGGTACGATCATCGAGGGTTCGCCCGGTGAAGTGCGATGGAACGGGCGCCCGCTCGATCCGCTGGCTTACGACCACTTCGCACCGAGATGACACTCAGCCCCGCACCGATCATCGATCTGATGGAGGCGTTCCGCAGGTCGAAGGCGATGTTTGCAGCCGTCAGTCTCGGTGTTTTCGACGCTCTCGCCGAAGGGCCCGCGACAGCATCCGGGTTATCTCTGCGGCTGAAGACAAACGCTGAAGCGCTGGAAAGGCTTCTCGACGCCTGCGTCGCGTTGCAGTTGCTTGAGCATCGCGAGGGCGCGTTCATGAATTCTCCGCTTGCCGATCGATATCTGGTTCGATCGAGCCCTGACGCACTGACCGGATATATTCGGTACTCTGACGATGCGCTTTATCCGATGTGGGCGCATCTGGATGATGCGGTGCGCGAGGCGACGCCGCGATGGAACCAGACCTTCGGCTGGTCCGGTTCACTCTTCGACAACTTCTTCCAGACCGAGGAGCGCAAACGCGAGTTCCTGATGGGAATGCACGGGCTCGGCAGGTGGACCTCGCCCGTAGTCGTGCGCGCGTTCGATCTATCGCGTTTCAAAATTCTCGCGGACCTCGGTGGCGCAACCGGACACCTCGCCATTGCCGCCTGCGAAGCCTGGCCTCAGTTGCGAGCGATTGTTTCCGATCTCGCGGAGGCGATTCCGATCGCAAACGAGCAGATCGTAAAGTCCCCCGCCCGCGACCGCATCAGCGTGATGGCGGCCGACTTCTTCAAAGACGATTTGCCGGCTGCCGACCTCTATGCGCTCGGCCGCATCCTGCACGACTGGCAGGAATCGCGAATCGAAATGCTTCTGAGCAAAATCTTCAAAGCCCTTCCACCGGGCGGAGCGCTGCTGATCGCGGAACGGCTTCTGGACGAGGACCGCTCGGGACCTCTCGGCGCGTATATGCAGTCATTGAATATGCTTGTCTGCACCGAAGGCAGAGAGCGAACGTTTTCCGAATACGAACGGCTGCTGAAGCGCGCGGGTTTTATTAACGTACGCGGCGAACGGACCGGGCGTTATCTCGACGCCGTCTTTGCTGAAAAGACGGCTGAAAAGAACTGAAATGGTCAAAATCGAAAAAACGGAATGGCGCGGCTGGCCCAACTGTTATCGCATGGCGAATGGATCGATGGAGCTGATCATAACCAGCGATATCGGCCCGCGAATTATGCGCTGCGGCTTCGAAGGCGGCGCGAATCTTTTCAAAGTCTACGAAGATCAGGCGGGAAAATCCGGAGAGCCCGACTGGCAATTGCGCGGAGGCCATCGCGTGTGGATCGCGCCGGAGCACCGCGTCCTCACCTATGCGCCGGATAACAGCCCGGTCGCGGTCGAGGTTCAGGAAGGCGCGCTCATCGCCACCGCCGATCCCGAGCCCACGACCGGTATCCGGAAACAGCTCATGGTCCGGATGAACGCCACCGAAGCGAAAGCGGAAGTGACGCATCGCTATCGCAACACGCTGCCGTTTGCAATCGAATTCGCCGCCTGGGCTCCCACGATGATGGCCCAAAACGGAACTGCGGTAACAGGGTTCCCTCCGCGCGGCACGCATCCCGAAAATCTCGAGCCTTCGAATCCACTGATCATGTGGCCTTTCACGGATCTGGGCGATCCGCGCTGGATATTTCTGCGTAAATACCTGGTGCTGCGGCAGGACCCTGCCAATCGCAATCCCACCAAACTGGGCCATTTCAACCCGAAAACGTGGGCCGCTTATCTCCTCGGATCGGATCTTTTCGTCAAGAAATACCAGGCAGCCCCGGGGCTCAGCTACCCCGATATGGGCTGTTCTTACCAGACTTTTACCCGCGACGACATGCTCGAAATGGAAACGCTGGGGCCGATAACCCGCGTCGCGCCGGGCGAATGGCTGGAGCATAAAGAGCAGTGGTTTCTCTATGGGAATATTTCCGCCCATAAATGGGATGAAAACGAACTGGACCGTATATTACTTCCCCTTCCCGGATTGTTCGTAGGATAATCGTGGCTTAAGCGGAGGCGGCTGAAAAAGCTGATGAGAGTTACAGTAATCGGGACCGGGTATGTGGGCACAGTGACGGGCGCGTGCCTTGCGTATCTGGGCCATCGCGTCACCTGCGTCGACACAGACCGTACCAAAATTGAGAAGCTCCGGATTGGCGAGATGCCCATCTACGAGCCGGGTCTCAAGGAACTCATAGAGGTTGCGCGCGAACGCGGCGGTATCGATTTTGAAACGGACGTAAGACCTGCAGTCGCGCAAAGCGACGTTATCTTTATCGCGGTAGGAACGCCACCACTCCCTTCGGGCGAATCGAATCTCGCTTATCTTGAAGCCGCGGCCCGCAGCATTGGGGGGGCGATGGACGGCTCAAAGTTCCGCGTCGTGGTGAACAAGTCAACCGTCCCGGTTGGATGCGGAAATCTGGTGGAGACGCTGGTGCGCGAAGGCGTACTCGAATCAAGCCCGGCCATCGCTCAGGATGTTCACTTCGGGGTCGCCAGCAATCCCGAATTTCTCCGCGAGGGCTCGGCGATTCACGACTCCCTGTACCCCGACCGGATTGTGGTGGGCGCGGAAGACAGCCGCACGACAAACATGATGCGCGAACTCTACGAGCCGCTGATCGAGCAGACGTTCGTCGATCCATCTTTCGCTCCGCGGCCGCGCGACATGGATAAAGTCGCGATGGTGATGACGACCCTGACCAGCGCGGAGATGATCAAGTACTCCGCAAACGCATTCCTGGCTCTTAAAATCGGCTTTTCGAACGAAATCGCGAACATTTGCGAGCGAGTCGGCGCGGAAGTCACGGAAGTGATGACGGGCATCGGCCTCGATTCGCGGATCGGAACGGCATTCCTGCACGCGGGCCTCGGCTGGGGCGGCAGTTGCTTCGGCAAGGACGTCAGTTCGCTGCTGCACACCGCGAGCGAGTACGGCGTCAATGCGCGAATTCTCGAAGCCTCGCTGGCCGTGAACCGAATGCAGCGGAACGTCGTCATCCAGAAACTGCAGGAAAAGCTGTATATCCTGAAGGGCCGCACAATCGCCCTGCTTGGCCTTGCTTTCAAACCGAATACGGACGATCTTCGCGACGCCCCAAGCCTGCAGATTGCGGAGAAGCTCCTGCAAATGGGCGCGCGGCTAAGGGCCTACGATCCCATTGCGATGGACGCCTGCCGCGAGCAGCATCCCAATCTGCGCATCTGCTACTGCAACGATGCGCTCTCCGCCGCCGAACACGCCGATGCGCTCGTGCTGGTGACGGAATGGCCGGAATTCGCGGATCTGAATCTCGCCAATCTGGCTTCGCGGATGAATAATGCCGTCCTGATTGACGGGCGCAATCTATTCAGTCCGGAAAAAGCGCGAGCGGCCGGATTCGAATACGCGGGTGTCGGACGCGCGAACCACCGCAGCAATGGTCACGCGCATGCGGCGGCGCAAGACGCGAAATCGACCGTCGTTTAGAAGTCTGAATCGGAAACAGACAAGAAGGAGAGCTAGTAATCGCTCCCTCTTTCTATTTGGCTGGTTCTAACTGCCTGCCAACTTCTGATCAGCCCGGGGGAACTCACCGCGCCATCAGCATGTTCGAAACCTTCGACAACAGCACCAGATCGTGCTTCGGCATTCCCAGCGTCGCCGCCGCCGTTTCGGGCGCGATGCCCGAACGTAGCAATCGCAGGGCCTCGGAGCGCGTGGAGCGGTCCATCCGTCCTTCCGCCAGCGCGCGTTCCGGGCCGCGCAGCCCGGCCTCGAGCGATTCGATAGCGCTCTTAAACTCCGATTTCAATTCCGTCTTCAGCTCTTCAGCGCGTGTTTCGCACGCCTGGCGCACATGATAGGCAGCCGTTTCCGCCGCTTCCTGCTTCTCGTTGCACCGCTTCTTCTCCTGGTAGACCGCGATCAGACAAACGGCCGCAATCGCAATCGCGCCGCCGGCAAGAAGAAAATTTAAATCCATCGTCATGGACGACCTCCAATTCTGTTCTGTGCTTCCCTCATTCCGGACCTGAGCCGGTCTTCCCTGCTCGCAAGGTGCGTAATGCGGACGCCATAATTCCCATCCACCACCACTACTTCGCCGCGCGCAATCACGCAGTCGTTCACAATCACATCCACCGGCTCGGAAACCATCCGGTCCAGTTCCACGATCGACCCCGTATTCAGCTTCAGGACCTCGCGAATCTGCAACGTCTTTCTTCCGAACGAAACGCTGACGGGCAGCGCCACATCCAGCAGGAGATCGAAAGTTTTCGATACCGTCGTGTTGCTCGGCGTGGGCTGTGCGTCGGGCGTGCCGGTCGGCTCATAAAGCGCCGCCACATCAGGCGACCACGCCACGCGCAGTCGGAAGACTTCGCCATCCTGATTGCCGATTCCAAACGTGGTCCATTCGATGGATTCGGGCGGCGCGGCCTGCTCTTTGCCACTCTCCGCCGTCACCTCGCGGCCGATATCGGCGGTGATTCCCGAGGCGACGCCCGCGATCGCCTGGCCACAGATCTCAATCCAGGTCGAGCGGCATTCGTCCTCGCCGACCTCCTCGATGCCCGCGGCCTCGAGCGTGACCCGCCCCGCCATGTTCCAAAGCTCGCGCGGCGCCACGAACCACAGTTCGGCGGTTGGGGACGCGGAAAGCGCCTGACGCCACACAATCGAATTCGCGAACGAATCGGGTGCGTCCTTCCGATCCGGAGTAATCGAAAACTGGCGGCCGGTCATGCTCTCGAGAGCTTTGCCGAGCCCCTGTTCAATATGCTGCGCCAGGCGCGAAGCCGGATCCATCATCATGCCGCCACCCCCGGCCATCTGCGCGCGATCGCCGTGCGCAATCGCAGAATCGCCTGCGATTTGATTTGCGAAACACGCGAAAGGTGAATTCCCATAACTTCCGCAATTTCACGCAACGTCAGCTCTTCGAAGAAGTACAGGCTGAGTACTGTGCGCTCCGGCCCGGGAATACGATCGATGGCGGACGCGATCAGCTTTTCCAGCTCAGTCCGCTCGAGCGTAACCTCCGGCGATTCCTCATTCGAGACTGCGTACTGCAGGAGCGTAGGCGAATCCTGCTCGTTGCGCGCATATTGCAGTTCGCCGATGTCGAGCGCCGCCACCTGATTGAGCTTGTCGCGATACTCCTCAACCGGAATTCCGAGTTGGGCGGCGATGTCCGATTCCTCGGGAGCGCGCCCCAGCGCTTGCTCCGCCCGCGTTACCGCCGCTTCGAGTTCGCGCGCGAGCTTCCGCTTCATGCGCGGGGCCCAATCGCCCTCCCGAAGGCTGTCGAGAATCGCGCCGCGAATGCGGAACTCGGCATAAGTGCGCAGTTTTACCCCCTGCGCCGCGTCGAAGTTGTCGATCGCCTGAATCAGGCCGATCACGCCTGCGGACAGCAGGTCATCGAACGCGACGGACGAGGGAACGCGTTCGTGAATTTTTCGCGCGATCAGGCGCACCTGTGGCAAGTGCTCCATGATCAGACGCTCGCGTTCAGCCTCCGTCATTTCATCGACCGGAATGTAATAGGCGAGCGCAGCCACGCTTCACACTCAGGCTGCCACTGCCGCGAAACGGGAAACGGGTCGCACACCCTCGCGAGCCGCCGCCAGAAGCTTCCTGCTGTCCGCTTCCTCGATATCCTCCGGAATGCGCTGGCCGTTCGCGACGAATGTCGCTGCAATTCCGCTGCGCACCAGAGTGTCCACCGCTGCGGCCGTGCTCATCGCTTCATCCAGACCGGTGAACAGAAGCCGGTCCGGCGAGATGGCCTTAAACCGCGAAATCACGTGGTTCATATCGGCCGAAGTGGAATCGGCCCGTAATACCAAATGCTTTTCGATATCGGACCGGCGGCTGAAGAAGTTCGTAAATTCGGTGTACTCTGCCCGATCGGCAGGGGAGAGCCCTGGCGTATCGATCAGGCACAGCCCTCGCCACGCCTCTCCGGAAAGCGCAAGCAGCAGGCTTTCGAGTGATTCGTATGCTTCCCACGGCGCGCCGAGGATGGCTGCGTAGCGGGCCATCTGCTCCTGCTGCCCCACGGCATGCGCGCCGGCGGTATAGATACGAACCGGCGTCTGCTTCGCGAGACCATAGCGCAGCGCGATCTTCACCAGCGATGTGGTTTTACCGCGCCCGGCAGGTCCCACGAACGCGAGCGTACGGGATTCGCCCGGCTTCATTTCCCGAAACGGCGCAATCGGGATCTGCGGCGCAGCCACGGGCGCGATTGGCGTAACGGACGGAGCCGGAGCCGTGAACGGAAGCTCGGCCGGCGCGGCGCCGCGCTGGATTGCCATTCGCAACGCGGTCAACTGCTCGCGAATGTCTTCGAGCTCGGTTTTGGATTTCCCGGTGGGCTCGGCCGGCGTACGGTCAAACGCGAACGTCACTTCGAGCTTTCCGAACTGGCGCGCGTGCTCAGGCGTGGGACGTGAGGTCACCAGCATCGCCTCCGGGCCGAGTTCCTGACGGGCGACTTCCAGAGCCGCCGGAACGCTGTTTGCGAAATAAGTTTTGGTCTGCATATTACTGAATCACTCCCAATGAAATGACTTTGATTCCCGCGGGAATCTCGTTGTGCGAGAGGAAAAAGAGGTTCGGCATTGTAGATTCCACAGCCTGCCGCAGAAAATAACGGCCAACCGAACTGCTGATCACCGCTACCGGCGACTCGAGCCTCGTGCCCACGCCCCGGCTGAACCGATCGAGGAGATCCCGCAGCGAATTCGGCGCAATCGCGAACGTGCTGTTCGATTCTCCGTGTTCGACTCCGCTTTCGACAAACCGCTCTACCTGCGGATCGAGAAAGAACGCCGGCAATTCGCCGTTTACGTTCAGATAAGGCTTTACAACTACGCGGCGAATGGACTGCCGCACAAAATCGGTAAGCAGAATCGGATTCCGTGAGGCCGGCGCGGCTTCGCCCAGAGCTTCCAGAATGGAGACCGCATCCCGAATGGAGACGCGCTCGCGAAGCAGGTTTTGAAACACGCGCTGCACTGTGGCGAGCGGCAGCAGCTTCGGAACCAGGTCTTCCACTACCTTCGCGTTGTCCACGGCGACGCGATCCAGAACCTTCTTCGCTTCCTGGCGCGAGAACAGCTCGTGCGAATAACGTTTGATCAGCTCCGCCAGATGCGTACTCATGATGCTGAGCGGGTCGATCACGGTGTAGCCCATCGAACGCGTCTTTTCCGCCTGGCCCGACGGGATCCACCAGGCAGGCACTCCGAAGGCGGGGTCTTTGGTAGCGCGCCCTTCAGGCGGCGGGTCGGCCGGGCCCACCGCGATCGCCAGCTCGCAGCCATTCGGCAGCTCGAAGCGCGAAATCTCGACACCTTTGAGATTGATAATGTACTCGCGCGCGCGCAGCGACAGGTTATCGGTCACGCGCACGGAGGGAATAATGAATCCCAGCTCGCTCGCGAGCTGTTTGCGAATGCCGGCGATCCGTTTCAGCAGCGGAGAGTTGGCGCCATCGGCGATGAATGAAATCAGGCTCACGCCCACTTCGATCGAAAGCGGCTCTACGCGCAGCAGATCTTCGAGGGTTTCCTTTTGCGCTTTGGGCGCGGCGGCCGCAGCCTGCGCCGGCTTCTGCAGGGACTTCTTTCGCATGCGCCAGCCGATGGTACCCAGCCCGGAGCCCAGCAGAAGGAAAGGAATTTTGGGCAGACCCGGGAACATCGCGAGCGCAATCAGGACGCCGCTCGCCAGCAGCATCGGCTGCGAGGATCCGAAGATCTGCTTCTGAATTTCGACGCCGATGCGATTCTCGGAGCTTGCGCGCGTGATGATCATACCGCCCGAAATCGAAATCATCAGGGCGGGAATAACGGTTACCAGACCATCGCCGATCGTCAGCACCGTGTACGTCTGAATCGCCTTGCCGATATCCAGCCCGTGCTGCAGGATGCCGATCAGCAGGCCGGCGACGATATTGATTCCGGTAATGAGCACGCCCGCCACGGCGTCGCGCTGCGTGAAGCGGCTCGCGCCGTCCATGGCGCCGAAGAATTCGGCTTCGCTCGAAAGCTGTTTGCGGCGGCGGCGGGCTTCAGCCTCGTCGATGAGTCCGGCGTTCAGATCGGAATCGATCGACATCTGTTTGCCGGGAAGCGCGTCCAGCGTGAATCGCGCCGTTACTTCCGAAATGCGAACCGCGCCATGGTTGATGACGACGTACTGAATCGCAATCAGCACCAGAAAGATCACGGCGCCGATGATGTAGTTACCACCGACCACGAAGTTTCCGAAGGCCTGGATCACGTCTCCGGCCGCCGAGGTGCCGGTCTGGCCGTTGAGCAGGATCAGCCGCGAGGAAGAGACGTTCAGCGCCAGACGGAAGAGGGTCAACATCAGCAGAGTCGTCGGAAAGACATTGAACTCTACCGGCTTGGTGATGTACATGGCCACCATCAGGACCATGACGGACATCATGATGTCGCATACCAGCAGCAGATCGAGCAGGAAGCTCGGAATTGGCGCTATCAGGGCGATGATGATGGCGAGGATCGCCGCCGGTACAGCGAATTCGCTGAGCAGCTCGATCGGTATCTTCGCGCGGAGCGGCCGCGCCTGTGCTGCCGCCGGTGTCATCGTTTCGCGTTCCCCATCAATCGGAAGATGTAAGCGAGAATTTCTGCTACTGCCCGGTAGAGATGGGCCGGAATTTCCTGCCCGACGTCCACCGATTTGTACAGTGCCTGGGCCAGGGGGGGATTCTCAATAATCGGGATCTGATTTTCGATCGCCTTTTTCCGGATTCTGGCCGCCAGGTAGTTCTTGCCTTTCGCCACCACGCGGGGCGCCGCCATCGTGCCCTGCTCGTACTTCAGGGCGACTGCATAGTGGGTCGGGTTGACAATAATCGCCGTCGCCTTTGACACCTCCCGCATCATGTTGCGGCGCGCCAGATCGCGCTGCATGCGGCGGATCTTCCCCTTC
>Ga0157372_10008959_pt1 | contig 10634 bp, 9 predicted proteins | sample C55metaG_FD_115307 | JGI IMG/M metagenome (GOLD analysis project Ga0157372, IMG submission 115307) | Corn rhizosphere microbial communities from Kellogg Biological Station, Michigan, USA - C5-5 metaG | ecosystem: Host-associated > Plants > Roots > Rhizosphere > Soil | place: USA: Michigan...
CGCGCGATATGGCGTTCCCGCGATTGAACCTTGCTTCCTGGTACATCTTCATGGCCGGCGGGCTATTCACGCTCGCCGCCTTGATCTTCGGCGGCGTCGATACCGGCTGGACCTTCTACACGCCGCTTTCATCGACTTATGCCAACGGCAATGTCGTGCTGGCGCTCACCGCCGTGTTCATCGCCGGCTGGTCGTCGATCCTCACCGGCATCAATTTCATCGTCACCATCCACAAGCTGCGCGCGCCGGGAATGACCTGGGGCCGCCTGCCGCTGTTCGTCTGGACACATTACGCGACCGCGCTGATCCTCGTGCTGGCGACGCCGGTGCTGACCATGACTTTGCTGCTGGTCGCGGCCGAGCGCCTGTTCGGGCTGGGCATCTTCAACCCCGCCTTGGGCGGCGATCCCTTGCTGTTCCAGCATCTCTTCTGGTTCTACAGCCATCCCGCCGTCTACATCATGGTGTTGCCCGCGATGGGCGTCGTCTCCGAACTGGTGCCGGCTGCGGCGCACAAGAAGCTCTTCGGCTATTGGTTCGTCGCTTATTCGTCGCTCGCGATCGCTTTGGTCGGCTTCCTTGTGTGGGGGCACCACATGTTCGTGTCGGGGCAGAGCATGTATGCGAGCACGGTCTTTTCCTTCCTCTCGCTGGTCGTCGCCGTGCCTTCCGCGATCAAGGTCTATAATTGGACGGCGACGCTCTACAAAGGCTCGATCGCGCTCAACGCCGCCTTCCTGTTCGCGATGGGCTTTATCGGACTGTTCGTGATGGGCGGACTCACCGGGTTGATGCTCGCGCTGCTGGCGATCGACGTCCATGTCCACGACACCTATTTCGTCGTCGCCCACTTCCACTACATCATGGTCGGCGGTGCGGTGACGGCTTATCTGGGTGCAATGCACTTCTGGTGGCCCAAGATGTTCGGGCGAATGTATAATGAAGTGTGGGGACGCAGCTCGGCGGTGCTGGTCTTCATCGGGTTCAACGTGACCTTCTTCCCCCAGTTCCTGCTCGGCTACATGGGGATGCCGCGCCGCTATCACGAATATCCGCCGGAATTTCAGACGCTCCATGTCCTCTCGACGGGCGGTGCCGGACTGCTCGGGCTCGGCTATGTGCTGCCGCTTATCTACCTGCTTTACTCACTCCGGCACGGTGAGCCCGCGAGCGCCAATCCGTGGAAGGCGACGGGTCTCGAATGGACCGTCCCTTCCCCGCCGCCGACGCATAATTTTGAGGACACGCCCATCGTCGTGCGCGAGCCCTACGATTATCCGCTGAGCCATGATTCGAGCATCGCATGATCATCGCGCGCCACGAACCCTTCCCGGATATCGCCCGCCAGCGCGAGGCGGACCGGTTGGGCATGGTCGTATTCCTCGCCAGCGAGGCGATGCTGTTCGGGGCGCTCGTTATGGGGCTGCTCGCACTGCGGACTTTCCAGCCCGCGCCGTTCGCTGCGACCAGCGAGCGCCTCAACCTTCTTGCGGGATCGGTCAATACCGCCGTGCTGCTGACTTCCAGCCTGCTGGTCGCGATCGGGGCTGAGGCACGCGCGCTCGACCGCAACCGGCTGGCGGCCTGGATGCTGGGGATCGGGGCACTCCTCGGTATCGCGTTCCTCGTCATCAAGGGCAGCGAATATTATCAGGAATATGGCGAGGGGCTGATGCCGGGCGCTGGCCCACGCCAGGATTTCGGATCGGCAGGCGCGCGCATGTTCATGGACGGCTATTTCGTGGCAACGGCGCTGCACGCCTTCCACGTCCTGGTCGGCGTGGGGATGCTCGCCGGCTGCGCGTGGCGGCTGCGACGGAGCGATCCTCCGAGCAAGGTTGGCATCGAGAATGTCGGGCTCTATTGGCACCTCGTCGATGTCGTCTGGGTGTTCCTCTTCCCGATCCTCTATCTGAGCCGCTGAGATGGGACTGCGTCGGCTCCTCCTCACCTGGGTCGCGCTGCTGGTCCTCCTGTCGATGACCATCGCGGCGAGCTTCCTGCCGATCGGGAACTGGCGGCAGCTTGCCAACATGGTGATCGCCGTGGCCAAAGCGGGCCTGATCGCGTGGATCTTCATGAAGATGCGCGAAGAGACCGCGCTTGTCCGGCTGGCGGGCGTGATCGCTGCGGTCCTGCTTCTTGTGCTCGGAAGCCTGCTGGCATCCGACTACCTCTTTCGGATCGACTCGCCCTTGATCAGGATCGATGGCTCGAATGTGCGCGGACCTCTTATGCCCGACACGGCAGCGTCCGGCGAACGCAGCCGTTAATCGCTCTTCTCAATCGTCGCCCGAAACAGCCAGCGATCGTTGCGGCTGAAATAGAGGAAAATCTCGCCATCGCCCTGCAATACGGACGCTGAGAAGGAGATTTCGCGCCCTCTGTCGCCAGCTTCCGATGGAGCGATCAGCGGCGTTTCGCACCGCTCAATGACGGACGCGCAATCGCGCGCGAAAACGATCCATCCAATACCCCAGCGCGCATTGCTGTCGGAGCCATTATAGAACATTACTGGTGCGTTGGGGTCGGTCATCAGCAACGGCCCAGTCGAGAGATGCCAATTATCCCAATGATCCGGCCGCACCGCGAAGGGATCCGGCTGCTCATTCCATGGTCCAAAGGGACCTGATCCAAAGGCCAGCCCGACGCGCGAACGCCAGTCGCGCGCATATTCGTAAAAGAGCCGCCATTGACCGTCTTTCGTCACCTCGACGCTGGCTTCCTTGGTATTGCGCTCGGTCTTCGAGGAAGCCAGTGCGACGCCCTTTTTCTCGAGCGCGTGGATATTCGGTCCGCTCGCACAGAGCATCTGGCCGGCTCCCTGCGCGTCGAGGCCCGTATAATACACGACGCAGGAATCGTTCGCGGGCACGAACGTCGGATCCTCGCAGCCGAGAATGTCGAGATCGCCCGGGCCGGGCGTGAGGAGTGGCATCGAATCCATCGCGAAGTGAAGACCATCGGGATCGCCCACCCCATACCAGATGCTGCCAGTGATTGCGCCGCCCTCGCTCGCGCACGGAACCGCGCGGACCAGCAGTCCCAGCTCGCCGCCTTGGGTGCGCCAAACGAACGGACTCATCAGGTCGCTTCCGAGCAATTGCTCCGGGCCGGCAAGGTCGACCTGCTCGATTGTCTTGACCGCGAACCGCATTCAGGCCCCCTGGCCAAGCTCGAGCGAAAGGCCGCCATCAATGGTGATCGTCGAGCCGGTGATATAAGCGCCGGCGGGCGAGGCGAGGAACACAGCCACACCGGCGACCTCATCGGCGCGCCCCGCCCGGCCTATCGGAATATTCCGTTCAAGCGAACGCCGATAGTCATCATCCTTCATCGCTTTCTCATTCATCGGCGTCAGGATCATGCCGGGTGCGATGGCATTGACGGTGATGCCGAGCTTTGCCACCTCCAGCGCAAGCGTTCGCGTCAGGTTGCGCTGGCCGCCCTTGGCGGCGTCATAATCCGCACCGCCCGCCCGCATGACGGATGAATGGATCGACGTGATATTGATGATCGCGCCGGGCCGTCCTGATATCTCGAGGTTCCGCACGAAACGACGCGAGGTTAAAAAGCTGCCGGTGAGATCGGTGCGGATTAGCAGCTCCCATTGCGCCGTCTTCATATCGGCGACCCTGGTTCCTGACATGTTGAGCCCTGCCGAATTGACCAGAATATCGGGAATTCCGACTCCATTCGAAACCTGGTCGAACGCCGCCTCGACGTCCTTTTCCAAGCCAACATCGGCGCGCACCGCGACAGACCTCCGTCCAAGGGCCGCCACGACCTTCGCGCTTGCCTCGCCCTGTTGCGCGTCGGTGTGATAGAGAATGGCCACATCCGCGCCTGCCGCAGCCAAAGCAGCGGCGCAGGCCGCGCCTATCCCGGACTCCCCGCCGGTCACTAACGCTATTCTATCTAGAAGGGGCTCGTCTGGCACGCATAGGCTCCGTCATCTCACCGCTCTAGCGTCCTGCGAGACATGCGTTCTTGAGAAAGACTCAGGGAACCACAGGCAGGCACAAGCGCTTTGTATCGTAACGCGATAGATCGGCAAATGTGCCACAGTGAGGCAGAAGACCTTATGCCCGAAAATGCGATGCTGATCGGGCTCATCACCGGGCTCTTGGGCGACGTCGGGAGCGAAATCGCTGAGGCGTTGGGCGGCACCAAGACCTTCATCCGGCCCTTCAGGGCGATGGAAGGAAGCGATCACTATGCGCTCGACGTTACGCGCGCGCCCAATCTGCTCGGCTGGTCGCCCACATATCGGTGGATCGATCCGCTCGCATTCGCCGCCGGGCAATGAGCCAGCCCAACCGCCATACGAGCGTCGCGCAACTCGGCGCTACGCCACGGCGGCGTTTCTACACGGGCAGCGACCTCGACCGCGCGATCGCCATCGCCGACCTGCGTGCCCGGACGCACCGGCTGATGCCGCGCTTTGTGCTCGAATATCTCGAAGCGGGCGCCGAGGACGAGGCGACCTTGTACCGTGAGCGCGAGGCGTTCGCCGAGTGGCGCTTCCTGCCGCATACGCTGGTCGATGAAAGCCATCGCAGCCTGAAACGCAAGATCATCGGCGTCGAGGCGGAAATGCCGCTGATCGTCGCCCCAACCGGATTGAACGGCCTCTTCCAGCACAAGGCGGATGTCGCGCTAGCGACCGGCGCGGCAAGGGGCGGTGTTCCCTTCGTTCAGAGCACCATGTCCACCGATCCGATGGAAGAGGTAGCGAAAGTCACGGGACTGCGCCATTGGTGGCAGCTCTATGTTTTCGGCGGCGACGAGATATGGCAGGAATTGCTCCGCCGTGCCGAGGCGTGCGGGTGCGAGGCGCTGGTCCTCACCACCAACTCGCAAATCTTCGGTAACCGTGAATGGGATAGCCGTACGCGATCCAGTCGTTCCCGCCCATCCTGGTCGACGATCTGGGACGCAGCACTCCACCCGCGCTGGCTCTTAAACACACTCGCGATCCACGGCATGCCGCGCTTCGCCAATGTCATCGATTTCGTACCCAAGGCTCATCGCGGCTTCTTCGAGAGCGCCTTCTGGATTCGTGACCAGATGCCGCGCTCGCTCTCTTGGGATACCGTCGCAATGATCCGCGACCGCTGGAAGAAGCCGTTCTTCCTCAAAGGCGTCCTCAATCCCGACGACGTGCGCCGCGCGGTCGAGTCAGGCGTCGATGGCATCATGCTTGGCAGCCATGGCGGCCGCCAGATGGATTGGGCCGTGTCTGCGCTCGATGTCCTCGAGGAGGCCCGCGAAATTGTCGGCGATCGGGCGGCGCTCTATATGTCCGGCGGGATCCGTCGGGGCACGGATATACTAAAGGCGTTGGCGCTGGGTGCCGATGCGGTGATGACGGGTCGCGCGACGCTCTACGGGCTTTGCGCCGGCGGGGCGGACGGGGTCGCGCGCGCGATCGATATCCTGAAAAACGAGACGCTGAACGAGCTTGGCCAGCTTGGCATCGCTACACTCGATGCGCTGGACAAGAGCATCCTGCGGCAATTGCACGGTCTGCCGATGCCGGCGCATCAACCCGCCGGATAGGCGATCGTCGAGATGAGGGCGATCTCGGCGGCCCTGCTGTCGAGCCGGGTATGCTGGACGATGATCGGCACATCACTCTCGATCACGCTCGCATAGTCGATATCGAGCGGCACACGCTCCGGGCTCTCAAGGTCGTTGAAGCGCAGATGGAGCGTCCGCCTGGCACCCAGCGTAAGTTGGTAGGGACCGACCGGCTCGCGATCAGTGAAGAATAATGTAATCGCGACACAGGCGTCCGCGTCCCCGGTGTTGAGCAGGCACGCAGCCTCATGGCTGATGAGCGGACGATCCGCATTTACCATGCTTTGGCTGGGGATGAATCCTTCAGGAATCACCCAGCGCCTCGATCCGATCGCGTCCATTTCCTTCCTCCTTATATCATATGTCTCGATGCGCGCTCATGATGGGAACGCTCCAGCCGCCATATCGTTTATATCGCGATACGATATTTCCAAGAGGTATAGCAATGGCCCCGACCGTCAGCGACTTTTTCTGGGAGCGGCTGCATCAATGGGGTGTGCGTCGCATCTTCGGTTATCCGGGGGACGGCATTAACGGCCTGCTGGGTGCTCTCCAGCGACGGGACGATTTCGAGTTCGTGCAAGTGCGGCATGAGGAAATGGCCGCCTTCATGGCTTCGGCCCACGCCAAATTCACCGGCGAGTTAGGCGTCTGCCTCGCCACCTCTGGCCCCGGCGCCTCGCATCTGCTGACGGGCCTCTATGACGCGAGGCTTGATCATATGCCGGTGCTGGCGATCGCCGGGCAGCAAGCCCGGACCGCTTTGGGCGCGCATTACCAGCAGGAGCTGGACCTCCAATCGATGTTCAAGGATGTCGCCAGCGCCTTCGTCCAGACCGCGATGGTGCCGGCACAAATACGCCATCTCGTCGATCGCGCGGTGCGGATCGCGCTCGGGCACCGGCGGGTCACAGCACTCATCATCCCCAACGATCTCCAGGAAGTCGCGATGGAAGCGCCGCCGAGAAAACATGGCGCGGTATTTTCAGGCGTCGGCTGGTCGGCTCCTAATGTTGTGCCGACCGCACCCGATCTGCACCGTGCCGCCGATATCCTGAACGCGGGCGAGAAGGTCGCCATCCTGGTCGGCGCGGGCGCGAAACATGCGACCGATCAGGTGATCGCGATCGCCGACAGGCTGCAGGCAGGCGCTGCCAAGGCGTTGCTCGGCAAGCAGGTGCTTCCCGACGATTTGCCGTGGGTGACAGGCTCCATAGGGATGCTCGGCACGAAGCCCAGCTACGACCTGATGATGGAATGTGACACGCTTTTGATGCTCGGCTCGGGCTTTCCCTATGCGGAGTTCCTGCCGAAGGAAGGCAAGGCGCGCGGGGTCCAGGTCGATATCGATCCCGCGATGCTCTCGATTCGCTACCCGATGGAGATAAACCTGACCGGCGATGTCGGCCTGACGCTCGACGCACTGCTACCGCTGCTCGATCAGAAGAGCGATACGTCCTGGCGTGAGGATATTGCAGGCTGGCTTGAAAAGTGGTGGCGCACGCTGGACGAGCGCGCCCATGCCAAGGCAACCCCGGTCAATCCGCAGCGCGTCTTCACCGAGCTCTCGCCCCGGCTCCCCGAGCGTGTCATCCTCACCAGCGACTCCGGGAGCTGCGCCAACTGGTATGCGCGCGACCTCAAGATCCGGCGCGGGATGATGGCTTCCCTCTCCGGCGGCCTTGCGTCCATGGGCGCTGGTGTGCCGTACGCGATCGCAGCCAAATTCGCTTATCCCGAACGCCCGGTTATCGCCATGGTGGGCGACGGGGCAATGCAGATGAACAACATGGCTGAGCTCATCACAGTTGCTAAATATTGGCAGCAATGGGCGGATCCGCGTTTCATCGTGATGGTTCTGAACAATGAGGACCTCAATCAGGTGACGTGGGAACAGCGCGTCATGGAAGGCAATCCGCGCTTTCTCGCGAGCCAGCAGATCCCCAACGTGGCCTATCACAAGTTCGCCGAGCTGATCGGCTTGGAGGGTATCTTCGTTGATGATCCCGACCAGGTCGGCGCGGCGTGGGATCGGGCGCTGGCGGCTCAGCGGCCAGTCGTGCTGGAGGTAAAATCCGATCCGGAAGTCCCGCCGCTGCCGCCCCACATCACCTTGGAGCAGGCGCGCAGGTTCTCCTCGACGCTAGTCAAGGGAGACCCAGAAGAATCCTCGGTTATCAAAGGAACCTTACGGCAGGTGTTAAGTCATATTCTGCCGGGAGATTGATCGATGGGAGCGAAGCAAACAGGTTTTTTGGTTCTTGTTCTTGAATGTTGGGCGTATCGCACGAGACAAAAGCACGGAATGTGCCGAATAGTTGCTACGACTACCTGTCTTAGCGAAACCATCCGAGACACCATTATTACGGATAGCATCATTGGCGGTCGTCTCGCGGGAACATGAATCAACCTTTTCGGTTCTTCGATAATTCAAGAGGCGATTTTGCGCCTCAGACGCCATTAGATTGGAACCCGGTATGGACCGACATCACAGCTGGCCCGCACGCTTGGTGGGGGTTGTACTCGGCCTGATCGGCTTAATATTAGGGACTGGTGGCGCATGGCTCGCTATCCTGGGCGGCTCTCTATATTATCTGATAGCCGGTGGCACGATGATCGTGGCAGCCGTGCTGCTCGTTCGCGGCCAGATACGCGGTGCATGGCTATATATCGCAGTTGTGCTGCTGACAATTCTGTGGGCTTTTTGGGAGGTCGGTCCGAACCCGTGGGCGCTAGTGCCGCGAGTGATTGCGCCTGTTGTTCTGTTGGTCGCTGTACTGCTAGTGATGCCCACGCTGACCATTGCCGCGAACCGCTGGCGGAACGGCCTGATTGCGGCCGCGGCCACTCTGTTGGCGACAACCGCCTTGTTCACATTTCTCGGCACCCGCAACAACGTTGCAGTCGCTGCATTGCCGGCCGCCATGTCGGCGGGAATGGCGGACCCCTCTGGCCAATCCACGGGGGCCGACTGGCCTGCCTATGGCGGGACATACGCTGCGAGGCGATATTCGCCGCTGACGCAGGTGAACCTGGATAACGTGGGCAAGCTGACGAAAGTTTGGGAAACCCACACCGGCGGACTACCGACGAATCCCAATTTTTCCAAGCTTTACGGTACTGAGAACACGCCGTTGAAAGTCGGAAATTTGCTCTATACGTGCACCGCTAAGAATGTGATTGTTGCGCTAGATCCGGCAACTGGCAAAGAGACGTGGCGCTTCGATCCCGGGGTGCCGGACGAATGGATTCCGTACACCACAGCATGCCGGGGGGTGGACTATTACGCTGTTCCCGGTGCGCCGGCACACAGTCCATGCGCGACGCGGATCATTGAGGGTACGCTCGATTCCCGCCTGATCGCTGTCGATGCGCTAAGCGGCAGGATCTGCACCGGCTTCGGTAAAAATGGGCAGACCGACACGAAGATCGGCATGGGCAAGGTCTTTCCCGGATACGCTTCGATCAATTCAGCACCGACGATCGTCAGGGGTATAGTGGTTGTCGGACATCAAATCCTTGACGGTCAAACGCGATTTGCGCCGTCTGGGGTCATTCAGGGTTTCGATGCCGTCACTGGCAGGCTCAGCTGGGCCTGGGATATGACGCACCCTGATTGGACCGGCTATCCCCCCACGGGGCAGACTTGGACCCGCGGGACACCGAATTCGTGGACGGGCAGCTCTGGAGATGAACAGCTCGGCCTGGTTTATGTGCCGATGGGCAACGCCGCGAATGACTATCTCAGCAGCCACCGCACGCCGGCAGAAAACATGTTTGCAAGCTCACTCGTCGCGATCGACGTGACCACAGGCAAGCCAAAATGGCGCTTCCAGGCTGTGAAGAAGGATGTTTGGGATTATGACTTTGGCAGCCAAGCGACGTTGATCGACTACAAGGGCACGCCGGCTATCGTTGTTCCGTCGAAACAGGGCGACATATATGTGCTCGATCGCATTACAGGCAGACCGCTGACGCCGATAGGACAGGTAAGTGCGCCGACTGGCGGAATCGAGCCTGCGCAGCGAGCTGCTACACAGATCGTCTCTCTCTGGCAGACGCTTCGCAAGGCACCGCTGACCGAACGCGATATGTGGGGCATGTCGCCCATCGACCAGATGGTGTGTCGTATTCAATTTCGTCGTGCTGACTATCGTGGCTTCTTTACGCCCCCGAATACCAACCGGCGGTCGGTCGAGTATCCTGGTTATAACGGTGGTAGTGATTGGGGAGGCGTCTCAGTCGATCCCGTCCGCGGGATCATAGTCGCGAACTATAACGACATGCCCAATTATGTAAAACTAGTACCCCGCGCAGAGGCCACAAAGCTGGGCGTATTCCCGCGCTTCATGACGCCTGGCAAGGCATCAACTACGTCGCATTCTATCGATCCCCAGTGGGACTCCCCATATGCGGTAAACGTCAACGCGGGCTGGCGCATGCCTTGGACGGGATTGCTGTGCAAACAGCCCCCGTATGGCGGCATCCGCGCGATCGAAATAGCCACTGGCAAGACCCTATGGGACCGACCATTTGGCACGGCGCGCAAAAATGGTCCCTTCGGTGTGCCTAGCTATCTTCCTTTTCACATCGGCACACCAAACAATGGTGGCTCGGTCGTGACGGCCAGCGGGCTCGTGTTCATCGCCGCTGCAACCGATGACCTAATCCGCGCCATCGACCTCAGTACTGGAAAGACGGTGTGGTCTGCGCCGCTCCCGGCCGGCGGGCAAGCGTCGCCCGTTATTTATCAACAGGCTGGTCGGGAATATCTCGTGATATTCGCCGGCGGCCATCACTTCATGGAAACGCCGAGTGGCGACAGTGTCATAGCCTATGCATTGCCAAAGACCTGAAATGCCCAACCTCGCCACGTCGAACCTTGGAAGAGCTTGAACTGGAGATGTTTCGATTGGCAGGGCGGCGGTGTGATGGCCCACACCGCCGGCTATCCGAAGGGCACCGCCAGACGTCCGACGACGAGACCATCGGGCACGAATGGTGCCCTTGATCGAGGCATTGCGCACCACCCTCGACGACGCCCAGCGACG
>Ga0157372_10008965_pt1 | contig 10632 bp, 9 predicted proteins | sample C55metaG_FD_115307 | JGI IMG/M metagenome (GOLD analysis project Ga0157372, IMG submission 115307) | Corn rhizosphere microbial communities from Kellogg Biological Station, Michigan, USA - C5-5 metaG | ecosystem: Host-associated > Plants > Roots > Rhizosphere > Soil | place: USA: Michigan...
CGCCGTCCACCTGGAGGATCCGGACGGTGTCCCCGACGGCGAAGCTCTCGCCGCTGTGCTGGCTGCGGGCACTCCACTCGTCGGCACCCATGCGGATCCGCCCGCTGGAGGAGTCGATCTCCCGGGGCCTCAGGTACCGGGATGCCGGCGCCGACGGGTTCTTCCTTCCCGGCGTGGTCGAGGGCTCGGACATCCGGCAAGTCGTCGCCGGCGTGCCGCTCCCGCTGAACGTGCTCGTCCGTGCGGGCCTCCCTCGGGTGTCGGTGCTCATGGAGCTGGGCGTCCGCCGCGTCAGCGCCGGGTCGGGCATCTCCAGCGCCGTGCACGGCCTCACCCGCCGCGCCGTGCGGCAGTTCCTCGACGGCGGCACCTACGACGCGATGCTCGACGGCGCCATGCCGTACGGAGAGCTGAACGCCCTCTTCGGCGAGCGCACGTGAGCGGTCCCGACTTCCTCCTCCGGCCGGTCGGCGTGGTGCGCTCGGAGCTCCGCGACCGCGACCGCGCGCCGATGCAGGGTCACGAGGGCGCGCCGGATGCGTGGATCGAGCTTCGACCGGAGGTGGCGAGCGCCGCCGCGTCGCTCGCGGCCGGGGACGAGCTCCTGCTGCTGACCTGGTTCCACGAGGCGGACCGGTCGGTCCTCGAGGTGCGTCCGCGGGGAGATCCCGCCCGTCCGCTCACCGGCGTCTTCTCCACCCGCTCGCCGGACCGCCCCAACCCGGTGGGCTTGCACCGGGTGCGGGTGCTCGCGGTCGAGGCGCGGCGGATCCGCGTGGGGCCGCTCGAGGCCATCGACGGCACGCCGGTCATCGATCTGAAGCCGGTCCTCCGGACGGACGACCGCTAGGCCTCGCCAGGGCCGGGGGCTTCCTGCTACGCCCCAGGCCCGTGAACGATCGGATCCTCCGCGCAGCGCGGCGGCAGCCCGTGGACGTGACCCCGGTGTGGATCATGCGCCAGGCGGGCCGGTACCTCCCGGAGTACCGGGCCATCCGGGAGAAGATCGAGTTCCTTCCGCTCTGCAAGACCCCGGACCTGGCCGCCGAGGTGACGGTGCAGCCGGTGCGCCGCCTCGGCGTGGACGCGGCGATCATCTTCTCCGACATCCTGATTCCCACCGAGGCGATGGGGATGGAGCTCGAGCTCGGCGACCGGGGCCCGCACTTTCCCTCACCGCTGCGGACGGCAGCGGACGTGGAGAAGCTCGCGGTTCCGGATCCGGTAGAGCGCACGGGGTTCGTGGCCGAGGCGATCCGGAGGACGCGGGCCGCACTGCACGACGCGGTGCCGGTCATCGGCTTCGCGGGCGCGCCCTTCACCCTCGCGGCGTACATGGTGGAAGGTGGCGGCTCGAAGAGCTTCATCCTCATCAAGCGGCTCCTGTTCGAGCAGCCGAAGGTCGCTCACACGCTCTTCGAGCGGCTGACGCGCACCTTGATCCCCTACCTCGAGATGCAGGTGGAGGCGGGCGCGCGCATCGTGCAGATCTTCGACAGCTGGGGCGGCGAGCTGAGCCCGCGCGACTTCGAGACCTTCACCCTCCCGTACCTGACGCGGATGGTGCAGGCGCTGCAGGCGAAGGGGGTTCCGGTCATCGTCTTCGGAACCGCCATGTCGACGCACCTGCCGCTGCTGCGCCGGACGGGCGCGGACGTCGTCGGGTGCGACTGGCGCATCGAGATCGACCAGGCCCGCGCCCTCGTCGGGCCGGACGTGGCGCTCCAGGGCAACCTCGATCCGCTGGCGCTCTTCCTTCCGCCGGAGGAGATCGACCAGCGGGTGGCGGACATCCTCCGCCGCGCGGGTCCGGTGGGGCACATCTTCAACCTCGGGCACGGCATTCTTCCGCCGACCTCACCGGACGCTGCGAAGCACCTGGTGGAGACGGTGCACCGCCTCGGCTGTCACGTCAGCGCGCCGCCGACGCCGTAGACCGGGGTGCGTTCGGCTTTCGTGGCGGAGGTGGTCATGGTTGAGCGGATCGGGCTGGTCGGGGCGGCAGGGGCAATGGGACAGGGCGTGGCCCGAGCGCTGGTCGCGCGGGGAAGGCCGTTCCGGGTCATCGGCCGCTCGGCGCGCGCGCTGGAGTCGAGCTTCGGCGCGACGCCCGGCGTGGAGCGCGCGACCTGGAACCCGGACGACGCGGCGTCGGTCCGCGCGGCCGTCCGCGGGCTGGACACCCTCGTGTACCTGGTGGGCGTGCCGTACGACCGGTTCGCCCAGCACCCGGTGGTGGTGGGCCAGACGCTCGCCGGAGCGATCGCCGAGGGCGTACAGCGGATGGTGCTGGTCGGGACCGTGTACCCGTACGGCGCTCCGCGGACGACTCCGGTGACGGAGGACCACCCGCGGGAGCCGCACACCTTCAAGGGGCGGATGCGGAAGGCGCAGGAGGACCTCCTCCTCGAGGCCGATGCCGCAGGGAAGATCCGCGGGACCGTCCTCCGGCTCCCGGACTTCTACGGGCCCGACATCGAGAAGAGCTTCCTCCACGACGCGTTCGTGGCGGCCCTCCAGGGCAGGACCGCCAACCTCATTGGACCCATCGACACGCCGCACGAGTACGTGTTCGTCCCCGACGTGGGTCCGGTGCTGCTCGACCTCACCGACCGGCCCGAGGCCTACGGCCGGTGGTGGCACCTGGGTGGGGCGGGGACCATCAGCCAGCGGGAATTCGTGACGAAGGTGTTCGCCGCGGCCGGGAGAGCGCCGAAGTTCCGCGTGGCCGGCCGGAATCTGCTCCGCGTGATGGGGTTGTTCAATCCGCTGATGCGCGAGCTGGTCGAGATGCACTACCTCCAGACCACGCCGGTGGTGCTCGACGACTCGGCGCTCCAGAAGCTGCTCAGCCCGGTGAAGAAGACGTCGTACGAGGACGGGATCCGGAAGACGCTCGAGCAGATGCGCGCGACGAGCGCGTCCCGAGCGGCCTGAACGATCGGCGCATGGCAGGATGCGGTCGTGCTCCCCCGCGGCGGGCCGTCGGTTTGACGCGCGAGTCGGTCTCTGGTGGAACGCCGCGCCATGGGGCTGCAGCTCATCGGTCAACGAGGCACGTCGCGCGCGGTCGTGGTGAAGGGGCTCCGGACTCCCTTCGTCAAGGCAGGCGGAGTCTTCGGCTCCCTCACCTCGCTCGACCTCGGCGCGGCGGTGGTGCGCGAGCTGGTCGAGCGCGCGGACGTCGACCCGGCCGAGATCGATCAGATCGTCTTCGGCCAGGCCATCCCCACGCTCCTCGCACCGAGCATCGCCCGTGAGGTCGGCCTCGCCTCCGCCCTCCCGAGGGCCACGGAGGCCCACACCGTCTCCCGGGCCTGCGCCACCTCCATCCAGGCGTTCACCGACGTCGCCTCCGCCATGGCCCTCGGCGTCAGCCAGGTCGCCGTCGCCGGCGGCACCGAGTCGATGAGCGACGTGCCCATCTTCACCAGCCGGCCGCTCTCCCGGGCCCTGGTGAAGGCCAGCCGCGCGCGCACGCTCCCCGAGCGGCTCCGCGCCTTCGCCGGCCTGAGGCCGAAGGACCTCGTCCCCGTCCCGCCGGCCATCGCCGAGTACTCCACCGGCCTCACCATGGGCCAGAGCGCCGAGAAGATGGCCAAGGAGAACCACGTCTCACGCACCTGGCAGGACGAGATCGCGCTCGCCTCGCACCAGCGCGCTGCCGCGGCCTGGAGCGCGGGCGTCTTCGCCGCGCAGGTGATGCACGTCCCCGTCCCGCCGGCGTACGCGACCACCGGGACGACCGACGACATCGTTCGCCCGGACGCCTCGCTCGAGGCGCTGTCGAAGCTGAAGCCGGTGTTCGACAAGGCCCACGGCTCGGTCACCGCCGGCAACAGCTCGCCCCTGACCGACGGCGCGGCCGCGTTGCTGGTGATGCGCGAGGACCGCGCGCGGGCCCTCGGCCTGCAGCCGCTCGGAGCGCTGCGCGCCTTCGCCTACGCCGCCACCTATCCGGCCGACCAGCTCCTCCAGGGTCCTGCCTATGCCGCGCCGATCGCGCTCGACCGCGCGGGAATGAGCCTGAAGGACATCGACCTGGTGGAGATGCACGAGGCCTTCGCCGCGCAGGTGGCCAGCAACCTCCAGGCCTTCGCCAGCCCTGACTTCGCCGCCAGGATCGGCCGCTCCGCTCCGCTCGGGGAGGTGGACCCGGACCGGCTCAACGTCCACGGCGGCTCCATCGCCCTCGGCCACCCCTTCGGCGCCACCGGAGCGCGGATCGTGATGCAGGCCCTCGATGCGCTGGCCCGGCGGAACAAGCGGACCGCCCTCTGCACCGTCTGCGCCGCCGGCGGCCTCGGCGCCGCCCTCGTCCTGGAGCGTGTCTGATGGCCAGCTTCCGCACGGACGTCCGCGGGGACGTGGCGGTCGTCACCTTCGACCTTCCCGGCGAGTCGGTGAACACACTGTCCCCGGCGGTCGGGTCGGAGTTCGTCGAGGAGCTGGAGCGGCTCGGCAAGGACGAATCGGTCAGGGGAATCGTCTTCACCTCCGCCAAGCAGGACTTCGTGGTCGGCGCCGACGTGGGCTGGCTCGGCTCGCTCCGCACCGCCTCCGACGGGGAGCGCGCCTCCCGCGAGGGCCAGCACGGGTTCGATCGCCTTGCGTTCTTCCGCAAGCCGGTCGTCGCCGCCATCCACGGCGCCTGCCTCGGCGGCGGCCTGGAGTGGGCGCTCGCCTGCCGCGGGCGCGTGGCCTCCGACGCGTCCCGTACCCAGCTCGGGCTCCCCGAGGTCCAGCTCGGCCTCCTTCCGGGCGCGGGCGGCACCCAGCGCCTGCCGAAGCTCATCGGGCTCCAGGCCGCTCTGGACCTCATCCTCACCGGGAAGCCGGTCCGCGCCGCGAAGGCCCGGAAGCTGGGCCTGGTGGACGACGTCGTTCCGCCCTCCATCCTCGTCGACGTGGCGGTCGAGCGCGCGCGAGCGCTGGCCGCCGGCGACGGAGGCTCGAGCCCGCACCGGAGCCCACGCGAGACCGTCACCCGGGCCGCGCTCGAGGGAAACCCGCTCGGCCGCCGGGTCATCTTCGCCGGCGCCCGGAAGCGGGTCCTGAAGCAGACCGGCGGCCACTACCCCGCGCCGCTCCGCGCGCTGGACGTGGTGCGCGAGGGGCAGGAGAAGGGCATCGAGGCCGGGCTGCGCGCCGAGGCCCGAGCCTTCGGCGAGCTGCTGGTCACCGACGTCAGCGCGCGGCTCCGCGAGCTGTTCTTCGCCACCACCGCCCTGAAGAAGGACACCGGGGTCGACGGCGCCGCGAAGGCCCGGCCGGTGCACAAGCTCGCCCTGCTCGGCGGAGGGCTCATGGGCGGGGGCATCGCCTTCGTGACCGCCGAGCGCGCCGGGCTCACCGTACGGATCAAGGAGCGCGACGACGACTCGGTGGGCCGCGCGCTCTCCCACGTGCGCAGGCTCCTCGACCAGCAGGTCCGCAGGCGGCGCCTCGACCGGCGCGGCCTGGAGAGGGTCCTCGCCCGCATCAGCGCGACCACCGACCTCTCCGGCTTCCACCGCGCCGACGTGATCGTCGAGGCGGTGCCGGAGGAGCTCGAGCTGAAGCGGCAGCTCCTCGCCGAGGTCGAGGCCGCCACCACGGAGACGTGCATCTTCGCCTCGAACACCAGCTCGCTCCCCATCGCCCGCATCGCCGAGGGAGCGGGTCGCCCGGGCAACGTCATCGGGATGCACTACTTCAGCCCGGTCGAGAAGCTGCCGCTCCTCGAGGTCATCCCTCACCGGGGGACGGACCCCTCGGTCATCGCCACCTGTGTCGAGCTCGGGAAGAAGCAGGGCAAGACGGTCATCGTCGTCGGCGACGGGCCGGGCTTCTACACCTCGCGGGTCCTGGCCCCGTACCTGAACGAGGCGGCGCACCTCCTGGTGGAAGGCGCGGAGATCGCTGCGGTCGACCAGGCGCTGCGGGCCTACGGGTTTCCCGTGGGCCCGTTCCAGCTGCTCGACGAGGTGGGCTTCGACATCGGCGAGAAGGTGAGCCACGTCCTGCACGAGGCGTTCGGCGAGCGGATGACCCCGCCCCAGACCATGGCCACGCTCATCAAGCAGGGCCGGCTGGGCAAGAAGGTGAAGAAGGGCTTCTACCGCTACGACGTGAAGGGGAAGCCGGTGGACACGAGCGTGTACGAGTCGGTCCCCGGCGGGGCGACCCGGGTCCCGTTCCCCGAGGAGGAGCTGCGGGAGCGGCCGGTGCTCCTCTTCTTGAACGAGGCGGTCCGCTGCCTCGAGGAAGGCATCGTCCGCAGCGCCCGCGACGCCGACGTGGGCGCCGTCTTCGGCCTCGGCTTCCCGCCCTTCCGGGGCGGTCCCTTCCGGGCCATCGACGCCCTGGGCGCGGCGGAGATGGTGAAGCGGCTGGAGGCCTGGAAGGAACGGAAGGGCGTGCGTTTCGAGCCGGCTCCTCTCCTGCGCCGCATGGCCGAGCGCGACGAGCGGTTTCACCCGGCCTGAGGGGTTCCGACGCCCGGTGACGGTTCCTGCCACCGGCTTGCGCATGGGTCTTGCGGGAAAGGACCCTCCGAATGAACCCGAACGCTGCCCTGTCGACCGCCTCCAAGCCTCAGGTCATCGGCGCGCTGAAGGCCGCCAACTCCACGGATCCGGACGTGCTGCTCCACGTGAAGGAGGACCTGCTGGATCAGTACAGGCCGCTGAAGATCATGTCGTGGGTCCCCATCATCTGCGGGGCGCTCATCTCGCTGACCATCATCGGCGCGATCATCGGGATCCCGCTGATCATCCTGGGAATCTTCCTTCGTCGGAAGTGCAAGCGGAACATGGCCACCGTCGAGAGCGCCTACGACGAGCATCTCGCCACGCTCGGCATCAAGCGGCTCGCGCCGGCGCTGGCGCCGGCTCCGGCCCCGCGGGCGGTCTCGGGCTAGGCGGCCTTCGGCACCGCCTCGGACTCGAGGAGCCGGACCGGGAGGACCATCGCGTTCAGGCCGGCGAACTGGAGCCGGCGCTGGATCTGGTAGGCGGTCTCGTTGTGGAGCAGGCGCTGGTACCAGTGCTCCTGCTCGAAGACGAGCTTCCCGGCGAAGAAGAGCGCCCGGGGAAACTCCTTGGCGACCTCGCGGCAGAGCTGGGTCGCCGTCTCCACCGCCTCGGTGCCGAGCGCCATCCGTGACGTGGCAGCGAGCCCGAGGCCGTGCGCGAGGGCGACGTACTCGTCGAGCGCCTTCCGGGTTCGCTCCTTCACCTCCACCACCTCGGCGATGTCCTTGAAGGTGGCCGAGTCGATGACGCCCACCGAGAGGAAGACGAAGTTCTGGAAGTAGCCGGGGAAGAGTCGCTGGATGGTGAGGAGCGAGTGCACGCCGAGCCCGGCGTAGCCTCCGACCAGGAGCGCGGCGGTGGGCTTCTTCGCGTCCAGGGCCCGTGCCGGCACCGAGGACTGCGGCATCGAGGAGAGGATGGAGTCGAGACGCCGGAGGTTCTCCTGCACCTTGCGGTAGTGGCTCCGCGTCCAGGTGAACACGCCCACCACCGCCCCGGTCACGACGATGGTGACCCATGCGCCCTCGCGAAACTTCTCGACGACGTTGACCACCAGGATGCCGAGGCAGAGCACGAGGCCCACCGCGTGGATGGCGCCCTGCCGCCGCCAGTCGAGGCGGGCCCTCCGCTCCCGCCACCAGAACCGGCACATGGCCAGCTGGCTGAGGGAGAAGGTGACGAACACGTTGATCGCGTAGAGCGTCACCAGGGTGGTGATGTCGCCGTGGGTGTAGAGGAGCGCGACGAGCGACGAGCCGCCCATCAGCAGCACGCCGTTCTGCATCGTCAGCCGGTCCGACAGCTGCGCGAAGCGGTGCGGGGCCCAGCTGTCCACCGCCATGTTGGCCATCACCCGGGGGCCGTCGAGGAACCCGGCCTGCGCCGCGACGAAGAGGAGCAGCGCCTCGGAGACGAGGGTGACCCACACGAACCACCGGCCGAGAGGCAGTCCACCGAGGTGGAACGCGCCGGCGAACCGGTCGGCCAGCACCGCGTTCATGGTCTGCCCGGCCACCGGGCTCACGTGCACCAGGAGGTAGGCGAGGGTGATGCCGCCGGCGGTCAACGACAGGCTGACCGCCATCAGGAACATGGTGCGGCGAGCGGTCTCCACCTTCGGCTCGCGCATGATCTGCAGCCCGTTGCTCACCGCCTCGATGCCGGTGTACGTGCCCGCGCCCATCGAGTAGGCGCGCAGGAACAGCGCGAGCATCCCGCCCACCCCGAGGGTGGCCACGCCCGAGGAGAGGCCGCCTCTGACCTGCTCGGCGACCGCGCCCGCCTCGTCGGCCCGGCTCAGCAGCGCTCCGCCGATGAGCACGACGTGGGTGGCGAGGAACACCAGGAAGATGGGCGCGAGCAGGGTCACCGACTCGCGCACCCCGCGAAGGTTGAGGACCACCAGCACCGCGATGGCCAGGAACTCCACCGGGAGCTTCCAGCCGTGCATCGCGGCCGGGACGAAGCTGAAGATCGCGTCCGCGCCGCTGGCCACCGAGGTGGTGATGGTGAGGACGTAGTCCACCATCAGCGCGCTCCCGGAGACGACGCCGGCGGCCGGTCCGAGGAGGCGGGTGGCGACCACGTAGCCGCCGCCGCCGAACGGAAAGTGCTCGATGATTCGCGAGTACGCCGCGGCGATGATCACCACGGTGACGGCGGTGGCGAGCGCGAGGAAGGGCGCGAGCGCGACGTGCGAGCCGAGTGCCTTGAACGACTCCTCGGGGCCATACGACGAGGACGACAGCCCGTCCGCTCCCAGCCCGACCCAGGCCAGGAACGCCACCAGGGAGAGGTGGTGGAAGACGCCCGGGTCTTCGACGCTCCTCGGCCTCCCCACCAGCCAGCGCCGCACCCGTCGCCTGAGCGGAGGGGGCTCGGAGTGCGATGGGACGGGAGGCGGCTGTGCGCTGCTCGGGTCCACGGCCTGGCGCGCGGGTCTAGCGCCGGGGGCCATCCGGGTGCAAACGACGTTTGATTCCGCCGGCTTGCGCGGCACCTCCGTGGCGAGTGGGCGACGGCAACACGTCCGGTCTCTGCTAGCCTGTCAGGACTCTCCGGAATGAACCTCTGGCTCGTCACCGCGCAGGACGCTCAGCGGAGCGAGCTCGTGCGCGGGCTGGAGGAGGCCGGCTGGAGCTGCACCTGCTTCGCCGAGGGCGAGGCGCTGGAGCACGCCGCCGAGAACGAGACTCCTGATGCCTACCTGATCGTCGAACCTTGCACTCCCTGGGGAGCCGGAGGCCTCCTCTCGCGGCTGCGCGCGACGTCGGAGGCGGAGCGACCGGTGCTGGTCCTCGGGGTAGAGGACGCCGAGGCGCGAACTCGGCTGCTCGACCTCGGCGCGGACGACGTGCTCCCGGCGCGGGTCAGCGCCGACGAGCTCCTGGCCCGGCTGCGCCGGCGGACCGCGGTCATGCGCCGCTCGGCGGAGACGATGACCCGGGGCCCGGGCGACCGGGTCGCCGTCGTCGACGCGCTCACCGAAGTGCACAACCGGCGTTACTTCCTGCTCCGGCTGGAAGACGAGTTCCGCCGGGCGCAGCGGTACGACAACCCACTCGCGCTCGTCCTCGTGGACCTGGACCAGTTCCGCGGCATCAACGAGTCCTTCGGGCACCTGGTGGGCGACGGCGTGCTCCGCGCGGTGGCGCAGTGCCTGGTCGCGGCGGTGCGCGAGACCGACACCGTCGCCCGCACCGGCGGTGACGAGTTCGCCTGCATCCTTCCGCAGACCCACCTCGCCGGCGCGCTCACCGTGGCCGAGCGCATCCGCCGGGACGTCGCGGCGCTCCGGACCGGCCCGGGGGCCGATGTCCTCCTCACCGCGAGCGTGGGCGTGGGGAGCCATCCGGCCGTGCACGTCCAGACGCCGGAGGAGCTGATCGGCGCCGCCGACGGGTGCCTCGCCCGGGCCAAGCGCGAGGGCCGCAACCGGGTCTGCCTCGCGGACCCGGGGGTCGGGGCGGGCCCGCGCGGCCCTGCCTCTGCCTGAAAATCGCGGACTTCGGGCGAAGAGGCTGCGCCTGGATGGCTGGGTCAGCAGCGACCACAAGCACCCCAGGTGGGTGTAGAATGACCCCGGGTGCTCACCGCTGAACCGGTCAAAACGCACCTGATCCCGATGTCTTGCCGAAACCGTCTGGGTGGCCAGGCGGTTGCACTGCCCCACAGCGACTGAAAGACGCTTCATGGAGCCTGCGCTCAGGATGTCGCCTGCCCAAGGGCGACTGCTCGTGGTGGACGACGAGGAGAACATCCTCAAGTCGCTCCGTCGCGTCCTCCGCACGCAGGACTGGGAGATTCGCACCGCCCTCGACGGCGAGCGGGGTCTCAAGATCCTCGAGCAGTTCACCCCCGAGGTCGTCATCTCGGACTTCCGGCTCCCCGGCATGAACGGGGCGGACTTCCTCCTCGAGGTCAAGCAGCGGGTCCCGCTCGCGCAGCGGATCATGCTCACCGGGCATGCCGACCAGCGGGCGATCGAGGAGGCCATCAACCGCTCGGAGATCTTCCGCTTCATCGCGAAGCCCTGGAACGACTCCGCGCTCCTCCTCACCGTGCAGAGCGCGTTCGAGCAGTACGCGGTGCACGCCGAGAACGCCCGCCTCCAGGA
>Ga0157372_10008967_pt1 | contig 10632 bp, 7 predicted proteins | sample C55metaG_FD_115307 | JGI IMG/M metagenome (GOLD analysis project Ga0157372, IMG submission 115307) | Corn rhizosphere microbial communities from Kellogg Biological Station, Michigan, USA - C5-5 metaG | ecosystem: Host-associated > Plants > Roots > Rhizosphere > Soil | place: USA: Michigan...
ATGGCGATCAGTCTGCCGCTCGCCATTGTCGCCGCGCATACGCGGAGATTGCGTGAGCCGCTGCTGGCCGTGGCCAGCATCGTGCAGACCATTCCCGGTCTGGCACTGCTGGCGCTGTTCTATCCCATTCTGCTTGGGATATCCGCGGTGACGATCCACGCGTTCGGCATGCGGGTACCGGCGCTCGGGTTCGTGCCGGCGCTGTTGGCGCTCACGCTCTATTCGATGCTGCCCATTCTGCGGAATACGATCGCAGGCCTCACGGGACTGGAGGAATCGGTAACCACGGCGGCCCGCGCGGTCGGAATGACCGCCTGGGAGTCATTGAGGATCGTGGAGCTGCCGCTCGCCGCGCCGGTTATCATGGCGGGCATCCGCATCGCGGCGGTGTGGGTGATCGGCACCGCGACGCTGTCGACCCCGGTCGGGCAGACCAGTCTCGGCAATTACATCTTTACCGGCCTGCAAACGGAAAACTGGGTTTTCGTGATCTTCGGCTGCGTGGCCGCTGGTGCGCTCGCGCTGGCGATCGACCGCCTGCTGGCCCTGGCCGAATCGGGATTCGCTCGCCGCTCCCGCTCCCGCCTGCTTGCTGCATTTGCAGGCGTCGTGCTGGTGGTCGGTGCGAGCCTCTACCCGCTGTCCGGCAGCACGCGGGAGCAGGCGGTGATCGGCGCCAAGAATTTCGAAGAACAATATATTTTGGGCGCGCTGATAGCGCATCGGCTCGACAAAGCCGGCATCCCGGCCAGACAGCGCAGCGATCTGGGCTCGACAATCGTCTTTCATGCATTGGAGGCCGGCGATATCGATGCCTATGTGGACTACTCGGGCACGATCTGGGCAAACCACATGCATCGGGCAGACAATCCCGGGCGCTCTGCGGTGCTGGCGCAGATGGCGCCATGGCTGAAGGCCCACAACATTGTTGATCTGGGCCCTCTCGGTTTCGCGAATGCGTACGTGCTCGCGATGCGGCGCGATCGCGCGCAGGCGCTCGGCGTCCACAGCCTCGCCGATCTGGCGGGGCACGCACCGGAGATGAAGATCGGCGGCGATTACGAGTTCTTCTCACGCCCCGAATGGAGCGCGGTCGTCAAAGCGTACGGACTGCATTTTGCTGTCCAGCGCAGCTATCAGCCCACGTTCATGTACCGGGCGCTGAACGAGGGCGATGTGGATGTGATCGCCGCGTTTTCCAGCGACGGCCGTATCGCGCAATATAATCTACTCCTGTTGGCCGATCCGAAATCTGCCCTGCCGCCTTACGATGCGGTTCTGCTGGTTTCCGCAAAGCGCGCGCGCGGCGCGAAGGTTATCGCCGCGCTCCAGCCGCTGGTTGGAAAGCTCAATCTCTCTCTCATGCAGCGCGCCAATTTGATGGTGGATCGTGATAAACACACGCCCGAAGACGTGGCGCGCTGGGTCGAAAGCCAGATCGGGCGCTAGGAGTGTTCGGGACTTGTTGCCAGCAGGTTAGTTAGGGCTGCGGCGACGAGATAGGCGAGCATCAGCGGAGCCAGACCGCTGAGCACACTGCCTCCTACTCCACCAAGAGCCGAACACGGCAGCATTCCGAAAATCGAGCCGATATACAGAAACTGAATGCCGATTACCGCGACAACGCCGAGCACAAGCGCGATTCCCGTTGGGCCGAGCGGCTCGATGCGGCGCTTGCGTTCCAGGCGCACCAGTGCTGCCTGCATTCGAATATGCGACAGCGCGGAGGCGAGGAAGATCAGGGCCAGCAGCCAAGCCACCGCACCCGCCAGGGCGCGGTGCCCATCGAGGCTGCAGCGCGTCAGGCTGTTCTCCAGCGCGCGCTGTCCCGGCACGGCGAACCGGAGCGCGGCTTCCAGCGCGTCCAGAATACCGGAGGCGATCTGTGCACGCGTCACCTGCACGGCGAAGCTTACGACCGCAAAAGCGATGAACACCAACTCATTAAATCCCGGCAGCACATGCACCGGTTTGAAGCGCGACAGCAGGTGACCGCTGGAAAGTCCATAGCCTGCCGCGAAAAGCAGACCCATTGCGCCAAACAGAAAAACCGGAATTGCGGTTGCCGGAATGGCCTGTGCCAATGATGCGCCTCCGGCGAGCGCCCTGGCCAGAGCGTGAGCGCCGGCAAAGATGCAGATGGTCGCCCATCCCTTCGCCAGCAGACGCGCAATCCCCATAACAGCCCCTCGAAGCAGCAAGTCTTACCGCATGGTCAGGCGGACGCTGCGAAACGCGCGTCCTTGATTCGCTCCGCTCGCAGACCTTCGGCCATCAGGAAGGCCAATTCCAGTGCCTGGCTGGCATTCAGTCGTGGATCGCAATGGGTATGATAGCGATGGGAGAGGTCTTCTTCCGAAATCGCCTGCGCCCCGCCCAGACATTCGGTGACGTTCTGGCCGGTCATCTCGAAATGCACGCCGCCGGCATGGGTGCCTTCGGCGCGGTGGATCTCTAAAAAGGTCTTCACCTCCTTCAGGATGCGATCGAACGACCGGGTCTTGATGCCGGATTGGCTCTTCGTGGTGTTCCCGTGCATGGGATCGCAGGACCACACAACCTTCACGCCGTCGCGGCTTATGGCGCGGATGAGGCGCGGCAGTTTTTCCGCCACCTTGTCCGCGCCGAAGCGGCAAATCAGGGTGAGCCGGCCTAGCCTGTTTTCCGGGTTCAGAACAGCGGCTAGCCGCAGCAGCGATTCTTCCGTTAGCGAGGGGCCGCACTTCAGGCCGATGGGATTCTTGATGCCGCGGCAGAATTCCACGTGCGCGCCATCGGGATCTCGGGTGCGATCGCCGATCCACAAAAAGTGCGCGCTGGTATCGTACCATTCGCCGCTGGTGGAATCGATTCGGGTGAGCGCCTGCTCGTAACCGAGGAACAGCGCCTCATGGCTGGTGTAAAATTCGGTGACGCGCAGCTGCGGCGTGGATTCCGGCGTGATGCCGCAGGCCTCCATGAATTCCAGCGTTTCCCCAATGCGCTGCGCCAGCGCCTTGTAACGCTTGCCGGCCGGCGAGCCCGCGATGAAGCCCAATGTCCAGCGATGGACGTTGTGCAGGTCGGCATAGCCGCCGCTCGCAAACGCCCGCAGCAGGTTCAGGGTGGCGGCGGATTGCGCATAGGCCTGCATCAGCCGCGCAGGATCGGGCGCGCGACTTTCCGGCGTGAACTCCATCCCGTTGATGTTGTCGCCCCGATAGGAGGGTAGCGTGCTGCCGCCGCGGGTTTCGGTCTCCTCCGTTCGCGGCTTGGCGAACTGCCCGGCGATGCGGCCCAGCTTCACGATCGGCATGGCCGCGCCGAAGGTGAGGATCACGGACATCTGCAGCAGCACGCGGAAGGTGTCGCGGATATTGTCCGGATGGAATTCCGCAAAACTCTCCGCGCAATCGCCGCCCTGCAGCAGAAATGCCTTGCCCTCGCAGACATTCGCCAGACCTGCCATCAGGCTGCGCGCTTCCCCGGCGAAAACCAGCGGCGGATGCGTCTTCAGCCGCGTCTCGACGGCCGCCAGCGCCTGCGGGTCTGGGTATTCCGGCATCTGGCTGACCGGCTTGCCCCGCCAGCTGGATGGACTCCACGGCTGCGCCACGAACGCGAACTCCTGCTTCCGGTGAAGGATATACGGGAGAGGCCAAATCAGGCCAAGGGAGCGTGTGGCGGCTTCGAATATGCCCGGCTTCGCATGGTGACCAGTTCTTCGGCGGCGGTCGGATGCAGCGCGACGGTATCGTCGAATTGCGCCTTGGTGGCACCCATCTTCAGCGCCACGGCCACGATCTGCACGATCTCCGCGGCATCGAAGCCGAACACATGGCAGCCGAGAACCTTGCCGGTTTTGGCATCCACAATGAGCTTGAACTGTGAGCGCACCTGCCGTCCCGAAAGCGTATGCTTCAGTGGGCGGAAGGTGGATTTGTAGACGTCAACCGCGTGGCCCGTTCTCAGCGCCTGCTGTTCAGTCATCCCCACCGTCGCGATTTCGGGCCGGCTGAATACCGCCGTGGGTACGAGATGGTGATCCACTGGCGTGGGGACATCTTCGAATACGGTTCGCGCGAAACACATGGCATCGTGAATGGCGACCGGCGTCAGCGGCAGCCGGTCCGTCACATCGCCGATTGCGAAGATGTGGGGAACGCTGGTGCGGGAGTATTCATCGACCCGAACCTCTCCCTTCCTGCCCAATTCTACCCCCGCTTTCTCCAGCCCCATGCCCTCGGTGTTAGCATGACGCCCAATCGCCAGCAGGAGTGCGTCTGCTTCCAGAATTTCGTTGTGGTCGGTGAACGCGAAGAGTTCGCCATCGCGCTTGTCGATGCGGGTAAAGTTGCGGTTGGTGAGGACGCGCAGTCCGTTCCGGCGCATCTCTGCCATCAGGCAATCGCGCATGTCTTCATCGAACCCGCGCAGCACCTTGTCTCCGCGGATTACCAGCGTTGTGTCGCAGCCAAGGCCGTGGAAAATGTGGGCGAACTCGACGGCGATGTAGCCGCCACCCACAACGATCACGCGCCGCGGCAGCGCCTTGAGATAGAATGCCTCGTTGGAAGAGATGCAGTGCTCGACGCCGGGAATATCGAGCGCCCCGGATGACGGGCGGCCGCCCGTGGCGATCAGGATGTTCGCGGCGGTGATTCGCTGACCGCTTTTCTTTAGCTCGATGGCGTGCGGATCGAGCAGCTCGGCGCGATCGTAGAATATCTCCACGCCCGCCTTGCGGACGTTCTGCACGTAGAGATCGGAAAGGCGGGCGATCTCCTTGTCCTTGTTGGCGACCAGCGTGGTCCAGTCGAAATGGCGTTCCGGGACGCTCCAGCCGAAACCGGCGGCATCCTCGAAATCTTCCCCATACTGGCTTGCATAGACGAACAGCTTCTTGGGAATGCAGCCGCGGATCACGCAGGTGCCGCCGAACTGGTATTCTTCGGCGATGCCGACGCGCTTGCCCAGGAGCGCCGCCATCCGGCTCGCCCGCACGCCGCCGGAGCCGCCGCCGATCACGAACAGATCGAAATCATAGCCGGCCATTACGCCCCTCGACGATTTCGACCTCTTCCGTCGAATGGGCGATGACCAGCCTGCTGGCCAGCCCGACGAACAAGCCGTGCTCGACGACCCCGGTGATGGATTTCAGCGCCTGCCCCAGCTCCACGGCGTCTGCGATGCCGCCGAAACCGCAATCGTAAATGACGTTTCCACCGTCGGTGCGGAACGCGGCGCCTTCGCGGACGCGCAAGGTGAGCGGCAGCTCGGGATGACCGAGGCCGCTCGCCATCTCGCGTATCCGAGCGGCCGTGACCGCGTGGCCGAATTCCGCGACTTCGACGGGGAGCGGGAACCGCCCCAGACGGTCCACCAGCTTGGAGCCGTCGGCTATGACGATCATGCCCTTCGCCGCGCTCGCCACGACTTTTTCGCGCAACAGGGCGCCTCCGCCGCCTTTGATCAGGTTCAGATTGCGGTCTGCTTCGTCGGCGCCATCGATCGCAAGGTCGAGAGGCGCCAGCTGTTCGAGTGGGGCAACCGGAATGCCGAGGCTCTTTGCCCTAACAGCAGTGCGCTCCGAGGTTGCAGCACCCGTGATCGTCAGCCCGCCGCGGACGCGGGCGGCCAGCACTTCCAGGAATTCTTCCGCCGTCGAGCCGGTGCCGAGCCCCAGTCTCATCCCGCCCTGCACGTAGTCGAGGGCTTTGGCCGCCGCTGCGCGCTTCAGGATTGTCGAGTCCGATTCTGCCATCTGTCGACTGTAGCAGAACGGGTCCGGCGGTCACTCCACAGTCACGGATTTCGCCAGGTTGCGCGGCTGGTCCACATCCGTACCCTTGGCGACCGCCGTGTGATAGGCGAGGAGCTGCATGGGAATGGCATAGAGCAGCGGGGCCAGCAGCGGATCGGATTGCGGCACTTCGAGGGAAGTCCACACGCGCTTGCCGGCCTGCCGGATTGCCTCGGCATCGGACACCAGAATGACGCGACCGCCGCGTGCCATCACCTCCTGCATGTTGGAAATCGTTTTTTCAAACAGCGGATCGCAAGGCGCGATCACCACCACCGGCATGTTCTCGTCGATCAGCGCAATCGGGCCGTGCTTCATCTCGCCGGCCGCATAGCCCTCGGCGTGGATATAGGAGATTTCCTTGAGCTTCAGCGCGCCTTCCAGCGAAATGGGAAAATTCACGCCGCGGCCCAGATAAAGCACATCGCGGGCCTTCGCCATCTCCTGCGCCAAGGCTTCGATGCGGCGCTCCTGCTTCAGCGCATCGACCATCCGGCGTGGCGATTCGAGCAGCGCGCTCACGTGCTCGATTTCAGCGGCAGGCGATAGCGATGAGCGCGCGCGGCCCGCTGCAATTGCCAGGCAAACCAGCACGCTCAACTGGCAGGTGAAGGCTTTGGTGGACGCGACGCCGATTTCCGGGCCGGCGAAGGTGGGCAGCACGATATCGGCCTCACGCGCTATTGTGCTTTCCGGCACATTCACGATGGCGATCGTGGTCTGGCCCTGGTTTTTGGCGTCGCGCAGCGCCGCCAGTGTGTCGGCGGTTTCGCCGGATTGGGAAATGAACAGGGCCACGCCGTCGCTAGGATATACCGGCTCGCGATAACGCAGTTCGGAGGCAACATCGGCCTCGACGGGAACTCGCGCCAGCTGCTCGAACCAGTATTTGCCGACCAGGCCTGCGTAGAATGCGGTACCGCAGGCTGAGATCGTCAGCCGTGAGGCTTTGGCCAGCGCCTCGATGGCAGCAGTTTCCCGCAGCTTGATCCTGCGGGTCTGCGGATCAACGTAGTGGGAGAGGGTGTGGCTGACGACCTCCGGCTGCTCGTGAATTTCCTTCGCCATGAAATGGCGGTAGCCGCCTTTGTCCACCAGTCCCACGGAGGCGTTGGTGATCTTGACCTCGCGGTTCGCGGGGCGGCCTTCGCTGTCGAGAATGCGGATCTCCGGTCCGCGGATCACCGCCACATCCCCATCTTCCAGATAGGAAACCCGGTTGGTGAACGGCGCCAGCGCAATGGCGTCGGAGCCGAGATAGCCTTCCTTCGCGCCGTAGCCCACGGCGAGCGGGCTGCCGCGGCGCACACCCACAACGAGACCCTCTTCACCGCCGAAGATCATGGCAATGGCGTAAGCCCCGGTCAGGCGGCGGCTGGCTTCCAGCGCGGCATGAGCCGGATCGAGACCTTGATCCAGATACTCCGTCACCAGATGCACGGCCACTTCGGTATCGGTCTCGGATTCAAAGGTATGGCCCTTTTCCGTGAGCTCCTCGCGCAATTCGCGGAAGTTTTCGATAATCCCGTTGTGCACCAGCGCCACCCGCGCCGAGGCATGCGGATGCGCATTGGATTCCGTCGGTGCGCCATGGGTGGCCCAGCGGGTGTGGCCAATGCCGGTGATGCCGGGCAGCGGATCGCTGCGCAACGTCTCTGCCAGCTTCGAGAGCTTGCCGGGCGCGCGGCGGCGTTCGATGTGGCCGTCCACCAGGGTTGCGATGCCGGCGGAATCGTAGCCGCGGTATTCCAGGCGCTTGAGCGCTTCCAGGATGGCCGGCGCGGCGTTTTCCGTTCCCGCGATCCCGACAATGCCGCACATGTTAGCCTCTTTTCGCCTTCCCGGCCTTTTTCCGCGTACGGAATTTGTCTGCCCAGCCGGGCACTTCTTTCTGTTCCGCGCGGGTGACTGCCAGCGCGTCTTTCGCCACCGTTCTGGTGACAACGCTTCCTGCACCCACAAACGCCCCGTCCTCCACGCTGACCGGCGCGACCAGCGCGGCATTCGAGCCGATGAAGGCGCCTGCACCGATGTTGGTGCGGTGCTTGTCGAAACCGTCGTAGTTGCAGGTGATGGTGCCCGCGCCGATATTCGCGCCCGCGCCCACGTGCGCATCTCCGAGATAGGTGAGATGGTTGGCCTTGGCGCCCTTTTCCACCTGCGAATTCTTCACTTCCACGAAATTGCCGATGTGGGCGTCCTCGCCGATGCTGGCGCCCGGCCGAAGCCGCGCATAGGGGCCCACGATCGCGCCTCGCTCGATGGTGCAGCCCTCCAGGTGGGAAAACGCCCGAATCTCCGCCCCGCTCCGCACGGTCACGCCGGGCCCGAAGACCACAAAGGGCCCGATCTGCACATCCGGCTCCAGCACCGTATCGCTGGAGAGAAACACAGTATCGGGCGCGAGCATGCCGACGCCCAATTCGAGCGAACGGGCGCGCAGCCTTTTTTGCATCTCCGCTTCAGCGTTCGCGAGCTCAGCCCGGTTGTTGATTCCCATCACTTCAATCGGGTCCGCTTCCACCACGGCGCAGCGCACGCCTTCCCGCCGGGCGATCTTGGGAACATCCGTCAGATAATACTCGTCCTGCCGATTGACGTTCTCCAGCTTCGCCGCCCAGCCAAAGAATTTCTGCGCATCGGCAATCACGGTCCCAGCATTGCACAATCCGACGCTCCGCACTGCATCGCTGGCATCCTTATGCTCGACAATACGGTCCAGATATCCATCCTCGCCCAGCAAAACGCGACCGTAAGCGGCGGCGTCGGCGGGCCGGAACGCCACGATCGCAAGTCCTGTCTGTTCCGCCGCATCGAAAGCAGCGGAAAGGGTCTTTGCGGTGACGAGCGGCATGTCGCCGTTGTTGATGACCAGTAGGCCAGCGAAATCCGCCAGCGCGGATGACGCGCACCCTGCGGCGTGGCCGGTGCCGAGCTGTCGATCCTGGACAACCGACTCTGCGCCTCTCGCGGCTGCGTAGTCGCGTACCGACTCCGCGTTCTGCGAACGGACCACCACGATCCGGCTCACACCTGCCTCGCGCATCGCGCCAATCACGTGTCCAAGAATCGGACTTCCCGCGACGGCGTGCATCACCTTCGGGGTTGCGGACTTCATCCGCTTGCCAATGCCCGCAGCCAAAATTACCCCGGCGCGCTCCACGTCCCACGCATCCTTTCCTGATCGCTTGAGGCGATAAGCTGCCTCCATTTTGGGGCAAAATGACGATTTGCAACCGGATATTGCCGCCCAATTGGTTACCGGTCACTGTACCCAAATGGAATCCCCCGCCCTTCTGTTCGACCTGGATGGCACTCTTGTGGATACCGCACCGGATCTCCTCGGCGCGCTGAACGCGGTGCTTCTGTCAGAAAGCAGGCAAACCGTGGATCCGCAAACCTTGCGCCACATGGTTGGACATGGCGCGCGAGCGCTGATCGAGCAGGCTATGGCGGCAACTGGCGAGCCGGTCACGGTGGACCAACTGCCCGCGCTGGTCGACCGGTTCATCGCTTACTATCGCGACCACATCGTGGACGGCAGCCGACCCTTTCCCGACGTGCCGGAAACCCTGGACCGTCTCAAGCAACAGGGCGCGCGCCTGGCGGTGCTAACGAACAAGCCGCAGGTGCTGACGGAACCCATTCTCGAGGCGCTGGAGCTTTCGCAATTTTTCGGCGTGATCTGCGGCTCTGGACGCTACGACTACAACAAGCCGGACGCCCGGGTGGTGGCCCATGTCGTGCAAGAATTGGGCGGCGCGGGCGCCGGCACCGTCATTATTGGCGATAGCGCCGTGGATGTGGCCACCGCGCGAGCCGCCCGCGTGCCCATCATTTTATTATCCTATGGTTATACTCCCCAACCCGTGCACAGCCTCGGAGCGGATTTGGTGATCGATTCCTTCAATGAATTGGGAGCGAGGCTGCCCCACTTCCTTTCAGTGCGGCCAAACCAGCAAAAGTGATTCTTATTCCGCTTGCCAATACGGCGGTGGCCGGTCATTGTCCCGCCGCTTTGCGGGCGCCGCTCGCCAATCCTGACCTGAAGGGGGTCTTCATGCCATTCTCCAAACATGTCCTGGCCGCTGGCGCGGCGGCCGCCGCTCTCAGTATGGCCGCTTCGGCAAGTGCCGAGCCAGCCAAGCATTATCATGTGTTTAAGCCGTCGTCTTTTCAGGCGCTGGCGAAGCAGGTTGTGCCGCCGTCTGGCAACATGAACTACTATGGCGGATCGGTCTTCTCGGATGTGAAACTCGTCTCGGTGATGTGGAACAAGAACGTTCTGCAGAACACGCAGGACCAGATCCCGCTGTTTTCGGCCGCCATCGTCGACAGCACCTATGTCGATCAGATGAAAGAATACAACACGAAGGGCGTGACTGCGATCAACGGCCACAAGAGCACCAACCAGCGTATCCACCGCGGCACCTATCTTGGCCAGGTCGTGCTGAAGCCGCACAACCAGAACACGAGCCTGACCGACGCTGACGTTCAGAAGGAACTCAAGAGGCAGATTGCCGACGGTGCGCTCCCGCCGTTCGATTACAATACCCTCTACATGATCTATTTCCCGAGCAACATCAGCATCAATCTTGACGGACTTGTTTCGTGCCAGAGCTTCGGCGCCTACCATTTCGCGACCATCGACACCAAGCGCGCGAAGGGAAAGAACGTCTTCTATAGCGTGGAGCCCGAATGCAATTCCGGCTTCAGCTTTCTGACCTTCGCCGCTTCGCACGAATACGCGGAAGCGACAACCGATAACGTGCCGACGCCCGGCTCCAATCCGGATTACCCGCAGGCGTGGAACGACGCTCAGGGCTTTGAGATCGGCGACAAGTGCGGCG
>Ga0157372_10008971_pt1 | contig 10630 bp, 10 predicted proteins | sample C55metaG_FD_115307 | JGI IMG/M metagenome (GOLD analysis project Ga0157372, IMG submission 115307) | Corn rhizosphere microbial communities from Kellogg Biological Station, Michigan, USA - C5-5 metaG | ecosystem: Host-associated > Plants > Roots > Rhizosphere > Soil | place: USA: Michigan...
ATCGGCCGCGACGGCAACTACAAGAGCGACCTGCCGGACTTCATGGTGTTCCTGGACTGGAAGCAGCTGCCCTGGTTCTGGCTCGGATCCGACCGCTTCCTCCAGCAGGCGCTGCTCGTCGTGCTCGTCCCCGGGCTGCTGGCCTTCGTCTTCGGCTGGTTCGCCTTCCGCTCGCGGATCCGCGGCGTCTACTTCTCGATCATCACCCAGGCGCTGACCTACGCAGCGATGCTGCTCTTCTTCCGGAACCAGACCGGATTCGGCGGGAACAACGGATTCACCGACTTCAAGCGCATCCTGGGGTTCCCGCTCGCCAGCCCGCGGACCCGGGTGGTGCTGCTCGTGCTCTCGGCGACGCTGCTGCTGGCGGTCCTGGTCCTCTGCCGCGCGCTGGTCCTCTCCAAGCTGGGCCGGGTGCTCACCGCCATCCGCGACGCCGAGGAGCGGGTGCGCTTCTGCGGGTACGACCCGGTGTCGTTCAAGCTCTTCGTGTGGACGCTCTCCGCCGTCCTGTGCGGGATGGCCGGCGCGCTCTACGTGCCGCAGGTCGGCATCATCAACCCGGGCGAGATGTCCCCCGCGAACTCGGTGGAGATCGCCATCGCGGTCGCGCTCGGCGGCCGGGGAACGCTGCTGGGTCCGATCCTCGGGGCATCGCTGCTCCACGGAGCGAAGAGCGTCCTGACCGTCGCCTTCCCCGAGCTGTGGCTCTTCGTGCTCGGCCTCGCCTTCATCGTGGTGACCCGGTGGTTGCCTCGCGGGGTGCTGGGCCTCCTCTGGCGGGAGGAGGGGCGATGAACCTCGACTCGCCGGCCGGACCGGTCCTGTACCTGAGCGGAGTCACCGTCACCTTCGACGGCTTCCGCGCGCTCGACTCGCTGAGCCTCCTGGTCGAGCCCGGCGAGCTCCGCTGCGTCATCGGCCCCAACGGCGCGGGGAAGACGACGCTGATGGACGTCATCACCGGAAGGACCCGTCCGGACGTGGGCGACGTGCACTACGGGGAGGCCAACGACCTCGCCCGGATGTCCGAGGCGGAGATCGTCCACGCCGGCATCGGGCGCAAGTTCCAGAAGCCGACCATCTTCCGGGCCCACACAGTGTTCCAGAACCTCGAGCTGGCCTTGAAGATGGACAAGCGGGTGATGCCCACGCTGCGGGCGCGTCGCACCGCCGAGCAGGAGGCGCGCATCGACGAGGTGCTGGGGCTCGTCGGCCTCCGGGGCAAGGCGCGGACGCTCGCCGACCTCCTGTCCCACGGCGAGAAGCAGTGGCTCGAGATCGGCATGCTGCTGGTCCAGGACCCTGGCCTCCTGCTCCTGGACGAGCCGGTTGCGGGGATGAGCGACGAGGAGACGGAGCGAACCGGCGAGCTGTTTCGCTCGCTGGCCGGCAAGCACTCGCTGGTAGTGGTGGAGCACGACATGCACTTCGTGGACAGCATCGCGAGCAAGGTGACGGTGCTCCACGAGGGGCGGGTCCTGGCGGAGGGCCCGATGGAGACGATCCGGGAGAACCCTCGGGTCATCGACGTCTACCTGGGGCGCTGATGCTGAGCGTGCGCGGACTCGACCAGTATTACGGAGGGAGCCACACCCTCCGCTCCATCGACCTGGAGGTCCCGGCCGGGAGCTGCACGGCGCTCCTGGGGCGGAACGGCGTGGGGAAGACCACCCTCCTCCGCTGTCTGGTGGGTGAGCTCCCGGTGCGGCGCGGAACCGTGGAGCTCGGCGGCGCCGACGTCACCCCGCTCCCCTCGTACGAGCGCGCCCGGCTGGGCATGGGCTACGTCCCGCAGGGGCGGGAGATCTTCTCCCGGCTCACCGTGTCCGAGAACCTGAGTGTGGGCGAGACGGCGGCGGGCGGGGGCGCGACGGTGGAACGGGCCGAGCTGGAGGAGCTGTTCCCCATCCTCCGCACGATGCGCAACCGGCGCGGCGGAGACCTCTCGGGCGGCCAGCAGCAGCAGCTGGCCATTGCCCGGGCGCTGATCTCCCGGCCACGGCTCCTCCTCCTCGACGAGCCCACCGAGGGCATCCAGCCCTCCACCAGCAAGGAGATCGGCCGGGTGCTCCGGGCCCTGCTGGCGCGGAAGATGACCATCGTGCTGGTGGAGCAGTACCTGGACTTCGCCCTCGAGCTGGCCGAGCACTGCGCGGTCCTGTCCCGCGGGGAGATCGTCCTGCGCGGTCCCATCGGCGAGCTGGATCCGGCGAAGGTCCGCCGACACCTCGCGGTCTAATGGCCGGGACCACCCTGATTGCTCGTTCCTCGCTTGCCCTGGCGACCGAACTCTGCGTCGCGCCTCCGGTCACTTGACCCGAGCCAAGCTCTCCTTCGGCGCTCCTTGATCTCGGCCGCCATTTCGGCGCGATCCTCCGACCTATCAGGGTGGTCCCGGCCATGAGCTGCGCTACAAGGCACGACATGGCTCGGGGCCAGCTCACCTTTCGGCGGTCCGGGACGGGGACGGCGGTGGAGACCGCCTTCGCGGAGAGCCCGCTCCGCTTCCTCACCCCGCGCAACCACGGCACTGCCGCGTGGGCCTACACCAGCACGCTCGGCGGAGGGCTGGTGAACGGGGACCGGCTGGAGCTGGAGCTGTCGGTCGGGCCGGGGGCGCGGGCGTTCGTCTCTTCCCAGGGACCGACCCGGGTGTTCCGGTCCTCTCGCGGAGCGGCGTCGACGACGGTCGCGCGGGTGGAGGAAGGCGGCGCGCTCATGCTCTTTCCCGACCCGACGGCCTGCTTCGGCGGCGCCCGGTACGCGCAGCGGACCGAGGTGTTTCTCGCTCCCGGCAGCTCGCTCGCCCTCTGGGAGGTGCTGTCCGCCGGACGCGAGCGCTGGGGGTTCACCCGCTGCGAGAGCAGCCTTCGTGTTCTTCCCTTCCTCGACGAGCGGTGGCTCCTCGACCCGGAGCACGGTCCGCTCGAGGAGCGGATGGGCCGCTTCGGAGCGATCGGGACGCTGCTCCTCGCCGGCCCGCTGTTCGCCGGCATCGCGCAGGGTGTCCGCGATCGGGTGGATGAGGCGCCCGCCGGAGGAGGCGCGGCACTGCTCGAGTCCGCGAGCCCGCTTCGCGACGGCGCCCTCGTCGTCCGTGCCGCCGCGCCCTCGGTGCAGCAGCTGGTGCAGAGGCTGCGCCACCACCTCGCCGCCCTTCCCTCGCTGCTCGGGGACGACCCCTGGAGGCTCGATGCATCTGTCGCCGCGTGACATCGACAAGCTCATCCTTCACGGGGCCGGGTTCCTCGCCCAGAAGCGCCTGGCCCGCGGTCTCCGGCTCAACTACCCGGAGGCGGTGGCGCTGATCGCCGCGCAGATCCTCGAGCTGGTCCGCGACGGCAGGAGTGTCGCCGAGCTGATGGACGTGGGGCGGCGGATGCTCGGCCGGGCGCAGGTGCTCCCCGGCGTTCCCGAGCTCATCGCCGAGGTGCAGGTGGAGGGGACCTTCCCCGACGGCACCAAGCTCGTCACGGTCCATCACCCCATCGCGCTGGAGCAGGGCGACCTCGCGCTCGCGCTGCACGGGAGCTTCCTCCCGGTGCCGAAGTCCTTCCCCCCCGCCGCCGAGGTGCCGGTGCCGGGCGAGGTGATGGCGGCGGCCGGAGACATCGAGCTGAACGCGGGGCGGGAGACGTCGAGCCTCGCGGTGCTCAACACCGGCGACCGTCCCATCCAGGTGGGGAGCCACTACCCGTTCGCCGAGACCAACCGGGCGTTGCAGTTCGACCGCTCGCGCGCCTACGGGATGCGGCTGGACATCCCCGCGGGGACGGCGGTGCGCTTCGAGCCGGGCGAGAGCAAGACCGTACAGCTCGTGGCGATCGCCGGGGCGAAGGTGGTCCGTGGGGGCAACGCGCTCGGCGACGGCCCGGTGAGCGAGGCCGGACGGGCCCGGTTCCTCGCCGCGGTCAAGGATGGCGGGTTCTCGCACCGGGAGCAGCCATGAGCCGCCGCATCGACCGGCGGCACTACGCCGACCTCTACGGGCCGACCACTGGCGACCGGGTGCGTCTGGGCGACACCGCGCTGGTCGCCGAGGTGGAGCGCGACCTGACGACCTACGGCGACGAGTGCAAGTTCGGGGGCGGGAAGGTGCTGCGCGATGGCCAGGGGCAGAAGTCCGGAGCCTCGGACCACGAGGCCCTCGACGTGGTCATCACCAATGCGCTGATCGTCGATCACACCGGCATCTACAAGGCGGACGTGGGCATCAAGGCCGGGCGCATCGCCGGCATCGGCAAGGCAGGGAACCCGGACGTGATGGCCGGGGTGACGCCGGGAATGGTCGTGGGGGTGACCACCGAGGCGATCGCCGGCGAGGGGCACATCCTGACCGCCGGAGGGATCGACAGCCACATCCACTTCATCAGTCCGCAACAGGCCGACGAGGCGCTGGCCAGCGGCATCACCTCCTGGCTCGGCGGCGGGACGGGTCCGGCCACCGGGACCAACGCGACCACCTGCACGCCCGGCATCTGGAACATCGCGCGGATGCTCGAGGCCGTCGACGACATGCCGCTGAACGTGGGGTTCACCGGAAAGGGCAACAGCTCGCGTCCGGAGGGGCTGGTCGATCAGATCGCGGCCGGGGCCATCGGCCTCAAGCTCCACGAGGACTGGGGAACGACGCCGGCGACCATCGACTGCTGCCTCGACATCGCCGAGGCGGAGGACGTCCAGGTCACTCTCCACACCGACACGCTCAACGAGTCGGGCTTCGTGGACGACTCGATCGCGGCGTTCCGGGAGCGGACCATCCACGCCTACCACTCGGAGGGCGCCGGGGGCGGACACGCGCCGGACATCCTTCGCGTCTGCGGCGTTCCGCACGTCCTCCCCTCCTCCACCAATCCGACCCGGCCGTTCACGGTGAACACGCTCGACGAGCATCTGGACATGCTCATGGTCTGCCACCACCTCGATCGGGAGATCCCCGAGGACGTGGCCTTCGCCGAGAGCCGGATCCGCGCCGAGACCATCGCCGCCGAGGACATCCTCCACGACCTCGGGGCGATCAGCATGATGTCCAGCGACAGCCAGGCGATGGGCCGGGTCGGCGAGGTCATCACCCGCACCTGGCAGACGGCGCACAAGATGCGCGAGCAGCGGGGGCGCCTGCCCGGAGAGCAGGGCAACAACGACAACCTTCGCATCCGCCGCTACGTGGCGAAGTACACGATCAATCCCGCCATCGCGCACGGCTTCTCCCACGAGACCGGCTCGGTGGAGGTGGGGAAGCTCGCGGACCTCGTGCTCTGGAAGCCGGGTTTCTTCGGCGTGAAGCCGGAGCTGGTGATCAAGGGCGGGTTCATCGCCTGGGCTCAGATGGGGGACGCGAACGCCTCCATCCCGACGCCGCAGCCGCTGATCATGCGGCCGATGTTCGGCGCGCGCGCGCCCGGGGCGATCAGCCTCGCGCTGGTGAGCCAGCGGGCGCTGGCCGAAGGGTCCGTCGCGCGGCTGGGGCTCAGGAAACGGCTCTCTGCGGTGCGGGGATGCCGGGGACTCGCGAAGCGGGACATGAAGCTCAACGACGCCCTCCCGAAGCTGGAGGTGGACCCGGAGACCTACGAGGTCCGGGCCGACGGCGTCCTGCTCCAGTGCGAGCCGGCAAGGACGCTTCCCCTCGCGCAGCGGTACTCGCTCTTCTGATCGATGACGACCTGGCGCTACCTGCAGCTGGCGGACTCGGCGTTTCCCACCGGCGGATTCGCGCACTCGGGCGGGCTCGAGGCGGCGGCGCAGGCGGGCGAGGTGAAGGACCTCCTGGCCTTCACCCGGTCGGCGCTGTGGCAGGCAGGGCTCGGGGCCCTTCCCCTCGCGCAGGACGGCTGGCGGGATCCAGGGGCGCTGGCGCGGCTCGATGCCCGGGCCGACGTCTTCCTGGCCAACCACGTCGCGAACCGCGCGAGCCGAACGCAGGGCGCCGCGTTCCTTTCCACCTGCGCGCGCGTCTTCCCCGCGGAGGCGCCCCGGGTGCCGGAGGGGCTCTACCTCCACCTCGCGCCGCTGTGGGGCGTTGCGTTCCGAGGGCTCGGGATGTCACTCGAGGAGACGCGGCACCTGTTCCTCTGGAGCAGCGCCCGGGGAGTGCTCTCCGCAGGCGTGCGGCTGGGCCTCGCGGGAACCTACGAGGCGCAGCGGATGCTCGCCGACCTCGGCACGGCGCTGGACGAGGTCGCCGCGCGGTGCGCATCGCTCGGCGCGGACGACCTGGCCCAGCCGGCGCCGCTCCTCGACCTGCTCCACGCCACCCACGACCGGCTGCACTCGCGCCTGTTCCAGTCCTGAAGGAGCCTGCACCCATGGGCCACGAAGGCGACCACACCCACGCCGACCATCCCGGCCACTTCCAGGAGCGGGAGCGGCCGATGCGGCGCGACACCCGCGAGCGCGCGTTCACCGTCGGGGTCGGCGGTCCGGTGGGGAGCGGGAAGACCGCGCTGGTGCTCGCCCTCTGCAGGCTCCTGAGGGATCGAGTCTCCCTGGGGGTGGTGACCAACGACATCTTCACGAAGGAGGACGCCGAGTTCCTGGTGCGGAACGAGGCGCTCGCGATGGAGCGGATCCGGGCGGTGGAGACCGGCGGCTGTCCGCACGCGGCGATCCGCGAGGACATCAGCCACAACCTCCTCTCGCTCGAGCGGCTGATGAGAGAGGTGAAGCCAGCGCCCGAGCTGCTCTTCGTCGAGAGCGGCGGCGACAACCTGGCGGCGCAGTACAGCCGGGAGCTGGCGGACTTCACGATCTACGTCATCGACGTCGCGGGCGGAGACAAGGTGCCGCGCAAGGGAGGCCCGGGAATCACGCAGTCGGACCTCCTGATCATCAACAAGACCGACCTCGCGCCGCACGTGGGGGCGGACCTGGGGGTGATGGATCGCGACGCGCGGAAGATGCGGGGAGCGGGCCCGACGGTGTTCGCGCAGGTGACGCACGGGGTGGGCGTGGAGGAGATCGCCGGCCATGTCCTCCGCGCGGCAGGGATCTCGGGCCGATCGCTCCCGTCCTGACGCGGCCGTGAGTCAGACCCGCGCCTGTTGGGGCGACGAGGGCACGCGGTTCCTGCCCGAGGGGGACGCGGCAAACGGCCGAGGACGCGTCCCTGGCGAGATCTCCACTGGCCTCCGCGACCCCACGCCCTCCGGGGATCCGCTGATCCGGGAAACACTCGGGCGCACGAATGGGAATCACTTTGGAACGCTCGCCCGCCCGCCCGGTGGGAAGTGACCCGTCGAACCGTTCCATCCGGTTTCCCATCGGCCGTTCGAGCGTCATGTTGGAACGCTCGCTCGGCTCACCGAGCGGCCCGAGACCACAGGGAAGCGGCAGCAAGCCTGCGAACGAGCGTTCCACGACGGCTCTGGGGCACCCGATGGGAAACCGGATGGAACGGGTCCAGGGGGCCCGCAGGCCTCCCGGCCCGGGGACCGCTCCAAGATGACGCTCGAACCGGGAATGGGAAACCGCAGAAAACGCTCTGACGGGTCAGGCCAGCGCGGCTGGGCGGGCGAGCGTTCCAAGCTGTCTCGGGTGGGCCAGGCCAGGTGTTTCCCGGATCAGCGGATCCCCGGAGCGCCCGAGATCGCGCAGGCCCCTCGCACCCGGCAGGGCGCGCCGATCCGATCACCCCGGACTGCCTCGGGGCAGAACCGGACCTCCGTCCAACCACCCAATGGAACGCGCGCGCCCTACCGCGTCCCGGTCCGGCGCCGCACCGTTGCCACCGACGCCCCGCCCCGGAACCGCGCGACCTCGATCTCGTACTTCCGGATCTTGTACCCGATGATCCGCTCGGTGGTCCCGAGGAGCCGCGCCGCCTTCGCCCGGTTCCCGCGTGAGCTCTTCAGCGCGTCCACGATCAGGTCCTTCTCGAACTGCTCGATCGCATCCGAGAGCGACGACTGCACCGCCGTTCCCGACGCCTCCGCGGTCTGGAGCGTCGGCGGGAGGTCGTGCCCGTGGATCACCTGGCCGTCACAGGTGAGCACCGCTCGCTCCACGATGTTCTCCAGCTCCCGCACGTTCCCCGGCCAGTGGTAGCTCATCAGCATGTCGATCGCCGGCGTGGCGATCCGCTTGATCCTCTTGTTGTGCCGTCGCGCGTACTTGATGAGGAAGTGATCGGCCAGGAGCATCACGTCCGGCTTCCGATCGCGGAGCGGTGGCACGAAGATCGAGAACACGTTGAGCCGGTAGTACAGGTCCTCGCGGAACTGCCGCTCGGCCATCGCCGCCTCGAGATCGCGGTTCGTCGCCGCGATCAACCGGATGTCGGCCTTGATCGTCTCCGTCCCACCCAGCCGCTCGAACTCCCCTTCCTGCAGCACGCGAAGCAGCTTCACCTGCGTGGCGAGGTTCAGCTCCCCGACCTCGTCGAGGAACAGAGTCCCCCCGTGGGCCAGCTCGAAGCGCCCCCGCTTCCGCGCCTGCGCACCGGTGAACGCGCCCTTCTCGTAGCCGAACAGCTCCGACTCGATGAGCGTGTCCGGGAGCGCGGCGCAGCTCACCTTCACGAACGGCCTCGACGCTCGTGGCGAGTTGTAGTGGATGGCGTGGGCGATGAGCTCCTTCCCCGTCCCCGACTCGCCCCGGACCAGCACGGTGGTGGCCGTCTGCGCGACCTGGGCGATCTGCTCGTAGACCTGCTTCATCGGCCCGCTGGTGCCGACGATGTTCGACAGGTCGTACCGCTCCTCCAGCTCGGAGCGGAGGCTCTTGTTCTCCACCAGGAGCCGGTTGCGCTCGTCCTCGATCACCCGCTGCGCTCGCAGCGCCTGCCCCATCATCGCCGCGACCACTCCCAGGAACTGCATCTCCGCCTGGAAGTCGCGCCCCGGCTGGAACGGCACGTCCACCATCAGGACGCCCGCCGGCTTCTGGTCGAAGGCGATGGGGACGCAGAGGACGCTCACCTCGGGCATGCCCGTGCGGCGGCGCTGGAAGGCTCGGTTCAGGAGCAGCGGCTCACGGGCGCTCGCAGGCACCACCACCGGCCGGCCCGACTGGAGGACCCGCCCGATGATCCCCTCCCCCGGCCGGTAACGCGCGCCCATCCCCTCGTCGGAGATCCCCACCGCCGCATCCACCTGGAGGACCCCGGAGTCCTCGTGGAAGAGGAACACCGCGCCCCGTACGATGCCGAGCCCCTCCTCGAGCAGCTCCAGCGCCCGCTCCAGCACCGCGCGAACCTCGCCAGCGCGGGCCAGCGCCCGTCCGATCTCGGCGAGCACGGCCAGCGCGCGCTGATCGTCCCGGGCGAGGTTGGCGCGCTTCGGCACAGTGCGTCAGAGTGCCAGGCCCGCCCCCCGAGCCGCAACCGGCACTCTCAGGTCCAGCGGAACAGCCGGAGCGCGAGGGCGAAGCTCCCCGCCCCCCACAGGACGAGGACGAGGGCCGGGCCGAGCAGCGCCCCCACCCCAGCCCCGTCGATGGAGATGGCCCGGAGCCCGTCGATCAGCGCGGTCAGCGGCAAGGCCTTGAGGACCGGCTGGGCCCAGCCCGGGAAGTGGCTCGCGGAGAAGAACACCCCCGAGAGCACCGTCATCGGCAGGGTGACGAGGTTCATCAGCCCGCTCGCGGTCTCCGAGTTCTGCGCCCGGCTCGCCACCAGCGCCGACAGCCCCCCGAAGGTCAGGGACCCCAGGAGCCCCCAGACCACGAAGGTGAGCGTGTTGCCCGCGACCCGGACGTCGAAGATGAGCCGCGCGAACCCGATGAAGAACAGCACCTCCAGGAACGCGAGCAACAGCCGGCCGGTGGCGAAGGCGAGCAGGAAGTCGAGCTTGCGCATCGGGGTCGCGGCGAGCCGCCGCAGGAGCTTCCCCATCCGCATCTGGACGATGGCCCAGCCGAGCCCCCAGACGCTGGAGGACATGATCCCGAACCCGAGGAGCCCGGGCACGAGGAAGTCGATGTAGCGGGTGCCGGGCAGGGTCACCTGCTCCTCGTCGAGCGGCCGCGGGTCGGTCCGTCCCGCCGCGCGCTGGAGCGCATCGACCACCAGGAGCTTTGCCGATCGCGCCTCGGGCTGGGTCGGGTCCAGCAACAGCCGCGGCGTCGCCGCCGGCACCACCGCCAGGGCGATCTTCCCGCGGCGGAGCGCCTGGTGGGCCTCGTCGAGGGTCATCTCGGTCGGAGTCAGCCCTTCGCTCGCGCGGAGGGCGGCCACGACCGCGGCGCGGTCCGGACCCTCGGCGACGGCGACCGAGAGCCGCATGTCGGCCTGATTCCGGAAGGCGAGCCCCAGAACCACCGACATGAGCAGCGGGAAGCCGAAGACCCAGAAGGTGGCCGAAGGCTCGCGGGCGAACGAGCGCAGCCGCATCAGGAGCAGCTGCCAGAATGGGTTGAGCCAGCCGCGGGCGCCGGTCATGTCTGCTCCGGCTCGGCGAGCGTTCGCCCGGTCAGCGCGAGGAACACGTCATCCAGCGTCGCCGCCCGGGTCGAGAGCCGGACGAGCTCGCTCCGGTGCTCGTCGGCGATCCGGAGCAATGCCGGGACCGCCTCGTGCAGGGCCTGGACGGAGAGGGAGACCGTCTCGCCCCGCTGCCGCTGCCCGCTGAGGCCGGGCACGCGCTCCAGCGCCTCCGCGGGAATCGCTGGCGAGGCGACGAACTCGACG
>Ga0157372_10008974_pt1 | contig 10629 bp, 11 predicted proteins | sample C55metaG_FD_115307 | JGI IMG/M metagenome (GOLD analysis project Ga0157372, IMG submission 115307) | Corn rhizosphere microbial communities from Kellogg Biological Station, Michigan, USA - C5-5 metaG | ecosystem: Host-associated > Plants > Roots > Rhizosphere > Soil | place: USA: Michigan...
CGCACCGATCTTTCAAAGCTTGACGAAGTGCCATGGAAGCCCAATACCACGTGGCGTATAGTCCCGCCCGCTCCTTCCGCTCTTATCCGGTTTGTCATTCATGTTCGATACCCTGCTCGCTTTTGCTGCGCGCGGTCTGACCCAGGCTTCCTGGGGCACCTGGATCGTGTACACGCTCATCGTCACCCAGCTGACCATCCTGACGGTGACGCTGTACATGCATCGCAGCCAGTCACACCGCGGTGTCGATTTCCATCCCGCGGTCGCCCATTTCTTCCGTTTCTGGGCATGGCTGTCGACGGGCATGATCATGAAGGAATACGTCGCGATCCATCGCAAGCATCATGCGAAGTGCGAGACAGAGGAAGATCCGCACAGTCCGCAGGTGTACGGCCTCAACAAAGTCTTGTTCGACGGCGTCGGCCTGTATCGCGAAGCGAGCCTCAACCGGGCCGATATGGAGAAGTACGGCGTCGGGACGCCGGACGACTGGATCGAGCGCCACCTCTACACGCCCTACAACGTCATTGGCGTTTCGATATTCGTCGTTATCGATTTCCTGCTGTTCGGCGCCGTCGGCGTCGCGATCTGGGCGATCCAGATGTTGTGGATTCCGTTCTGGGCCGCGGGCGTCGTCAACGGCGTCGGTCACTGGTGGGGCTATCGCAATTTCGAAACCGCCGACACCGCGACCAATCTCACGCCGTGGGCGTTCTGGCTCGGCGGTGAAGAGCTGCACAACAATCACCATGCGTTCCCGAGCTCGGCGCGCTTTGCGCTGCGCAAATTCGAGTTCGATATCGGCTGGGCGGTGATTCGTCTGCTCGAGAAACTCGGCCTTGCCAAAGTGCTGCGCACGGCGCCGACACTGGATCTTCGCCCGAACGTGTATCTGCCCGACGCGGAAACCGTCAAGGCGGTTCTCGCGCATCGCTTTCACGTCATGAGCGACTATTTCCGCGGTGTCATCGCGCCGACACTGCGCGAAGAAGCCACGAACGCCGGCGCCGGCATCAAGTCGCTGCCGCGCAAGCTGCGCAAGGGACTCGGCAACGGCGGCCGCTGGCTCGATGCCGCCTCGCGCGAGCGGCTGACCGCTTTCACGGAAAATCACCCGCAGCTGCGCACCGTCTGCGAATTCCGCGCACGTCTTGCCGCGCTGACCGAACGCAACGGACGCAATGGCGAAGCATTGCTCGACAGTCTCAAGCAATGGTGCCTCGAAGCCGAGGCGACCGGCATTCGCACGCTGGCGGAGTTTGCCGCTCGGCTGAAGGGGTACAAGCTCGCGGGTGATCACGCCTGACCGACAGCACCGCATCGTGTGACGAAAAGCCCGCCGATGTGCGGGCTTTTTCTTGTGGAACGGATGCGACGCTCGTCGCTGATCCTGCAAAAAGAAAACCCGCCTTGTGGGCGGGCTTCTCGAGAAAAGCCGGATTCCGACGTTCGCCGGAATGATTCCGCTAGCGCGGAGTCACTTGATCTTGCCTTCCTTGTAGATCACGTGCTTGCGCACCACCGGATCGTATTTCTTCACTTCCATCTTGTCCGGCGTGTTCTTTTTGTTCTTGTCGGTCGTGTAGAAGTGGCCGGTGCCGGCCGAAGACGTGAGACGGATCTTGTCGCGCTTGGATGCCATGGGTCGTGCTCCTTAGATCTTTTCGCCGCGGCCGCGGAGGTCGGCGAGCACTGCGTCGATGCCTTTCTTGTCGATCGTGCGCAGGCCGTGGCTCGACACGCGCAGCTGGATCCAGCGGTTTTCACTGGCGACCCAAAAACGACGGTCGTGCAGGTTCGGCAGCCAGCGGCGCTTGGTGCGGTTGTTGGCGTGGGAAACGTTGTTGCCGGAAAGCGATCCCTTTCCGGTGACTTGGCAGATTCTGGACATGCGAACCTCGTGATGTCTTTTGTCCGACCTTGGCCAGGACGGTGGCGGCCCAGCGGCGACGATGCGCCACGCGGTGCTGGAGAGGCTTGGCCGGACGACGCGGGCGGACCGTGTACCGTGATCCGCGTGCCCGAGGGGCTTTGAGACCGGCAAAGCGAGCCGCGCTTTATAGCGGAATCAGGCGCTTGCGGCAAGTCCGGCGGCCGTAAAGGGCGGCCTAGATTTCCTCGACCGCGGTCCGCTTCGAGCGCCGGATCAGCCAGCCGACACCGCGCAGGTCCGAAATCCCGACCAGCGCGCGACCGAGATTGTTGTACTTCGAAACGCCCGTGCCGCGTGGTCGGTGATTGACCGGCACGCTTTTCACCTGCCAGCCGGCGCGCTGCATCAGCGCGGGCAGATAACGATGCATGTGATCGAAGTAGGGCAGCTCGAGAAACGCGGCGCGCTCGAATAGTTTCGTGCCGCAGCCGGTGTCGGGCGTGTCGTCGTGCAGGATGCGTTTGCGCAGCGCGTTGGCGAAGCGCGACCCGAAGCGTTTGCTCGCGCTGTCCTGCCGGTGCACGCGCCACCCGGCGAAGAGCTTGATCGTGGCCGGCGATTCGGCGCGCATTGCGATCAGCTTCGGAATGTCGGCGGGGTCGTTCTGGCCATCGCCGTCGAGCGTTGCGATCCACTCGCCGCGCGCGGCTTTGACGCCGTTGCGGATCGCGGTGCTTTGCCCGCTCTGGGCGACGTGCCGGATCACGCGCAGCTCCGGATATTCGGTCTTCGCCTTGGCCAGCACGGCGAGCGAATCGTCCTTGCTCGCATCGTCGACATAGACGATCTCGAAATCGACGCGGCCGCGCAGTGCGGCGGCGATTTCGGCGAGCAAGGGCGGGATGTTGTCGCGCTCGTTGAAAACCGGCACGACGACCGAAAGCTGAGGCATGACACGGAGGATGGTCGCGGGGCGCGGATTATCGCCTATCTCTTGGCCTATCTCGTGGCCCATCTCGTGGCGAACTCGCGTCGATCCCGGCTCTGCCTAGGAAACCGCGCTTAGCGGAGGCGTTGCACCGCCATCTTGCTGAGAAGCAGAAGGAGCGGTGCCGCCCTCGTTACGGGCTGCCGGCGGCGATATCCGCCGGTCCTTCGATCGCGTTCCGCCAGGTGTGCTCCAACGCGTCGAAACTGTTGGTGTTGTCCGCGACCATGACCAGCGTGCCGCCCGCGATCGGCACTTCGCGGCCACGCAGCGATCCGTGCTCGAAATTCTTCGCGGCCGGCGCGCGGTAGCTGGTGACATAAAGCACGCTCACCGGCTGATCCTCGCGCGGCATCACCATATGCACCGTGCGGTAATTGCCGACCCCGCACTTGTGCACGTAGCTGATGCCGTCGGGCACGGAAGCGAGATGCACGCCGCGATCGTTGAACGCACTTTCGACTGCGCTCGCCGCAACCGGCGTGCGCAACTGCAACGCGGCGCGTTCCTCGCCGTTCACGTGTTCGACCACGAGATCGGGCAGCGAGCTGCCGGAGGCGCCTTCGCGCCGCACGATGCCGATCGCGATGACCAGCGCCGCCGCAGCCGCGAGCGCGATCCAGCCGTAGCGGAATCCGACGCTTCGGCGGCGTCGTTCGGCCGTAAGTTGCGCGAGCAAAATCCGATCGGCGAATCCTTCCGGCAAGGCGACGGTCATCGCCTGCGCGATGCGCGCGTCGAATGCGTGCGCGCGCGAGTAGGCTTCCTGGCAGCGCGGGCATTGTTCGAGATGCGCGCGTGCCGCGGCGTCGGTGACGCGCGGTTCGCTGCCGAGCAGGCGACGGAACTCAAGGCAGTCCATAGATCTCCGCCTCGCGTTCTTCGCCATCGAGCATGGATTTCAGTTTCTGCCGCGCGCGGAACACCTGCGTCATCACGGCGGCTTCGGTGATGCCGAGCTGCTTGGCGATTTCCTCGCACGAAAATCCGCCAAGCACCTGTAGCACCAGCGGCTCACGATATTTCGGTTCGAGCCGCGCGATCGCCGCGCGCATCACGGCATCTTCGCCGGTGCGCTCGGGTCCGGGGCCGGTGTCGCTGAGATCGAGATCGGCCAGATCCGTGGTCGGCATCGGCTTTCTTTCGAACAGCCGTGCGTGTTCGCGGCGCAGGATCGTCGTCAGCCACGCCTTGGCGGCGATCGTTTCGCGCAGCGAATCGAGCGAGCGCCACGCGCGCAGGAAAGTTTCCTGCACGAGATCCTGGGCTTGCGCGCTTTCGCCGCAAAGCCAGTAGGCGTATCGATAAAGCTCGCCGGAATGCGCACGCACAAGGGCCTCGAACTGCTGCTGGCGGGGGCTCACAGCAGTCGAGGACCGGGGTTCGGCGCCATGGCTTGCAGTCACCGGCATAGTTCGGGAAATGCGGCGGTCGAAAGCCGCTTTCTTTTCTCCGCGATCAAGGGTGGCCGCGCAGCCCGATGTTCAGGGATCGAACCTCACGAGTCGAACCCGTTCGTGAAGATCCGATCGGCGGCACTGACATCGACGGTGAACGCCACCGGCACGGTGACCGGATCATTCGCCGCATCGTTACTGTGGACGCAGACGTTCGCATTGTAAACGCCTGGTGTCAGTGTCGTCGCGTCGAGCGTCACGTCGACGCTCGCGGGCGGATCGCCGGTAACGATCGTGCCGCTGTTCGGTGCGACCGAGAGCCACGGCACCAGGTCGGGTGTCGCGCAGTCGGCGCTCGCCGTATCGGCGTTCCAGGTCAGATCGGCCGTGCCGGAGTTGATGATCGACAGCGGAACCGTGGTCGACGTGCCTTCGTCGGCCGCGCCGGACAACGAAGTCGGATCGACGCTGATCGCGGGCGAACCGCCGCCGCCGCCGATCGTGATCACGCCCGACATGCCGACGCCGCCTTCGCCGCCGTGGATTTCGCAGTGATATGGCGCCGTGCCGGCGGTCGGGAACGTCACCGTGGCCGTCCACGTCGCGCCGCTCGGATTGCCGTTGCCGCCGGCGCCGTCGCCGTCGCAACCGTTGGCGCAGCGGAACGCAGTCACCGAATTGGTATCGGACGACACATTGTGGAAACCGGGAGTGTTCGGGTCGTTCTCGAACGTGACGGTGTCGCCGACGTTGATCTGCAGCGTCGGCGGATCGAACGTGAGATTGGGCCGGGCGATGACGGTGAAATTTGCCGCGTGCGCTGAAACGGCGAAAAGCGCCAAAGCGCTTGCCGCCAATATACCGATGCGTTTCATGGCTCCTCCGTGTAATGGCCGTGCCGCAGCCTGCCGGCGGCGCTGTTGGAGGAGCATGCGGCCGCGCGTCCCTGAAAAACGAGAGTGAAAACCCCCAGTGCGCGCGTCGAATGCGCGTATGCGCTATTCCGGCAACGAGAAAATCAGTGCAGGCGTTCGAGAATTCCGTCGAGCTCATCGACGCTGTGGTAATGGATCACCAGTTTGCCGCGCCCGCTGCGCGCGTGGACGATCGCGACGCGCGTCGCCAGCTTTTCGGCAAGCTCTCGCTCGAGCGCTGCGATGTTCGGATCGCGCGCTACGTTCTTTTTGGGCTTTCCCTTCGTGCGCGCATCGACGCGGCGTGCGGCTTCTTCGAGCTCGCGTACGGACCAGCCATGTTCGGCGGCCTGCAGCGCCAGCAACGTCGCGCGATCCTCCGGCAGAGTCGCCAACGCGCGCGCGTGGCCCATGTCAAGCTTGCGTTCGTCGAGCAGACGCTTGATCTCGGCCGGAAGATCGAGAAGACGCAATAGATTGGACACCGCGGCGCGCGAGCGGCCGATCGCATCGGCCGTTTCCTGGTGCGTCAGCTCGAATTCTCCGATGAGCCGCGACAGCGCCTGCGCCTCTTCGAGCGGCGAGAGATTTTCGCGCTGGATGTTTTCGATCAGCGCCATCGCGACGACGGCTTGATCGGGCACCGCCTTGACCAGCGCCGGAATGTCGACGAGACCGGCTTTCTGCGCGGCACGCCACCGGCGTTCGCCCGCAATGAGTTCGTAGCGGTCGCGGCCGATTTCGCGCACCACGATCGGCTGAATCACGCCTTGCGCGCGGATCGATGCGGCAAGCTCGTCGAGACGCTCGGGATCCATTGCGTGACGCGGCTGGTAACGGCCCGGCTGGATCGTCACGATGGCCAGCGTGCGCAAGTCGCCATCGGCGTCGGTGGATGTCGCGGGCTCCGCGTCGCCGCCGAGCAGGGCATCGAGCCCACGTCCGAGTCCGCGCTTCTTGGCTGCCATGGTTCTCTGTCGCTCCGTTTCGCCTAAGGGCGGGCCGTGGCGCCGCTTCTCTGCGCTGTGAATGATGGCCGACCAAGGTCTGCCGTGTCGCCTTTTATCAGATGGTATTTTGCGCCTGCGTGACCGGGGCGCGCTCACGCCGCAGCATTTCGCCGGCGAGACCGAGATACGCGATCGCGCCGCGCGATTCGCGATCGTACAGATTGATCGGCTTGCCATGACTGGGCGCTTCGGCAAGACGGATGTTGCGCGGAATGATCGAGCGCAGCACTTTCTCGCCGAAATGCTTGGTCAACTGCGAAGACACTTCGTTGCCGAGATTGTTGCGCACGTCGTACATCGTGCGCAGCAGCCCTTCGACTTCGAGTTTTGGATTGAGGCGTTGGCGTACGGCATGGATCGTGTCGAGCAGGCTCGACAATCCTTCGAGCGCGAAATATTCGCACTGCACCGGAATCAGCACGCCGTGCGCGGCCGTCAATGCGTTGATGGTGAGAAGGTGCAGCGTCGGCGGACAGTCGATCAGGATGGTGTGATAGCGATCGCCGAGTTTGGCGAGCTGTTCCTTGAGCCGTGACTCGCGCGCGAGCGCGTCCATCAGTTTGAGCTCGGCCGCCGTGAGATCGAGACTGCCGGGCAGTAAGTCGAAGCCGCCGTCGGTCGCGACGATTGCACTCTCGATCGACGCTTCTTCGAGCAGCACGTTGCAACCGTTTGGCTTCGCCGTGCGCTTATCGATGCCCGAGGCCATCGTCGCATTGCCCTGCGCATCCATGTCGACGAGCAGAATGCGGCGCTTGGTCTCGGCCAGCGCAGCGGCGAGATTGACCGCCGTGGTCGTCTTGCCGACTCCACCCTTCTGGTTCGCAATGGCGATGATGCGCGTCATGACTCCGTCGTCGATTCCATTGCTTCGCGTTCGATTCGTCCTTGAGCCCGGCACGGACGAGTCGCATTTTAGCCGCCGCGCGGGGGTTGCCGCCTGATTACCACCAAGTGCCGGTCCGCGTCCAAGCCCGGTACGCGAAGCGCGATCACGTCTTCGACGCGAAATTCTGCCGGCACGGCCGTGAGCTCATCCTGCGGGAAGCGGCCTTTCAACGCCAGCCACGTCCCGTTCCGTGCCAGGAGATGTCCACCCGCCGCCAGCATCTCGGCAAGGCTCGCGAACGCGCGTGCGGTGATGCAGTCGAACGTTCCGGAGACGTTCTCGACGCGGGCTTCGGCCACGCTGACGCCACTGAGGCCGAGCCGGCGCACGGCCTCGCGCAGGAAGCGCGCCTTTTTCCCGTTCGAATCGACCAGGAGAACCTCGCGCTCGGGCGCGATGATCGCGAGCGGAATGCCCGGTAGACCGGCGCCGCTGCCGAGATCGGCCAGCGTCGCGCCCGTGACATGCGGCGCCACGGCGAGCGAATCGAGCAGATGCCGCGTGACCATTTCGCCCGGATCGCGTACGGCGGTGAGGTTATACGTCGCGTTCCAGCGTTCGAGCAGCTCGACATAGTCGAGCAGGCGCTCGACGGCTGTTTCGGCAACCGCGAGGCCCAGCGTGGAAAGACCGGCGACGAGGCGCCGCCGCAGCGGTTCGCGGTCGAACATAGGATCCTTCGGGATGCGCGTTCGGATCGGACATGTTCGCTGTCGCGATCCAAAAGCGCGCGGAATCAGAAACGCTCTTAATCAGAGCCGCACTGGAATGGGTGCGCCGAAGTATCGGGCCGATGACGGCCCGATGCCACAGTGCGGCGCGCTGCGCTCAGGCGACCGCGTTGAGATCGACGCGCGTGACCAGAAGCCCGCGCTCGCGCACGTCCGAATTGAGCGACTGCTTGAGCCACTGGCGACGGCTGTCGAACGCCTCGGGCAGCGCAGCGTCTGCGAACAGGGAGCGCGTGCGCTCCTGCAGGAGTCCGTCGACGCGGTCGATGACGCGATCCGCTCGCTCTGGATCGAGCACCTGGAAATACACCACGCCGCGGTAACGCTGATCGTCCGCGACCAGACCATCGACGGGCACGTTCGCGCCGGTCAGGCTGATCTTGTGCGCGACGCGCTCGAGCAACGGCAGCATCAGGTGCATGCCCGAATGCATGACCCGCGTGTGACCCCCGAAGCGGCGCAGCGTGTAGACCTGCCCTTCGGGAATCCGGCGAATCGATGTGACAGCCAGTACACCTAGGGCAATGAGCCCTAACCACATCATCGGGGACAGCATTTTCTTATCTCTCTACAACAGCTTACGGCGTAAACCTAAGATCGAGCCTTAATGAAAGCACGGATCCTCACGAATAACAAGTGCTTAACATTATTGCGCCGAATCCCAAACCCTCCGCTGAATCAATGCCCAAATCCCCAAAAAATCAGCGGATCAAGCAGAAGCAGCAAGAAAGGTGCCTCGGAAGGCCACGAAGTTCCGATATCTCGGGACTTGCTTGGAAAAGCGCGATGCACTTCGCGTTAGTGCCGCGGGAGGGCGCCCAGGCGGCGAGCAAAAACGCCTCGTCGCTGGGGAAATGGCCGCCAATCCGTCGCTTAGGCGTCCGGCAACATGCGCCGGCGGCCACCTTCTTTGTCAGGATTTGACCCGGACGGCGAGGTTGCGACGGGAACCCGATGACACCGCGGGCTCCCATCGCAACATGCGCGGCGTGCGCTCAGTCTCCGTCGAATCCGTCGGCAAAGATGAGATCGCTGAAGGCCGTGGCCGACAGCACCTGCGAAGCCGTCGCCGGCAAATCGCTGCCACCGGAGCCGGCATAACTCGCCGTCAACGTGAACGCTCCGACGTCGGGAATCGTGACCGGGCACGAGGCGGTTCCGTTCGAACCCGTCGCGGCCGAGCATGATTGCCCATCGACATTGAATTGGATGAGCGCACCGGCAATCGGAGCCGTCGGTTGCGCCGAGACATCGGTGAGATTTGCGACCAGCGTGACGGGCCGTCCCGCCATCGCAGTTTCCGGCGATCCATTGAGGCTGAGAAACGTCGTGTGCGGACCGAGGCTCCAGGTCACGAGCGCGGGATCCGAAGTCAACGGCGTGCTGCCTGCCGTCACGTACGCGATGATCGAATCTTCGCCGGCGTTGATGCCGGTTTCGACAAAGGTCGCGTTGCCGTTCGCATCGGTTTGTCCCATCGCCGTTTGCGGATTCGCGCCATCGACCTGGAAGTGGACGATCGTGCCCGCGGGCACGGTTGCATTGTGCAGACTCGCGGTGAAAGTGACCGTGGCGCCTTGGATCGGATCAGGCGCAACGACCGCCGGCGTCAACGCAAGCAACGGCTGACTCGAACGCAGTGGACACGAGCCGTCGGCGTTGGTGATCTTGTACACGGCGACAGCCATGCTCGCGTACATGCATTGATCCGGACCCAGGATCTGCACGTTGGCGTACGCGTTCTCGACTTCGAGCGACGTCGCTGCCGCCGGCGTCTGCGTCACGTCGAACGTACGGATGCCGGATGGGAATCCGTCCGCGCCAGGACTCGCGGCCAACGTCAGCGTGCGTGCGTCGCCATTGGCGACCGCGCCCTCGGCAAGGATGCCGAGATCGCCGTTGACGATGCCGGGAATCACGCTCAATTGACCCGGCGACGAGCTGGTCGTACCGGTAATCGCAGCGACGCCGCCGTCGCGATAATCGAGCATGTACAGCGTGCCGCCCGGACCGAACGACATGCCGCCGTTGACGCCCGGCGACGAGGAGTAAACCGTTATCGTCGGGCTTGCGTTGCTCGGATTCGCGATGCGCCAGATCGATCCGTTTTCGGATCCGCCACCGGCGCACGAATCATTGACGAAGAGATCGCCGCTGAAAGGATCGGTGACGACGAAGCTCGCGCACGTGATGGCGGGCGCAACGGTGCGAAGGAGCGCGCCGGTGCTCGGGCTGATTTCGACGACCGCACCGGTGAAAAAGTTGCCGGTGGTCGCGTTGAACGCGCCGTAGAGTTTGCCGTCCTGACCGAACGTCAGGCTTTCCAAGCCGGGGCCGAGCGGCGTCGGCGTCAGCAAGGTCGATGCTCCGACGACGCCTCCGCTCGACGGAAATTTGTAGATGTTGCCGGAATGCAGATCCGACACGTAGAGATTGCCGAGTGCATCGAACGCAAGTCCGGATGCTCCGCGACAGCCATCGGTAAGACCGCCGAAATTCGTGTCGAGCGGAACGAAACCGGTCGCGAACGGCACCATCGCGTAGCCTTCTCCGGAGTTGACGTCCGGATTGCCCGTGCTGGTGATGCCGCAGTTGTCGCCGCCGCCGGCGCTGAACGTGACGAGCGCCGAGCCGGGCACGGGAAGTCCGCCATCGCCGACATCGGTCGCGGTGTAGATCACCGTTTCCTCTACGGTGTCGGTCACCGTGAAGGCGATCTGGCCGCTGGCGTCGGTCACGTTCGGATTCTGCGGCGTGATCACCGAATTGCCCGTCTGCTGCAACGACACGACGCGGCCCGGCACCGCATGCCCGAGTGCGTCCTGCA
>Ga0157372_10008975_pt1 | contig 10627 bp, 9 predicted proteins | sample C55metaG_FD_115307 | JGI IMG/M metagenome (GOLD analysis project Ga0157372, IMG submission 115307) | Corn rhizosphere microbial communities from Kellogg Biological Station, Michigan, USA - C5-5 metaG | ecosystem: Host-associated > Plants > Roots > Rhizosphere > Soil | place: USA: Michigan...
CCATAAGACGCCAGGCCAACGGCAAAGAACAAGGCCAGGAGAAGATAGGGGCGCATGCCCCAATATTATACAATATTCACTTCCCGTTCCAGCTCCACACCAAATTTTAATCTCACACTCTGCGCTACCTCTTCACTGAGCGCATAGATATCCTCGCCGCGCGCATTTCCATAGTTCACCAGCACCAGCGCCTGCCGCGCATGCACGCCCGCATCACCGCGTCTAAAACCCTTCCAGCCGCACTGCTCGATCAGCCAGCCTGCCGCCAGCTTCATATTCCCTCCCTCGGCAGGATAGGCGACCATCTCCGGAAATTTCCCCTTCAATTCCTCAAACCGCGCCGCCGGGATTGTCGGATTCTTGAAAAAACTCCCCGCATTGCCGATCTCCGCCGGGTCCGGCAACTTGCTCCTGCGAATGCGGATCACCGCCTCCGAAATAGCCCGGATACTCAGCTCCCGGTTCCCCAGCTCCTCCCGCAGAGCCCCATACGAAGTATGAAAGATCGGCTCCTTCCGCAGCCGCAACACAACATTCAAAATGACATACTGCCCCTTCAGCCGCCCCTTGAACACACTCTCCCGGTACCCAAAGGCACAGTCGTCCGGCGTAAAGGTCTGCACCCGCCGCTCAGCGAGGTTCCAGGCTTCCAGCTCCCAAAACACATCCCGGATCTCCACTCCATAAGCCCCGATATTCTGCATCGGCGCGGCCCCAACATTGCCGGGGATCAGCGACAGGTTCTCCAGCCCCGCCCAGTCCCGGCCAATAGCATACTGCACCAGTCCATTCCAGTTCTCTCCAGCCCCGGCGCGCACATACACATAATCCTCGTCCTCGTCAACCAGGTCGATCCCCTTGATCTCGTTGAGCAAAACCACGCCGTTAAAATCTCCCCTGAACAGCACATTACTCCCTCCCCCCAGCACCAGCAGCGGCCGCCCGCCCACCCATTCCGCCGCCTCCCCCAGCTCGTCAGCCGACGTAAACCGGCCCAGCCACCGGGCCTTCACATCAAGACCAAATGTATTGTTCGCCTTCAGGGAAGCATTTTCGACAGTAGCTATCATAAAACAAATTTTAGATCATATCCACATCCGGGATGATCACCACGCTCCGCCAATGCCGCGCATTCTGCACCATCGCCGTCTGCTGCTGGATCACCTGCTTGGCGAACGCAATGGTATGCCCGTCCTTGGGCAGCTTCAGCAGCAACTCCATCAAATATTGATTGCGGATGCGCCCGATCACCGGTTCGGCCGGTCCCACCAGCCAGGGCCCAAAGTCCTTTTTCAGATTGTTCGCAAAGAACAGCGCTGCCGATTGCACCACTTCCTTATCGCGGTGCCGGAAAGTCACGCGGATCACCCGGGTAAACGGGGGATACCCGAACTGCTGGCGGGCCGCGATCTCATGCCGGAAAAAAAGACCGTAGTCATGCGCCTGCACGTAGCCAAGCACAGGGTTGGCCGTATCGGCCACCTGGATCAGCACCAGCCCGTCCGCATCCTTTCGCCCCGCCCGCCCGCTCACCTGCTCCATCAGCTGGAACGCCCGTTCATTGACCCGGAAATCGGCAAAATGCAGCAGGCTGTCGGCATCCAGGATGCCCACTACGCTGACATTCTCAAAATCCAGGCCCTTGACCACCATCTGCGTCCCGACAAGGATATCAACCTTCCCTTGCTCGAACTGCTGGATAAGGGTGTCATGCGCGGTCTTACCCCGCACGCTGTCGATATCCATCCTCGCCACTTTAGCCTTCGGAAACACCTCGTCCAGGTACTCCTCGATCCGCTCGGTGCCAAAATTCCGTTGGACAAATCGATGGTTGCCACAGGCGGCGCAGGTATTCACCGGCGGATAGACCGTACCGCAGTAATGGCAATGCAATTTATTGGTCAGCTTGTGGAAATTCAACGACACATCGCAATACCGGCACTGCGGGATCCAGCCGCACACCTCGCAGACCTGGTAGGGCGAATAGCCCCGTCGGTTCTGAAACAGGATGACCTGTTTTCCCGCCGCCAGCGTCCGCTCGATGGCGTTGTGCAGCGCCGGGCTCAGGATCGGCTTGCCGTTGTCCCTCGCACCGGTAGCCGGCTGTGGTGGTTCACTGTCACGCGTCGCCGTCTCCGGGCCGGCCGTCCCTTTCACATCCATCAGCCAGGAAGCCCCGGCAAAAGGTTCCTCTTTTTTCTTTTCCGGCGCCTTCACCCACCGCAAGGCCTTCGTATCCACGATCTGGATATGAGGCAACTGCCCGGTCCCATACCGCTCCATCAACTCCACCAGCCCATATTTCCCCGTCGTGGCATTGTAATAGGTCTCCACCGAAGGCGTGGCGCTGCCCAGCAACACCTTCGCCCCAAAAAGCGAGGCATAATAGATCGCCGCATCCCGCGCATGATAGCGCGGCGCCGGTTCCTGCTGCTTGTAGGAAGGATCGTGCTCCTCATCGGCCACGACAAGTCCCAGGTCGCTGAAGGGCAGGAACAAGGCCGAACGGGCCCCAAGGATGATCTTCAATTCACCCGTACGGATCTTATTCCAGATCTCCAGCCGCTCGTTTTGATTGAATTTCGAGTGATAGATGCCGATAAACCCGCCAAAATGCTGCTTAAGACGGCGGATGATCTGCGCCGTTAGCGCGATCTCCGGCAAAAGGTACAACACCTGCTGTCCCCGGCGGATCACCTGCTCCATCTGCCGGATATACACCTGCGTCTTCCCGCTCGAGGTAACCCCATGGAGAAGACAGACAGACTTCTGTTCGAAGACGGCGTTGACTTCTTCGAAGGCGCGTTGCTGCGCGGCCGTCAGTTGGAAATCGATGCGGATATCCTTGGGCAGGTAATGGATGCGGTCCACCTCCCGCTGCTCGATCCGCAGGATCCCCTTTTCGGTAAGCCCCTTCAGCTGCGAATCCGAGGCCCCGGCCTTCTTCAGGAGGCCCGCCCGCGTGACATCACCCTCGGTCTTGACCAGGTGCAGGTAGGCAAGCAGCAGTTCCATTTGCTTGGGCGCCCGGCCCCAGTTGTTGAGCAGCTCCCCCAGCTTTTCCTCGTTGTCATATTCCGGGTTCAGCACCACGTAATTCTCTTTCTTGGGGCTATAGCTCTCTTTCAGCGATTCCCAGACAAAACACACCTTCTTTTCGATCAGCCGCTTGATCACCGGATAGACATGGGAAGAATCCAACAGCTGCTGAACATCGGTCAGCTTTAGTTCTTTCTTGATAAGCAGCGCTTCGGCCACGACGAATTCATCGTTGTCCAGGTGGCCGAAATCCTCGCCGGCCTCTTCGTTAAATACCAGGATGGTCTCGCTCGACAGCTTGAAATGCGCAGGTAGCGCCGCCGCCATCACTTCCCCTTCGCTGCAGAGATAATAGTTGGAGATCCACTCCCAAAGTTTGCCCTGCGCCGGATGGATGACCGGTTCATTGTCGAGGACATTGCCGATGGCCTTCGGTTCGAAGGAAGCGGGCTTATCGGTATGCAGGCGTTTGACGATCCCCGCATATTTCTTATTTCGCAGTTCCACCTCCACACGACATCCCTCCCGGACCGCTCCACGCCATTGTTCGGGTACACTCCAGGTATAATTCCTGGGCAATGCCAGGGGGATGATGACTTCGGCGTACATACAAGTTTGCGCAAATAGGTCTTTGGGTCAAATTAGCCCTATTTGCGCAAACGGCTGTTGTCTGACCTTCGGTCGAACCGCCTTCCGGCGGTTCCGGGGCGACAAATTTACGCCTTTACATCCGTATGTCAACCCAGGGCGCACCATATCTCAGCAGCGCCGCCTCCATCAACTGATACACGCGCTCCTTCAAAGCCGGCAGATCATCCATCCCCAATCCCTCCACATCCACCGCCGGAAGAAACACCGACCGAAAGAGACCCGGCCGCAAGGTGAGGATGCTGCTGTAATGCATCAGGTCATAAGTCCCCAAAAACAGGATCGGCTGCAACGGCGTCTGCGTCTCGATCGCAATCCGGAAAGCTCCGTCAAAGAATGTTTTCAACGGCCGTCCCGTCTCATTGAAAGTCCCCTCGGGGAAAATGAACACCGACACCCCCATGGATAATACCTTCTTCAGTTCCCGGACACTCCGGCTGCGATCCTGAGCGCTCCGCCGGTCGACGGGGACCACCGCCCGGCTATAGATATACCCAAACAAAGGGATTTTCGCCATCTCTACCTTCCCGAGAATGCGGATGGAATCCCGGGTGATGGCCCGCAGGATCATCGGGATATCCAGGTAGCTGATATGGTTGGCGACAAAAATATACTGCCGTTCCGGGTCAGGCCTCGACTCATAGATATTCCGGTGCCGTATGCCGACCAACGTCAACCAGGCCACATCCCACCAGCGGCAGACCCGGTAGATCTGGTTTCCACCCCACCGCGCTCCGCAAAACGAGAAAAAAGCCACAAAGGGTAAAACGCCAATCATTCCCGCGATGAATAGCAGAAGCGCATAAAGGCAATAGATCAATCGGAAAGGAAGCAACGCTATCCGCGCCAGGGGTTTTACCATACCCGTCAAATATAGTATCTTTGCCGGCTCATCCAGCATGGACGCCGCTTTGTCACATAAAACCGTCGCCTTTCACACCCTCGGGTGCAAGCTCAACTTCTCGGAGACCTCCGGCATTTCCCGCCTGCTCGAGACCGAAGGGTTTGTCCGCAAGGAATTTGACGAGCCGGCCGATGTCTATGTGATCAACACCTGCAGCGTCACCGATAATGCCGACAGGGAATGCCGTTATCTCGTCCGCAAAATCCGCCGCCAGGCTCCGGATAGCGCCGTGGTGATCATGGGCTGCTATGCCCAGTTGAAACCCGCCGAGATCGCCTCCATCCCCGGTGTCGATCTTGTCCTGGGCGCCGCCGAAAAGTTCAACCTCGCCCGGCATCTCCGCGAGCTCGTTCCCGGTAGCGCCAATGAGAACGGCCGGGCAACCATCTGTAGCTGCGATATCGGGGAAGTCACTGGTTTCCATCCGTCCTATTCCCTGGGCGACCGCACCCGAACCTTCCTCAAGGTCCAGGACGGCTGCGACTACAGCTGCTCTTTCTGCACCATCCCGATGGCCCGGGGCGCCAGCCGCAGCGACAGCGTCGCAAAAACGGTCGAAACCGTTCGGGAACTGGCCGGCCGCGGAGATGTCCGCGAGATCGTACTGACGGGCGTCAACCTGGGCGACTTCGGCAAAACATCAAATGAAAATTTCTTTCAGTTGATGCAGGCCCTCGACACCATCGACGGCATCGACCGCTACCGCATCTCCTCCATCGAACCCAACCTGCTCACGCCGGAGATGATCGACTGGGTCGCCGCCAGCCGCCGCTTCATGCCTCATTTCCACATCCCCCTGCAAAGCGGCAGCAATCGCATCCTGGCAGGGATGCGCCGCCGCTACAAACGGGAACTCTATGCGGAAAGAGTGCAAAGGATAAAAAGCGTCATGCCGCACTGCGCTATCGGCGCCGATGTCATCGTTGGATTTCCCGGTGAAACGGACGAACATTTCCGCGAAACGGTTGACTTTCTCGTCGACCTGGACGTCAGCTATCTCCACGTCTTTACCTACTCCGAACGCGACAAGACAAAAGCCCTCGAGATCACCCCCGTCGTTCCCATCGCTGTTCGCAACGAACGGAATAAGATCCTCCGAAACCTCTCCTACCGCAAAATGCAGGATTTCGTCCGGCGCCATGAAGGCCAGACACGCAAAGTGCTGCTGGAAGGACATGTAAAGACGCCGATGATGGAAGGCTACACCGACAACTATATCAAGGTGACCACTCCCTACCGGCAAGAATGGGCCAATCAAATCCTCGATTGGACGCTGTAGGCATCGCAAAAGTCGGAGGCAACCGCCGCCGCATTCCCCGCGTACTACAATAAAAGGAGCCGCTTCCCCCAAAGCCCTCCGCCGAACAAAGAAGCCGAAGTTTTGTTATCTTTAGTTAAGGAGCATCTATGCGAAAATTCCAGGTGACCATACAATTTGAAATGAACGATGAATTTGCAGCGTTGGTACCGCCGCATCGCACCTACATCAACCGGTTGATTGAACAGGGCGTCATCGATCACTACGTCGTGACGATGGAGACCCAGCGCGTCTGGATCACCTTCTCGGCCGAAGACAAGAAAACCGTCGAAAAATACCTTTCCCGCTCTCCCCTCTTCAAATACTGGAGCTATGAGATCGACGAGCTGTTCATGGTCGACGGTCTTCACTACCGTCTTCCGGTCGTCCAGCTCAACTAATACACAAGCACATATTTGTAAAAGGCGACGCAGTCCCGGAGCAGCCCGAACAGATCGTCGCCGGCAAAAAAGCCGCTGGCGGCAACGCCATGGACATTATGGAAGCCCAGCTTTCGGATGATATATTTCGTGCGGGTGAGATGATAAAAGCTCGACACTGCGATCGCCGAATGAAGATGCAGGCTGTCGGCCACCGGCAAGAGGTTCTTTGCGGTCAGGTAGGTATTCTCTCCATCGTTGTCTTCGATGATCCGGTCCGCAGGTACCCCATGCGCCACCAGGTATAGTTTCATCGCCATGCCTTCCGGCACCCGGCCCGGTTTCGTAGTGTGCCCGTTACCGCCGCTGACCATGATTCTCGGCACTCTTCCCTCCCGGTACAATTCGAGCGCCTTATCGACCCGGGTCTTGAGTACCGGGGAGAGCGTGCTGTCCGGCTCGACCCGGTTGCCCAGCACCACGGCGATATCGGCATTACCCCGATAGGGCCGCAAACCATCGACGCAGATATAGGTGATATGGCCCACTATCCAGGCAAGAAGAAGCCACTCGGCCCATCGCAGCCATCGCTTCATTTCTTCTTCTCCTTCTTCGCCCATGCGGGCTTCTGCTTCAAGACTTTTTTATAGACGGGGCAGCCTTCCACATGCGCCCCCGGCAGGTATCCCGTGCTCATCAGGAATTCGCCCACGATCTCGCCGCCCGTGAACCGGAACGTCTTCTTGAACAGCTTGACCCACTCTTCCTTGGTCAGCGGGTGATGGTGATCGAGCCAGTTCTTGAACGAGCCGAACTCCTTCTGTATCTCCTTTATCTTTTTGGCGTTGTCGATCGTCGCGTCGACCTTGAGCCGGTTGCGGATGATCCCCGCATCGGCCAGCAGCCGCTGGCGCTGCTTGTCCCCATAGCGGGCCACCTTGTCGATATCGAACTGGTCAAAAGCCTGGAAAAAATTGTCTTTCTTGTTGAGTATCGTCGTCCAGGACAGACCCGCCTGGTTGATCTCGAGGATGAGACGGGCAAAGAGGTGGTTGTCGTCCTCGATCGGAAAGCCATATTCGTTGTCGTGATAATGCACATGAACGTTCCCCTTGTCCATGGTCGCGACAACCTTGCAATAGCCGCTCAGATTTTCCATATATGGAGTAAATATACATAGATTTGTCCTCGAAAATCGATTTCATGCGCAAACTGTCCCTTCTCACGCTGGCCCTTACCTTCACGATAGCCGCGTCTGCCCAGACCATCGCCGGGCTCCCCGAGCAGATCAATTCCGGCGCCTATGACCCGCAGGCCCTCTTTGCCCCCGGCTTCTATGGCGATCTCCACCTGGCTACGCGCAGCGCCAACGGCGCCCCATCCTCCACGTATTGGCAGAACCGCGCCAACTATTTTCTCTCAGCCACCCTCGACACGGTAAAGAACCAACTGCAGGGCAATGCAGTCATCGAGTACATCAACAATAGTCCCGATACCCTCCATACCCTCTGGCTGTATCTCGATCAGCAGACCTATCGCGCCGACGCCCGCTCCAATTACTACACCACTGGCGCTCCGGGCGGCCATACCGACGGTTACCAGCTTGAATCGGTCAGGCTTCAACAGGGCCCCGTCACGGAAGACGCCGATACCAGGGTCACCGATACCCGCCTCCAGATCCGCCTCAGGAAACCCCTGCCGGCAAAGGGCGGCCGCATCAACATCCTCATCCGCTATAGATACACGGTCCCCGGCGAGTTCGGCAACCGCACCGACTGTTTCCCCACCCGCAACGGAAAGATCTTTGAGATCGCACAATGGTATCCGCGGATGTGCGTATATGATGATCGGGGTGGCTGGAACACTTTACCCTTTCTCGGCAGCGGTGAGTTCTATGATGAATACGGGGACTTCGACTATCGCGTCACCGTTCCGGCGGATATGATCGTCGCCGGTTCGGGCGAACTCCTCAACCCGCAGGAAGTGCTGACCGCCGCCCAGCAGGCGCGCCTGGCGAAGGCCCGCACCAGCGACCGGACAGTGATCATCCGCGATGCCGCGGAGATCGGTGGCCCCACCGCCCGTGCGAGCCGCAACGGCACCCTCACCTGGCATTTCAGGATGAACAACACCCGCGACGTGGCCTTCGGCGCTTCCCGCGCCTATATCTGGGACGCCGCCCGCGTCAATCTCCCCGGCGGAAAGAAATCCCTGGCTATGTCGGTATATCCCGTGGAGAGCGCCGGACCCGAGGCCTGGGGCCGCGCCACGGAGTACCTGAAAGGTTCAATGGAATATTTCTCGAAGCAATGGTTCGTATACCCCTACCCGGTAGCCGTCAACGAGGCCGGTATGGCCGGCGGCATGGAGTATCCCGGCATTGTTTTCGATGGAATCAACGACAAAGGCAAGGAGCTGTTCTGGGTCACCGCCCACGAGATCGGCCACAACTGGTTCCCCATGATCGTCGGCTCCGACGAACGCACCTATGCCTGGATGGACGAAGGATTCAACACCTTCATTGATATCTACGCCTCCGATGAGTTCAACAAAGGAGAATATGCGCCAAAGCGCGACGATGAATACGCGCCCGGCGGCGGCAATCCCGTCGATGAGATCCTGCCCACGATCAAGGACCCGCAGGCTCCCGTGATGATGACCCGCGCCGACGGCATCCCCGAAAAACATCGCCATCCCATGGTCTACTTCAAGCCCGCGCTGGGCCTCGTCCTGCTGCGCGAGCAGATCCTCGGCCGCGACCGCTTCGACTATGCCTTCCGGCGTTATATTCAGAGTTGGGCCTTCCGTCATCCCGGCCCGGATGACTTCTTCAAGATGATGGACAACGAGGCCGGCGAAGACCTGTCCTGGTTCTGGCGCGGCTGGTACCTCCACAACTGGAGCTTCGACATCGCCGTTCAGTCCGTCCAAAACGCCAGCCCCGGCATTACCCCATCCGCCACCAGCGCCGGCAATGGCGCCACCGCGGCCCCCGCCACCGATGCCACCCAGGTCGCCGTCACCATCGCCAACCTCGACCGCATGGCCTTCCCCTGCACGCTCGAGTTGACCTGGAAAGACGGCTCCCGGCAACGCATCCCCCTCCCCGTCGAAACCTGGCTGCAGTCCGGTACCCGCACCTTGCGCTTCGCCGCCACCCAGCCCCTCGCCGCCGTCACCCTCGACCCCGATCACGTGCTGCCCGATGCCAACCGCAGCAACAACAGCTGGAATGTCCCATAAAAAAATCCGGCAAAAATTTCCCGGATTCCAATTTTGCCCTTATCTTTGCACTCCTTTCCACAGAAAACCAACGGGTTAAAGGAAAAAACAAAAAAAGGGAGTTTAGCTCAGCTGGTTCAGAGCATCTGCCTTACAAGCAGAGGGTCGGCGGTTCGAACCCGTCAACTCCCACTAGATAAAGCACCTACGAGGTGCTTTTTTTATTGGTGCCTCATTCCTTCCCCACCACCAACTCCCTCGTCCTCACCCCCTGCGCACTAAAATACCCCAAACACCCGCCCGCAATATTGCCCGTCGGATTCGCCGGCGACGCACTCTGTCCCGACCCATCCGCATTCTGCTGCAGCGCAAACCAATACTGGTAAACCGCCGAATCGATATTGATCATATCGATCCGTACCGAATCACCCGTCTTGATATCCCGGTTCGGATCATTCGTATCATTATTGAAATCCAACTGCGCCCTGATCGTCAACCCATCCGTAAATTCATCATTTCCAAAAAAGTTCGTCTTCTCCTTCCGCCCATTGACATACTGCACCCATCGATAGTAATTCGGAATACCCGCTGGATCGCTATAGACAACCGTAACATAGCGCTTATCAGTTAGAACACCGGTTCTAACATAAAGACTGTCGATCCCCACCACCGGATTAGGCATCGTAGAAGAAGCCGTAAAGGTATGTCCACCCAGAACGACAGTCATACTATAAGTGTTACCCGGCACTCCCGTCAGCCCATTGCAAGTGTACACCCCCGAACTCGATTCAGTCAATAGATAGCTAGCCCCTCCACAGGAAATCGTCACCGCGGCCCCGCTAACCCCAGCAAAAGTATTGTTGCCGCTGAAATCCTTCGTCTGGCTGATTGAGACACTCGAACCACCCGGTTGATCGGTAACAACACCCTCGATGACATATTGAGTCGCCCCGGAGTCCAGATGCACCGAAATCACCTTCTGACAGCCGCAGAAAAGAAAGAAAAAGAATATCAAAAAAACACTATAACGCATAAAACCTAAAATTTGAAATTATAAGAAACAGAAGGCACAAAGCTGAACAACGAAGTCTGTACCGCCTCCGTAATATTCGGATCCGTCTTCCCCTGCCTGAAATC
>Ga0157372_10008976_pt1 | contig 10627 bp, 5 predicted proteins | sample C55metaG_FD_115307 | JGI IMG/M metagenome (GOLD analysis project Ga0157372, IMG submission 115307) | Corn rhizosphere microbial communities from Kellogg Biological Station, Michigan, USA - C5-5 metaG | ecosystem: Host-associated > Plants > Roots > Rhizosphere > Soil | place: USA: Michigan...
GAAAAATATCGCTGACGCCGTGATAGCAGATGCGATCGCCTGAGCCGAAATTGGCATGTGTGTTGTAGTCGAACGCGCACCAGCCAATTCCTCCTGCATACTGCGGATTGGATGCAAGCTGGTTGTGAATGCGTGCGTGTCGAAGCGTGTGCTCACGCTGGCGCTCGTTATCGTCGGTCGTCTTCGTGGGAAACGTATGGCCCACAAACTCCGTGTTCAGGTACCGCGGATGGCACGGCGGCTTCAGCGGAAAACCGAAGTCGTTCATCGTAAAGACGTCTTCAAGAAACTCCGACTGCTGAAAATAGCGAATTCCGCCGGTCTGCCGCGAATCGTCGAGAGCGTGCGCCAGTGCATTCGTTCGCGTGTAGAAGTCGTGGTCATCTAACGATTCATTGATGCGCACGCCCCACAGCACAATCGAAGGATGGTTCCAATCGCGGCGAATCATCCGGCCGACGTTGTCAATGGCGACCTGCTTCCATTTGTCGTCGCCGATATGCTGCCATCCTGGAATCTCCTCAAGCACGAGAAGCCCGATCTCGTCGCATCGATCGAGGAAATGGCGCGATTGTGGATAATGCGACGTTCTGACGATATTGCAGTGGAGATCCCTACGCAGGATGTCGGCATCCTTCCGTTGAACGCGCGCCGGCATGGCCTGCCCGACGAAGGGAAAAGTTTGATGACGATCAAGTCCGCGGAGCTTGACGATTTCGCCGTTCAGCGAGAATCCATGGTCGGTGAATATGGCTTCGCGAAACCCAATCCGGCGAGAATCTTCGTCCAGAACGCGGCCGCCGGAGAGGAGCCGCACATGCACCGTGTAGAGCCGCGGCTTATTCAGCGCCCAAAGATCAATTCCGCTCAGCTTGTCCATCGTTACCGCGGTGCGCGCCGGATCACGCCGCGTTTCGGTGGCTGCGTACACGGCAGCGTCCGTGTACGGATCGAGGGCCGCATCTGGATCGGCGGCTGCCTTCCCACCTACGCCGCCTGCTTGCCCGCTGGACTTACTGATTACCCGCTCCCCATCGCGCAGCTCCACCTCGAGCGAAAGCGCATCGGCGCCAGCCCGCTCACCCGCGAGAAAACATTGCACATCGACCGACGGCGAAGAGGTAAGCACGTTCCTGGGCTCGGCAAAGATGTTGTCGATGTAGGTCTGCGGGCAGATTCTCAGCGCGACTTCGCGATAGATTCCTCCAAAGGTCATGTAGTCGATCTCATATCCGAACGGCGGGATGTCAGGACGTTCGGTGGAATCGACCTTGACGACGAGAACATTCTCGCCATCCCGGCGAAGGTGGGGCGTCAATTCGAAGGAAAACGGCGTGAACCCTCCGCGATAGCTGCCGAGCTCATGACCGTTGATCCACACTGTGGATGCGGTCATGACACCTTCGAAGTCCACGAACATGCGTTTGCCATCAGCATCCTTCGGATATCGGAATCGTCTGCGGTACGCCGAGACGAACTCGTAATCCTTGTCGTCGAAGCTGTGCCAGGGCAGCAGGATGTTCGTGTGCGGGACGATGACCGGTTGAAACTCCGAATCGTTGAAATCGGCAGCCTCCGCGCCGTCGGTCCAATGTGGATGAAAGCGCCAGTTGCGATTGATCGGCAGAATCTGGCGACCCGTCGCCCGCTCCGATTCTTCCGATATGACGGCCGCTGGTAACACCGTGCTTGCCGCTGCCGCGCCTGCGAGCTTCATGAAGTCGCGCCGAATCATTTCCCCTCCCCCTCAAAAACGTGCACACCACGAACAACATGCAGCGAAAGGATCGGCCCGTACGGCGATTGTGGTGATATCAGGTGGAGACCAGCGATATCAGCTTGCGCATCTCGACCGGTGAGTGAGACTCAGCGCCGCGGGGCATCGACGGTCCAATGGCAACGGCGTCGCCATGCCCTTCGAACCATGCTATGAAAGCGGACTGCTCCGCGCCGGGCAGCCTTTGCTGGTCGATCCATTGATAGTACGCACCCATCTCCGCATCGACCAATGAGCCGGTCGGATCAACCTCGGGTTCCCCCTGCTTGCCCGAAAGCAGTTCGTTCATCGGGCGTTGCCGTTGCCGCGGCGCATAGCGTACGAGCAAAGTGAGCGCCTGAGCTCTGCGCAACACTTCGCGCGCCGTCCATTGAGCGAATATCGTACTGTAAATCTGGGTTCCTGAACCTTCGGTAAAAAGCTTCACTTGAAAGCGGCTCAGCACAGGGTCGCTTACATTCTCCATCCCGAGATCCGCCGGGGTCATCCGGGCAAGTAGGGTCCTGAGTTCTTCCGGCCCCATCCCGGGACGTGCAATGGCGGCTTGCATTCGTTTGAGCAGCGAGGTGCGCATCCCGCCCAGGCGTTCATACGATACGCAAGTAATTCCGGAACCGCACGCAATCGGGGCGCTTCCGTCGACATACCAGTGCCCGTAGGCCGTGGGCCGGCTACGCGCCCGTTCCTCAACTTCCGACAGGATCGTTTGCAGCGCTCCGTTCGAATTCACCTGGGAAAACCAGGTTCCGTGTTTGCGAAGGTTCCGGAACAGCGGGTCGCGATACTCAGCGACTCCCTGCCCCACTACGGCGAATCCCATGCGCTGCATCGCAGGTGGGTGGGGCTGAGCTTCGTTCTCCAGCCGATCGCCATATTGCGTTGCTGCTTTGCGAAATGCATCGAGCTGGTGGGTTGACCACAAGTATGCCGACTCTTGCTCCACAAACTGCGCCGGAGAATTAATCCAGTCAGAATTTTCGAGGGCGGACGACAGCGATATGCCGGTGAAATCGCCGAACCAATCGTGGCGCTGTGCTGCGGAAAGGGATTCAAGGATCTTGAGCTCGCTCTCAATTGCGGAACGCTCGACAGGAAAGCTGTAGTCATACTCCATGACTTGGCGGAGCAGACTTGGGACAAATGCCAGGGGTAGTTCCCGAACGACATCGAGATGCGACAGAATCAAGGCCTTCGCATCGGGTGGATAGGCCGCGAAGCTCTCCGCTTTAAGATCGCGTGGAAGCATGACTAGGCCAACTCCCGAATGAGTTCGCCACGCGATTGCGACGGAGAGAAACCCAGCATGCCGCCAATTGTGGGCACTAGATCGATCGATTGCACCGGGTCGTTATACACCACACCATGCCTTACTCCCGCGCCCAGCACCATCATCCAGGTGGTTCGGCTGGCCGCATCTCCAGTTCGATGGTGCTGAAAACCATTGCCACCGGCATCGAGATCAGAATCCCGTCCGAAATCGGGAAGCACGAACATCGTGGTATTCCCGGCGTATTCCGGTTCTGTTTCGATCGCTTTCCACAACTCCGCGCATAATCGGTCGGTGCGACGGATACCTTCGATGTAAAGCGAATACGCCCCGGAGTGCGCCACGTCAATGTCATGCATTGTGATCCAAAGCAGGCTAGGTGCCTCCTCCCGCATCAGGCGCTTGGCAATGTAGAGCGACAGTTCATCCGGACTCGAAAGGGTGCGCGCGTGCGATGCAAAGTCGTCCACCGAGAACTTTAGTATGCTCTCCAGTTGTTGCAATTCCACTTCGCCGCCGGCCAGGACTGGTGTGTAAAGAGGCGTCTCGTAATTGTCGTGCAGCAGGTGATCATAATCTGCTGTTCCACCGGAGTTCGCCAGGCCCAGCAAACGTTTGGGCAGAATTACTCGCGCCCCTAGACCGGGACCGAACCCGCGCACTTGGCTTTCCCCAATGCGGTTGAACCCGTTGCTGGGTGCCACCACCCATGCGTCGGAGGATGGCCTCCTGAGGTCTTTTCGGAAGTATTCAAATATCGTCGGATGCTCGGGGGCAACGGCGGCGAAGTTATTCAGAGTCTCGTATACACCAGTGGCCAAACTGGCTGTCGCCACGTAGTGCCCCAGAATTCCTTCGTTTGATACATGAGTGAAGAAACTTGATTGCGGAGCCAGTTCGTTCAGCATGCGGGGGATGTTTTCCTGGCCTTCCGGCGCAAATGTTTCCTGGTCGCGTGCGCCGCCGCCAAACGTAACCACTACGACTTTGCGCTTCTTTCGGATCGATTCCGCTCGAAGCAGCGGGCTAGCCTGGCTGATGGCACTGCCCAGAGCCAACCCCGCCGCACCGCGCAGAAAATCCCTTCGACTGCAGCTTACCCGTCGGGCAATCTCACGCGAAGACAAGGAGTGCGGCATCATGGCCTTTCCGTGTTCACCGCTTGCGCGGAATAGACAAACTGCCTGACTTCCTCGTGTTCCTTCTGCACCTCAGCCAAATGTTCGGCGCGAAGCTTCTGGTATGTAGCAAACTCTGCCTGTGCTTCTTCCTTCTGTCCCATGTGCACCAGGTCGGTTCCCAGCCTGTAGTGGGCATCGGCTAGGTTCCCATCGAGGTCGATTGCGCGCCGATATTCGGGAATTGACTTCTCGTATTCACGCTGGTCAGCATAGAAATTGCCAAGCTGCAAATGTGCTTCAGCAAGTGAATCATCAAGAGCAATGGCCCGCTTCAGTAAGGCTTCCACCGAGCTGGGATCCACATTGGAATTTTCCGTTCGCTTGCCCTTCCACAGGCTCACCGCGTAATAGTACTGAGCCAGCGCATTGTTCGGCTCGAGCTCGGCATACCGTTTGAAGTGCTCAACCACCTCGTCAGCCTGCAGCGGAGAACTGTTGTAGGCCTTGGAAAGAAACAAATAGCAACGCGCATCGGTAGGGTTCAGGTCGGCAGCCGCAAGGAACGCATTCACCGCCTTGTCGTAAATGCCTCTCGAATACAGCGCCAGCCCCAGGCCTATCAGAATTCGCGGCGATTTCGGATACCGATCTGCGGCATTCTGGAAAATTGCAATGGCGGGCTCATACGTGCGGTGGAGCAGCATCTCACTGCCCCATGCAAAGAGGTTCTCTTCACTCGGCTCGATATGCGCAGCGGCCTCGAAATCATTTGCAGCCGCCACGAACTTGCCGTCCTTTTCATCGATCTGGCCAAGTAGATTGTGCAATTCCCCGGTGTTGTTCCGCGGAAGCACACTTTGGACAACTGCCCGAGCTGCCTCCAACCTGCCAAGCATGAAATCGGCCATGGCAAGATCGTAGGCATTGTCGTATGCCGTCGGGTTGAGTTTGTAGGCTTCCTGCAGCAACGGCTGGGCGTCAGGCACCTTCCCCATCTGGATATAGAACTCGCCCAGATTGTGATTTGCATCGTAGCTCTTTGGTTCCAGATCGACGGCTTTCCGGAACTGCTCCCCGGCAGGTCCGGTCTTGCCGAATCGGAGCAGAGTCGCGCCAAGATTGGTTCGTGCTTCCCCGGACTCCGGCTTGATTTGGACCGCTGCCTTCAAATGTTCGATTGCCTTTTCGCCGTCGGGAAGGGACGCATAGACCATGCCGAGAAGTTCATGGATCTCAAAACTATTCGCGGCGTAGGGGAGGAGGGGTTCGAGACGCGCAGCGGCCTGAGCGTAATGGCCCGATTGATAGTCAGCGACCGCAGACTGATACTGCTGATCGAGCTTCTCCCGCTGAGTATTCTCTCCGGCAAAGCAAATTGCCGCCGCCGTAAAGGCGGGGAGCAGCATGCAAACCCGGAACCTGATGCTCACATTCCCCTCCGCGTGAGCGGCGTGCTGAAAAGCTGAAAACGCCCCGGTTCGGAACTGCCGCATCCGAACCGGGGCGTCCTCATCTTAGCCTAGTAGTACAGCTTCAGGGCAAATTGGATTTCACGCGGATCGTATGGGTTGAAACGCGTCGAACCCACTTCGCCGAAGTGCGGGTCAGTCCAGTTGCCCGAACCGCCGATGGCCACCACGCCGTTTCCGCCAAAATTGGGCGCGTTGAAGTTCGGATGGTTGAGAATGTTGAAGAACTCGGCGCGGAACTCGGCGTAGTAGCGCTCCGTGAACTGGAATTTCTTGAACGTCGAGAAATCCATTCGGTGGATGCCCGGACCAACCGTGTTACCCGGCTTGGAACCCAGCGCCGCCGCTCCGTTCAGAGGAATGCAAGTATACGGTTTGCCATCTCCGTAAAAACCCGACGGCGAACCTGGAATAGGCCCAACGTTGCCTGGCGCCGAACCGCCCAACTGGCACGGCTGATTGAATGCCTCGGGGTTATTCAACCAGAATGGACGCGCGTTCGTGTCCCCCGGGAGAACATGAGATTTGATACCGCGCTTCTGGCTTTGACCGGGCACCAGTACAGAAACGCATCCGGACCCGGAAGCGGTCCCTGTTGGACACCCGAAATTGAGAGGTTGTCCACCTTGAGCGGTCACAATCCAGTTCGTGGCCCATCCGCCCAGTACGGCATTCGCAATACCGCCCCGGTTCATGTAGCGCATGCCTTTGCCGAACGGCAATTGGTATCCGCCGCTGAAATGCACTACGTTGCGAACATCAAAGTCTGCCGGACCCCAGTCGAACATCGGGCCCAGCCCCGGAATGGCGAGGGCCCGGAATCCGCTGATTGAACCGCCATTCAACAGATCCCCGGCATCCGACAATGTCTTCGACCACGTATAGGTGAGCAGGAAGGTCAACCCGTTCGAGAACTGATCCTCCAGCTTCGTCTGCAGTGAGTGGTATGTACTCTGGCCGAAGGTCGCGCCAAAAGAACCGTTTCCGAAATCGGGGAAGGGCACGCAACTGCCGGCTGCTCCGGGTCCTCCTCCCACGGCGGCCGGAAACACCGCCCACGGCGCGCCACAACTTGTGGTGCTGATACCGGCCGGAAGAATCTGCGTCACATTCTGGTTGCCTACGTTAGATTGCAGATCCGCTGCGTGGGTATACACGTAGGCGGCCTGCGCTGCCAGAGACGGCGTGATCGAGTACTGAAGGGTGAGGTTGGCACTATACGTACGCGGTGTCTGGTAGTCGAACTGCATTCCTTCCAACCCTACTCCTCGCGCATCCACGGCCGAGGCGGCAAGTGGAATGCACGAGAAACCAGATTCGAAGTTCGCCGTGCCATGCCCACTGGACGGATCGCCCCCGGCGGTACCGCAGTGGCCAAACGGAGAGCTGAAGCTGATAGGCGACACCTGAGACGAGACACTGGGATCGCCCGGACGAACCTTGCCATTGAAGTACGACAGGTTGTACACGAACGGGTAATTCTCCCCGATGTTTGGAGAATATCCCTGGTTCTCAAACGAGTTGAAGAACAGCCCGAAACCACCGCGCACCACCCACTTGCGAGTTACCTCGTAAGCGAAGCCAACACGGGGAGCCAGGTTATCCTTCTGGGTGTTCACCAGTCCCTTGCCGTATCTGTCGGTCACCATAAGGTTGATGCCGTCCGCCGCTAGCAGGTCGGTGAAACCCCAGCAATCGGAGATGCCTCCAGCCAGACAGGTCGTGTTGTTAGAGAGAGCACGAGGGGAACTACCGCTCGCCGGGACGATGAACGTAGGAGCTCCAATGTTTTTGCCCGGAACTGGATAGGGAACAAAGTTCGCTTGCGCCCCGCCGACCTCCTTGATGGGACCGAAGTAGTCCCAGCGCAAGCCAAGGTTGAGCGTGAGCTTTGAGGTCATCTTCCAGTCATCCTGGAAGTATGTGGCGAAGTACATCCTTTGATCGTGCGTGGTGGCAATGTTGGAAGCAAACACGCCGTCAGACCCGCCCGAGTAACTGAACCCGTTCGGATTCGGATTGCCATTGATCGTCGCCGGCGCTGCTGTAGGGGGCAGCACAAACTGCGCAACGCCACCCGTGGTGGTTGACTGATTGGGAATGTCGGTGAAGCCACCGCCGTAGTTGAACTGCCCGTGCGACCAGGCAGGCTGCAACGTGGAGAACTTCACGCTCTGGTACTCGATTCCCATCTTGAAGCTGTGTTTTCCATAAATTCGGGTGAAGTCGTCGCTCACCTGGAGCGTCTGCGTGACTTCGTCAGAAGGCAGGAAGGCGTTGCTTCCGAGTTGCTGCAGGCCACCGATGCCGAATGCCGGCAGGCCGCCATTCTCCGGGCCGTCTGTCGGCGGCTGCGGAATCCCCTGAATCCCGAACTTCTGCGGAATTCCGGACTGCGTACCTTCGGGCCCGAAGCGGGTTGAGTGCAGGTGGGCGAACCCGGCGCGCACCTGGTTCACCACATTGGGCGAGAAGACGTGCGTATACCCCGCCACCATCTGATGCGACTTGGCGCTCTGCAGCCCCTGGTCGAACGAGCCGCCATCCGCGATGCCGCCGAAGATGCCCGGGATAAAGATGGGATCGTCGGCGAAACTGTACCGGCCGAAGATTTGATCCTTATCGCTCGGGTTCACGTCGCCGCGCACGTCGAACTGGTTCCGGTGCTCGAAAAGCGCGGGGCTGGCACTGAACGTCTGTATGCCGGAGTTCGGCGCGGGGAACAGATTCAGGATCGCGACCGCATTGGGGTCGATGCGATTGGCGGGAAGGTGGTTCAAGTTGCAGCCCGCGGCGGTAAACGTCTTGGTGCCGGGTCCGCAGGTGCCAAACGGATCCCGGACGTAAATATCGCCGCTGGTCGTGTTCTTCAGGCCGGATACCGGATCGGTCCCGCCCGCGGCTACAAAGCGGGTTGTAGCTGGATCCAGGATGGTACCTGCCGGAATGGATCGTCCGAGACCATCGGTCCGCGAACCTGAGTTGAAGCCCAGAACGTCGGTCAGATCCGTGTAGCCACTGTCGCGCATCAGCTTTGTCGGAACATTCCCGTTCTCAGGTGTGCCCTGCACGCGACGGAATCCTTCGAAATCGCCGAAGATGAAAACTTTGTTCCGGATGATCGGGCCGCCAAAGCTCGCCCCAAACTGATTCTGGCGAAGTTTGCCTCTTGGCTGGCCGGTATTGTTTTCGAAGTAGTCGGCGGCGTCGAGTTTGTCGTTGCGGAAGAACTCCCACAAAGCGCCATGTACGCTGTTCGTGCCCGACTTGATCGTGGCATTGAGAACCGCGCCGGCCGAACGGCCGAGTTCGGCGCTGAAGTCGGCGGTCTGCACTTTGAATTCCTGAATGGCATCCACCGGAGGCAGAATCACGTAATTTGTGCCGTTCAGAAAATCGACGTTATTGGAATTGTTATCAATGCCGTCGATCAGGTAGTTGTTCTGCGAGGGACGAAGCCCGTTCGCAGAGAAGGCGCCGCTCTGAGCGTTTCCGCGCGTGTCGGCCTGGGGCGTCTGCATGCCTGCCCCGAGCTGCGCAAGAAACGTAAAATTGCGCCCATTCAGCGGAAGATTGTTCACCTCAGCCGTGCCGATGACCTGTCCGACCGAGGCCTCCTCAGTCTGCAGAAGAGGTGGCGCCTCATTCACTTCCACCGTCTCGGTAGCGCCGCCAGGCTTCAGCGACACGTTCACCTGAAGCACCTGCGCGACTTGGACGGTGAGGTTCTTCTGCGTCGTTTTGGCAAACCCAGGCGCCGACACAGTGATGGTGTAGTGGCCGATCCGCACCGGCGAAAATGTGTAACCGCCGTTTGGGCCTGTCTTCCTCTGGATCGTGATTCCCTGGTCGATGTTCAGCAGTGTCACGTCGGCATTTGGAACTACCGCGCCACTCTGATCCTGAACCGTACCGGTAATCGATCCCTCATCGACCTGCGCGCACGCATTTCGACTTTGGACGAAGAACATGCAAAAGCATGCAAGAACCGCGCACCAAACTGCTCTGACAAAATGGGGCTTATAGCCATTCGAACCCATGAGAGACCTCCGATGCAGTCTTTCCGTTTGCGTCACTTCTCGTATGGGTAAAGCGGGTTGTGCAGGGGCCGGGGGAAGTAAAAACAGTGACCGTTCTGTAAACGGTTTCAATCTAGCGTCGGAAGTTACCCGATTCGTAAACTGTTTGTCAATCAAAAGTTGTAGAAAGGCATTTCACGTCATGTAGCCTCATCAATCAAAGCGACTCCAATCGGCCCTTCTCGGGAAGAAAAAATGCGGTCTAAATGAAACGCATCATTCGGTTTACCTAGCATTACGGAACTCATGACAAATTGGAATTTCTGTTGAGCCCGAATAAAATGCCTTTTGACGTGATCGAAGCACATCCGAACTTGCCACGCCACCATCAGATTGCTCTAATGTTCTTCAATCCATGATGCCCCCCAAAAAAACACCTGTACGCCGCGTATCACGCAGAGAGGTTCTAAAGGGCCTAAGTTGCGCCCCGCTGCTCCTGCGGCCGGCTCCGATTTTGGGGCTTGCATTCACCGAATCTCGCGACGGCGCGCACGGCGGTTTCTCCTTGGCCGACGAGCGATTTTCCCCTCATTACCCTTCGCAATCTCCCTTGAGTGACATTTTTCGCCTGGTGCCGCCAGGATCGGACGATTACCCGCTTGAAAAATACGCAAGCGAAATCGAGGCGCTGCTGAACAATTGGGGCGAGGCGATCGAGCGATCCCTTGAAAACCTAACTGCAATTTCTATTTTCATTGAGCCGCAAATCGACGCTTCACTGGCGAATACGGCCACAATAGAACCGGTGCGCACTGGCTTTGGGGTCAACTCCTTTCGCCGCGGCTTTACTCCAGCATCGCAACGCACAAGAGCGCAATTCGTGCAGGGCATCCGCGAATGGCTGATGCCGGCATCGTCCATTCAAACGGCTGAATTCGAGGTCTACGGGATCGAACTCATCGCTAAGTATCCGC
>Ga0157372_10008977_pt1 | contig 10627 bp, 6 predicted proteins | sample C55metaG_FD_115307 | JGI IMG/M metagenome (GOLD analysis project Ga0157372, IMG submission 115307) | Corn rhizosphere microbial communities from Kellogg Biological Station, Michigan, USA - C5-5 metaG | ecosystem: Host-associated > Plants > Roots > Rhizosphere > Soil | place: USA: Michigan...
ACTGACGAACGTGTCGCAGAGCATCGCCGACTCGGTCGTCTCGGTCGAAGACGGCCGCTCGAACCGCGTGGTCAACAGGCTGCGCATCGACCATGTCGGAGCGCGGGGCGTCGTCGGCGTCGGCGGTTCGATCGAGACGGCGAGCTTCGGCACGATGTCGAGTCCGCCGCAGTCGAGTTGGAGCGCGCACGTCGAGCGATTTCAGTTCTGGCCGCGGTTTCCGCGGTGGACGATGAGTGCCGCCGCGCAGCATCTACAGTTCGGCCCAGCGACCACGATGACGTCGCGCGCGGAGCTCGACGTCGACGTCTTCAGCTCACTGCGAATCGCGCTCGGCGCGGAGCGCGGCACGGCGCGCGACCAGTTCGGCGCGCTGCACACCATTATCACGCTCAAGGTCGAGCGCTCGTCGAACATCAGTGCCTTCGACCGCCGTCAGGAAACCGGCGTGGTCTACCAGGACCGCAACGCGAACGGCGTCCGCGATCCGGGCGAACCGGGCGTGCCCGGCATCGTCGTGCATCGTGGCTCCGAGACGGCCGTCACCGACGCCAACGGCGTCTTCCGTATGACGAGCGGGACTTCGACGCGCGCCGAGGTGGACGAGCGATCGCTGCCGAAAGGCTGGGAGCAGAGTCCCCGGCTTCTCGACCGCGAGAGCGACCCGCTCGTTCTCGGGGTCGTTCCGATCACCGCGCTCGACGTACGCATCGACGTCGCGAAGCTGGCCGACGGCACGGTGCCGTCGGTGCGCGTCGGAGTGGCGACGTTCTCACTGCGCGACTCGACGGGCCGCGAGTGGATCGCGCGCGCCGACGGCTCGCAACACGCGTCCTTCGACGCGCTGCCCGCCGGCCGCTACACGCTCACGATGGAGCTCGAGGGCTCGAGTGAGCCGCTGCTGATCGACGACATCCCGCCGGTCGAGATCGGAGCGACCCCGGGACGCCAGCGTTTCGTCGTGACGGTCAGGACGCGACCGATTCGGATCTTCAAGACGAAACAGCAAACGGAACAGCGCGACAAAGATCGGGGGATTCCATGAGCGCCGGTGGCCGCCTCTCGGGGCTGGTGCGTTTCGTGATCGCTTCGCTCGCGATCTGGGCGGCGCTCGCGCTGTCGACGCCAGCCGTCGCCGCGCAGACCGTTCTGACCTGCAGCGTCTCGGGCCAATCGGGGAAGTGTTCGCCCACGGTGACGCTCGACCAGCCGGCGACGATGGTGAATCCGGCGCTGCTGCAGCTTTCCGTCTCGCCCACTTCCTCGACGTACACCGCAGCCACGACCGACATGGACCAGGCCACGGGCGTCGCGACCTTCACGCCGGTTTCGCTCAGCGTAATGGCGAATCGCTCCTGGACGCTTCAAGTGAACGCCAACTTCGCGTTCTGGACGGCAAGCGCCGGCGCGTGGGGCAGCAAGCCGGCGAGTGACTTGATCTGGAGTCTCACGCCGGCCGGGCCGACGACGTCGGTCACCACGACCGCCACGACGCTCACAACGGGTTCCGCGGGCCCCGGTTCACCGACCGTACCGATCTACATTCGTCCCGTCGCTCACTGGCTGACCGACAAGCCGGGGAACTACTCGATCACCGTAACGTTCACCATGACGACCCCGTAAAAACGGGTTACCGGATGACCGGGCACCGAGATACCGGAACGGCGCGACGCGACGACTATTTTTCCGCAGTCGCGGTATCCCGGTTTCCCGGTATCCCGAACGAACGAAAAAGAGGAGCCGCTTTTCGCGGCTCCTCTTTTTTCGTTCGTCCAAAGTCTCTTACTGGATCTGAATGCTGACGATGCGGGTTTGGCAGGACCCGGTGCGCGGGTCAGGGTTCGCGCACACCTTGAACTGCACGACCTCGCCGGGCTTGAGCGAGCCGACGGCCGCCTGAAGGTCCTCGGCCGTGTGAATGTCGCGCTGCGCCGGCGCCATTTCTTTGAGGATGATGTCGTTCGGGAACAGGCTGCGGAACGCGGGGCCGCGGCCGCTGACCGCCGCCACGAATAGGCCGCTGCGATACTGCTGCTGCAGCTTGCTCTCCTGAAGGAAGTCCTGCGGAATCGCGTCCACGGTGACGCCGAGCTTGTCGTTCGACCGACCAGTGTTTCCGGTTGGGCGAACGGGGGCCGAGTTCTCTTCCTCGTCGGCCGCGACCTTCGTGTCAGAAGGCGGCTCGGCGAGCTTGACCTTGAAGTCCTTCTTTTCGCCGTAACGAACGACTTCCAGATCGACCACGTCGCCGGGCTTGTGGCCGCGGATGATGCGCTGAAGCGTGCTCACCTGATCGACCAACTTGCCGTCGGCGGCGATGATGACGTCACCGATCTGGATGCCGGCTTTCTCGGCGGGGCTGTCCTTCGCCGGGTTGAAATCGCCGACGAGCGCGCCACCGACCTGGGTCAGGCGGGCCGCCTTCGCGTCGGCCGGGCTCACTTCGCCGAGCACGACGCCGACGACCGCGCGGCGCACTTTGCCGAACTTCACGAGGTCGTCCATCACCTGCTTGGCCAGCGTGATCGGAATCGCGAAGCCGTAGCCCTCGTAGCGGCCCGTTCCGCTCGCGATCGCGCTGTTGATGCCGATCACTTCGCCGCGGATGTTGAGCAGCGGACCGCCGGAGTTGCCGGGGTTGATCGCCGCGTCAGTCTGGATGTAGTCGGTGATCGCGTACGGATTCTGTCCGTTCGGGTTGAGCAAACCGGTCGCCTTGCGGCCCTTGGCGCTCACGATGCCCGCGGTGACGGTGAAGTCGAGCGTCAACGGATTGCCGATCGCCAGCACCCACTGTCCGACGCGCGCCTTCGAATCGTCGCCGAGCGACACATACGGAAGGCTGTTGCCCGCGTCGATCTTGATCACCGCGACGTCGGTCGTCGAGTCGCGGCCGATCACCTTGGCCGGGAATACGCGCTTGTCGAACAGCGTGACGTTCACGCGGTCCGCGTCGGCGACGACGTGGTTGTTGGTGAGGATGTATCCGTCTTCCGAAACGATGAAGCCGGAACCGCTCGCCTCTTCCGGCGTGTCATCCGGCGGCGCGTTCGGGTCGCTGAACTGACGGAAGAACTGCTCCATGCCCGGCGGGAGCTGTCCCTGTCCGCGCGGCCGCGTTTGGCGAACCGCGGGCTTCGCTTTCGCGAACTTCTCTATGTCGATCGAAACCACCGCCGGTCGCGCGTGGTCGGCGACCGCCTCGAACGCCGACTCGAGGTCGACGGCGGGGGCGACCTGCGACGCACTCGGCTTCGCAGCCGCGCCCGACGAACCGGCGCGCCCCTGCGCCCAACTGAAGTGCGTGAGGTCGAAACCCGACGCAAAGATCAGCCCGCAGAAAAACGCCACCACGACGGCGGCACTGAAGCGTGCGCGAGAGACGCGACTTGTCATAAGTCAGATCTACCTGCGAGAAAAGAGTGTGATATGGGTCCTACCCGCCGAGGTCGTGCAAGTTTCGAGCGCCCTCGGCTGCTCTGGTCGGCCCTTCGTCCTAATGACACGCGTGACCGGCTCGCGGTTTCTCCGCGAGCCGGTTCACCACAAAAACTTTACGGATGAAAGCTACTTTTTGCTCTCGTCCACGATCTCGTAGTCCGCTTCGACGACGTCTTCCTGCGGTTTCCCACCTGTCGAAGTTGAGCCGGTCGGTCCCGGCTCGCCACCCTGACCGCCTTCGCCGCCCGGTGGGCCCCCCGGGGGCGCCTGGTTCTGAGCATAGAACGACTGGCCAGCCTCGCTGTACGCGCGGCTCAACTCCTCCTGCGCCGCGCGGATCTCGTTCGCATCATCCCCGCGGATCGCCTTGCGCGCCCGCTCGACCGCCGCGTCGAGCTTCGTTTTGAGCTCGGCCGGCAGCCGCTCCGACCACTCCTTGGCGTTCTTCTCGACCTCGTACGTCATGCTGTCGAGACGATTGCGGGCGTCGATCTCCTCGCGGCGCTTCTTGTCTTCCGTCGCGTTCTTCTCGGCGTCCTTCACCATGCGATCGATGTCGTTGTCGGAGAGACCGCTCGACGCCTCGATGCGAATCTTCTGCTCCTTGCTCGTCGCTTTGTCCTTGGCCGACACGTGCAAGATGCCGTTCGCGTCGATGTCGAACGTGACCTCGATCTGCGGCATGCCGCGCGGAGCGGGTGGAATACCGGTGAGCTGGAACTTGCCGATGGTGCGGTTGTCCCGCGCCATGTCGCGCTCGCCCTGCAGCACGTGGATCTCGACCGTCGTCTGGTTGTCGTCGGCGGTGGAGAACGTCTCCGACTTTTTCGTCGGGATCGTCGTGTTGCGCGGAATGAGCACGGTCGTGACGCCGCCCAGCGTTTCGATGCCGAGCGAAAGCGGCGTGACGTCGAGCAGCAGCACGTCCTTCTGCTCGCCGGTGAGCACCGCGCCCTGAATCGCCGCGCCGATCGCCACGACTTCGTCCGGGTTCACCGAACGGTTCGGCTCCTTGCCGAAATAGTCCTTGACGACCTGCTGGATTTTGGGCATGCGCGTCGAACCGCCGACGAGAATGACCTCGTCGATGTCCTTGGGCTCGAGGCCGGCGTCCTTGAGCGCCTTCTTCATCGGCTCGATCGTGCGCTGGACGAGGTCGTCGACCAGCTGCTCGAGCTTGGCGCGGGTGAGCGTATAGTTGAGATGCTTAGGTCCCGACTGATCCGCCGTTATGAAGGGCAGATTGATGTCGGTCGACATCGTGGAGGAAAGCTCCATCTTGGCCTTCTCGGCGGCCTCCTTCAGGCGCTGGAGCGCCATCGGGTCCTTCGAGAGGTCGATCCCCTGATCACGCTTGAACTCGCCGACGATCCAGTCGATCACGCGCTGGTCGAAGTCGTCGCCGCCGAGGTGCGTGTCGCCGTTCGTGGATTTCACCTCGAATTGGCGGGAGCCCTCGACGTCGTAGAGCTCGAGAACGGAGATGTCGTACGTGCCGCCGCCCAAATCGAACACGGCGACCTTCTCGTCTTTCTTTTTGTCGAGGCCGTAGGCAAGCGCGGCCGCCGTCGGCTCGTTGATGATGCGAAGGACGTCGAGACCGGCGATCTTGCCGGCGTCCTTCGTCGCCTGCCGCTGCGCGTCATTGAAGTACGCGGGGACCGTCACGACAGCCTTGGAGACCGAGTGTCCAAGGTAGTCCTCGGCGGTCTGCTTCATCTTTTGCAGAATCATGGCGGAGACCTCGGGCGGCGTGTATCGCTTGCCCTGGACTTCGACGACGGCGAGATCACCGGGACCCGATACCACTTTGTACGGGACACGCTTGATCTCGTCGGGGACCTCGGCCATCCTGCGGCCCATGAAGCGCTTGATCGAAAAAACGGTGTTCTGCGGGTTGGTAACCGCCTGACGCTTGGCGACCTGGCCGACGAGACGTTCGCCGTCCTTCGTGAAGCCGACGACCGATGGCGTGGTCCGACCGCCTTCGGCGTTCGGAATCACGATCGGATCTCCGCCTTCCATGACCGCGACGACGGAGTTCGTCGTACCGAGATCGATTCCAATGACTTTGTCGGCCATTGCTTCCTCTTCGAGTACCGGGTTGTGGCAGACCAGATTTCGTCTGCCGTGAACGCCGTGGTTGAAGGCAAATGCGGGACCCAGTTCCTACGCCAACTTGGCAGGTCTCTCGCAATAGCGATTGAGCGGGGAGGGCAGCGGGCTGTCAGAGCGTCGTGCCATCTCGCTTTGCGACTCAACTCAGGCACATGATCCCGATCTCAGACGACAACCCGACCCTCCGAACGCCGGTGATGACCTGGCTCATCCTGGGCACCATGTTCGCGGTCTGGTTCCTGGTGCAGGGAGGGGGACTTCCGGGGAACGAGCTTGCCCTGGCGAAGAGCGTTTGCAACTACGGAATGGTCCCCGGGGAGCTGACTCACCGTGTGCCCGTGGGCACCGGATTCTGGATCATTCCCGGCCAACTCTCGTGCGTGGTCGACAACGACCGCATCAACATTCTCACGCCTCTCACGTCGATGTTCCTGCACGGCGGCTGGGGCCACATCCTCGGCAACGCGATCTTCTTTTGGGTCTTCGGCAACAACGTCGAAGACAGCATGGGCCCCGGCCGATTTCTGGCGTTCTACCTGATCTGTGGTTTGGTCGCCGCCGCGACTCAAGTTCTCTTGAACCCGACCTCGGCCGCGCCGACCGTGGGCGCGTCGGGCGCGATCTCCGGCGTGCTGGGAGCGTACCTGCTCCTCTATCCCCGCGTTCGTGTCCACATGCTGTTCATCTTCATCATCTTCTTCAAAGTCTTCCGGATTCCTGCCTGGATCGTCCTGCTGTACTGGTTCGGTATCCAGGTCGCGACCGCGTACATGACGCCGCTCCAGCCGGACGTGTCGGGCGGAGTGGCGGTTTGGGCTCACATCGGCGGCTTCATTGCAGGGATGCTCCTGATCAAGCTCTTCGAGAACCCGGACCTCGTGGCCGAGCGGAATCGCATCCGGAGCGAGGAACAGTGGACCCTGCGGAGCGCTTGACGCGGCCGACCCCGGCATGGGTTTCCGGGGTTTCCCGGCCGCGGTAAGTTCGGGGCGGAACAGACTCGGCGTGACGTGTCCGCTACACGTCCGCCTGGGCCGGCCGCTTCTCACCGGTCCACCCATCCACCCCGTCCACCCGTCCACCCATGCTCGGCCGGCTGCTTCCGCGAGACGACGAGTTCTTCGAGCTGTTCGATCAACTCGCTGCTCACCTCGTTACGACGGCGCGCATGCTCGACACGTTGTTCGGCGACGTGGTTCACGTGCACGACCACGTGAGGGCGATCAAAGATGTCGAGCATAAGGCCGACCTCCTGACCGCGACGGTGAATCAGCGGATCGACAAGAGCTTCATTACGCCGATCGACCGCGAAGACATTCATATGCTGGCGACCCGGCTGGACGACGTAATCGACCTGATCGACGGAACCGCGCGGCGATTCGAGATGCTCCACATCGCCGACGTGTTGCCGCCGGCCCGCCAGCTGAGCGGCGTGCTCGTCCGCGCCACCACTGAAATCCAAGCGGCAGTCGCCGAGATGCGTCGTCCGCCGACGGTGAATCAGCACGTCGCCCTGATCAAGCACCTCGAGGAGGAAGGTGACTCCGTGTACCACGAGGCGATGGGCGCGTTGTTCTCGGGAGAACCGAATCCGCTCGACGTACTCAAGTGGAAGGACATGTACGACACGCTCGAGGGTGCCATCGACAGCTGCATGGGCGTGGCGCAGGTGCTTCAGAGCATCTCGCTGAAAAACGGATGACGCGCCGCTCTCCCCGCGAGACCCCGTGATCGCCTACGTCGTCGCGATCATTTTGATCGCGTTCATTTTCGATTTCAGCAACGGCTTCCACGACTCGGCGAACTCGATCGCCACGATCGTCGGGACGCGAGTCCTCAGCCCGCTCGCCGCCGTCGTCTGGGCGGCCATCTTCAATTTCGCCGCCGCGTTCACGGGATCGCTCGCCGTCGCCAAAGCGGTCGGCGGCGGAATGATCGAGCAGAGCATCGTCAACCCGAACGTGATTCTCGCCGGGCTGCTCGGCGCGATCGCCTGGAACCTCATCACCTGGTACTTCGGGATTCCATCGAGCTCGTCGCACGCGCTCATCGGCGGTTACGCCGGAGCCGCGGTGGCACGCGCCGGCGCGGGGGCGATCACCTGGGGCACGAAGTGGGTGCAGACGCTGTCGTTCATCGTCGTGTCCCCGCTGCTCGGCATGCTCGCCGGCTACGTGTTCATGGTACTCATATTCTGGATTTTCCATCGCGTGTCGGCGTCGCGCGTCGATCGGTTCTTTCGCGCGGCGCAGCTCGCCAGCTCGGCGCTGCTGTCGTACTCGCACGGCGGGAACGACGCGCAGAAGACGATGGGAGTCGTCGTCGGGCTCCTCGTCTCGGTCCACGCGAGCTTCGCCACGCAGACGGGTTGGCTCCATGCGCTCTATCTGCCGAACAACAATACGATCCCGCACTGGCTCGAGCTCGGTGCCTACACGGCGATCTCGCTCGGCACGCTCTTCGGCGGCTGGCGCATCGTGCACACGATGGGGCAGCGGATCACCAAGCTCCGTCCGGTAAGCGGCTTCTGCGCCGAGACCGGAGGCGCTACCGCGATCCTGATCGCGACCCACTTTGGAATCCCGGTGAGCACTACGCACACGATCACGGGATCGATCGTCGGAGTCGGCGCGACTCAGCGCGCGTCGGCGGTACGGTGGGGAATCGCCGGCCGGATCGTATGGGCCTGGGTGCTCACGATACCGGCCTCAGCGGGGATGGCGTCGGTCCTCTATCTACTCCTCGCCGAGTTCGTGAAACTGTAGCCGTTTGGGGCCAAAGCTGCCGCTTAAGTGGCTTGCAGGCAATGAATTATGCCACTGAGTCCGGCGCCGGGGCGCACACGGTGACTGCTCACGCTGCTCGGTCCGAATGTTGCCAGTACCTTTTCAACATCCGGAAACGTGACTCCAACGTGACGTTCAACATCACAGATTCCTCTGGCCACCCCTGGCCGGAGCGGGGTAAGTACAAAGGGGGGCGGCAGCCCAGCGCCCCCCTTTTTTTTCCCAAGCTGAACCCATGATCGACGTTCGTCCCTCCTCGCTGTTCCTCAATCGAGAACTCAGCTGGCTGGCGTTCAACGCGCGAGTGCTGCAGCAGGCACTCGACGCGCGCGTTCCGCTGCTCGAGCGCGTCAAGTTCCTCGCGATCTTCAGCGCGAACCTCGACGAGTTCTACATGGTTCGCGTCGCCGGCCTCCGCCGCCAGGTGGCGGCAGGCGTCGTCCAGAAGCCGGCCGACGGTCTGACGCCGCAGGAGCAGCTCGACGCGATCGACGCCGAGGTCGCACGCCTGAGCGCGATGCAGCGCGGATGCCTCACGTCGCTTCTCGACGAGGCCGCTCGCCACGACATCCGTCTTCTCGGCGTGCGCGATCTGACGGCGGCCGAGTGGGGCGAAATCGACGAATACTTCGAGTCGCAGATTTTCCCGGTGTTGACGCCGCTCGCGGTCGACCCGGGTCATCCGTTCCCGTACATCTCGAACCTTTCGATTTCGCTCGCCGTCGAGATTCGCGACCCGGACACGGGCGAGATTCGCTTCGCGCGGGTGAAGGTCCCGAAGAGCCTCCCGCGTTGGATTCCCGTCCGCGCGCGCCCCAATCACTTCGTTCCGCTGGAGCAGGTGATCGGCGCGAATCTGACGGCGCTCTTTTCGGGCATGGAAGTCGTGGCGTCGTACGTCTTCCGCATCACGCGCTATTCGGACCTCGACATTCCGGTCGAAGAGCCGGAGGACCTGCTCGCGACGATTGAAGAGCAGGTCTTCCAGCGCCGCTTCGGCGAGGTCGTTCGCGTCGAAGTGCAGGACGACATGCCGGCGCATCTGCGCGCCCTGCTCCTCGAGGAATTGCGCGAGGACGACGTCGCCGAGAGCGGCCGTCTCAGCGAGCGCGACATCGTCGACGCGGGCAGACTGCTCGACCTCAGCGATCTGAGCGGGCTCGCGGCGCTCGACATTCCCGCGCTGCGCGACCCGCCGTTCGTGGCGGCGACGCCGGCCGAGCTGCGCGACGCCGAACGGAACATCTTCGACGTCATCCGCGAGGGCGACCTCCTCGTCCATCATCCGTTCGACTCGTTCGGCGCGTCGGTCGAACGCCTGCTGAAGGAAGCGGCGCGAGACGACCAGGTGCTCGCGATCAAGCTCACGTTGTATCGCACGTCGGGCGACACGGCCGTCGTGGCGGCGCTCGTCGAAGCGGCGCAGCGCGGCAAGCAGGTGGCCGTGATCGTCGAGCTCAAGGCGCGCTTCGACGAAGCGAACAACATCACGTGGGCGCGGCAGCTCGAGGACGCGGGCGTGCACGTCGCGTTCGGATCGGCGACGCTCAAGACGCACGCCAAGACGGCGCTCGTCGTCCGCCGCGAGGTGGACGGCATCCGCCGCTACATCCATCTTGGCACGGGCAACTACAACTCGCGCACGGCCAGGCTGTACACCGACGTCGGTCTGCTCACGTGCAGTCCGTCGATCGGCGCCGACGTGAGCGATCTGTTCAATTCGCTGACGGGCTATTCGCGCCAGCGCCTCTATCGCAAGCTGCTCGTCGCGCCGGTGAACATGCGTGCGCGGTTCCTCGAGCTCATCGCCCGTGAAGCCGAGCACGCGGCGGCGGGCCGGCCGGCGCGGATCGTCGGCAAGATGAACGCGCTCGTGGACGAGGAGACGATCGACGCGCTTTATCGAGCGTCGCAGGCCGGGGTCGAGATCGACCTCATCGTGCGAGGCATTTGCTGTCTGCGCCCGGGTCTTCCCGGCGTGAGCGAGAACATCCGCGTCGTGAGCATCGTCGGCCGCTTCCTCGAGCACTCGCGGCTCTTCCACTTCGCGAACGACGGCCAGCCGGAGTACTACATCGGCTCCGCGGACTGGATGCCGCGCAACTTCGACCGCCGAGTGGAGGCGATCGTCCCGGTCGAGGACCCGTCGCTGCACGCGCCGCTGCACGCGCTGCTGGAGACGTGTCTCGCCGACAACCGCCAGGCGTGGGACCTGTGCGCCGACGGCACCTACGTGCAGCGCCGCGCCGCCGAGGGCGAGCCGGAGCGCGCCACGCCACCCA
>Ga0157372_10008979_pt1 | contig 10626 bp, 7 predicted proteins | sample C55metaG_FD_115307 | JGI IMG/M metagenome (GOLD analysis project Ga0157372, IMG submission 115307) | Corn rhizosphere microbial communities from Kellogg Biological Station, Michigan, USA - C5-5 metaG | ecosystem: Host-associated > Plants > Roots > Rhizosphere > Soil | place: USA: Michigan...
GAAAATTCCAGTTCACGCGCGCGGGATGCTACTGCAGCGCGCTCGACGCGCTTGAGAACACGTTGTTCGCGTTCGACCCCACCAGCCGGATCGTCCCCACCACCAGTACCAGGATCACGGCGAGCATCACCGCGTATTCGGCAATGTCCTGCCCCTCTTCTTCCGCCCACAGCCTTCGAAGTGTTTTCATGATCTCCTCCATTGAAGCATCGCGACTGCATTGCCGTCGCGCTCACGCGGACAACTACCTTCCACTATCGTCTTCCCAGTCGTCGGGTGGAAGTGAAACTCCCCAGATATTTTCCGGCTTCTCGAGCCCGATGCCGCACAGTCTGGGCCGGTCAGGATCTAGATATACTACTTGGGCGGTGGCGCGTTTGTCAGTCAGAATCACATGAATCTCGATTCGCATTCCTACTCTCAAGGGAATGGCCGTCGACATCAGCGCTCCGTGCAGGTTCACGATCAAGGTTTCGCCGTCGCAGCTCAGCGGTTCGTTGACGCCATGCGCCTTGATTTCCACTTTCATCCGAACGCGCGTGCTTCTACGCTGTTCACGAACACCGGGTTCTGCACCCATCCATCACCTCGCTGAGATTCCCCACAACCGGCAGCTTGGAACAACGAAAGAAGTGCTGGCTGAGATCGCCCGATGCCGCCCGGCATTACATGCTGCGCCGATCAAACGCTCTCGTCAAGGTAGCAGGCTGGCCGGATGGTCGTTAACAGATTCGCGTAGGGACCGCCCTTTGGGCTGTCCGGGCGAAGCGAAGCAAGGCGAGCCGCAGGATTTAAGGCATACCCACATGGAAAAACTTTCAAGCGATGTCTCTCTTGAACGAGATCCCTTCTACGCTGAAAACAAAGAGCCAGGTGGACCCTCCCGCCCACCTGGCCAATTTTTGTAACTCGATGCATTCTATTTAGCTGTCGTCGTAGCAGCCGTAGCGTTCGCGGGTTTTTTCGCTGCTGTGGCCGGCTTTGCCGCGGCCGGGGCTGGAACCGCCGTGGCCTGACGAACCACCGGTGCCGCTGATGGTTTCGCCGGAGCCACCGGAGTTTTCATTGCCGCATTCTTCATCACCGGCGCTGCCATTGTCTGATTCTTTGCAACCGGAGCTGCCGTCGTCTGCACAGGCGTACCCACAGGCCTGCCATTAACAACCCGCTGCTGCGGCGGCGTCACGCCAACATTTTGCTGCCCCCGCACGACTTGATTGTTACGTTGCGGGACTGCCGCAGCGCCGGTTGCATTCCCCGCCGTCCCGGCCTTGCCGGTAGCCACTGCATTGGACCCGAATGCCGCGTTGCTGGTTCCCGGCGCCAGGCTTGGGAAGTTCAGGTTATATGTCCGCACCGGAATCGCCATCGCACCGTTTTGTGCCTGTAATTCGTCAATCGTCAAGTTGTAGGTGTAACCCGTCCCCACCGGGCTGTTGGGAGCGCGCCCGCGCGCCACCGAGAACAGCGCATTCCCGGTTTGACCGGGACCGAGCACGAATTGCGAGTCGGTCTGGTTTCCGCGATCTATGCCCATACCCTGCAACTCGCCCGGGTTGCCGCCCGCTGGCACGTACGTGTTCCCGTTGTTGTCGACCATCACCATCGATCCGTCGTGATACGCGATGATCAGCGGCTGATTGCTCGCATTGTGGAACTGGATGTTCATGCGGATCACGTGCCACCCGCCTTCCTGGCTCATCGTCATCTGCGACACGTTGGCCTGGAACGGTCCCGCATCGAAGCAACTCGAACCGCATGCACCCGCCCCGCCTCCTCCTCCACTGAACGCTCCGTTTGTCTGCTCCGATGGTAAGCCCCCGCCTTGCGGCTGCACGGTCTGCATTCCCTGTTGCATGCCTTGCTGCGCGCCGTTCTGCACCTGCTGCATTCCGTTTTGCACCTGCTGCCCGTTCTGCTGCACCGTACCTATACCTTGCTGAACCGTGTTCGTACCCTGCTGCATCGTGTTCTGACCCTTCTGTGCAGCCTCCTGAACCTTTTGCCAGAAACTCTTCTTCTGCTTCGGTTGATTCGCGTTCTGGTTCGGCTGTGTTTGATTCTGGTTCGGCTGTGCCTGGTTCTGATTTTGATTTGGCTGCGCCTGGTTTTGCTGCTGCGCCGCGGCGGCGGCTACCAAAACCGCCACGCTGGCCAGCAGGATCATCATCCGTCTCCTACGCTGTTTGTTCATTTCCTCTCCTCCAACATTAAATTTCGTGCGCACTCCCCCAAAGCGATTTATGCCGATACTTCTTGAGACCTGCCGATTCCGTTTCCTCTCGCCTCTCTTGCCGCCATGAATTGCTTTGCGCTCAGCACCGCCATATAGATGGCCAGCGACACAAACACATACGTTCCAAACCCAATGGAGACGTCACTGAAACTCTCGCGCGGAACCCGCGTTGCCTGTTCAGAAGCGATTCCTCGAAGGCTGCTGTTCACCAGGTACGCGATGTACAAAATGAAACCCAGCGGCAGGACTCCTCCCAGCGCCGCGCGCCGATCCGCGCTAAAGAAATGAATCAGAGGACCTGCCAGCACCAGGATCGCCGCAAAGCCCATCGCGCCCGCATCCGGAGTCGCCGCCATTTCGGAAATCTGACGAATGCCGCCTGCATTCAAATAACCCAGCACCTGCCAGAACGTAAGCTCTACGCTGTCCGAGAACGGCAGATGGATCGACACTGCGGTCAGCGAACACCACGAAACCAGCAGCAACATGGCCGCAGAGAACTGGACTAACAGCGCGATTCCGAAGTTTGCGTCTTCCTGCGCCAGCGTGCCAATCCCCAACCCGCCCGGCGGAACGTTCTCTTGTTTCCCATCCATCGACTCCGGGATAGCGGTGATGCTTCTGAGATTCCCATTGGGATCGAAATCCACATTCACCGCGAGTCCCGGTCTCGCCCGCACCTCTGACCTCCACAGGTCCTGCACCAGGGGATACTGTCTGCCCTCCACCATCACCAGACCCGGCCCCGCGTACGGCTCGCGCAGAACCCTGCCTCTTTTCGCCATGGGTCGCTTCCTCCCCCGACGTGGCGGCCACTGCCTCCGCGCCTGGCGCACTTGCTCTCACCACGCATTGCGCAGGAAGCCGGCAAAAAACGTCATGGATGGAAAAAGAAATCCATCAACCTCCGCATGGCGCCTGTGGACTGTTGGGGGGGCGATTCGGCATGAAATCGGTCTTGCTTGGCCCAGTCCTCGGTGGTAGCATTCCACGCTATCCCAGCGTGCGGCTGGGACTTGGGGCTCCCCCCTCATTTGAGCCAATGCCAGGGGAGGATCATGCCGCTCGAACGTTTTGACCCACCTGAAAATTCTGCGACCGGTCAGGACGCACTGGCCGTTGCTGCTTCCGAGCGGCGCGCGCTCAATGATCTGTTCAGCCTGACCTACGAGGAACTGCGCCGACTTGCCTCCGCGGTCAAGCGAGGTGATCCCAGCTGCACGCTCAATCCCACCGCCTTGGTGAACGAGGCCTGGTTGAAGTTGGCGAACTCCCCTGAACTGGCGTCTTCTTCGCGCCTGCATTTCAAGCGCATCGCGGCCCGCGCCATGCGTCAGCTTCTGGTCGAAGCCGCGCGCCGTCGCACCGCTGATAAGCGAGGGGGAAGTGATGCAGTCCACGTGATTACCTTTGACGAATCGATCATGGCGGCGGCCACCTGCGGCAAGGAATTGATCGCGCTCGATTCAGCTCTGCAGGAATTGGCTCGCATTCAGCCGCGTCAGGCCATGATGGTGGAGAGTCGCTTCTTTGGGGGCTGCGATATCTCTGAGACGGCGGCTCTGCTCGGCGTGTCCGAGGCCACGATTCTGCGAGACTGGCGCGCGGCCAAAGCCTGGCTGGCGCACGCACTCCAACAGGTTCATTGATCCCGCACCTTGGTATTCCGGGGACTTAAATATGGATCACAGCCGGTGGGACCGCATTCAAAGCCTTTTCCACCAAACCGCCGACCTGCCGACATCCGAACAGGACGCCTTCCTTCAGGCAGCATGCGCCCATGACACCGCGCTGATCCATGAAGTGAGCGCCATGCTGAAAGAAGATGCTCGCCCGGCTTCGCTGCTCGACCGAGGTATTGCAGACCTTGCTCACACGCTGCTCAACAATTCCGATCCTGGGCAATTGCCCCGGCAACAGTTCGGGCCCTATCGCCTCATCCGTCTGCTGGGCGAAGGAGGCATGGGCCTTGTCTACCTGGCTGAGCGCACAGATCTCGGCAATCTAGTCGCGATTAAGATTCTGCGTGATGCCTGGCTTTCCCCAGCTCGCCGCGAGCGTTTCGCCAGCGAGCAGCGAACCCTCGCCCAACTGAATCATGCCTCCATCGCACGCCTCTACGATGCCGATGCCCTGGCCGATGGCACTCCGTGGTTTGCCATGGAATACGTGGAAGGAGTGCCGCTCACCGAATACTGCAAGCTGCACGCCTGCCCCCTCGACACTCGCATCCACTTGTTTCGCGCCGTGTGCGAGGCTGTCCAGTACGCGCATAGCCAGGCGGTCATTCACCGCGACCTCAAGCCTTCCAACATTCTTGTCAAACAGGACGGCTGCATCCGCCTGCTCGACTTCGGAATTGCCAAGCAGCTCGAAAGCCTCGATACTCCCGTCAACCAGACCATGACCGGCCTGCGTCTGATGACTCCCGCCTACGCGGCTCCGGAGCAGATTCGCGGCGACCGCGTCGGCATCCACACCGATGTTTATTCCCTCGGTGTCATCCTCTTCGAGTTGCTCACCGGACAACTTCCCTTCGATCTCTCCAATCTCACGCCGGCCGAGGCAGCCAGCATTGTCGCCAAGCATGAGCCGGGCAGGCCATCCTCCATCCTGAAAACCGGAAATCCGCCTCCGGATTTCGCCACCCTGAACAAATCTGCATGGAGCGAATTGGACGTCTTGTGTCTTACGGCCATGCACAAGGATCCCGCTCGCCGCTACCGCTCCGTGGAAGCGCTGATCCGAGACATCGATCACTACCTTCGCGCTGAGCCCCTGGAAGCGCGTCCCGACACACTTTCTTACCGTGTCGGCAAGTTTGTTCAGCGCCATCAGCGCATGGTCATCTCGAGCGTCGCGGCCATTGTGCTGGTGCTCGCCATGCTGTCCTTCTTTACCGTGCGCCTGGCGAAAGCACGCAATGCTGCTTTGGCCGAGGCCGCCCGTACTCAGCGCATCCAGAAATTTATGCTGAACCTGTTTGAGGGTGGCGATCAGGCCGTCGGTCCCTCCGACTCCATGCGCGTAATCACGCTGGTCGACCGCGGAGCCCTAGAAGCCAAGACGCTCAACAGTGATCCCAAAATCCAGGCGGAGCTCTACCAGAATCTCGGCGACATCTATGAAAAGCTCGGTAAATTCGAGCAGGCGGATGCGCTCCTGCAAACCGCGCTCGCACAACATCAGTCCCTTTATGGCGCCCACAGTCCGGAAACCGCTGAGACCCTGCTGGAACTTGGCCTGCTGCGCGATGCGCAAGGAAAATTCGACGACGCCGAACGCTACGTGCGCCAGGCTCTAGCGATTTACCGGCAGAAACTTTCGCCCACTCATCCCGCCCTCGCCCGCGCCACCAGCGCGTTGGGAAAAGTGCTGGAAGATCGCGGTTCTTATGACGCCTCCATCCATGTCCTCGAGGAAGCAGCGCGGCTGCAATCCGCCCGCGGCGGAAGCACGACCGATCTGTCGGAAACCCTCAGCGAGTTGGCCAACTCACATTTTTATACCGGTCATTACGACCTCTCCGAATCCCTGAACCAGAGAGTTCTGGCCATGGACCGCCAGCTCTATGGGGATCGCCATCCTCACATCGCCGACGATCTCATCAACCTCGGCGCTATCAAGTACGATCTCGGCCATTATCCCGAGGCCGAGCGCTACGATCGCGATGCCCTCGATATCACCCAATCCTTCTATGGCCTGAATCACCCCGCCACCGCGTCGGCGCTCACAATCTTAGGTCGCACCCTGGTTTCCGCAGGCAAAAGCGATGAAGCTGCCGGAATGCTCCGGCAGGCTCTCCAGATTGAAGAGCAGGTCTACGGCAAAGTTCATCCCCGAGTGGCCGGGACGCTGAACGAACTGGGCAAGATCTCGCAGCAGCAAGGCAAGCTCGACGACGCTGAAGCCGACTTCCGCCGCATGGCCGACATCTATCGCGCCGTCTATTCCGGCAAGCACTACTACATCGGTATCGCCCTCTGCAATCTCGGAGGCGTGCTGGTCGACCGCAAAGACTTCGCTGGCGCAGAGAAGTCGTTTCACGAGGCCCTGCATATTTATTCTCAGACCTTGCCGCCGGATCATCTGAACGTGGGAATCGCGCGCGTTCGCCTGGGCCGCGCTCTTCTTCTGGACAAGCATTATGCGGAAGCCGAGTCCGAAAGCCGCGCCGGCTACGAAATCCTGAAGAAGCAGCCCAGCGCCCCCGAGCGCTGGATCAACAACGCCCAAACTGATCTGGCACGCGAATATGAAGCCCTGCACCAGCCCGACAAAGCAGAAAAATATCGCGCCCTAGTCGAAGCCCCCAACACCCACTCCCCCCACTGAAAACCGGGCGTGTTTATGGCGCGCCTTTGGGAAGGGCACGACTTCAGTCGTGCCGTAACCCGGCAGCAACGATCGCGGCTTTAGCCGCTGCGGTACTCTCGATCGAGAGCCACAAACTCCTTACGGTGCGACTGTGAAAATGTGCGTGAGAACTCGTTTTGCGGATTGAAGGTTCAACAGGCTACTGCTTTGTAGCCGCGAAGCGGCGAAAGAATGCAGCCCGCGCCGTAAGGCGTGGGTTGTAGGTAAAACAAGGCCCCACCCCCAGCGAGGCGAAAGAAGAGTTCTCGCGCAACTCTATAGTTCGCGCCTTACGGCGCCGGAATCTGCACGTTAGACGCAATATTCGAGTACCCGCTCTCCTGGCTGCTCGAATTGACTGCCGTAGCCGCGTAGCAATACGACTTCCCATCCACAACGTTGCTGTCTGTATACAGAGTTGTCGTGGTGAGCACAGAGTTGATCTTAGAGAACGCCCCGCACGCCGCGCTCGTATACAACGCACGATATACGTTGTAGCCCGAAATGCCCGACGACGTACTCCCGTTCCAAGATAGGTTCACGGTGTGGGTGGGCGCCGCAGTGCCCGATCCCGTCAGCCCCTCGGTCGTACTCGACGGCTGGCCATTGCTGGCCACAGTCAAAGTCCCGTTTGCTGTCCCCGACGTCAGCGGGCTGAATGTGATGGAGAACGACGTACTCTGGCCCGCGGGAATCGTCACCGGCAAGCTCAATCCCCCAATGGTGAACACCGAATTATTTGTGCTGGCTCCCGTTACTGTTACATTCGCGCCGCTCGCGCTCAACTTGCCGGATGCACTCTTGCTGGTGCCAACAACCACGCTGCCCAGATTGAGTGTGCCCGGGCTCACCGCCAGCTGCCCCACTGCAGTCGTGCCTGTGCCCGACAGCGAAATGCTCACGCTGGGATTAGTTGCGTCCGACGTAATGCTTACGTTGCCGGAGGCGCTCCCCGCCGCCTGCGGCGCAAACGCCACGGTGAAAACTGCGCTCTGCGAAGCATTCAGCGTCAGGGGCGTACTAAGGCCACTCAAATGGAACCCGGTACCGCTCACTGATGCATTCGAAACCGTAACCGTGGTTCCTCCTGTATTCGTGAGCGTCACGCTTTGCGATTGCGTGCTTCCTACCGTGACGCTGCCGAAAGCTTCGCTGCCCGGATTCACCGCCAGCTGTCCATCGCTGATCCCGGTGCCCGACAAAGCAATATCTGTCATGGCCGTCGAGGCGTCGCTGCCAATCGCCGCCCTAGCGCTGAAACTTCCCGCCGCATTGGGAGTAAACGCCAGAGTCAGCGATGCGCTTTGCCCGGCCGCGATCGTCACCGGTAGACTGGGCGCAGTCAACGAAAAGTATTTCGTCGACACAGAGGCGCTGCTGATGCTCGCCGATGTTTTGCCAGTATTACTAACCGAAAGCGTCAGTGTCTTGCTGCTCCCCGCCGCCACGCTGCCGAAATCTAAAGCCTGCGCTCCAAATGACAAACTGCCCGTCGCAGTCGGAGTCGGAGTCGGGCTCGGCGAACTCGACGATTTGGAGCTGAATCCTTGGCATCCAACCAGCACCAGGCTTGCCGCTAGCACGATCAAGCCGGCTGCTTTTTTTCGGCATCCAGGGATGGTTTCGGTATCGCAGCCCATGACCTTCATTCCAATACTTTCGACAGTGCTCAGATTTTTTGGGTAAAGGAGTGACTGCTCACAGTCTGCGTCAACACAATTTCGTGCGATAGATTTCGCAAGTACATGACACTGATTGGCGGAAGGACAATGCCTGAATTTCAATAACTCATCGCCGGTAATGTGTTGAAAAATTCAGCATCTCCGCGACCGTCCGCACACCGAGTCGGAACAGCCTCTCTCAAGCTCGCCAGTCGGATCAGAAAATCACGCGCAGTGGTGACCCGCTGAGCAATGACCCAACTAGAACTGCTGAGCCTCATAGTTCATTTCTCACCGCTCAGGGTCCTGTCCCTAAGGCATTGTCCTTCCTACTACTTCCGCCTTGGACCCCCACACTCCATCAGTTAAAATACGAGCACAGCCAAAATCAAAGTAAGCACCCCAAACCTGGAGAGGGAATCAGTGCGTTTCTCTGAACCCATGAAAGTGTTCCGCCGCCATAAAGTGGCCGCCCCGGTATTTTGCTTCTTCCTGCTTTTGCTCTCCGTCTCGCCCGCCGCGGCGGATAATGCCGCCTTCGACCTGATTGGCCCGAAGGTCGAAGTGCGCGTCCAGCGCGCCGGAGTGACCTTGCCCATTGCCGAGGTGCCAAATCTCCAGGGCGGAGATCGCGTCTGGGTTCATGCCGATCTCCCAGATACCCAGTCGGTGCGCTACTTGATGGTGATCGCCTTCCTGCGAGGCTCTACCAATCCTCCGCCCGAATCCTGGTTCACCCGCGTGGAAACCTGGAGCAAGGCCGTCCATGAAGAAGGCGTATTCGTTACCGTTCCCCAGGAGGCCGAGGAAGCACTAGTGTTTCTTGCCCCCGAAACCGGAGGAGCCTTCAGTACTCTTCGCGCCGCGGTCCGCGGCAAGCCGGGCGCATTTGTACGCGCCGCCCAGGATCTGCAGCAGGCCAGCCTCGACCGCCTTCGCCTGGAGAAATATATGGAGGCGGTGCGCGAAACCTATACCGCTGACCCTGACCAGTTGAAAGTCCACACCACCATGCTGGCCCGTAGCCTCGGAATGAAGCTTGACCAGCAATGTTTCGACAAACCCAGTGCGCAACAGGTCCCGTGCCTTACGCAGAACACGGATCAGTTAGTGCTCGACGATGCCCATAGCCAGACCATGGTCGCGACCTTAACATCCGGGCCTTCCACAGACCTCTTGACGCAGATCAGTTCCACGCCAACCGCCCGCGGCGGTTACTACAGCCCATACATCGGCGCCGTCGTAGACGTGGCCCGCATCTTGAGTACTGCCCACACCGCGCAGTATCAATACATTCCAGCTCTCGCCCTGCCGCACAAAGATGAACTGAATCTCCGCCTCAACAACCCTCCGTCTTTCCGCAATCCCAAGTCGGTGATCGTGATCGGCTTGCCTCCGGTCCGTGTAGCGCCACCTCCGCCCCTGCGGGCCGTTGACGGCTCCCAGATTTTCTGTGCGGGCAAGCCCTCCGTCGTGGTCGCCGCCGATGGCGCTCCCCTCGTATTCGCCTCCGAACTGGCCCACAACTTTGTCCTCCACGTGGATATCAAGGGCTCGCCGGGTGTCGATCTGCCGGCCACTCCTGATCCCATCCGTGGCGGCTTCATCGTCGAGACTCATGCCCTTCAATCCGCCGACCTCAGTGGCGAGGCCTCTGGAACCTTGCGGGGAACCTGGGGCTTCCGCACCTTCGAGGGCCCGCATTACCACTTCCGCACATCGCGGCCCTCCCAGTGGACCGTCGCCTCCAAAGACGCCAGCGCCCTGATCGTTGGTCGCGAAGACACCCTGCACCTCCAGTCCGACGACGCCTGCTGCGTCAGCGAAGTCTCGTTGAAAGATCAGCAGGGAAAGACTGTCACCGCGGAATGGAAGAGCTCCAAGCCCGACGAAATCGAAATCAAAGTTCCCCTGCAAAAGGCTTCCGCCGGATGGCTCACTCTCCAATTGAAGAAGTTCGGTCTGCGCGAGGTTGACGAGGTCCCTCTTCACACCTACTCCGAAGCCGGGCGCCTCGATAGTTTCAGCATTCATGCGGGAGATGCCGACGCCCTCCTCAAGGGCACCCGGCTCGATCAGGTGGAAAGCCTAGACGTCAATGGCATCCGCTTTGCCCCAGGCGCGTTGATCCGCGCTAATCAGCAGGATGAATTGAAACTCACCACCGCGGACGCCGGTGCTAAGACGAAGCTCCACCCCGGCGATTCGCTCACCATCCACGCCACTCTCAAAGATGCCCGCGTTCTCGAGCTGAGGTCCGAAGTCGAAGCTCAGCGACCCGCAGTCACCCTGCTCAGCAAAAGCATCCAGGTCGAGCAAAGTTCCTCGCCTTCTGCGGTGAGCCTGGGCAGCCAGGAAGAACTCCCTCAGAAC